>Ga0114941_100006_pt1 | contig 53292 bp, 35 predicted proteins | sample DevilsHole_FD_89580 | JGI IMG/M metagenome (GOLD analysis project Ga0114941, IMG submission 89580) | Groundwater microbial communities from Devils Hole, Nevada to study Microbial Dark Matter (Phase II) - Devils Hole | ecosystem: Environmental > Aquatic > Deep subsurface > Groundwater | place...
CCAAAAGTTTGTAGTTGAACTTTAGCCCAAAAGTTTGTAGTTGAACTTTAGCCCAAAAGTTTGTAGTTGAACTTTAGCCCAAAAGTTTGTAGTTGAACTTTAGCCCAAAAGTTCGTAGTTGGGCTTTAGCCCAAAAGTTTGTAGTTGGGCTTTAGCCCAAAAGTTCGTAGTTGGGCTTTAGCCCAAAAGTTCGTAGTTGGGCTTTAGCCCAAAAGTTCGTAGTTGAGCTTTAGCCCAAAAGTTCGTAGTTGGGCTTTAGCCCAAAAGTTCGTAGTTGAGCTTTAGCCCAAAGATTTGTAGTTGGGCTTTAGCCCTACCGGCCACTCACCTATTATTATATTATAACACAGCTGGGCGAACTTAATCTCGCCTAGCCCCTCCCGCGCCGGCGGGATTTTTTGTATAGCCCGGATTTCCGATCGCCGGCTCTCTAGGAGGCGCGACTGCGTGTGATTTAACAGTCCAAGCATACGCCACCCCAATTTTCACCAAAAACCGGCATAATGAATACCGATGCAATCATAAATAATAATGGTAGGATCTCCCTTAATCTACACCGGCACTCGCGGTGCCGGCACGACCTTAGTGCGGAATGCCGTTCTTCATGGCACAAATTTTCAACTCAACACTGGCCACGGCTTTTAGCGGCCTCACACTCACCCCAGCGGAGCCGTAACCGACCTGCGCACCACAGGTCTTACACCTGATATCATTGAAACAGAAATCACTCACCACATCCTATAGCGGTTTTCATCTGAGTGAGGTACTAAGAAACCCGGTTTCTTAAAGAAACCGGGTTTCTGGCATGTACTTCATCCAACAAAAAAGAGCCGGTAAAGCAGAAGGATTTAATAATGACTAATAAACTCCAAGAAGCAATGGCAGAAATCCTGAAAGCCGAAGACACTTTTCAGCGCGAGCCGAGTACCGCTTCATCGAAACCTTAACCTTTAGCAACTTCGACGAAATTGTCGCCATGCTCGATAAAGCACTGGCAGAGGATTGGATGGGACTGCCGGTTTGGGCGAGAAATCTGGCATTTCGTCTGGCTTGCCTCCTCGCACCCAAAAATCCCGAAATTCGCCGCCGCGCCGCCGCCGATTTGCGCTGCTTCGGGCCCGACTGGGACGGCGAGGCAGACCGGCTAGAGCGAGAAGCTTATCAGCTAGACGCCATTCCATCAAATCGCGTTAATTAAGCGCAATTTGCAAAGAAATGAAGAGAGGAAGAGAGCCGGTCTTTTCCCAGGGGGGGGGTTCCAGCAGCAAGAAACCAGTATCTTAAAAAAATTCTTACTCCCCCCTCCCCTCCATCCCCAGAGGGTGCCCCGAACCTGCCCTTGTGGGCTCCGGTTTATACACAAATCCCTGTGATGGCAATTTTCCATGAAGTTGGAAGAACCTCTTTCTCCCCCCTCTCCCCTTGTGGGAGAGGGGGGTTGGGGGGGTGAGGGGCTTGCTGTGGTCACCTGTTCAAGATGTGTATAAACCGTAGCCTTGTGGGTGAGGGGGCTGCGGCAGTTCAAGGACATGATATCCCCCCTCAAATTTGCCAACCGGCACTCCTCGCCGCAGAACTAACCCCTGCCGGCTGATCCCTTCCCGCCGCAGTCAGCCCGGCGATTTTTTGCAACAGCCTCGCCGGCGCAACCGGCTTGAGCAAAAAATCGTCCGCCCCCTGCCCCCCCGCTTCCACCTCAGGGGGAGTTTTTGCCGTCAAACCCAGAATCTTCAACTCTTGCCCAACCGGCGTCTGGCGCAGCTCATTGATAATTTCATTCCCGTCCATACCAGGCAATTCCATATCCACAATCACCGCCACCGGCTCCAAAAGCTCAATTTGCTCAATCGCCGTAGAACCCTCAATCAGCCACACCACCTGATATCCCGCCGCCGTCAGGATATCGCATATCATCGTCGCCATCTCTTCATCGTCTTCAATCAGCACAATACCCCCTTGAAAACGAGCCGGACTTTCCTTAGGCGCTTCCGCCGCCAGAGCGGGGATAGCCGGGGACAGTGGCTGCGCCGGCAGCCAGACAGTAAACGTCGATCCCGCACCCACTGCCGATTCCACTTCAATAACGCCCCCGTGCAGCTCTACCAGCTGCTTCGTCAGCGCCAAACCCAAGCCGGTGCCCCCGTATTTTCGGTGGTGCGAACTATCCAACTGCTGGAATTTCTCAAACAGCAGCGGCAGCTGGTTTTCCGGAATCCCAATTCCCGTGTCCTCTACCTGAAAAAGGGCAGCATTGCCCTCCATCCAAACCCGCAGCGTCACCTGTCCACCCGGGTGAGTGAATTTTACCGCATTGCTCAACAGATTGTAAACAATTTGTTTTACCCGCCTGTAGTCTGCTGTAAACCTGTCCCGCCTTGCTTCAACTTTGAAATCAATTTCCAGTTCCACCCCACCGGCTCGCGCTTTATCCTGAAGCTCTTGCAAGGTAAGACCTGCCAGTTGGCGCAGGGAAAACTCACTAATATTCAACATAGTCTTCCCCGCCTCCACCTGAGACAAATCGAGGATATCATTAATTAGCTCTAACAAATGTTCCCCGCTCTCGTGAATAGTTTGCAAATAACTGCGCTGCTTCTGATTCAGCTGCCCCAAAGACCAGCGCAACAGCGTCGCCGACATGCCAATCACGCAGGTGAGGGGAGTGCGCAACTCGTGGCTCATCGTCGAGAGGAACTCACTCTTAGCGCGGCTGGCGGCTTGAGCCGCAATCAGCGCGTCTTGCAGCGCTTGCGTGCGCTCTATCACCCGCTGTTCCAGGGTTTGTTTCTGCTTCTGCAACTCCCCATAAAGCTGGGCTTGGTGAATCGCCACCGCCAAGTGCTCAGCAATCTCCTTGAGAAAATCTTTTTCACTCTCACTCCACCGGCGCGGCAGATCGCACTGCTGGGCAATCAGCAACCCCCACAATTCGTCACCCACCACAATCGGCGCGACCAGCTTAGCTCGCACCCGCCCCCGTCGCATTAACTCCAAAAAGCACGGCGAGAAAGCATAGGCTATTTCAGTATCTTCTATCGCTTGAGTAAAGCCCTTGCGATATTTCTTGCGCAAGTTGCAAACGCTGACAAAACAGCGCTCCCCTTCCGTCCAGTTCAGTACCGAAGATATCGCATCCGATGACCGGGCTTCATAGGTAATGCGACCCCAGTTCCGCTCAGCACTGAATGCGCCAGACTGAGCCTGTTCAGGGCGCATAGGACTCACCACAGAGGGATTCTTAACTCTCTCCCGCTCCAGATCCCCCCAGTTCCGATTCCCCTCAATCTCCTCCTCGGCGGGAAGGGCATCAAATTGATAGATTGCCAGCCGGTCTACCTGCAGCAAACGCTGCACCTGCTCAACAGCAGTTGACAAAATTACCGGCAACTCCAGACTCTGGCGGATCTGACTTGTCACCTGATTCAGGAGTCGCTCCTTTTCAATCTGCTGGCGCAGAGCCTCTTCCACCGGCATGCAGACGGAAACATACGGGTACACCAGCTCCGCTGCCAGAAACTCTGATTCTTTCGGAGCGAGAATCTCCAGCAACTGCAGCGTCAGCTGACTCGGCATCAACCCCTCGCTAGCTCTCAGGATGGCACCCGCTTGCTCTATCAGACTTGTCGCACTGGGACTGGAGTGCAGAAAGCTGGCCAACTGCGACAGGAAGCTGGCAATCGCCTGCCTGTCAAACGTTAGCTCCACCTCATAGAGCGCCTCGGAAGCCGTCAGCCACCCTCCCTGCTGTGCGGGTGTGCGCGGCTTGCCCTTCACCAGCCCGCTAAACCGCCCCGACACCGCCAGCACGAACCGTTCCCCCTGCAGATCCGGCGTAAGTTCCACAGGGCCAAGTATATCTTCTGCGATCACTACTGCCCCTTCCCCTGAGCTTAATCCCCCCTGCTGCAGCAGAAGTTGGCGCAGCCGGTCGAAGCTCTCTACAGGCAAGGTTCGACGGAAAAATTGAAAACTAGGCATTGGTGCCGGTTTTTTTGCAGCAAGCATGATAGTTGACAAGGGAAAGTCTTTCCTGAGACTGGCTCGATACGCAGTAACCTGCTCAATCGGAGTTTCCGGTTACGCGGGCCTAATTGCTGGCAATAGAGATCCGAAAAGCCCTCTGGTATCTCTGGCGTTCTAGCGCAGGTGCGCTTTTTGTTTTTTCGGTGCGTTATTCTGTTATAGTAAACTGCCTGCGCAGTTGTTTTTACCGGCAACAGATAAAATAATTCTTTTATTTTCTTTCAGCAGCGCTGAAAGAGGACGGACAGAATCTAGGGACTGGGCCTTCGGCACCAGCTGCTGAATCTCTCACGCCACAGGAAAGGAACCTCATGCACCGAATCGCCGCCACTCCAGGAGGTTGGGACCCCCAAACCTCAGGCGTCATCTTCATCGACCAGACACCGGCACCGCTCGTCTTTCTCACCGCTGCAGACACCGAGATTCTTGCCCTCGCTCGCGCCGTCTCCCAACTGCCAGATGGATTCCCCGCCCTGCGGGTGGCCAACCTCCTCCACTTGCAGCAACAGCTCAGTATCGACACCTATGCCGAGCGCGTCTTACAACCGGCACGCGCCATTGTCCTGCGCCTCCTCGGCGGGCGCTCTTACTGGTCTTACGGACTGGAAGTCGTGCGCCAAACCGCACAGCGCACCGGCGCGGCGCTGATTGTCCTCCCCGGAGACGACCGCCCCGACCCAGATTTAATCAGCCACTCCACCGTTCCCCTCTCCACCGTCAACCAGCTGTGGCGCTACTTCACCTTTGGCGGTGTCGAAAATACCCTCAACGCCCTGCAATTCCTCGCCCGCGCCTGTCTGGGACTCCAATACAACCCACCGGCACCCCAAGAAGTTCCTGCAGTGGGCCTTTACCCTCTCCCCCCTCAGAAATCACCCGCACCCGACACCCTTTCCCCCACGCCCAAAGTCGGCATCCTCTTCTATCGCGCCCACTACCTCGCCGGCAACACCGCCCCCATCGACGCCCTCTGTCAAGCCCTAACCGACCGGCACCTGCAACCCGTGCCAGTTTTTCTCTCTTCCCTGCGCGACTCCGACGTGCGAGACGAACTGCTGGAATATTTCCAGCCAAAAAACAGCCCCGCAATCGAGCTTGTCCTCAATACCACAAGTTTTGCCATAAGTCAACCCTCAACCTTCAATTCCACCCAAAATCCCAAACCCCCAATCCCAAAATTAGACGTGCCTTGGCTGCAGGTGATTTTCAGCAGCAGCACCGCACAGCAGTGGGAATCCGGATTCCAAGGGCTTTCGCCGCGAGATGTGGCCATGAATGTGGCCCTGCCAGAAGTGGACGGGCGAATTATCACCCGCGCCGTTTCTTTTAAAGCCGCGCAAAACCGGCACCCCCTGCTGGAAACAGAGGTGGTAGTCTATGAGCCGGTGCCCTCTCGCATCGAATTTGTCGCCGATTTAGCCGCTAATTGGGTGCGCTTGCGCCGAACACCCCCCAAAGACCGCCGCATCGCCCTGATTTTGGCCAACTACCCCAGCCGCAACGGGCGTCTGGCCAATGGCGTGGGGCTGGACACACCGGCCTGCTGTGTGGCAATTCTCAAGGCGCTGCAGCAGGCTGGGTATAAAGTTGAGAATCCACCGGCAACGGGGGATGAGTTAATCGCCCGACTGACTGCTGGGGTGACGAACGATCCAGAAAGCTGCTGGCGGGGAGTTCGTCAGTGGCTGTCTGTTGAGGAGTACGGGGAATATTTCGCTTCGCTGCCGGTGGAAGTCCAGAAAGGGATTGGTGAGCGCTGGGGGGTTTTTGGGGAAGGCACAGGCGAGACGCTACGTCAGGAAAAACAGAAGGAAGAGTTGACTATTTCCGGGATTGAGTTGGGAAATGTCTTTGTGGGGATTCAACCGGCACGGGGTTATGAGGTTGACCCGTCTTTAAATTATCACGCCCCGGATTTAGAGCCCCCTCATAATTATTTGGCTTTTTATTATTGGCTGCGGGAACACTTTGGGGCGCAGGCGATATTGCATGTGGGAAAGCACGGGAATCTGGAATGGTTGCCGGGTAAAAGTGTGGCGCTGTCTGACTGCTGCTATCCGGAGGTGGCGCTGGGCCCGCTGCCGCACTTGTATCCTTTTATTGTGAACGATCCGGGGGAAGGTGCTCAAGCTAAACGGCGAGCGCAGGCGGTGATTGTAGACCATTTGACGCCGCCGATGACTCGCGCTGAGCTTTATGGCCCTTTGCAGCAGCTGGAAGGTCTGGTTGATGAGTTTTATGAGGCTGAGAGTTTAGACCCCAAGCGTCTGCCGGCGATTCGGGAGCGGATCGCGGAGCTGGTTTTGCGAGAAAATTTGCACGAGGATTTGGGAATAGAAAAGGAGGAGTTACAAAATACAAAATCCCAAATACAAAATCAAATTGATGGATATTTGTGTGAGTTGAAAGAGGCGCAGATTAGGGATGGATTGCACATTTTTGGGCGGTGTCCTGAAGGGCGGCAGCTGCGGGATTTGATTGTGGCTGTCGCCCGCCATCCGGGTGCCGGTCGTCTGGGGCTAACCCGCGCTTTGGCAAAGGATTGGGGTCTGGATTTTGACCCGCTGACAGCTGATCCGTCCCAAGAGATTTTAGAGGGTCTGGAAAAAGGGAAATTGCCAAAAGATAAGAGGATGATTATTGGTGATGCGATTTCACTTTTGGAGGAAGAAGCGGCTGAGTTGGTGGAAGAGTTAATGGAAAATTGCAACCGCAGATGCACGCAGATAAACGCAGATGAATCTGTTGCTGAGAAGGGGGTTGCGGGAAGTGCTACTCAGCGGGAGTTGGAGTGGATACGGGACTGGCTGCTGCCGGCTTTGCAGCAAACGGAGGGGGAAATCACTCAGTTGCTGCGCGGGTTGGATGGCTGTTTTGTGCCTAGCGGACCCGCCGGTGCACCGACGCGGGGACGCCCGGAGGTTTTGCCCACGGGGCGCAATTTTTACTCGGTGGATATCCGGGCTGTGCCTACGGAAACGGCGTGGGATGTGGGGCGCAAGGCGGCGGAGGCGCTGGTTGAGCGCTACGCGCAGGAAAATGGGGAGTTTCCCAAAAGGTTGGGGCTGTCGGTGTGGGGGACTTCTGCGATGCGCACCGGCGGGGATGATATCGCAGAGGCGCTGGCGCTGCTGGGGGTGAGGCCGGTTTGGGATGGCCCTTCGCGGCGGGTGGTGGATTTTGAAATCCTGCCGGTGCGGGTTTTGGGGCGTCCGAGGGTGGATGTGACGTTGAGGATTTCTGGGTTTTTTCGGGATGCGTTTCCCAATTTGATTGATTTGTTTGATGCTGCGGTGGCGGCGGTTGCCGGTTTGGATGAGCCGGCGGAGCAAAATCCTCTGGCGGCTGCTGTTAGGGAGGAGGCGCAGCTGTGGCGAGATGCCGGTTTGGACGAGATGGGGGCGCAGTTGCGAGCCCGATACCGGATTTTTGGCTCTAAACCGGGGGCTTACGGTGCCGGTTTGCAAGGTTTAATTGAGGCGCAAAACTGGACGGATGACGGAGATTTAGCCCGCGCTTACATTAACTGGAGCAGCTATGCTTACACTGCCTTTCACCCCTCTCCCTTGATGGGAGAGGGGTTGGGGGTGAGGGTGGGAGGGGGCGTTGCAGCCCCGGAAGCTTTTGAGCTGCGTTTGAAGGGGATGCAAGTTGTGCTGCACAATCAGGACAACCGGGAGCACGATTTGCTGGACTCGGATGACTATTACCAGTTTCAAGGGGGGTTGACTGTGGCTGTGCGGGCGATAACTGGGAAGAATCCCCACACCTATTTCGGGGATAATTCGATGCCGGAAAATCCGAAGGTGCGCCGGTTGCAGGAGGAAATTGCGCGGGTGTACCGCTCGCGGGTGGTGAATCCCAAGTGGATTGCTGGGGTGATGCGTCACGGTTACAAGGGCGCTTTTGAGATGGCGGCGACGGTGGATTATTTATTTGCTTATGATGCTACGGCTCGCTGTGTGGGAGATTTTATGTATGAGGGGGTGGCGAAGGCGTATTTGTTGGAGCCGGCTGTGCGGGAGTTCATCGAGCAGAAGAATCCGTGGGCGCTGCGGGACATGGCGGAACGTTTGCTGGAGGCGCACCAGCGGGGTTTGTGGCAGTCAGCCGGTGTGGAAATGGTGGAGGAGTTGCGCTTGCTGGTTAATCACGCAGAGGGGATTATTGAATCTGCCACCGGCCTTTAATAGATTAACCCAAGTTCTTCTCCTCGTTCCCAGGCTCCGCCTGGGAAGGAGGGTAATTGCCTATTTACAGATTTGGCATTTTGTGGTAAATAACGGCTATTTACCGGCTGACTGCAGCCGTTAAGCGCCAGTTGCGCTTTGGGAGTATCGCCAGAGCACCCCGTTATGGTAGAATTGGCAGTAGTGTGGAGAGAAGGTGCAATGAAAAAGAATCCACGTCAGCCAAGAGATGAGGTAAAATCGCGGATGGTGGCGCTTTCAGAAATGCTGAGGTCTGGAGAAGTAAGTTTGGACGAGGTAATTGAGAGTTTGAAGAATCAGCCAGAAGGGGTGCAGCAGGCTGCCTATAGTCAAGATGTCACTTTGCTTTCCGTTAGGAGAGAATATGAGCTTTTTATACAGGAAGTAATAAACATCTGTAGCCCTACATCCGTTAATGAAGCTGAAACTCCGAGCCAGACTGTCCGGGGTATTTCTCCGCAGGGTGGTGCTAAACAAGCAACCACCGCCGACCGTGCTAAAAAGACACGCGCAACTCCCGATCGGACTGCGCAGCATATCCCCAAGGGCGATATCGAGTTAGAGATGTTAATGGAAGATGTACAAGATAGGCTGAGCGACTCCAGCTACATAGAGGCATTTCTGGACATTCCGCCCGATGGGGAGGACGGCAAGTATGAAAAGGGTGGCTCCAGCCGTCGCAAAGCCCAGGCTAAGAAGAAGCCCTATGCTGAAGATTCTATTCGCCTGTACTTGCAAGAAATAAGCCGGTTTCGGCTGCTTCGCGCTGACGAAGAGATTGAACTGGGGCGGAAAATTGCCGATTTGCTGGAATTAGAGCGCGTGCGAGAAAACCTGTGCGGCGAGCTGGGGCGCTCTCCCAAGGATAAGGAGTGGGCTGACGCTGTTAAAATGCCTTTGCCGGCATTTCGCCAGCGCCTCTACCAGGGCCGGCGGGCTAAGGACAAGATGGTGCAGTCGAACCTGCGGCTGGTGGTTTCGATAGCTAGGAAATACATGAATCGCGGTCTGTCGTTACAAGACCTAATTCAGGAGGGCAGTCTGGGTCTGATCCGCGCGACTGAGAAGTTTGACTGCGAGAGAGGCTACAAGTTCTCTACCTACGCCACTTGGTGGATTCGTCAGGCGATTACTCGCGGCATCGCTGAGCAGTCCCGCACTATTCGCCTCCCCGTTCACCTTTACGAAACCATCTCTCAGATCAGGAAAACTACCAAACTCCTCTCTCAAGAAATGGGCCGCAAGCCCACGGAAGAGGAAATCGCGACTCGCATGGGCATGACGATCGAGAAGCTGCGGTTTATCGCTAAATCCGCTCAGCTGTCTATATCGCTGGAAACCCTGATCTGGAAAGAAGAAACAGACTCGCTAATGGAGTATTTTTTAGAACTGGCGGATTTGATTGAGTCCGATGGCGAGACTCCCGAAGAGTACGTCAGCAAAAATCTGCTCCGGGAAGACTTGGAAACCGCTCTGAAAACCCTCAGACCCCGCGAGCGCGATGTCTTGCGCCGGCGCTACGGCCTTGATGACGGGCGCATGAAAAGCCAGGAGGAAATTGGCAAGATATTCAGCGTTACTGGCGATATCGTCCGCGAAATCGAGGTTGAGGCGCTGCGGAAGTTGCGCCGTTTCAGCCGTTCCAAGCGCAGCCACATCCTCAAGGGTTATTAGGACTTACGCATCCTTGAGTTTGTTGCCCGAGATCCCTGCAACGCCGGGGAGTGGCGGGATGGAGTACACGCCAGAAACCCGGTAACTTTGACGAAACCGGGTTTCTCAGTACCTAACTCATACGAAAAACGCTATTTCCCCTTTTTTTGGCGTTGCTGATTAGAAACAGTTCCTGACAATCGCCGGGGATCTCTCGGAGTTTTGCAGGACTTTCGCCGCCTCTTCCGCCGGCAGGGGCTGGCTGAACAAGTAACCCTGGATTTCCTCACATTCCAACCCTCGCAAGCAGTCTAATTGCTCCTTGGTTTCCACCCCCTCTGCCACGACGCTCAGATTCAGTCTGCGCCCCAGGGCAATCACCGCAGTGGCGAGGGCGACATCGTAGGGATCGGCAGTCAGCTCGCCCACCAAAGACCTGTCAATTTTTAGGGTGTGGAGGGGCAAGTTTTTCAGAGAGCTGAGGGAAGCGTAACCTGTGCCAAAATCATCCACAGTCAGGCGGACTCCCATCTCGTAAAAGTTCCTGAGAATAGTCCGGGTAGTGTCGGGATTCTGCAGGGCTGCCGGTTCAGCAATTTCTAACTCTAAAAATTGTGGCTCCATGCCGGTTTGCTCCAAAACTCGCGCTACCATTTCAACTAAGTTAGGTTGCTGGAACTGCCGGGGGGACAAGTTAACCGCCACCCGCAGCGGTGCCAGCCCCGCATCCTGCCACGCTTTATTTTGGGCGCAGGCAGCCTGCAATACCCATTCGCCGAGGGGTACAATCAGCCCGTTTTGTTCCGCCAGGGGCATAAATATGTGGGGGGAAACTACACCCAGTTCCGGATGCAGCCAGCGCACCAAAGCTTCTGTGCCGGTGATTTGCCAGGTGTTGATGTTGACCTTGGGCTGGTAGTAGAGCGCAAATTCACCCCGCTCTAGGGCGCGGTGCAGTCTATTTTCCAGAGTCAGCAACTCAGAGGCTCCCTCATTGATCGCGCCGGTGTAGAACTGACAGTTATTCCGCCCACGATCTTTAGCGCGATATAGGGCCGCATCGGCATTCTTGAGGAGGGTTTCGGCATCTTCGCCGTCACAGGGATAGAGGGCGATGCCAATGCTGCTGCTGACATGCAGGGCGTGTTCTTCGATATGAAAGGTTGGCTTTAAGGCGGCTAAAATTCGGTGGGCGATGTTGGCGGCATCCTCTCTAGAGCTGATTTGAGGCAAAAGCAGGGTGAATTCGTCGCCCCCCCAGCGAGCCACGGTGTCAACTTCCCTCAGACAGTTAGTCAGTCGTTGAGCAACTTCTTGTAACAGCCCGTCGCCAACCGCATGTCCCAGAGTGTCGTTGATGGTTTTGAAGCGATCTAAATCCAGAAACATCACAGCCAGCTTGCCTTGGATGCGGCGAACGTTTGCCAGCGATACCGACAGCCGGTCGCTGAACAGCATGCGGTTGGGCAAGCCGGTTAGCTGGTCGTGAAAAGCCTGGTAGCGAATGATTTCTTCTGCCTGCTTGCGCTGAGTGATATCGCGAAATATCCAGACTCTGCCGGCGATTTTTCCCCCTGTACGCTGGGGCTGGGAATAGCGCTCGAAGACTCTCCCATCCTTAAATTCAAGGATATCGAAAGATTCTACCTCTGGTTGATCGTACAGCTGTCTGACTTTGGCGAGAAACGCTGAGGGCTTTTTTAGCTGATCCACAACAAACGCCAGCGCTTGGCTGTCATCCCGCGTGGCCATAACGGCGTCGGGAATCCGCCACATCTCTACAAACTTTTGGTTATACACCGCTATTTTTCCCTGTTGGTTAATCACCAAAATGCCATCCGCACTGGCTTCTATCGTCGCCCGCACTAGAGACAGGGATTGCGCGAGTTCCTCTGCCGCCCGCAGCCGATCAGTGATATCTTGCGCCACGCAAACTATCCCCTTAACTTTGCCTTTGGAACTTCGCATTACTGAAGCTGAAAGCAGCACCGGGATTTTTTTGCCCGTTTGGGAAATGTATACTGTCTCCAGGTTTTGAAATCCTTTTTCCAGTAACTTATCAAATTTTGCCCCCTGCAGCCAAACGTCCGCTTCTGGCCAAATCATACTGAGGTGGCGTCCAAACATCTCCCTTCTGCGATATCCCAACAGATGAGAGGTGGCTTTGTTGGCAGACCGGATCTTGCCCGATGGCGTCACCACAATCAGCGTTTCTACCATACTCTCACAAACTTTAAGCAGATAAGAGGTGATCTGCTGAAAATACTCGGCCATGTTATTGAAAGCATCTGCTAGTGCATCCAGCTCATCTTTTGTATAAAGTTTGATTCGGTTTTTCAGCTTTCCCTTGCCGATCTCCACAGCGGCATCTTTCAGCTGCCTGATGGGATTTTCTATGGAAAATGAGACATAAAACCCAATGATTGTGGCTGTCAATAAAATGAATAAGCCAGCCAGCCGTATCGTCCATTTAACAGTGGCTGTTATCTGTCTGATTTCACTTTTTTGGCTGGCCAAGTCTTGCTGCACCTGGTAAAGAGCTTCTCCGACAGCATCTTGAAAGATTTTTTTCGCTTCTTCCAACTCCTTTTCTTTGGCCAGCCAAGCAAATTTTGAGGATCCTCGCTCTTTTAATTCTACGATTTCCCCGGCCACATCAACGACTTCTTCTGCTGCCACTATAATTTTATCTCTCCGGAGCTGCTGGCTCGGTTCTGCCAAAGAAAGCGCTTGATATCTTCTCAAATAGTCCCGGTATTCTTTGAGGGCTGCTTGGAAATTTTCGCAGTCCAGGTCTGCCTGTCTCTCTTCTGCTATATAGCGGGCAAATTTTTGAGTTGGTTTCGCGGGTAAATTTTCCGGTTGAGTAAAACCGATTTCACGGATCGAGGCAACGACCTCGCTCACGGCAAACTTCAACTCCTCAACTCGATCGCGCAGCGGCAGGCTTTCATCGACCACTCGATGAAATACCCTGTGAGTTTTCTGGATTCCTTGCAGACCAAGCCATCCAACCCCTTGCGCCAGTAGGGCAACGGTTAAGTACCCCAGAATAAGTTTTTCCTTGATTTTCATCTCGCTCTATCCTCCACAGGCAAAAAAAGGTTATTTTTACATAGGATGTCAATAAAGACGCTGGGAAATTTTATGATTCCCCCTTCTTCCAGGTTATGTAAAACTATGTAAAGTTTTCCCTCAGTATTTTTAAGGACTTGGGCCTGGTGGCCAACTCCAGATTTAAAGAAACCGTCTTGTTAGACTTGCCTTACTCTATAATGTATCATCTGAGCTGACAAAAAGATGTTAAGAAATCGTGAATAATGGCAGCCATGCAAACTTGAGAATAGCCGCCAGTTATAGTGCGGTCTTATCCCGACAAAATTTAAAGTTTATGTAAAGCAACAATAGGGAATTTTAAAGTTATTGAGAAGTTGCCGGAATGCCCGCACTCTACAGGTGGTGCACCGGCAGCTCAATCCAGAACTCCGCACCCCCTCCCGGTTCGGACACGCACCAGATTGCCCCCCGATATTTGTCAACCACAATCTGATAGACCGTCACCAATCCCAACCCCGCGCCCTGTCCGACCGTTTTTGTGGCCAGCGACAGGTCAAATAGCTGTTCTTTTACTTCTTCTGTCATCCCAGGGCCATTATCGGCAATCCGCACGGTGACCCAATCGGGACGCAACATTTCCGTGCGAATCCAAATCGTAGGGGACTGGGCCAGTCTCGCCAGGGATTGCTTCGCTTTCCCACTCCCGGTTCTCGGTGCCCGATTCCCCTTTTCCAAATCGTCAATTGCATGACTGAGGATATTCATAAAAACCCAGTTTATATCATCACCGCCGCACTCCACCAGCGGCAGCGTTCCGAAATCTTTAACAACTTGGATCTCGGGACGACCGGAGTTAGCTTTCAGGCGATTTTGCACCATTAATAGCGCACTCTCAATGCCCGAATGAATATCCACCGGCTGAATAGGCGCTTCATTCAGCCGGAATAAGGTCAGCCAAGTTAAAACAATCTCTCGAATCCGACCCGCACTCTTTTTCATTGCAGACAGCATTTTGGGCAGTTGCTTAACCAGCAAATCAAACTCAATCGCTTGAGTGCGAGATTCAATTTCGGCATCGGGATTGGGATAGTGCTTCTGGTAGAGGTGAAGCAGGTCAATCAGATCGAGGGCGTACTGGTGGGCGTGGATGAGGTTAGCGCAGACGAAGTTGACGGGATTGTTGAGAGTCGCAGCCCCATTAGCGACGAGTTGACCCAGACTGGCCATTTTTTCGGCTAGTTCCAGTCGCATCTCCGTCTCCTGAAGTTGGGATAGGGCTTCTTCTAATTCTCCAGCTTTAGTTTGGGCTGCTTGTTCAGCGGCGGCGACTCGTGAGCGCAGTTCAGCTAGCTCAAAAGCGACCGCCAGCTGTTCCTGTTCGCGCTCCTTCTGGTACTGACTCACGAGTGCATCCAAGCTTTCCAGCAATTGCGCTTCTGCAGCGCTAACAATGGAGCGCAAATGCGGTGAATCCGTCGTCAGATCGTCATCTGGCGCACTCGCAAAGGCTCTAACTTCAGCGATATAATTGCGTATCTGTCTGTCCAAATGTACAGGTGGATCAAAGTACATCGCCCTCAGTGCCGGTGAGAGCAACTCTGGCAGATTCATGCTGGCGTCACCACCAGTCAGTCCGCTGTGCGACCTTTCCATCTGCTCGATAGCCGACCGCAGAGCAGACCGCAATTTTTCTCGCTCAGCGCTGTCCTGACTCCAAACAAGTCTTGCCGACAGCAGTGCTGTGCCGGCGAGCAGCATTCGCTGGCGACCGCTGATGTTGACTGCTGCGGCGCTTCTTGCCCCAATTTTGGTGATTTCATTCAGCTCGAAGTAGGTCATCAAAGTGAGCCAAGCTAATCGATTTAAGTTTTAGGTTTAATTCTGCCTGTCCGCCAAGCCCGAGTCGCTCTATGCTGCTGCAGGGTGCGTCCCCTCAAGGGTTCACCCCACTGATGGAGTGCTTTCAGACGGGGAACGCACCCCACCTCTGCGCCCCACCTCTGTGCGAGATTTTCGCCCTCTCTCTCCCCAGTCAGGAAGCGAGTCCTGACTGGCCATAGTCCCCCTGACGCTCAGAAATTTTCCCCCTACTTATCAAATGACAAAGTTTGTCTGAAAGGGAAGTTTGGCCGGCAATTATTTTGATTTTATTCCCCCAGTTTTTTGCCCCGATATTTCTTAATATAAACTTAATTATAGCAGTAGGGTGCGTTCCCTCAAGGTATGGCCCCACGGATGGAGTGCTTTCAGACGGGGAACGCACCCTGCCTACCTCCTGAGCGACAACTGGTTGGACTGGCTTTCAGTCGCAGGGACAGGCGAAGGGCTGTGGCGCACCGGCAGCTCAATCCAGAACTCCGTCCCCTGTCCCGGTTCGGACAAGCACTGCAGCGTCCCGCCATGCTTGGCCACCACAATCTGGAAGCTGATGGACAGCCCCAAGCCGGTGCCCTTGCCGGCTGGCTTAGTGGTGAAAAACGGGTCAAACAGTCGCCTCAAGACTTCCGGCTCTATTCCCGGGCCATTATCCGCAATCCGCACCGTAACAAAATCGGGGCGCAACACTTCGGTGCGAATGCGAATGGTGGGCGTGGGGCATCCTGGTGCCGGTACCGCCATCCCCTCTTCCAGTGCGTCTATCGCATTAGCCAGAATATTCATAAACACCTGATTCACCTCACCGGCACAGCACTCCACTAAAGGCAGATCGCCAAACTCTTTAACCACCTGAATTCCGGGACGACCGGGCTGCGGTTTCAGGCGATTGTGCAAAATTAACAGTGTGTTCTCAATTCCCTCGTGGACGTTGAGCGGGCTGATTTCCACATCGTTCGTGCGAGAGAAATTACGCAAAGACAGCACAATTTGGCGAATGCGTTCCGCCCCCATTTTCATGGAAGACATCACCTTCGGCAAGTCTTCAATGACGAAATCAATTTCCAAAGAATCTATCAACTCTTCAATCTCGGAACCTGGTTCAGGATAGCGCTGTTGGTAGAGTTGCAGCAGCTCTATCAAATCGCTGACATAGTTGATAGCGTGGGAGAGGTTGCCGTAAATAAAAGTTACGGGATTGTTGATTTCGTGAGCCACACCCGCCAGAAGCATGCCGAGACTGGACATTTTTTCGCTCTGAATCAGAAGGCTCTGAGTTTCTTGCAAGTCGCGCAAAGCTTGCTGTAGCTCTAGGGCGCGAGAGCGGGCGGCGGCTGTGGCAGCACAGCTGTGTTCTAAGAGCTCAACCTGGTTCCTGTCGAGCGCCTGCTGTTGGGCTTCGCTATCTTTCTGGTACTGGCTCACCACTGCATCCATTGCTGCCAGCAATTCCGTGGAAGCGGCATTGAGAATGTAGCTCAGATGGGGATTGTCTTTTGTCAGTTCAGCATCCGTGGCGGCTGCTAACGCTCTTACCTCCCGAATGTACTCCCGCAGCTGCCGGTCTAAATTCAAAGGTGGCTCAAAGTACATCGCCTTCACCGCTTTTGAGGGCTTTCCCGGTAGCTTCAAACTCGGATCGCCCTCAATCAGCCCCTTGTGTGACTTTTCCATCAGACTGATGGCATCTAGCAACTCAGATCGCAATTTTTCCCGCTCAGCTGAGTTCTGACTGCAGACAAGTCTTAAGCAGAAGAAGGCTGTCCGCTGGGACAGCATACGCTGGCGTCCGCTGACATTTACAACGGCGGCACTAATTTCTCTGGCCATGCTAATTTCACTGATGCTGTACATAGTATTTTCAAGGACAATAACTTTCTCCCTACTGTCTCTTCTAAAAACGTGTAAAAGATTCTTAGCTGTCATGTCTGATTGAGAGAAACTGAAAAATTATATCCCTCATTTTTACATTTATTTACCCTCGTCTCCAGGCAGCTCCTGGAAACGCCGCCAAAGTCCGCTGCGCAGACTTAGGTAGCAACTTGGGTTATTTACAAAATAAAATTGCTGAGTTCCGCGCTCCGATTAAATCAGGTCTGCCATCACATATTACCCCATACTGTAAAAATTGTAAGCCAGACTGGGTGAACAGTTTGTATCCTTTTATACTGGAGTCCTTAAACTTGAAGGAAGGTTTAACGAGAGGGCGGCAGCAAAAATATAAATAACCCAAGTTGCAACTTTTGGAGGCAGAGCCGACAAAGCGGCATTCCCAGCTGCCAGGCTGGGAACGAGGGGAACGAGGGAAATCAAAGTTAAAATATTGACTTTTCCAGTTGTTTGTGATATAGGTGCTTCTGGGGGAGATGGGGATATTGGGGGCCGCTAGCAGGTGATAGCGGTTTTCAGTTGGATGAAGTAAACGCCAGAAACCCAGTTTCTTTAAGAAACCGGGTTTCTCAGTACCTCACTGCCTCCTGGGCCCACAGCCCTATTGTGACGCCGATCGCATATACAGATGCCTCAGATCACATACAATCGTATAGTGCCATCACTATATTTGCCAAAAATTGTCACAGTTACTCCCAGACTGCCCTTACAAAAACTCCAGAAATCTCAGGGCATACTAAGAATAGAAGCAGTATTGCTCCAGCAGGAGGGTATTATGATGCCTGGTATGTCGGGTTTTCTCTATCCCCACAGTCGCTACTATGGCCAGGGGACGCCACAGAATATCGTCTTCAACGCCAATTTGCAGGAATTTGCCCAGCGGGTGTCCTATATCAGCTGTCTAACCACCGGCGGGAAACTGTCCCCAGAGCAAGCCTACAAAGATATTGAAACACTCTGGGAGCAACTGGAAAGCTCAAAACAGCAACTGGGACTGGGCAAGTCTTAGTGTACCGATATCCAGTCTGCCTCAGGGAAGTATCGAGTTTGCGCCAGCCGGCATAAAGAAGGAACCCGCAACCGCGCCCAAAAGCCCTCGATTTTCCCGCCAGCCAGGGTTTTAGGTAAATGCCAGCGCCCGCCTGCTCAAAAAAATTCTTCAGTTTTTCCCCTGAACCGGCATCTTGTGGGTTGATGGCGAGGAAAAAACTCTTAAAGAATTGCTGTAAGCTAAGGGAAAGAAAAAAGTAATTTTAGAACTGCAGGGTGTTCAACTATCTCAACTTAGTAGGGGGCCTTAACAGCGCAATTTACTGCTATTAGAGCGTTTTTCATATAATAGAGGTACTGAGAAACCCGGTTTCGTCAAAGTTACCGGGTTTCTGGTACTTCACCCAAATGAAAACCGCACTTAGCAGCCCTTCAGCGATAAAATAATTAATCAACTAGATTTAATTCAAGGCAATGCATCTAGGAAACCTGAGTGATTACCCCTACCCTTCTGCTCGCAGAGTGATGATCGGCAGCCGGTGTGCCGTGGCCACGAGCCAGCCCCTGGCCACCCTTGCCGGCATGGAGATGTTCTGGGCTGGGGGGAACGCCGTCGATGCGGCGATAGCAATGGCCATTACCCTAACTGTCGTTGAGCCTACCGCCAACAGCACCGGCTCCGACGCCTTCGCCCTCGTCTGGGATGGCCAATTGCACGGACTGAATGCCTCAGGCAGGAGCAGCCATAGCTTGACAGCAGAGCATTTTTATGGTAAAGAAAAAATCCCTTCCTATGGCTGGCTGCCAGTAACAGTACCGGGAGCCGTATCCGCTTGGTGGGCGCTGTGGGAGCGCTGGGGGAGTTTGCCGTTCGAGCAGCTATTCGCACCGGCAATCCGCTACGCCGAAGGGGGTTTCCCGGTGTCGCCGGTGGTAGCCCAAACCTGGAAATCCGCCGAACAAATTTATTTGCCCCTCACCGGCACAGAATTCGAGCCATTCAAGCAGGTATTTTTCCCCGGCGGGCGAGCACCGGCTGCAGGAGAAATCTGGCGGAGTCAGGCGCACGCCCAGACACTGCGAGAAATTGCCGCCACCGGCACCGAAAGTTTCTACAGCGGCAAACTTGCTCTGGCAATCGCCAACTTCGCATCCGCCACCGGCGGTTTTCTGGGCTTGACTGACTTGGCAGCCCACCAAGCGGACTGGGTGACGCCCATCTCAACCGACTATCGCGGATTGACGGTGTGGGAAATGCCGCCCAACACCCAGGGATTGGCGGCGCTGATGGCGCTGAACATTCTGGAGGGTTTCGACTTGGGAGAATTGCGAGAAACCCGGTTTCTTCAAGAAACCGGGTTTCTTAAAGAAACCCGGTTTCCGCACCGGGAGTCAGCCGAAAGCTACCACCTGCAAATAGAAGCGATGAAACTGGCTTTTGCAGATGTGAGCCGGCACGCCGCCGATCCCTGCTGCATGGAGGTGCCGGTGGAGCAACTCCTGGATAAAAGATACGCCGCACAACGCCGGCAGCTGATAGGAGAAAAAGCCATTCCCCTGGCTGATCCCGGATTGCCCAAAGGCGGCACCGTGTATATGGCTGCAGCGGACTCCGAGCTGATGGTGTCCTTCATTCAATCCAATTATATGGGTTTCGGCAGCGGCATTCTCATCCCCGGCACCGGCATTGCCTTGCAAAATCGGGGTGCCGGTTTCACGCTGCAACCCGGACACCCGAACCATTTCGCACCGGCAAAGCGCCCCTTGCACACGATTATTCCCGGGTTTCTGACGCGGGATGGGGAGCCGGTGGGGCCATTTGGCGTCATGGGCGGGCCAATGCAGCCCCAGGGACACTTGCAAATAGTAGTAAATATGGTCGATTACGGCATGAATCCCCAAGCAGCCCTCGATGCGCCCCGGTGGCAATTTGTTGCCGGCAATCAAGTCGTGCTCGAACCGACGGTGCCCGATCCGGTAGTGCGGGAGCTGGCGAATCGGGGGCACGATATATATATTGGCAATTTGCCGGCTGGCTCCACAGTCACCGAAACGGGACAATTTGGTCGCGGGCAGATTATTGTGCGGAAAAATGGCGTCTTCGTAGCTGCCTCAGAACCCCGTGCCGATGGCATGGCGCTGGCGTGGTGAGCTACCAGACTAAAATCTGGGGCTATAGAAACTTGCGTCCGCCTGCGCGGACTTTTTATCGGAACAAAAGTAAAATCTCAGATATCTAGTTGAAAAATGACGGCGACTTTATAACAGATATGCGAACCTTTCGGAACAAAAAGAAACTGCTGGCGCGTGTGGCTACCCTGTGGCTAACTCTAGCGATTCCCCAAATCTCTGGGTGCGCGAGGTCTGCCGAGTCTTCCCCAAAACCGACATCTCCTCCCGCGCCTTCCCAAGCGAAACCGGCACCCCAAGAAATTGTGCGATTAAATGAGGTGCGCTCCCTCCCTGGCAAGTTGGATGCCGTGCCGATGTTTAACAGCAACAGCCCGGAATGGGTGAAAACAGAGGGAATTTTGCTCTCCACCTTTCCCCCAGATGGGAAAAAAGTGCCTGCGGCTCATCTCAACTTTCCCTTTGAGGGAGAGTTTACCCTATTCGCCCACCACCACACCCACACGCCCAAGGATTTGCAGACGCTTTACACCGGCTTGCTCGTCTATAATCCTGGCACAAAGCCGGTGACTTTAGACGTACTGCAGGCGGCTAGCTACCAGATGCAAGAAGCGCCATTTAAAGAAAAGCCGGCCATGCTGGAAAATCCCAGCGGCGAGGTTTATTCGGGTCCGGGCATTCGGGCGGTAGATAATGTGCTGCGGGGAATAAGACAAGCGGATTTTCCGGCGCAATTGGAGATTCCGCCGGGGGAAAGCCGGATGTTGCTGAATCACCCCACGCCGGTGCGGGGTTTGGAGAAGCCGATCAATGGCCGGTCTACCTTTATGGAACTGAACAGCAGTGGCAGGGTTTACGTTGCCAGTTTGACGATGTTTGCGAAGAAAAATCCTGACGGTAGCGAACGCGCCCCCACTCTGGAAGAATGGCAGAATTTGCTGGATAACGGTGGGTTCGCCGGTCCTCGCGAACAAACCCCAACACCCCCTTCAGCAACTAGCGGAAAGCTGATTTACGGGCGGGTTGGCGGCGTGCAGTCAGGTTCTAAATGGGAAGCGCAGCTTGTGGATGCCGGTGGGAAGACTCTCAGCATTCCTCAACCGGGGAAAGGCTTATCTTATGCTATCAGCACTCTGCGGGGTGGCAGACTGGGCACCAATCAAGTGCAAACTGCGAAAATGCTGGTGCGCTATCCAGATACCGCTTACGAAGCGCACGGGAATTATGGGGTTCGCTATGACCTGAGTTTGCCGCTTGTCAACCGCACCGGCAAACCCCAAACTGTGGCGCTGACTGTGGAAACGCCGCTCAAGGAAGACAGACTGAGCAAGGGAGGTTTGCGCTTCCAGAAACCGCCGCTGAATTTCCCGTTTTTCCGGGGGACGGTGCGGCTGCGCTATAATGATGGCGGCGGGAAGCCGGTGACTCGCTATGTGCATTTGTGGCACCGGTTCGGTCAGGTTATCGACCCCCTTTTGAAGCTAAACCTAGCAGCGGGAGAGGAGCGTTTAGTGCGGGTAGATTTCTTGTATCCCCCCGATGCTACACCGCCGCAGGTACTGACGGTACTCACTTTGGAATAGCTAGTCAGGAGCGCTGTGCCGGCTGCTAAAACTGTAGGGTGGTTAAGCGTTGCGTAACCCACCCAATTTCTTTGTATCTGGTCTTTATTTATTATAAAATTAACAGTAGTAACGGGTATAATTGAGTTGTGAAAGGGATTTTTTTAAGAAACCGCCAAGACGCCATAGACGCGTAAGCGTTGCGGCTCGCGATAGCGAGCTAGCGGATCGCCCGCAGGGTAGAGCGCCAAGGGAAAGAGTGCGGCACCCTATTTACAACTGTAAATTTATAACTGTAAGGTGCGTTGTGCCGGCGCACAGCGCACCCTACTAAAAGGAAGATCCGGGCTGCTTGAGAAATTCTGCCTCCTCAGGCGTTGTCTCGCGCCCCAGAATTTGGTTGCGGTGCGGGAAGCGCCCGAATCGCTCAATTATCTCCAGGTGACGAACCGCATAATCAATAGTTGGCGCACTGTCCGAATCGTCACTCAGCCGGCGAAACAGCTCCACAGACCGGCGCTGGTGCTCCAAATTCTCGCTATGTTCAAAGGGAAGATAGATAAACCAGCGCTGCACCGGCAGCATTTCCCTGTCAAACCCCTGAGCGACCGCATGCTGCGCCACGAAGAGCGCTTGCGAGTCAGTCGCAAAAGCCTGAGGCTGACCCCGAAACATATTCCGGGGGAACTGATCTAGCAGAATAACCAAAGCCAAACAGCCTGCCGGTGCTGACTGCAAATCCTCTAATTTGCCCGCAGCAGCCAACTCGTAATCCCCGAGGAAACGCAACCGCACCTCCTGATCAAAAGCTGCATCTCTCACAAACCAAACCTTCCGGGGTTTCCCATAACCAGCCTCACCCGGCTGACCAAACCAAAACCCCAAAATCTCCTCAACTCCTGCCATATTTTCCTCTTCCTTTGCGCTCGGGCGCGTCTTGGCGATTCATTCAAAAAGCCTCACCCCAAAATCTGCCAGCGTCACCGTAAAACTGCGCCGCTCCCCAGTGGCCACAAAACCAATCACAACCTCACAAGCCACCGCCACAGCCAGCATGACCAGATTTCTCGCCAGGGGGTAATCGCAAATGTCATCATTTGCCGGCGATGGGACGCGATAACTTTCATTCCAGATTGCCTCAGCGTAATCGCTAGCCAGCCCGACGTGCAGGCAGGGAATAGACGCACCGGCACAGTAATCCTTCACCGCCTGACGCCCCACACTGTTATCAACAGTATCGATCGCCAAGGCGCTATTTGTCAACAGCTGCCCAGCATTTGCCGGTGTCAGTTCTTTTGATTGCGCCTCCACTTTTACGCCTAGCGCCCGGTAGAGGTTATTTGCCAGAATCTTGGCTTTGAAAGCGCCGACATCTGAGCGATAATAAGGCTGGGTGGAGAGGTTGCGCTCTTCGATGCGGTCGCGGTCAATTACCCGCAGCTGCCCGAAGCCAGAACGGGCTAAATTTTCCGTGATGTTGGCACCTAAGGCACCAGCACCGCACACTGTCACCGGCAAGTTTTTGATTTTGGCCATCAGTGCCGGTGTTCTGTAGAGTTGTTCGTGGAAGAAGATAGACATGATTTTATTTAAATTTTATTTAACCGCCAAGACGTCAAGGACGCCAAGAGAGTTTGGTGAGGGGATGGGGTGAATTCAGCGATTTTCAACGACGCCGACGAGGGATTGCAGGTCAAAGTTGCGATCCATTCCGCTCAGGCAGATGCCGGCGCTGACGACGGTGAGGTCATTTTTGGAGATGGCGCTAGTGTGGTGTTCGCCGGTGCTGGTTGTCCACTCGACGAGCCAGTGATCGTCGCGATCTCGGAACTCCCGCAAAGTGCCGCCTCCGGTGCGCAATGCTTCCTGGAGGCGCTTTTCATCGCGCTGCTGCAGGCGGTCAGCTTGGAAGTCCTCCGCCTGTTGGGCCACGAGTTGGTAGACTGTCCGCATTTCTGGGGTCATGCCTTTGAAGTGGACTGCTGGTGGGGGCGTCACCTGTTGGAGTTGCTCTCTGAGGTGTTCCGCCGGCATGGGATCGGCTCGCCGGTCAATTTCTTCAAACCAGCAACTGCGCCCGTCCCATCTGGCCACCACCGGCTCGAAGGACGCCCCATCTTGTACTAGGTGTACCGGCACGGGTTTGGCGGTGCCGGTGCGTGAGCGCATGTCGGATTCATTGACGGGGTAAGCCAGCCAGGTTGTCCCTCGCAAAATGTGAGCCAGCCACAGGCGCACGGCTTTGAACTGTTGCAGGTATTCTGCCACTTGTGGCAAGTCTGCTTCTGCGACAACGTTTGCGACTTTTTCGCTTGCCGGCTGGAAAATGCCCCAGCCTTCAAAGTTGCGCGGAAAGGGCGTGAAGGTGTAAACCATGCCGGCTACTCGGGTGCGCACCTGTCCAAAGCGGACGCAGGGTGCCAGGAACTGGGTGTCGTGCAGCTGGTTTTCTTGGGATGCGATTTGGTTGAGGAGTTTGCGAATATCTGTCACTGTTTTCAACTGACTGCAATGATGTTTAGATGGTAGCTGATACTTTCAGGACTCAAGTCGCCCGCCTGCAGGTAGCTCCAGGCTCTACTGCCGGTGGGGCGCTAGCCCGGTTCCTGGGATTTGTAGATATATTCCTTTTCAAAGGTAAGATTATTCGCTGTCTGGCCCAAATATAAGATACTTTCAAAATTAAATAGCTCGAAAATATAATCCAATAATTCCCTTTCGTTTACCCAGGGCCTGCTATAATAATAATTGCCAATTATATCTCGATTAACGACTTTTTCTTTAATGAGCTTTGAGCGTATGGGCCTTATATATCGGTAAAATAGCACTGCCTGACTTGAATAGTTACCCTGCAACTCGAAAAATCGTTGCTGCTCGACAAAACTCATTAGAAATATGCTTCTCAATAGTTCAAGTCCCAAAATAAAATCTCCCAATTTTTTCAATGAATCAGCTGTCATATTGTCAGGAATCATGCCGCTAGAAACGTAATAATTGTAGCAGTATTCAGCAATCTCTTTTTCTCCCAACATTTTGCCGATACAAAATTTATTGAAAGCGGCTGTAATCCGCTCCTGCAAATATTTTTTGGACTGCTCGGCCAGATTGATAAGCTCGGACTGTATTAAATCATTTAAAATTTGGTGCTGCTGCTCCGGAGATATACTGGCAAACAAAGTCATTGAATTTAATAAATAGCGTCTTGTGCTTGGATCTTTGGCACGAAAGTCTTCTAAGAACGTACAAGGTATGACTCCAAATCTATTTAAGGGTTGGTTAGCAAAATCTTGATTCATAGAAGAAATCCTTGCAGTCAGGAGCGCTAAGTATTATAGTCGCTTTCGGGGTTGGTTTTGCCATTTCGTCTTCAGGTCAAGCCGCGTCGAGGCGCGTGCGGGCGCAGGGTGGGAGGGCGTTTGACCGGCAGCGAGCGGGCCAACCGAACGCTCCGGCGTCCGCGTCGCCCCTCAGACAGAGTGCGAGCTCAGCCTTCAACAAGTATATGTAGATGCACCGGCACCCGCGCGGGAAAGGAGGGAGAGACGGGGGCGATAGCCCTCAGGCAAAGGGGCTGCTGATCTGCGGAAAGGGTGCTCAACCGCGCCACAAGCGCCGGCTCGCCCCCTCTATTGTGCCCACCAGAGGAATAAAAAGTGCAATATTAAAGATTAAAAACCAATTTTCAAGGATTCTCTTATTTAGTTTTTAATTTTTAACTTTTAATTGATTGCGCTGTGCTGTGGATACGCCGTTGGACGTCCACCCGCCACGCCCCACCGCCATAACCGTAGAGCCTGTAATCGCAGCAGGGGTATCTCTTCGCCAGCAACAGCAAAAACCACGGGTGAGCCCCCGTGGTTTGCCCTGATTTCGCACTGTCCTTCTCCCCCGTCACACCCCAGGATGTCCCCTCCCCTGTGTGAAGAGCCACTGCTGCGCTGCGCCCTCATTCTATACCATTCGGGTCGTAAATTCACACATCAAATCCACCCTGCCTTTGCGCAAAACAGCTGGATCTAATCGTTCAGTCGTGTTGCAAGTCAGCAAAACGACAAGGCGCTGCTGTGCCTGAATCCCAGACTCATCAATCACACTCTGGTACAAAGTCCCATCCAGCAAACTGAGAATGCGTTCAGTTTTGTTGCTGTACTGGGCAGCTTCGCTGGAGCGGTCTTGAGCCAAGTTATCGGCTTCATTAATGATCAGGCAAATCCGCTCCAAATAACTCGGCGGCACAAAATTTTCCGCCGAATCGTGATCGAGGATGAAAATTACATACCCCAGAGGCACGAGAATTTCTTTGGCCACGGCTTGCGTCCAAGCCGTTTTGCCTGTCCCCGGCTCTCCGTGCACGAGCACAGCCAGCCGGTTTTGGTCGAAAATTGCCTGCTGCACTGCATCAGTAAAGTTTTGGATGCCGGCAGGGAAAGTCCGAATCGGAAACTGACTGTGAATCTGTCCGATCCGATTCTGATACCCGCTGGTCATCACGGCCAGATTGTATGTCGCTTTATTAATCAGGGGAGCTAAATCTTGGGCAATCAGAGTGTAGCGGCGCTTCTGCCAGCCAGAGATTTCCAGCCAAGTATCTGACTTTGACCAGTAGGCAAAAATAGTGCCGATATTTTTCAGCCGTTTCCAGTCTAAAAATCGGTCTGTGGGGTAATAAAAAGTTCTCCCCTCTAAGCACTGGGTAATGATATCCGGACGCCCCAATAATTCCAAACTTCTGAGAACCGTAATTTCCTGGAGCCGTTCCAGAGCGCAATCCAGGGGAATCCGGTCGCGGCTGACGGAAAGGCTGACCGGCGTTTCCGCACTGAGAACGTCTTTGTAGCGCTCGTCTGGGCCTGGAAGTTCCGGAGTTATGTAATCCCAAAACTCATCTATGCGCTCTCGCGTGTAATCCGAGAAAACATTCAAGACATTTGCCCACCAGGCAAAGTCATTGCGACCGAGAGCGTCAGCAATGTAACTGGTTAAGTTAACAGTTCTTTTAGCTAACTGCCACGGATCTTTAGACAAAATCTGCCAGAGATACCCCCCGTCAAGCTCCCGGTACAAGGGCTGCCAACCGGCTCCCAGCAAGTCCTGGTCTTTTGTTCTTTTGTACATGAGAGAGTCTTGGAAACTGTCAAAGTATCTTTCTTCCATAATTTCAATAATTTCAGTTCTGCTGTAGTGCCAGATACTCCGGCGGAACGCACTCCACCAACCACACCCCATTGTCGGAACAGTAGAAGGTATGTCCAGTTTCGCACATGGCGGCGGCATCGACAACAAAGACTGCAGGGAAACCGTGACGTCTGCCCACATTTCGCGCCGTTGCAATATCCGCCGACAGATGGACGTGGTGGCGCGACATTTTGCGCAGCCCCTCGCGAACAATTGACTCGACAGCACCGTAGCCTGTCCCGTGGTAAAGTGTGTCTGGGGGAGTGACCGGCTCCAACTGCAAATCGACTTCTGCGCTGTGGCCGCATTTAGCGCGAATCAGGGTGCCGGTGGGGTCGAAAGAAAAGCGTTTTTTGTCATTGCGGGCAACAACTTCATTGAGTTCAGTACGGCTGAGAGTAAAGGAATGTTTCGCACAAGCGGCGAGGAGTTTCTCTACAGAAACCCAGCCGCCCGGAGCGAGTTGCAGACCAATTCGCTCCGGAGTGTGCCGGAGATGCTTGCTGAGATATTTGCTGATTTTAACTAGGCGAGAATCACTGATCATCTACCCAAACTCAGTCCGATCTGATGCGCGAAAGTAATTGTTCAACTTAACTGAGGTCATAAACCGGGAATCTTGCTGTAGTTGTAGGGGCGGGTTCACCCAAGATGTCTGTGCGAAGTGCAGGATGTTAGTAAACCCGCCCCCACTCGCCAATTTTTATTAAAATACAGCGTACAAGTCTCCAGAGCAGCGCGTTCTTCGCTTGGAAGGAACTCCGCCGGTGAGTCTCCACACACTCTTTAAAGGATGGCCACTTCCAAGCCTACCTCCCGGGTTCATAGCGCCTCCCTCCCTTCACGCCCCCCGCCCCAACAATGTCGGGGCGACGGCACTCTTCCTCTCGTACTAAGTATGTAAGCTCTGGCTGTCAGGGCACGCTGTTTGTATTATAGCGCATTACAAAAATTTTAGCTACACATTTAGATTTTACCAGAACTGGCCACTGGGACTGCCGAGCCGGTGTTGGCCTTTTCTCCGTTAGTAGTTGGGCTAATGCCCCAAGGTTAGTAGTTGGGCTAATGCCCCACCGTTAGTAGTTGGGCTAATGCCCCACCCGTAACATGAAAATGCGCCAGTTGTCAGGATGCTGTTCTAGTGCTGTCCGCTGCTGCCGGTGGGACTAATCTCTACAGGCGGTTGACAAACACTGGCATCTGAGGTTATATTCTTCACAAGGTCTGAACGCCTAACTCTAGCGTTTCTCAGTTGGATGAAGTACGCAAAACCCGGTTTCTTTAAGAAACCGGGTTTCTCAGTACCTCCCTAATATGAGAGACGCTATAGCAGCAGTCATATTGGGAACGGACATCAGTGGCCTAGGGATAAAAGGCGTAGGACAGGCGTTCCCTCCGATCCTACTGTCCGTGCCCCAAGTGAATACTGCTATATAATTCCAAGGCTTCAATCCTTCATGTAAACAGCTTATTTTGGAGACCTCTCATGTTTCAGAAATCATTTCGTAACATCGCCGTGGCTACAGTCCTTTCCCTGCCCATCGTTGCACTGACCGTCGGGAGCGCCAAAGCTGAGGATCTTGAGTTTAAACTCAACAACAGCACTAAAAGTAACCTGATCGAGTTTTATGTGGAGTCTTCGGAGCAAGACAACTGGGGTGAGAACCTCCTCAAGGGAGAGGTTGTGAGACCGGGAGAATCTGGGACAGTGACAATTGCCGATGGCAAAAGAACTTGCACTTATGACATCTTAGGTGTTTTCGCTGATGGCTCGAAGCTGGATGAACGCAACCTCAATCTTTGCGAATTAGGCTCTTATACCTATACCGAAAAGTGATTGAGATAGCGGGAAGTTATAACATTTCCCTTATTTATCTGAGTGCGGGGATAAATGCTGCTTGGCCAGTCAGAAAGCATTCCCACACAGGACTGATAACTGACTAGAAAAAAGTGCAGCAGACTGCACTCCTTTAAAGGCGGGCTGGAGTTGAGGTGGCCAGAAACCCGGTTTCTTAAAGAAACCGGGTTTCTACGCTTTAAGAAGTCAAATAGAAACGCTATAGTGCGGTAACTTTTGTAAGGGCCGGTTTGACAGCTCGCCGCTACTTGTCATCCCGCACCGGCAGCGCCACCTCCATAATTTCCATCAGCAACTCCAGTCGCGAAGGGCGAGACAGCAGCGGCACAATATTCGGCAGCGAATAGTAATCACCGGCAAAAGTAAAAGTTTCCACCGGCAGATGCTTCTCGTTCATTTGCTCCTCAACATAATCGCTAGCGTTACCCACCCGCACAATCACCACATTCGGCATCACCCCCAAGTCATTGCAGTATTTGCTGTAAGCCTCCGCGAAATAAGGCGCAGTGTTGTCCCCTTCATCCGTCACCAGAATAAATTGCTCGACAATCTGCTTCTTAATCCGCATCGCCTCCACAGCGCAGCCGCAGCTAGTGTTGCCATCTGCCTTGATGTACTGGAAAGCTTTCTCCCAGTCGCTAAACTCCTTACCCTGCGCTTTAATAGAGTAAGGCATGCTGTCAAAAGCGTAGACAAAAAGCGCCGCATCAGAAATACCCGAAATCAAAGCCGCGAGGCGCTTCCCCACCTCAATTGCTTCAGTCATCGAGCCAGACTTGTCCACCAGCAAACCAGTCGTCTTGGCAATTTTGCCGCGCTTCTTGACTTGCTCGTTAGTGACTTGCTCCAGCTTCGCCACCGTCTTTTCATCCAGCTGCGCAGCGTCAGCCGCAACACGCGCCTTGAATGCCGACACCCGCTCAGACTTTGCCGCTTCCTCCAGTTTCCCATCGATAAGCGCCTTAACTTCTCGATTATCCATCGCACCCCGCGCTTGCAGGGATTTGAGGTTATTAATCACCTCTTGCGGCGACATGGAATTAATCAGCGCCACCAGTACAGTTGGCGTTAGCTGCTTTACCGCACCCACCGCAATTGTGTAAGGGATACTGTGCTCGACAATCAGCTGCGCTTGAACTGCCGGTGTTTCCGCCTTTGCCAATTGCTTGAGTGCGAAAGCGAGGCTGTCTTCTGGGGGCGCATCCTTGAACAGCACCGCATCCGCACGCGCATTGGGCTTAATGTGCAAACTCGCATACAAATGCTTCATCGCCTTGCGACTGCGCAGCGCCGCCCGATCGAAGAAAGCTGGATTTTTTTCCCGCGCTTGCAAATACCGGCGCACTGCAGTGCGTGCGCAACGCGGCAATTTCTGCCGGTGCTGCTTCATAAAATCCACAATCCGCGCCACTTCGTAAGGCGGGAACTCTTGCAGCATCACAAAACCGGCATCGCGGTGTTCAGTCAGGTTGCTAGCGAGCAAGTTTCCCAGGAAAACTTCCTTGTGATCGCGCACGTCACCGTTGCGCTGATACCAGACAGCCAAATGTCCGTAAAAAATCGGGTCAAGCTCCACAATCAGCTTGTGGATTTCTGCCACTTTCCCCAGTTCGCGGTGAGGCGTAGTGAGCAGACTGTTGAGCATTTCCAGACGCAAATCGCGCTCAGTTGCATTCATCGGAACTACCTCCTTTAAGTAATGGGTTTTGAGGAGGCAGCTGTCGCCCGCTCTCACGGAAGTGAGGACGCCGCGCAAGTTTGGAGAGCTTTGTTTTGTAAACCGTAATAGGGTTTGTATGTAAGCTCTCGCGGTTGGGGCGCGGCGACAACTGCTATTATAGCTTATTTAAGAGAAACTTTCCATTCTGGCGAAGCACACCACCCCAAGCGGGAGCATCCCGTTTTTGAAACTACCCTGGTGAGGGCGAAGCATTCGGATTATCAATTGCTGGTTTTGACCGAGAGATTATTCGCCCGAATGCTTCGCCCCTACATAATCGGGATGCTCACCCCCAAGCCGCCTATTCGGGAACGGTGAGGGCCAGAAATGGACGCCTTAAGTCTCTGCCAGTCGCTTCAAAATGGACTTAATTTCCTTCTTGCCGCACTGACGTTTGACGATCTTGTAAATTTGACTGTACCAATCATCCCACGCTGGCTCAGCGCCGGCAGTGTTTTTCCGCTTTCTAACTTTTTCTCCTGCCGGCAGGTCTTGAAATGTGATAAAATACCACACCCCATCCAGCTTGCGGTATTGATGATAGTTATCTATGACGACTACATCGTCCGGCTTTTTAGGTGGATCTGCCGGTGCGCTTGGGGCTAAGCAGAGAATACCCGTTTCGGGGTGAACGTAAAGGCACAATCTCCACGCATTTCTCAGCGAAAACTTTTGGTAGCTTTTAGCGTAAGGCAACCCATCAATGAACACAACATGTCGCTCCACATAATCCCATACATGCGAAATGACGTGTCGCCCAGTTACGGTATTGCTATCGAGACGCCGGCACAGTTCGCTATAAACAACGTCCCAGGGCTGTCCCACCTTAGAACGCAGCAGCCGGCGCAAGGGACCCAGATGATCTGAGAAGAAAATGGGCTGCCTTCTCTTGATCAGATAAGGGCGCAGCAATCCATCTTCACTCGCCTCTTCGGTGAGCTTTTGCAAGGCTTTTTTGTACCCCGTCACCTGTTTTAAACTTATCTGATTTCTTTTATTATGACGGGGACGCTCAATCACAATTTCATTCAGGCGGTGTTCGCTCATTATTTCACCATATTTAATGGCACTTCGCGCAAGTTGAGAAAGCTATTGAGTATACGTGGGAGTTGAACCCACAAGCCCTTGCGGGCAACAGATTTCTAGTCTGTAGCGTGTGCCAGTTCCGCCAGTATGTAAGCTTTCTCGCTTAGGGCGCGAAGTGGAAATTTCAAGGCGTGAGAATAATGGGTGCCCCGCACAAATTTGCCAAGCCGGTCACGTTTGTTTAGCTGGTTAATAGCCAGGTGTGGCTTGGCGTATCAGGGCGCAGGACATAAATTTTTTAGGCGAACGTCCAGAAAGCCGTCTATTTATAGCGTTTTTCGTAGAGTTACTGAGAAACCCGGTTTCTTAAATAAACCGGGTTTCTGCCAGGGACTTCATCCAACTGAAAACCGCTATATTAGAGGAGCGAAAGTCACATCGCGCAAGTTGAGAAAGCCGTTTGTTCACACACGGGATTTGAACCCGTTACTTTTACCTTGGAAGGGTAACGCTCTACCAATGAGCTAGTATGTAAGCTTCCTCAGTCAGGGCGCGAAGTGGAACTTTCAACTACCTGCCGGTCTGACCCGCACAAGTTGATAAAGCTTTGACATTTAAGCGCTCTATCCGTTGAGCTACATCCCCAATCAGCGGGGATGGTAGGAGTCGAACCTACTACCTCTGGTAACGAAACCAGATGTGTGTAAGCTTCACCCGTTAGGGCGCGGGACAGACAGGATTTTAGATTTCCGATAATTTTCCCGAATCCGAACAGTTTGAGGTGAGGTCACTTCGCACAAGTTCAAAAAGCTTCTACTTTACCTCTGAGCTACCGCCCCAGAAAGTGGGGCGGAAAGGATTTGAACCTTTGACACTTCGATTTCAAGCGAATGCTCTTACCAATCAGTATGTACGCTTCTTAAGTCAGGGCGCGAAGTGCGAACCTCAACATCTGGAAATAATGTTTTGTCCGCGCAAGTATGAAAAGCTTTTTGCCACTTCTAGCGTGTCTGCCATTCCACCATGAAGACCTCGGTCTTCAGTGGGACTTGTTGGCGTTAGCCTGCGCGAAGCGCATACCCACAACCCTATCAGGACTAGATCCTTAATGTGTGTGGGCTTTTCGTGTCGGGGCGCGGAACGGAATTCTGAATTAGCCGTAGACGGCTTCTGGACGTACAATCAAGTCGCCGCTGGGTCGCCGGTCAAGCACATAAGAATCGAAGCGCTGCCGGCTGACATCAAAATGCTGTGCGAGGCGTTCCTTGATGGCGGCGTCGCTCATGCCGGCTTGGATTCCAAGCTGCTTTTCGTTGACATCATAGGAACGCCCGTCAAATCGTATGTGAACCATGCTAGCACCTCCTTTTTAAAATTTAAATTTGATATTTTAGATTGAAAATTGCCGCAGTTTATCCCTAAGGATAGACCTTTATGATGTGACGGATTGGCTCCGCCACATTGGTGTGTCTGAGCAGAGAAGAGTCCCCTCTCTATTAAAAGACTTATTGTTTGACGCCTGTTGAAATTCCCGATTTCTTATTCAGCTGTCAAGGTTCAGGTTGGGCCATTCCAGGAGAGGGCTGTGCCTCTCCTTTGCTTCCCCTATTTATATATTACATTCGTATTACACAGCTGTCAAGGGGGTGAGAAAAAATTTTTTTTCAGGGTGCCGGTGACAGGGCTAAAAGCCTAAAACTTCTCGCGCCTTTTGCGGCACGCCCTTACACAATATCCGATGTAGGGGCTTTCGCATGAGCGCGACTATTTATGGGACTCAGGGAAAGGATTAGATAGCTGAGTCACGCAGCCGCTGCGAAGCACGCTCATGCAACGCCTATCCCCTCTCGCTACCTGCAGACAAAGTTTATCCCGTGGGGAATTACCCGAGGGGGCTATCCCCACCTGAGTACAAACCGCCGGCGTCCCACAGTAGTCGAAGGCCAATTTACTGATTCAGTTTTCAAGGTTCGGATTCGGCTTGGGGTGGGGCTTTTTGGCTCTTTCCCTCTCGCCTTACTTTTATAATACACTCGTGTTACACAGACCGTCAAGGGGGTAGAGAAAAATTTTTTGACTTTTTTTTGCGCCGGCAGGTCTGGCCCTGGACAGGAAGGCCATGCCGGTGTGGCCCACTGGCGCTGCACCGGCGTTGGGCTAAAGCCCAACTACGAACATGGAGGGCTGAAGCCCAACTACGAACTTTTGGGCTAAAGCCCAACTACGAACATGGAGGGCTGAAGCCCAACTACAAGCTTTGGGGCTAAAGCCCAACTACGAACATGGAGGGCTAAAGCCCAACTACGAACATGGAGGGCTGAAGCCCAACTACAAGCTTTGGGCTAAAGCCCAACTACGAACTTTTGGGCTAAAGCCCAACTACGAACGGCTAGCGTGGCCATGCGCGGAACAAATGTGGATTTTTGCTATTCCAGGTGGTATAAGGGGTATAAACACCGATGGGTCTTACCCCTCACGCTGGCGGCAGCCCGCGACGAGGAGGAGGAACAAGCATCCCAGACTTCCGCATCACCAACCCCAACTGAGGAGGATTTACCCAATGAGCGCTCACATCAGCTGCAATCTATCTCAAGTCACCATCGCCCAAGTCGTTGAACATATCTTGGCTTCTGGTAGAATTACTCGCACTGACCAAAATTCGTTGCGGTGTGCGTTCTCATCGCAGGAGATCCCTCCCAGCACCGAGGAGATGCGCCAAATCAAAGGAATCTTTAACCGGCTGCAAATGGGATTGTTAAAAGTAGTGGATTAAATCGAGCTGCTGCACGCAGTTCGCCCAGCAGCAGGCGATTTTTGCCCGCAATTAGTTTGCATATAATCTGCTGGTTTTAAACAGTAGGCTCTGCCTAAACGAGCAGCGTTCCCAGCTGCCAGGCTGGGAACGAGGTACACCGTCTTTCAGGGCGTCCAGATGGACGCCCCTACAGAATTTTCAATCACCGGCTTCCCTGACGAAGGCGCAGGTTTGAGCTTCCTCCCAGCACTTGAGCAGGAAAAACTCAGTGCGAGCACAAAGCGCTGTGACAAACACCCCCTGTGCACCCTCCCGATCTGCTGCTATCCAAGTACCTCGCAAGCTGACTTCTACGAACTCCGCATCAGCCCGGCACAACGCCAGCGCCTCAGCCGCTTCCTTTCTGGCTTGCGTCTCCAACTGATACAGCTCTGGCAAACCGACAGGGAGCAGAAACGAAGCCGTGGTAGGTTCGACGCACAGGCTTTGCCCGATTCGCATGGCCAGAATTACTCGCAGCGCCACTAACTCTTCTACAGATTGAGTCAGGCGCTCCATTTGCAAGCCTGTTTCCGTGTAAGTGAACTTCAGCATTGCCGGTTGTCTCCGGTTGTTTTAAGTGCTCGATGCTTATGCTGAGTGAGGAAGTCAGAGGGAGAGAACTTGCGCAGAAACCGGGTTTCTGAGAAATCCGGTTTCTTGGGTTCTCCTCCCGCCGTGTTCCTACTCCCTGAGGTGCTGTTCCCGCCAAAAGTGTTCCGCAAAAGAAATCGCTGGGTGCACCGGCGCAAAGGGTTGCGCCCGCAGTGGCATTGCCGCTTCCTGGGGGGTGCGATCTCCTTTGCGAGCGTTGCAGCGCTCGCAGGCGGAGACCACGTTGTCCCAAGTGTGTTGCCCGCCCCTGGAGCGCGGCATCACATGATCCAGCGTCAGGTGTTTGCCGCTCCCGCAATACTGGCAGGTGTGCCCGTCGCGCCGCAGCACTTCCCGGCGGTTCACCGGCGGCGTTTTCCAAATCCGCGGGCGTGCAGGTGTTGGTGAGGCGGATGTGTTCTGGAACCTGCACGACGCAGCTGGGCGAACGCACCGGCCATAGTGAAGTGCCGGTTCCGCCCCAAAAATTGAGCGGTTCCGCTTTGCCCGTCACCAACAGGACGATTGCCCGCCGCATGTTGACTTTTGCCACCGGCAGATAGTTCACAGGAGAACACCACCACCGATTGCCCCAATATCTCAGTTACGCCAGTTACGCTTGTCACAGCTGAACTCCTTATACAACAACCCCCGCTTCCTTTGGCCAGAAGCGGGGGTTCAAAAAGTCCTCTGAGGTTCTTTTGTCCTATACAGGCACAGCATTTCTACCGTACCTCCCGCTTCGCTCGTTTTGTTGTGGCCATTCGACCGGCAGACCGGACGCGCCATTCCCATTGCTTTTAATATCTTTGCCTTGCTCGCTCGAACGCTCGATCGAGCTATAGTTGCCCCTAAATCCACGCTCCACGCCCAAAGCCGCTGATTCCCAACCGCAAAGGCGATCGGTGGCAGGCGTGACAGTCGGCATGGAGGCAAAAATGTTCAATGTGATACTTTTTGAAGGCTGCTATGTGAATCCTACAGCCTCTATACTACACTTATAGTACAAAGATGTCTACTCATTTGAGGAAAAAAGTTATGCATACCCTGACGCGCACTTCGACCACTGACATGGAAGTGACCAGCATACGCTTAGAGCGAGAGCTCAAGGAGAAACTCAAGGAGCTGGCTGGCTCTCAGGGATATCAAGCGCTGATTCGAGATCTGCTCTGGAAGTACGTCCAGCAGAAATCAGGGCACTACCGGCCCACATTTTCCAGGTTTGACATTCGGGCCTGCATTGCAGCCACAGCGAACAAAGAAGAACAGTGCGTTCTCACCGGCAAGCTGATCCGACCGCAGGAGCCAATGTTACTAGGACTGACGATTCACGGGGACATGGTGCCCCTCAGTACCGGCAGTTTGGACGGCTAGGTTTGTCAGGGCAACCGCCAACCCCCCACCCCCCCTGAGGGCGACCCGCCAGGGATTGCAATCCCTGGCCATTAGCAGTAGGGTGCGTTCCGCAACAGCGCAACTCTCCACAAACAGAGCGGGTTGGCACCAGAACGCACCCTACAGATACCTCGTAGGACAGGCGTCTCGCCTGTCCAAATGTCCTAAACTGACACCCAAGGGCCGACGCCCAACTACTTTCCTTTGGGCTGAAGCCCAACTACTTTCCTTTGGGCTGAAGCCCTACTACTAACCTTTGGGCTAATGCCCAACTACTTTCCTTTGGGCTGAAGCCCAACTACTTTCCTTTGGGCTGAAGCCCAACTACTTTCCTTGGGCTGAAGCCCAACTACTTTCCTTTGGGCTAAAGCCCAACTACGAACTTTTGGGCTAAAGCCCAACTACGAACTTTTGGGCTAAAGCCCAACTACGAACCTTTGGGCCGACGCCCTACTACGAACTTTTGGGCCGACGCCCCTGCAAATTGACAAAATAGATGCAAACCGATATAATATAAGCTTCCACCGGCACCGACTAGCCGGCAGTCAAGCTTCTACCGCTACATCTACCTCTACAGTGGACAGCCCCGCCAGATTATCATCCCGCGTGGTGCCGATGATGTAGATGTCAACCTTGCCGGTGCCGACTCGGTACACTTTAATATGGCTCAAGTGATATTTTAGGAAATTTTTCAGGATGTGATATCTCCCCACTGTCTCTTTTTCTTTTTCAGTTTGCCCGTCTCGCTGTTGCAGTGCCGGTGCGAATAAATCATCAAAATCCACCACTTCCACCGGCGTGTTTGGGTGATGGTGGCTCACTTTCAGCAGCTGTTTCGGCGTGATGGCTGCTGTTTCCCAGGCAAAGACTTGAAACGGATAAAAATCCCTTTCACTTATCCAGAACAGCCCGTTTGTTAAGTCTGCTAGCTTGTTTGTCAGTGCTGAATTGATCGCGCTCATGTGCTTAGGATAAAAATAACTTTATCCTAACTCTATCACAGGAAACTTTTCACCTGCTGGCAGTAGCCGGCAAGCCATTCCCGACCGTTAAATGCGTCAATTTTGTATATATATTAATTCTAAATAATTTGTGATAACTGTGAGGGGGTAGAAACCCGGTTTCGTAGGAGTTACCGGGTTTCTACCTTTTCACAACTCGAATAGAAACGCTATATCTCCCTGTCGCTGCGGTTTCCCGGCTGTCAAAACCGGCTTCACCAGAGATATGGGCCACCGCGTGCGCAGGTGCAGGGCTGATCCCAAATGTCTGTATAAGCTGTTACAATTTTCATATACTTATGGCAAAAAAGACGCATATCCGACCGAGGCGCGTTCCCAGGCAGTAGGGGCGGGCCCTTCGGCACCCGCCCAATAGCACACTTTGTGCGTTTTAAAAATCTTCCCATAGGCAGAGTTACAAACCTTAAAGTTGCGGCATACTTAATAAGCATAAATGCCTCGTTTAATGCCTCCTTCTTTAAAGTCGATTAAAATCCCGCCAGCTTATTTGAGGCGGGTTCTTTTTTTTTCGGGCCTTCTTCCGGGCGCACCGGCACCCCTAAATGCTGCCCGCCTCGGGGTGCCGGTGGGTTGCAGTCAGATCCTTAAGCTTCTGCAGTAGCGCCCAAACAAGCCGCCAAATCGGCATCCGGCGTCGTAATCGCCTTCAGGCCATATTTTTCCGACAGCAGTTTGAACACATTCGGGGTGATAAACGCCGGCATAGTTGGCCCTAAGCGGATATTCTGTATCCCCAGATACAGCAGCGTCAGCAAAATCGCCACAGCCTTTTGTTCGTACCACGACAGGATGAACGACAGCGGCAAATCGTTGACGCCCACCTCAAAGGCATTGGCCAGCGCCAAGGCAATCTGCACCGCCGAGTAGGCGTCATTGCACTGGCCAACATCCATCAGCCGGGGAATCCCGTGAATGTCTCCGAGTTCCTTATCGAAGAAGCGGAACTTACCGCAGGCGAGAGTCAGCACCACGCAGTCTTGGGGCACCTTTTCCACTAACTCGCTGTAGTAGTTGCGGACTGGTTTGGCACCGTCGCAACCGCCCACTAAGAAAAAGTGGCGAATCTCTCCCCGTTTGACGGCTTCAATCACAACACCTGCAACGCCGAGCACCGCATTCCGGGCAAAGCCGGTGGTGACGCTACCCTTGTCGCTATCTTCGGCAAATCCAGGCATCGCCTGTGCCAGGGCAATCACCGGCGCGCAGTCGTGGCTGTCCAGATGCGCGACTAGATGTGTGACTCCGGGCCAACCCACCGGCCCCAGCGTGAAAACCCGGTCTTTATAAGAATCGTGGGGCGGCATCAGGCAATTGGTAGTCATCACAATCGCACCCGGAAATGCTGGAAACTCTTTCGTTTGGTTCTGCCAAGCGGTGCCGTAGTGAGCGTAAAGGTGTGGGTATTTTTGCTTCAACCCCGGATAGCCGTGCGCCGGCAGCATTTCCCCGTGGGTGTAGATGTAGATGCCTTTGCCTTCCGTTTGTTTGAGCAGTTCTTCCAGGTCTTTTAAATCGTGGCCAGACACTAAGATGGCCTTGCCTTGTTTGACACCGAGGGGGACGGGTGTGGGGACCGGATGGCCATAGGTGCCGGTGTTGGCGGCGTCCAGCAGCTGCATCGCCCGCAGGTTAATCTCGCCGACTTTGAGGGCGATACCCACCCAGTCTTCCAGCGACAGCTCTGGACTGTCAAGGCTGACCAAGGCTTCGTGGAGGAAAGCGCCAATCGCCTGGTCTTCGTGGCCCAGGTGTCCGGCGTGGTAGGCGTAGGAGGCAATCCCTTTGATGCCGTAAAGGACAGTCAGTTTCAGGGAGAAAATGTCTGTGTTGCGACCGGCTTTGGAGATGAACTCGAATTCCAGATCTTTGCCTTGCTGCACCAGAGCTTCCAGGGTTTGCGCCGGTTCAAAGGTGGCTGGGCCTTCTGGGATGGCCAGGGGGGCGATTGCCCGGACTTGGGCTTTCAAGGCGTCCCGCAGCGCCACTGACCGGTTGATATACTCGATAAATCTCTGGGCGTCGAAGTCAACATTCGTGAGGGTGGAAAACAGCGTTTCGCAGGTGAAGGCGTCCACTTCGCGGCTGACAATGCCCAGCTGGCGAGCGGCGAGCGCCACTTGTCCCAGCCCCCGCAGCGTGTAGGTCAGCAAATCTTGCAGGGCGTCCACTTCAGGGCTTTTGCCGCAAGCTCCCCATTTGTAGCAGGCTTCCCCACCGGCAGTTTGTTCGCACTGGCTGCAAAACATAGGTCACATCTCCAAAGCGTCACTTTTTCCTCTTCTGATACCACTGTATGACCGGCTCGCGGGAAAGTGCTTTGACTTAAGTCAATCTTTACAATAATTATGGGAAAGCGCCGGCTGCCCGCATTCTCCTGAAATGCTGCAAAACCCTGACGCGGCTTGAATTGTGCCGGTTGCGCCTCCCGATTATTTTTTTATGAGTTCGCTCGATATTGCTTTAAGATTTTTAATAATATTCTCCCCAGTTCAGCAGGAGTTAAGCACAATTTACTAATGAGCATAAATACTGGCAGCTCGTGCGTTCCGCTATGCGGAACGCACCCTACTTTTGAATCCGAGAGCCGGTGGAAACTGGTGTTGCATATTTCGGGGATGAACCCCACCCCCCAACCCCCTCCCCGCACGCGGGGAGGGGGAGAAAGAGATGGGGGTTTGGCTGAAATCATCCCTCTAATTTGTTACGCCTGGAAACTTGCCATTTTTCAAAATGTATGCTAAAATGCTTTCAAGTTATCAAAGTAGGGTGGGTGACGCTGCGCGTCACCCATCGGTATTATCCCATTTTTGTAAACTCATCTCTTGTAGGACAGGCATCTTGCCTGTCCCAGAGTTTCAGGCACAGGCGTTAGCGCAGCGGCGCGTAAGCGCGACGCCTGTGCTACAAAAAAGGAATAGATGTACAAAATCGGGATGCTCCCTCACCCACCGGCACAACTGTCCAACCGGCTCGACAGCTTAAACGTGAACCACAAACCTGCTGAACTCAGTGAATTTCTCGCCCAAACCCAGATGTTTCGGGGTTTGCCTCAAAACCATCTGGACGCTTTGGCTAATATTGCCGTCAAGCAAAGCTATCAAAAAGGTGAGGCACTCTTCTGGGAAGGGGATGAAGGTGTGGGTTTTTTTGTGGTTGTTAAAGGGAGGGTGAAAGTTTTTAAGTTCTCTCCAGAAGGGAAAGAGCAGATATTGCGAATTTTTGCAGCCGGCGAGCATTTTGCGGAAGTGCCGGCGTTTGACGGTCAAGCTTTTCCGGCTTCTGCTGAGGCGCTGGAGGCGAGCGAGGTGCTGCTATTCCGCCGCACTGATTTTTTGGAACTCCTGCAGCAGCACCCGACTCTAGCTATCAATATGCTCGCTATTTTTGCTGGGCACTTGCGCCGGTTCGCTCAGCTGATTGAAGACCTTTCTCTGAAGGAGGTGCCGGGACGTTTGGCTGCTTATTTGCTGTATCTGAGCGAAGGTGCCGGAAGCGGGGAGTCAGTGGAGTTGGACATTACTAAGGGGCAGCTGGCTGCTTTTCTGGGGACGATTCCGGAGACGCTTTCGCGGGTGTTTGCGCGGCTTGCCGGTGAGAAGCTGATTGCTATAGATGGCGCGAAAATTAAGTTGCTAGACCGCCAAAAGTTAACGCTTTTAGCGGCGGGTAGATTGAAAGTTTAGAAACCGGGTTTCTAAAAGAAACCCGGTTTCTGGCCCCCGGTTTCTGACCCCCGGTTTCTGGCCCTTAGTTAGCCTCCGGGCCTTTGAGCAGATTCAACTCCCGGCACTTAGCTTCTGCCTGTTCGTAGGCATTTTGGTAGTCACTGCCGCCTAACATTACGTCGCCATAATACTCGTATGGTGGATCTCCATAAATGGGGAGTGGGTCATCCTCTGGATAGTCTTCTTTGGATTCTTCTATTATGGCTTTAAGTTTCTTGACGGTCAGGCGCTGTGCGGGGAAGTAGTAGAGTTCACTTTTGTGAAGGTGGGGAAAGGTGGGATCGACAATCCGATCTTCAAGCTCAATCCAGCTGTATTCTAGGGGTTTGTAGGGCGCTCCCGCCAAAGCCAAAAAGCCTTGGACGTAGATAGATCCTTTGGTAGCTAATGCTGCTTTATAAGCATTGTCAAAGCATTTAGTCGCTTGGCTTTTGATGCGGGCCGCAATTTCTCTGGAGAGAGTTTCATCTAGTGGTTTGGTCATAGCTAATGGGTTCCCTTAATGGCGCGTTACCCAGACAGTGCGCTGCCTGTGGGGCTAAAAGCCCTACTACGAACTTTGGGCTAAAGCCCAACTACGAACTTTGGGCTAAAGCCCAACTACGAACTTTGGGCTGAAGCCCAACTACGAACTTTGGGCTTTAGCCCTACTACGAACTTTGGGCTGAAGCCCAACTACGAACTTTGGGCTTTAGCCCTACTACGAACTTTTGGGCTGAAGCCCAACTACGAACTTTGGGCTTTAGCCCAACTACGAACTTTGGGCTTTAGCCCAACTACAAACTTTGGGCTGAAGCCCTACTACGAACTTTTGGGCTGAAGCCCAACTACAAACTTTGGGCTGAAGCCCAACTACAAACTTTGGGCTGAAGCCCAACTACAAACTTTGGGCTAAAGCCCAACTACAAACTTTGGGCTAAAGCCCAACTACAAACTTTGGGCACTCTATATGAGCGCCAAATGTAATTCTTGTATAATTTATCTCTAGTGCAAACGCTGAACCCACTTTAGCAGAAACCCTGATTGGGGTGGACTAATGAAAAGAAGACGAATTCTGAGCTTGACTCTCGCCAGTGCCGGCGCACTCGTGTCGGTTCAGGGTATGAACCGGCTCGACAATCCAGCACAGGTTGCTCTGGCGCAGCAGCCCGTAAACCTGACGGTTTCAGCTGCTATCAGTCTGAGCAATGCCTTGGAAGATATAAAAACAGTTTACCAGCAAAGCAACCCCAATGTCAAAATTACTTATAACTTTGGCGCTTCCGGCGCTCTCGCCCAGCAAATTCAGCAGGGAGCACCGGCAGATGTGTTCTTTTCTGCAGCAACCAAGCAGATGGACACCCTTGATCGAGCTAACCTCCTGCTTCCAGAAACGCGCCGCAAGCTGCTGACGAATCGCCTGGTCTTGATTGTCCCAATTAATGGCCTCGATCTGACAAGTTTCAAAGACTTGACAGATTCGCGACTGACGCGCATCGCTATCGGGGAACCCAGAAGTGTACCTGTTGGGCAATACAGTCAAGAACTGCTGAGCAATTTGGGAATTTGGCAGCAAATACAGCCGAAAGTTGTGTTCGGTAACAACGTCCGCCAGGTTCTCACTTTTGTAGAAACCGGCAGCGCCGGTGCCGGCATCGTCTACACCACAGATGCCAAAGAATCTGATAAAGTACAAGTAAGGGCAACAGCGGCGGCAAATTTACACTCGCCCATTGTCTATCCTGTGGCAGCTATCAAAGGCAGCCGCAATGCCGGTGCAGCCAGATCGTTTGTCGAGTTTCTCGCTAGCGAACGCGCCAAAGCTGTATTTCAAAAATACGGCTTTGGGATTGCCGGCTGACAGGGAAAGAAACCGGGTTTCTTAAAGAAACCCGGTTTCTAGCTGTGACGCCCACGCCGCTCACAGATAAAACCCAAAATTAACAATTCGATGGCATTTGACTTCTCCCCTTTATGGATATCCCTGAAAACCGCAGCGCTAGCGACTGCAATCACCTTCTTTCTGGGGATTGCCGCCGCACGGTGGATGCTGGGAACTCGCATCAAAGGCAAAGCAATAATAGAGGGGCTTTTCATCGCCCCCCTGGTTTTGCCGCCAACAGTGCTGGGGTTTTTGTTGCTGTTGCTGTTCGGCAGAAATGGGCCGGTTGGCCAGTTTTTGCTGCAATTCGGATTAACTGTAATTTTCTCATGGCCGGCAACAGTTATTACCGCCACAGTCGTAGCCTTCCCGCTGATGTACAAAACAGCCCTGGCAGCCTTTGAGCAAATTGACCCCAATCTCTTGCACGCCGCCCGCACTTTGGGGGCGTCGGAATGGACTGTTTTTTGGCGGGTGATGGTGCCACTGGCGTACCCTGGAATTGTGGCGGGAACAATTCTAGCATTTACGCGCGGGCTGGGGGAATTCGGCGCGACGCTGATGCTCGCCGGCAATATTCCCGGACAAACCCAAACTGTGCCAATGGCGATTTATTTTGCCGTGGAAGCAGGTGACATGAAGCAAGCTTCCATCTGGGTGCTGATTATTCTGGGAATTTCCCTGAGTGTGCTGGCGGGGGTCAATTATTGGTCTGCATCCGGGCGGCGCTTGGCTTTTGGCGCACCGGCACCCGCAATCGCCCTCACGGAGAAACAGCCACCTGCAGCGCCCCTAATGCCCTACAAACACGATTGTTCGCCTTCAGAAATAGGGCTGTTCGCAGATATCGAAAAGCCACTTTCTAGCTTTCCCCTCGATGTGGAATTGAACTCAGGGGGGGAGGTGCTGGGACTTTTAGGGGCTTCCGGTTCTGGAAAGAGCATGACTCTGCGCTGCATTGCCGGTTTGTCAACCCCCCGTCGGGGGAAAATTGTCTTGAACCGGCGCGTGCTGTTTGACTCGGAACAGGGAATTAACCTGCCTTCTCGCCAGCGCCGCATTGGCTTTTTATTTCAAAACTACGCCCTCTTCCCTCATTTAACAGTAGCTCAAAATATTGCCTTCGGTTTGCCAAAGGGCAGACCTCGTTCCACCATCAATCAGGAGGTGCAAACCCAACTGGCTGCCTTTCAGTTGCAGGGATTAGAAAACCGCTACCCTCACCAACTTTCTGGAGGTCAGCAGCAGCGAGTTGCCCTGGCGAGAGCGCTAGCCAGCCAGCCAGAAGCGCTGTTACTGGATGAGCCGTTTTCCGCACTGGACACCCACCTGCGCAACCAGCTAGAAAAGCAACTGATTTCCCTGCTAGCAAATTACCCGGGCGTCACTCTTTTTGTGACGCACAATCTGGAAGAAGCTTACCGAGTTTGTCAAAATATATTAGTGATTGATCGAGGAAAAGCAGTCGCTTGTGGTTCCAAACACAACATTTTTGAAAAACCCCCCACATTCAGCGTTGCCCAACTAACAGGATGCAAAAACTTTTCTGGCGCTGTCGCCACCGGCACCCAGCAGATAGAAGCCACCGACTGGGGCTGCACCTTGCAAGTCATCGAACCGATTCCAGAGGATTTGAGATGGGTGGGAATTCGCGCCCACCAGCTGAGTTTCCCCAACGACGCCAGCCAGGAAAACACTTTCCCTTGCTGGCTAGCGGCGACGAGCGAAACCCCACACCGGATGACGCTTTATCTGAAGCTGCACCACCCTCCTGCAAGCGATCGAGACTACCACTTGCAAGCGGAAGTCTTCAAAGAAAAATGGGCGGCTCTCAAAGATCGCCCCTTCCCTTGGCACATACATATCCATCCGCTGCGACTGCTTCTCCTGCGAGAATAAAGCCTTCTTTGCTCCTGCGGGACAGGCGGGACGCCTGTCCTACGAGATATAATTATAACAGGCAAATAAATCGGTTTAAACAAGGATGAAAACCTACGACTGGACTGTAGTCGGAGCCGGCATAACTGGTGCGGCTCTTAGCTATGAATTAGCCAAGAAAGGCTTTTCTGTCCTCCTGTTAGAGCAGCACCCAGCGATGCAAAACGCAACTCGCCTCAGTTACGCCGGTGTTGCCTACTGGGCGGGCACCACAGAACTGACGCGCCAACTCAGCGCCGAAGGGATTGCACTCCTGCGCACCCTGTCCGAAGAATTAGACGCCAATATCCTGTTCCGCGAATTAGACCTTTTACTGACAGTTGCCACCGGCGAAAACCCGGAACAAATAGCCGCTGGCGCAAGCCAATTGCGCCATAGCTCCCCGATTGATCAGCGTCAGCGAAGCCTGCGATCTCGAACCACTACTCAATCCCGAATCGATCGCCGGCGCTCTTACAGTCCGTCACGGGCACGTCCAGCCAGAAGCTCTCGTGCGGGCGTACTGTCAAGCCTTGATCCGAGCCGGCGGCGCAATGCAAATTGCCCCAGTCTCCGGACTCCTGCGCGAAGGCAATTGCATCACCGGCGTCACCACTCCCACCGGCACAATTCGCGCCGCCAACGTCGCCATCTGCGCCGGCGGAATTACTCGCTCCACCCTCAAAGCAGCCGGTATCGACACCCGAATCTATTTTACCTGTACTGAACTTCTCGAAACTCCCCCCGTCCACACCCACCTGCGAACCTGTGTCATGTCAGCGACCAACCAGCGCTTACAATTGGAGACGAGTTCCAGCACCCAAGAAGCCGAAAAACTTTGGGACGAACCCAATCTGGAATTGGCACCGCCTATCCTTGATGCCGGTGCGATTCAGTTTCTAGACGGCAGAATCAGAATCGGACAAATCAGCCGCGTCTTAACCAACCCCAGCGTTCCCAACACTGCAGTAAACCCCGCCGAAAGTGAAGCCGCAATTCGCACTGAAATCGCCAAAATTTTGCCGGCTTTAGCTAACCTGCCGGCAACCTGGCACCAGTGCTTAGTCGCATTCAGTCCCGATCAACTCCCCTCAATCGGGGAAATCCCCGGATTCCAAGGAATTCATCTCTTCACCGGCTTTAGCAGTCCCCTAGTCTTCGTCCCACCTCTAGCGCGACGATTTGCCAGCTTCGCCGCCACCCGCACCGACGAGATTGTCCCCCAACTCTCCCCCGGAAGACGGACGTAGGACATCTGTCCCGCCTGTCCTGAGAAACCGGGTTTCTTAAAGAAACCCGGTTTCTGGCGTCAGGGGCTTCCGGGCGACCGCCCCTCACTGAGATATTTTACGATTAAATGGTTTTCACAAATACCCGAGTTTAGACGGGTTTTGTATATATGCTTTCTTCCGGATATTGCAAAATTTGCCCTAATTAGGCCCCGCAGCGGTGCGGCCAGTCTGCTTTTCGTGGCCCAATTGCCCCCTGCCGGTGGCCATCAGCCCCAGTTGACGGCCATTTTTCGGACAGCGGACACTAAATGAGATAACTTACGATTAAATGGTTTTCACAAATACCCGAGTTTAGACGGGTTTTGTATATATGCTTTCTTCCGGATAATAGAAAATAATAATGCTGCTTGTCCGGCAGGGGAGGCAGAGCCTCCCGATGCGCATTCCCAGACGGTAGGGGCGGGAAAGCGTGCCCGCCCTGGGAACGAGGGGAAGTACATGCCAGAAACCCGGTTTCTTTAAGAAACCGGGTTTCTTAGTACCTCACTCAGATAAAAACCGCTCTAGCTGTGGGCCCTGGTGCCTACCGCGATTTCATACCGGCAATCGCATCCTTGGCCATCGCCGCTATCGCCTGGTCTGTCGCCTTGGGCAAGTGATAGTATTTCCCACCGGCAGTTTTAGCCAGTTCCTTAGCAAAGCCGGTGGAAATAAACTTATTCTCCGTATCGATCACCAGCAGCTGAATACCCAGCGCCCGAATCTTGGCCGCAATCTCCAGCAACTCCCCCTTAATATCCGGCTTTTCCCCATCCACAACCGGCTCGCCCAGGGAACGCGCCAGGGGAATATTCCCCCGCCCGTCGGTAATCGCCACAATCACCACCTGGCCAATATCCCCAGACTGCTGGGCATTGACACCCACGCGCACCGCCTGAGTCAGCCCGTGGGCCAGAGGCGAGCCCCCGCCGCAGGGGAGCCGTTCCAAACGCCGTCGCGCCGTGGTAATCGAACGAGTTGGGGGGAGCAGCACATCCGCTTGTTCGCCCCGGAAGGGAATCAGCGCCACTTGGTCACGACTTTGATACGCTTCCTGCAGCAGCTGCATCACCGCACCCTTCGCCGACTGCATGCGGTTGAGGGCCATTGAGCCAGAGGCGTCCACCACAAACACGACTAGGGCACCGGCTTTTCTGGCCAGACGCTTGGCGCGGACATCACCTTCTTCGACGAAGACGCGCCGGTTGGGAGGGGGTGCCGGGATTTGGGGATTTGGGGATTTTTTGGCAAGATATGCTGCGGTTTCGCGAGCGAGTCTCTCGCGCCGGGCTTTTTGGTAAGGCGCAGCCGCCCTCAGGGTGGCATCCACCGCAATTCGCCGCACCTTGCCCTTGGGCAGCACCGGCTTGACATAGCGCCCTCTGTCATCAGAAAAAATAACGCTGCGGCTGCCGGACTTGCCCCGCCGGCTGGCCATTTGCGCGAAATAGAGCACGGAGTCGTCGAGAAGCACCCCTTCTGGGTCAAAAAGAAACTCTTCCGGGACAGTCGCCTGCTGTTCCTCTGGCGGTTCCGGGTTTTCTTTGTCTTCCTCTTCTTCTTGCTCTTGCTCGGACTGATCCTGGGGTGGCGGTGGCGGCGGCGGTGGCGGCGGTTGCTGTTCCGGGGGCGTCTGGACAATGGTGGCGCGGGGGACGATAACCAGTTCCACAGCGCGGCGCAAATCCTCGGCGCTGACTGCGGTGCGCCCTTCCAGGGCTGCAGCTGCTTTGGCCACGCGCACGGCGAACAGTTCGGCGCGGTGTCCCTGGACGCCTCCGCGAATCGCTTCTTCTACGAGATAGGCGATTTGCTCGCCGGTGATGCTGACTTCCTTGAGCCACTCCCGGGCCAGGATAATCTGGGTTTTGAGGTTATCGGTGTCTTCGGCGTACTGTTCGAGGAATGTTTGGGGGGAGTTGGCGTAGGAGAGGGCTTGCTCCACAGCTCGCACCCGGTCGTCCATTCCCAGCACGCCGTCAGCGGAGAGGGCAATGGCAATCCGGTCGAGCAAGTGTTCCCGCAGCGGGCCTTCTTCTGGGTTGTAGGTGGCGATCAGCAGGGGTTTGCAGGGGTGCTGGAAGCTGATGCCCTCGCGCTCGATCGGGTTGCGCCCTTCTGTGAGTGACGAGAGCAACAGATTGGCGATATTGTCGTCGAGCAGGTTAATTTCATCGACATAGAGGACGCCCCGGTGCGCCGCCGCCAGCAGCCCGGGCTGGAATACGGTTTCGCCCCGTTTGACGGACTGCTCGACATCCACCGAACCCAGGAGCCGGTCTTCTGTTACGCCTAGGGGAATTTGCACGAAGGGTGCGGGGATGACTTCAGTGGGGATATCAGCGGCTGCAGAGTTCCCAGTCTCGTCCGGACAGTACAGGGCGCGGGTGTAATCGTCCCACTCTTCGGGCTTGTTGGGGTCACAGTTGCTGACAGACCCCTTGACAATTTCAATCGGTGGCAGTAAGGAGTGTACGGCGCGTGCCATGACGGATTTCGCGGTGCCGCGACGACCGGCAATCGCCACCCCTCCCAGTCCCGGATCGACAGCTGACAGCAGCAGGGCTTGTTTGATGGCTTCTTGACCGACAACAGCGATCAGGGGAAATGCAGTGGGGTTGGCGCTTACAGGTGCGGGCATCGTTGGCAGTTTGGGTATTCTAGGGTGAGTTGCCGTTTTCTTCAGCATACCTCACCGGCGGCCCCGCCGCAGTGCCTGCCACCCAAAGGGCGAGGCGGGCGGTGCTGGAACTCCCTCGGCAAGCAATCTTTTAAATGCTATAGATTAAGAATCTTTAAATCACCCCTGACAAAATGTATCAAAAATCAACAATAATATAAACACCCCCTGTCAAAGCCCTCCCCCCTCCCCCAGAGCGGTACGGCAGAAAACGGGTGCGTCTCAATCCCGCAGGCATTCTACTGTATATGGCCCATCTTCGGGGAGCGCTGCCAGCCGTGGTGGGGTGACAAAATAATTTAAAGGGAGAGTGGGGAAGGGAATTATCCGGACTTGATATGAATCGCTGATCACCGGCAGCCCCGCGCTCGGCGCGATTTTTTTGGCGCAACAGAGGTAAAGCAATGACTGCATTGCTGTTAAGCTGCATTAAAATGAGGTAAGCGCTTATCAAAAATTCGTTTGTTTGTGTGAGAGATAAAATAAAATAAAATCAAAGCTGGGAGTCAACCTGGGATTTTTAAGAATTTCAAGGGTTGTTGGGGGAAAAAGCACAGGATATAGGGCCAATGAATAAGCGGGGATAATATGGCAATCCAAGCACTAAAAAATGGCAGAAATTACCGTCCTAATCGCGCTGCACAGCCAGATCATTTCTTCCGGCTGTCGCAGGAGATGCTCTGTGTGGCCGGGTTCGATGGCTATTTCAAGCGCCTCAACCCGATGTGGGAAAAAACGCTGTCGCTAACCAGCGCCGAGTTGCTGCTCAAACCGCTGATTGAATTCGCGCATCCGGAAGACCGAGAATCCACTGCAGCGGCTCTGGAAAAACTGGCCACCGGCACGGTGGAGACAGTTGCTTTTGAAAATCGCTACCGCTGCGCTGACGGCGACTACAAAAGGCTGCTTTGGAATGCCACAGCTGTCCCGGAAGAGGAGTTGATTTACGCAGCGGTGCGGGAAATGGCCTGGGAGGGGGTGCCGCAAGCAAACGAAGAAACTGCCGGTGTTTTAGGTGACAGTAAATTGGCGCGGCTGTTGACGGCGGGCGACTTAGAAAAACAAGTGGAGAAACGGACGGCTTCCCTGACGCGCACGATCGCCAGACTCAAACAGGAGATCAGCAAGCACAAACAGGCTCTGGCGGAGAGAAGCTCTTTAGGGGAGCGATTCCGCAAGTGTTTCCAGCTGTCGCCGACCGGCATGGCGATCATCTCGCCGGACTTTGGCTGGCTGGAAGTTAACGAGGCTTTGTGCCACATTTTTGGCTATTCCCGGTCGGAATTGCTGCTTTTGAGTTGGGCGGAGTTAACCCATCCTGAGGATCTGGAAGCTGAGGTGGCCCAGCTGAAGCTGGTAAAAGCCGGTTTGAGCGATGGCTATTCCCTGGAGAAGCGGTTTATCCGTAAAGATTGGCGGACGATCCACGCCAGCATCGGGGTGCAGTGCGTCCGCCGGTCGGATGGCGAGGTCGATTACTTGGTGGCGGTGGTTCAGGACACTACCGCTGGCGTGCTCGCACAGGAGGCCCAGCGTCAAGAAACGCAACATCTGGCCTCTGTAAAGGCGCGGCTGCAGCAAGCTCTGGCGGCGGCTCGCATTGGTGTGTGGGAGTGGGATATTGGCAGCGGCGACATGACTTGGTCTGAGGGGGCCGAATCCCTGTTTGGTTTGCCTGCCGGCGAGTTGCCCGGCACCTACTTCGCCTATATAAACCTAATCCATCCCTCGGATCGCAGCCGCGCCATGCTGGCTTTCGCAATGGCCGTTGAGGCGGGGGAAGAGTACAATATCGAAACCCGCATTGTTTGGCCCAATGGCACGGCACGCTGGATTCTCAGCAATGGGGAAGTGGTGCGCGACGCCTCTGGAGTGCCGGTGCGCATGATCGGTATAGTCCGGGATGTCACCCAGCGCCGACAGGCGCAGGAAGCGCTCAAGCAGGCTAATGAAGAGCTGGAAATTCGGGTGGAGGCGCGGACAGCGGCGTTCAGGCACGCGATCGCCCAGCTGCAGAACGAGATTGCCGAGCGCAAGCGCATTGAGGAGCAGCTGCGCAACTCCCAAGAAATGCTGCAGCTGGTGATGGACAATATCCCGCAGCTGATTGCCTGGAAGGATCGCGATTCTGTGTATATGGGGTGCAACCGCAACTTCGCCCGCGCTGCCGGTTTGTCCGAGGCAGAGGATATCGCTGGCAAGACTGATTTGGATTTGGCGTGGAACCAGGAACAGGCAAATTACTTCCGCCAGTGCGACCGGCGAGTTATGGAGGCGGACGCCCCGGAATATCACGTCATCGAATCGCAATTGCAAGTCGGTGGCCAGCTAGTTTGGCTGGATAAGAACAGAATCCCCCTCCACGACGGCGAGGGCAATGTTGTGGGCATCCTTGTGACTTCGGAAGATATCACTGAGCGCGTGCGCAAAGAGGAAGCTTTGCGGGAATCGGAGGCTGAAAAGACGCGGTTAATCGCGTCTCTGCAGCAGCAGGCAACTCAGCTAGAAATCGCTCTGCGGCAGCTGCAAAATACCCAAACCCAATTGATTCAGACGGAAAAAATGTCTTCTCTCGGCCAGCTGGTTGCCGGTTTGGCTCACGAAATTAATAACCCTGTTAATTTTATCTACGGCAATCTCAGTTACGCGAGTCAGTATATTCAAGAGTTGCTGGACTTGGTGAATCTCTACCAGCAGCACTTTCCGCACCCGCCGGCTGAAATCTGCGCCCGTACTGAGGAACTCGACCTTGATTTTGTCAGGGAAGACTTGCCCAAACTCCTGAAGTCGATGCAGACGGGAGCTAAGCGCATCCGGGAGATTATTCTGTCGCTGCGCAATTTCTCCCGCCTTGACGAAGCTAAGTACAAGCCGGTGGACATTCACGAGGGAATTGAGAATACGCTGTTGATTTTGCAGCACCGGCTGAAAAGCAAGGCTGGAAATACCAAAATTGCGGTGATTAAGGAGTACGGCAATCTGCCTGAGGTGGAGTGCTGCGGCGGTGAGTTGAATCAGGTGTTTATGAATATCCTGACGAATGCGATTGACGTGCTGGAAACTCAAACTGCGCCTCGCACTATTACAATTCGCACTGAGGTGGGGCATGGGGAATGGGGCATCGGGCATCGGGGAGAAGAATCCTCTGCGCCCTGCGCTTCATGCCCTATGCCCAATTCCCAATTCGTTCGGATTGCGATTGCTGATAATGGCCCGGGCATGACTGAGGAAGTGCGCCGCAGGCTATTTGACCCTTTCTTTACGACTAAGCCGGTGGGTAAAGGTACGGGTCTGGGGCTGTCTATTAGTTACCAGATTGTGGTGGACAAACACAAGGGCAAGCTGACATGCTTTTCCGCACCGGGACAGGGGACGGAGTTTGTCATTGAAATTCCCATTCGCCAGGGTGCCGATTGTATCTGATATCAAGTCCGGTAGCATCCTTATTGCAAAACTCTTGTGGGGACCGGATTTATTCGGTCTCTCCACAATGCCGTGGCAACCGTTTATGATATGAGTGGGGTGATCTCCGCCGTCAGCTGAGTGGGGTGATCTCCGCCATCAGGAGGCTTTGTTCCAGAACTCGCCGGCGGAACGCACCCAAAGGGCCATTGCCCTCAGTGGCAATTGAAATTGATTGGCAAATTATGAATTTTACGTTATAAGAGAGGGTATAACTTAAGATTTTAAAATCAGGGCCTAAGCCCTATCTCAATACCCCCCCATCAGGGGATTCTCGATAGAACAAGGCAGGCGTAAATGGTAAACCGAAAAATTAAATCCCCAATCTCTAAGTCTCAGCGAGCAGAAACAGCAGGCTCAAACAGCTGTGAGCAACTTCGCATTTTTGCGGAACAGATGCCTGCCGGCGTGGCCATGTTCGACCGGCAAATGCGCTACTTGCTCGCTTCTCGCCGCTGGCGGGTGGACTGGGGATTGGAAAACCAAGACCTGACTGGGCTACGCAATTGCGAAGTCTTCCCCAACCCGCCTGAAATATGGCGAGAAATTTATGAAAATTGTTTAGCCGGAGGCGTAGAGAGGTGTGGCGAAAGCCGCACGGTTCGTGCCGACGGTTCAGTGGTGAGGGTGTTGTGGAAAGCGACTCCCTGGCGGCAGCAAACCGGCGAAATAGGCGGACTGATTGTATCGGCAGAATTCATACCTCTCCGCCCAAATACAGAAGAAACACCGCCGGAAACTTTGGCAGAAGCTCGCACCGGCGCGAGCGAGACAGGGAAAGACACTGTAAAATTCGAGATATGCGGAACCCAATTGGAGTGGCAGCTCACATCGGGCACTTTTACGTCTGAAAACTTTCCCGTTATCCTGATGTGGACAGACACCACCCTGGCGAGTTTAATGGCCGGCTTCCAGGCGATGGTGGGCACCGAAAGGTTCAGTCTGGCGCTGCAAAGCTTGGGGCGCAAAAGCGTTGAGGGCGACTGGCAGATAATATCCCAATTTTCCGACTTCCGGGAGGGATTCGCTGCCCTAGCTAAACTGGCACCCGGAGCCGGTTGGGGAAATTGGCAGCTTTTATCTATTGACAAAAAACAGAAAACGTGCCATTTTAGGCTCGCCCACAATTGGGAAGGGCGCTACCAGAAAGCTCTCGGTGTCTGCTGGGGTAGCAGTTTTATGGCCGGCAAAATGGCGGGATACTGCTCCAAGCTGTTCGGGATCAACTGCTGGGCGGAACAAACTGCATTCATCGCTAGGGGAGACGAATTCGACGGGTTCGTGGTGGCTCCGAGTGACCGCAACCTGGAAGAAGAGATTGACAAACTGCTGGAAACTGACGAGGCAACCCGTGCCGATATGGCAGTCGCCTTGCAAAAGCTGCAACAAGAAATTGCGGAG
>Ga0114941_100007_pt1 | contig 49824 bp, 33 predicted proteins | sample DevilsHole_FD_89580 | JGI IMG/M metagenome (GOLD analysis project Ga0114941, IMG submission 89580) | Groundwater microbial communities from Devils Hole, Nevada to study Microbial Dark Matter (Phase II) - Devils Hole | ecosystem: Environmental > Aquatic > Deep subsurface > Groundwater | place...
AGAAACCGGGTTTCTTGTGCGGAAATTAGGCAAAAATAGCGAATCCCCGCAAAGAAACCCGGTTTCTAACCCCCTCGCGCAGTCCAAAGAAACCGGGTTTCTTGTGCGGAAATTAGGCAAAAATAGCGAATCCCCGCAAAGAAACCCGGTTTCTAACCCCCTCGCGCAGTCCAAAGAAACCGGGTTTCTCATGCGGAGAACAGAAACCGGGTTTCTTATGCGGAAATTAAGCAAAAATAGCGAATCCCTGCAAAGAAACCCGGTTTATAACCCCCTCCCGCAGTACAGTGCCGGTTGAATTAATGTTTATGGCACCTTCACTTTTTATTGAGAAACCATCTCTAAATCACAGATTTGAAGAAGTAGAACCGGAGGATTGCTTGAGGTTAACAAAAGGAGCCTTAGCCAAATTACCTAGAGAAACTGAATTCAAAAGTTCTTCCCATTTATTAGACAAAAATTCATCCCCGGAATTCTGCATTTGCAGTTGAGCGAGGGATGAAAGAGTGTCGAACCAAAGAGACTCTTTGGCATAAATAAATGGGCGCTCATTTTCGGAAACAGCTTCCAGTTTCTGGGCAAGAATATTGCTCTTTTCCACCCGTTTAATCCACCCCTGAACTCTCACATCTCCCGAACGGTCTTCTGGATTGCAAATAATTGAAAAGAACCACTGATAGTTCTTACCCACTTCTAAAGATTTGCCAGCTTTAGCCGGCATAGTGTAGCTAACAATACCCGCACGCTCCACAGCAGGCAATTTCCCCGAATTGTACACCTCCTTGCCGTCTTCATCCTGCAGGACAAACTCCATTTCAGGGGCTGCAGTATCAGCGCCGGCTGTTTCCGGGACATACCAGTAGAGTGTGGGGCGCTCCGATATAGTCAGCCCCATATTTGTCGCAGGAACCAGAGGAATGAGCTTGTTTTGAATATTCGGGCAATTGCCACCGCGCACTCCCCCACCTTCTTGCCGCCCCTCACCGGGCAGCCCTCGGTTGGGGGGGTTAAATGCGTTCCAATTCCCAGCGATGCTTTGACTGAGCGCGGTTTCCTGTGACTGCGCCCGCACCGAAATCGGCAAGCTAGCGGTGGCGGCAAGTCCTAAGGACAGAGCTAACGACAGTGGAAGCAGCTGCAGGCAATACTTCATTCTAGCCATACTACAATAACCCTTTGGTGAATCGTGTTATCTTGAAATACGGTTGCGCCTTGAGCCGGTGTTCCCACCCAGCCACGAAGCCGCTCTATATCCATACTACAAGGCAGGGAATGGCAGAGGAGCCAGCTGCCCTCAGCAGTCCCACCCCCCGCTGCCGGTGGGCTGTGGCCATCAGGCTTGTGTGCCAGCCTCACACTTCCCACTCCTCACTGGTCAGATTGCACAGCGGGGAAAAACCCGCAGATGTTTGCCGGAAGTGGCACAAGCCCCCGATCCCCCTCGAAGGTTGCCGCCCTGTCTGCAATCGAGCGCCCTCCGGTGCTGATTGGAGCCGGCTAATTTCGCTACCTTCTCAAGGCAGGAGGAAGTTGTATCCTAATCAGGGGATCAGCTCGCCCCACCTGCAAGCAAACGCACGGGTATTGTATTTAGACGATGCAATGCCCTGAAACGATCCAAAAAGCCGTCCTCGTTAACGGGTTAGTTGGATACTCTTAACTATTATGCACGATAAATTTTACATGGCTCCCGATTCACCCGTTCTCCCACTCACCCAAAATCCCTGGTTGCGCACGCTCAGACCCCATGCGGCGTATGCCCTGCACGGCATTGCCTTTGCCGGCGACGCCCTGCTAGCCATTGACACAGCCCGGGGGCATCTGCTCCAGATTGATTGCGCCAGCGAAAACACGACGATTCTCAATCCTTATCAGGCGGAAGACTTTGCCGGCGTCACCGGCTTGGCTGTTTGGCAGAGCACCCTTTGGTTCACCCGCGACGAAAACGTTTATTTCTGCCAGCTGCCCGATCTCACCCCCCAGCATTTTGTCACCCTGCCCCACCGAGCCAACGGGGTGGCTGTCTGGGAATCCACCGTTTACGTCACCTGTCAAAAAGCAGGCTATATTTTCATTTTTAATCGCGATACCGGCAAGCAGATTACCAAATTCTACGCACCCGGGGTGGGGGTGGAAAACATCACTGTCCGCGAGGAGGAACTCTGGGTTTGCGACGCCCTTGAGCAAACCGTCTACTGCCTGGAACGAAGCACCGGCAGCCTGCGCTTTAGCGTACTCACACCTTTTGAATACCCATCGGGCCTAGCTTTTCACACCGACCCAGTTTCAGGCCAGGATATCCTCTATGTGGCCTATGCGGGAGAAGAAGCATACATCCGCGACGATCCCAACTCCTCCGATCCTTACCAGCTCACCTTTCGCGACCGCACATTCATTCACCCCCTTTACTTTCACTATAACGAAGCCGGTCGCTTCGCGCTCTCCAACGGCTATCTCATTGAGATGTCCTATGTCGAAGAACTGGCTCCCCTTGATCAAGTGCACCTAGAAAACCTGGAATGGCGGATTGCCCTTCCCTCTAACACCCACCGGCAAAAAGTGCGGCGCGTCGAGCCGGTTGGCATGCCCTTCACCGAAGAAATCCGCGACGGTGAGCGCGTCGCCGTGTTTAAGTTTGACACCCTCAAACCCCAGGAATCCCGCATATTTGGCTGGAAAGCCCTCCTGGAAGTTTGGAGTGTCAAGTACCGCCTCACCCCCCGCGAAGTGGAAAACTTGCCCCCACTGCCGCCAGACTTCCAGGAGCGCTACCTAGTAGATAATGATAACTTGGCGATGGATACCAATATCGTCCGCAGGGCGGCCCGGGCAGCCATTGCCAGAGAAACCAACCTGCTGCGCCAAGTCCTGAGCATTCGCAATTACGTCTACGACGAACTCTCCTACGGCATTAAACCCCAGATTGACACCCCCGATGTGGTGCTGGATCGGGGCACCGGCTCCTGCGGAGAGTATGTGGGTGTTTTACTCGCCCTCATGCGCCTTAATGGCATTGCCTGTCGCACCATCGGTCGCTACAAGTGCCCGCCCCATGCCGACCGCATGTTTGTCCCCCTCATGCCCGACTTCAACCACGTTTGGCTGGAATTCTATATACCAGGATTTGGCTGGGTGCCGATGGAATCCAATCCTGACGACACCCAAGAAGGAGGCCCCTATCCCATGCGATTTTTTATGGGCTTGGCTTGGTATCATATTGAAATTGGCAAGGGATTGCGCTTTGCTAGCTTGGCAATTGAAAACACTTTGGTTAAGAAAGAAGAGGTTTCTATTGGCGCTCTCGCCATCAATCACGTCAGGTTCAAGATCCTGGGAGAACTTCCCCCCTATCAGGACTGAAGCCGCCAGTGGCCCGCCGGCAATCAGGGGCGTTTTTAAGTGCCACCCTGGGACATGGGGCTGGCGCGAATCGGGCTCACGCGCATGGGGAAGATTTAGGCACTGGGGAGAAATCCCCAATCCCCACTGTCCCATCCCCCACTGCCCCATCCCCCGGCAGATGTTGCTGCCGGTTAAAACAAATATTTGCCCTCACCCCCACCGGCACAGCAGTTTTTGTGCTAATATTAAACCTTAAATATAACCTGAGAAATCGTCAGTTGTGGAAAATCCGGTTCTGATTGTTCTATCTATTATGGCTCTTGGGCTGCTGGTGGCTGTCACCGGCGGCGTCGCTTATCTCACCGCCGCCGAGTGGCGCGACCGCAGACGCAGGGAGCGGGAGAAACGCTCTCGATCTTAGCGTCAGTCTTGTGATTGAAAATCCGAGGTGAGCGACGGAATGCGCAGCCAGCGTTTTTCGCCGCCACAATACAATAATGTACGCAGATGTAGCAGTTTTCATCATAATGATGTACTGAGAAACCCGTATTTTAAAATCTCCGGGTTTCTGGCACTGTATCCAACAGAAAACTGCTATAATATCCCCGATCGTCTGCGTGCGGAAAGCGATTTCTAGGAAGCAGAAAGTGTGTCGATCTCAGAAGGCGGCAAAACAAAATTAGAGCTGGAGAAGCTACTCGCCTGAATGCCCACCACCACCGCTAACAGCTGATTGATGAACACCGGATCGGGAGTGCCGGTGCCGCCAGTGGCAGTATCGGCGGCACCAGCAGTCGTGTCCTCAATCTGAACCTTGACGTAAATTTCTGAAGTGTTCGGTTCAGAACCATTAAAGAACACCAGACTGTCGAAATTGAGATCTGCGCCCAGCACCAGAAAATCAGTGCCCCCGATCAAGTCATTAATGCGGGCAACGCCACCGAGTTGCAAGCCAAACGTATCGCTCCCCTCGCCGCCAATTAGGGTGTCCGATCCCAAATTGCCTAGCAAACTGTCGTCACCGGCACCCCCGAAAACGCTGTCATTATCAACACCAGCAGCAATCAGGTCATTCCCCGCGCCACCGATCAGAGTGTCAGCGCCGCTGTTGCCGTAGAGGGTGTCATCTCCTGAAACCCCACCCGCCTTATCGCTGCTGAGACTGGCAATCAGGGTGTCGTCGCTGAAGTCGCCATAAACCAGGTCGCTGCCATCGCCTCCATAGATGAGGTCAGTGTTAGAGCCGCCGACGACAGTATCGTCGCCCCGATCGGCGTAGAGGGTGTCATCTCCGAACTCCCCGAACAGCAAGTCGCTATCTTGGCCACCGAAACCGAGGTCACTGCCGGCACCCGCAAAAAGAGTATCTTCACCCAGATTACCATTGAACTGATCGCTGCCAGCCCCAGCATCAATGAAGTCCCGATCTTTGCCGCCGAAAATCAGGTCATCGCCGGCACCCGCCAGCAGAGTGTCATTGCCCTGATTGCCAAACAGGGTGTCATTCCCCTGATCCCCATCCACAAAATCGCTATTTGCGCCGGCAAATACCAGGTCATTGTCCAAACCGCCATAGAGACTGTCCCTGCCGTCAAAAGCCAGAAGGGTATCATTTCCTCGCTCGCCGTCTAAGAAATTGTTGCCAGAACCGGCATCGAGAGAGTCGTCGCCCGCACCGCCGATCAGAGTGTCATTCCCATCAAGGGCGATCAGAGTGTCCTTGCCGTCATTGCCCTCCACATAATTATTGCCCGCACCGGCGATTAGCGAGTCGTCTTCCCCATTGCCAAACAGGCTATCATTACCATCACCAGCGGTAATAGTGTCTTTCCCCTCATTGCCTTCCACAAAATTGTTGCCCGCGCCCACCTCAAGCGAGTCGTCGCCCGTACCGGCAAACACAGTGTCGTTACTCTCACCGGCAGTGATAGTGTCTTTCCCCTCATTGCCCTCTACATAATTGACTCCCCCTCCCGCCGCGATCGAGTCGTCCCCCGAACCGGCATAGATAGTATCATTGCCGTTCTGGCTGAAGATGGTGTCACTGCCAGCACCGCCCTCCAGCGAGTTGTTCCCCGCGCCGGCGTCCAAGTAGTTGCTGCCGTCTGAGCCCAAAAGGGTGTCATCGCCAGACAGCGCCTGCAGCGTATCGTCGCCGCCGACAGCTTCCAAAAAGTTTTTCCCCTCACCGGCGCTGAGGAAGTCAGTTTCTGAACCGCCCGAGAGACTGTCGTCGCCGGCACCCGCAATCAGAGTGTCCAGCCCCTCGTTCCCCTCCATCACATTATCCCCATCGCCGCCGTCGAGGTAGTCGCTGCCCAAACCGCCGTCCAGGGTGTCATTGCCCAAACCGCCGAAAATTGTATCATCTCCCCGCTCGCCGGTCAGCTGGTCATTATCTTTGCCGCCTGCGAGGTAGTCGCTGCCCGAGTTACCCAGAAGCGTATCATTGCCCTGATTGCCGATTAGAGTGTCATTCCCATCCACCCCATCGATAAAGTCATTCCCAGCGTTTCCTACTATGGAATCATTACCCGTATTCCCCACCAGGGTGTCGTCAGCAGAGCCGCCTAAAATAATGTTGTCGCCGCCTTCCGCACCCTCCAGACTGTTTGGCTCGTCCGAAATTCCAGTAATCGGTGCCGTACTCGCACCGCCGCGTGCGGCAACCAGTACAGTCCAGTAATAGTTTTCATTAAACCGACCCGTATCATTTTCCAGGTAATACAAGCCAACGCCAATATTACTAACGTCAGCCTTGAGCAGGTTGCTGCCTTCGCCGGTGCTGAACCATGACGCCACCACCTCTTCTGGCGTCGCCTCGCCCGCTGCGATATTTTGGGCGTAGGTTGTGAAATTATAGCCGGCATTGGCGATCCGGGTGGCTGCAGTCGAGCCATTAGAGCCGTTCTGACCGAAAAAGTCATTGAGCCCCATGTCAGTGCTGTGGGCGTCCGCCGCACTGCTAAGCTGAGTGTCAAGGGTCAGCCCAGGCAAACCAACCAGACTGCGCCGTTCGTTAACAAGATTGACAACTTGATTCGCTATCTCAATAGGAGTAGCCATCCTTAATTCCTCCTTTCTATCGCTTCTATTTTACTTGTCGGTTTAGGCAAATGTGGCGATTTGGAAATTGAGCGGGCGGCGTGGGGCGGGCGGCGTGGGGCGGGCGACGTGGGGCAGCGGCTTTGGAAATCGGTTTTTTGGTATTTTTCCGGCCAAAGTGATTCCAATTGATTTGGTTGTTTTAATGAACCGCTCAGCCAGCCCTCGGACGCCAAGGAAGGATAAAAAAGAGATTGGGAAATTTAATAGCCGGTGGGGGGATTGCCAGTGGGGCGACCGGCACTTCTTTTAGGCTATTCAAAGGCTTCCACTATCCGTGTGATTGGAATAAACAGTGAAAGCTCACTGCTTTCTAATGGCAGGAAACCGTATCTCAGATAAAACTCCTTTGCTCGCTCCTTGAGGGCATCAAATGTCACCGCAAATAATCCTACATCTGCTGACAGGCGAACTGCTTTATTAAGCGCATCCAATAGAGTCGAAATTTTCCTTTCTTCCACGGCTATCATCTATGGGGTAAAAAATCCATTTCATCGCTCATTCCTTTTCATATTCCTCTCTGTACCTTTTGATTGCTGCTTTCAGCTTCGGATTAAGTTCCGGTGGGTTTTCAAGTGCGGACACAAATATTTACCAATCCCGCTCAGACAGAACAATTGACTCTGGATCTGGGATTTCTTCTGTGGCTGCATTCAGGACGAGGTCGAGTACATACTCGCTCAGGGTCATACACCTCCTGGCGGCAGCTTTTTCCCAGGTCTTCTTCTGTTCTTCACTGATTTGAAGCTCGATTATTGTGGTTTCTTGGGAATGGGCCGGTGCTGTCATAAACTTTTCCCCTTCACGCTATTGCTAGTATAGCACTATTCTTTGGAGTCATGTAACATGCCGGCAACTCTTGACTGGCCCCGGCATCCGAAATTGTACCAGAAACCCGGTTTCTTAAAGAAACCGGGTTTCTCAGTACCTCACGCTCGATGAAACCCGCAATAATAGTAATTTTTTTGTTTCAGCGCCTATCGAGAGGCTTTTAGTTTCATTAACTTAAACCTGATCTAATTCCAAGATTGAGGAACTTTGGGCAATTTCCTCTAGAGTCTGCTGGCGGTGGATGAAATCATAGAAGATAGTTTCTCACCACCGGCCCTCCAAAAGCCGCACCTTCCCACACCAGTTGCCCCACCCCCAACCACCTTTCATCCCGATACCCCCCGTGATACCGTGTACAGCATCGCTAAACTGATAAATAACCCCTTTACCCCCCCCAAAAACCTGGCCACCAGCCTGCATGGTTCACATCAAGCGCCTGGAACTGACCAACTTCAAATCCTTCGGCGGGACAACAGCGATTCCGCTGCTGCCGGTATTTACCGTAGTTTCTGGGCCAAACGGGTCAGGCAAATCCAACATCCTCGACGCCCTCCTCTTCGCCCTCGGACTGTCCTCCTCCAAAGGAATGCGGGCGGAACGCTTGCCCGATTTAGTCAACCACAGCCAGCTTAACGGACGCGGTACAGTCGAAGCCAGCGTCAGCGTCACATTTGACATCTCTGACGCCCCTGATTTCCTGGCCGCAAAAACAGATTACCAGCCAACAGCCAGCGATGATGGCGGTGACGGTGCCGGCCCTCCCGACGGGCAAAACGGCTCAGCAGAATCCCCAAATCCCCAAATCCCGGCCTCCCACCTCCTAGAATGGAGCGTGACGCGCAAACTGCGGGTGACAAAACAGGGCACCTACACCTCCACCTACTACATCAACGGCAGCCCCTCCACCCTCACCGAACTGCACGACCAGCTCAACCTGCTGCGCATCTACCCCGAAGGCTATAACGTCGTCCTGCAAGGCGACGTCACCGGCATCATCACCATGAACCCCCGCGAACGCCGCGAGATTATCGACGAACTTGCCGGTGTCGCCCAGTTCGACCGCAAAATTGCCCTAGCCAAAGAAAAACTCGACGAAGTAAAAGAGCGCGAAGATCGCAGCCGGATCATCGAACGAGAGCTCGTCTCCCAGCGCGACCGGCTGGCAGCTGACCGCGCCAAAGCCGAAAAATACCAAAAACTGCGTGCCGAAATCCAGCAAAAAGAACTCTGGGAAGCCGTACTGCTCTTCCAAAAATTACAGCAGCAAGAGTGGCAGCTGCGCGAACAGATCGAAGCCGGCGACCGCGAAAGCGCCTCCCTCACCACCGATCGCGCCGCACTCACCGCCCAAATCCAAGAAGCCACTGCCGAACTCGACCGGCTCAACGCCCTCGTCAAATCCCTCGGCGAACAAGAACTCCTCGCCGTGCAATCCGCCCTCGCCACCCAAGAAGCCGAATACCGGCAGCTGCAAAACCGGCAGCGCGACTTGCTTTCCGCTCGCCGCGAAACAGAAAAGCGCATAGCACAAACAGAACAAGAAGTCAATACCCAGCAGCAAAATCTTGCCGAAACTTGCCAGCAAATCGAGGGGCAAGGCCAGCATCAGGCAGCACTAGGCGCGGCCCGCGACGAAGCCCAGAGCGCCCTGGACTCGTGCCGGCAGCAAGCCGAAGCCCTGGCGGCCAGCGCCGAAGCCTGGGCCAGCCAGCAAACCGACCTGCACCGGCAAATCGAAACCCTCCAGAAAACCCTCGCTCCACTGCGCACCAGCTCCGCCACCCTCAAAGAACGCACCGGCTTTCTGGACAGACAAATCGGAGAGCAAACATCTACTTTGCAAGAAGTGCGCAGCAAAATAGCTGAAAAACAAGCACAACACGCAGAAATTGTGGCGCAGCGTGCCGGCTTGTCCCAGCAAGTAGAAATTTTGGGGCAAACTGTAGCCGCCGCCGAAGCCGAACTGCAAACCCAGCAAGAAACCCAAAAGCGCCTGCTGGTGGAACAGCGGGAAAAACAGCGCCAGCTGGACAAACTGGAAGCCCAAGCCCAAGCGATGCTAGAAGCGAGCGGCACCGGTGCCACCCAGATGATTTTGCAGACCGGCATACCGGGCCTGTGCGGGCTAGTCGCCCACTTGGGCCGAGTCGAGCCGCGATTTCAGCTGGCCCTGGAAATCGCCGCCGGCGGGCGTCTGGCCAATCTGGTCGTCGAAGATGACGGCGTGGCGGCTGCAGGAATAGAACTGCTCAAGCAAAAGCGAGCCGGTCGGGCCACATTCTTGCCCCTCAACAAAATCAAGCCGGGGCGATTCCCCCTCACCCCCCTCTCCGTAGAGGGATTCATCGACTACGCCGTCAAACTGATTGACTGCGACCCCCGCTACCGCGACATCTTCGCCTACATCTTCGGCAACACCGCCGTTTTCGACACCCTGCACAGCGCCCGCAGGCAAATGGGCCAATACCGGATCGTCACCCTGGAAGGAGACTTGCTGGAAACAACCGGAGCGATGACCGGCGGCAGCACCAGTAGCGGCGGCTCCCGGTTGCACTTCGGCACCGGCATCGCCGGCGAATCCGCAGAAACAGTTGCCTTGCGAGAGCGCCTGCAAGAAATTGAGCGCGTTCTCGATCGCTGCGCCGAAATTATCAGCCAGGTGAGTGCCCTGCTCAAAACCAGAACCGCCGAACTGCAGGAAGCCAAGCAGCTGCAGCGGGAAAGCCAGCTGAAAGCCGAGCAACTACAAACCGAACTCAAGAACATGTCGGCGCAACAGGAGCAGCTGAGCAGCCAATTGCTGAAAAACAACCAAGAACTCTCCGACGCCCTCGGACGCCTGCAAGTGCTGGACGTGGAGCTGCCGGCAGCGGAAGCCCAGCTGGAACAGTACCGGCAAGCAATGGCGGAGCTGGAGCAGTCCCAAACCCACAGCGAGTGGCAGCTGCTGCAAGTTGAGTTGCGGGCGCGAGAGGCCAAGTTCACCGAGTCCGAACGGGCTCTGCGCTCAGCCGAGCAAAGGCTGCAAGACCTGCAAAATCAGCGCCAGCGCCTCGAAGAAAAAATTCAGGAGTCCCACCGGCGTCTGGAGGAATACCGCCTGCAGCTGGATGCCGCTAACAGCCAGCACACCACCGGCAGTGGACAGCTGTCCGCCCTGGAGGAGCGGATTGCCCAAATCAAGGCCCAACTGGCTGAGCTGGAGAGCCGGTTGGGTTCGGAGAAACAGGCTCGCGACGCAGCGGAACAACTGCTGCGAGAGCGGCATTTGGCCTTCCAGCAGTTGCAGTGGCAGCTGCAAAAGCTCCAGGAAACTCAGCAGGGGCGTCGGGAGGGGCTTTTAGCTCTGCAAAGCCAGTTGGAAGCGCGAAGGGCGGAGTTGCCTTCGCCAATGCCGGTGGTGCCCGATACGGAAGAAACTCGCAATTTGTCTTCTTTGCAGCAGAATCTGCGAGCGATGCAAAAACGGCTGCAGGCTATGGAGCCGGTGAACATGCTAGCCCTCGAAGAGTACGACCGCACTCAAGCTCGTTTGGATGAGCTCAGCCAGAAATTGGCGACCCTGGAAGCGGAGCGCACTGAGCTGCTGCTGCGGATTGAGAATTTTACGACGCTGCGGCTGCGGGCTTTTAAAGAAGCTTTCGACGCGGTGAACGAAAATTTTCAGGGTATTTTTGCGGAACTGTCTGAGGGCGACGGCACTCTGACGCTGGACGATCCGGAAGACCCGCTGAACAGCGGTCTGAACTTGGTGGCCCACCCCAAGGGCAAGCCGGTGCAGCGTCTGGCTTCTATGTCGGGAGGGGAAAAATCTCTGACGGCGCTGAGCTTTATTTTTGCCCTCCAGCGCTACCGCCCTTCGCCGTTCTACGCTTTTGATGAGGTTGATATGTTCCTGGATGAGGCAAATGTGGAGCGATTGGCTAGAATGATTAAACAACAGGCGAAACAAGCCCAGTTTATTGTGGTCAGCCACAAGGGTCCGATGATCAAGTCGCCAGAGTGCCTGATCGGCGTCACTCAAGCCAGAGGAGCTCACACCCAAGTGATTGGTCTGAAGTTGCAGTCGAGCGGTGCTTCTGTGTAAATATATATATAGTTGTGTTAAAAGATTGCCGGAGCGGGTTGACCCGAGACAGCTGTCGAAAAAGCGTCCAGAGCGCTTATTCAACCCGCCCCAGCCGTCGCAGTGACGAGCGTCGCCGGTTGCCGGTCATCCCACACTGGTTTGAGGGGAAAAGCAACTGACCCCTGACGCCTTATACCTGATACCTAACCGCTTAAAAAAATAGGATTCGAGAGCAGGACTCGCAACAGAATGACATCTGAACAAATCCGCCAGCGCTCAGACGTTTTAAATACCCAAGTGATCACCCGCGACACCGGCAAGCGCCTGGGGGTAGTTAAGGAGCTATTGGTAGACATCGACCGGCGGGAGGTTGTGGCGCTCGGTTTGCGAGACAACCTGCTCTCGGTGGCTGGGATGCCCAGGTTTATGCTCCTGAGCAGCATTAGCCAGATCGGGGACGTGATTCTGGTTGAGGATGAGAACGTCATTGAAGATATTGACGTTGACGCCTACAGCAGTTTGATTAACAGCGAAGTGATCACGGAAACCGGTGAAATGCTGGGCAGAGTGCGCGGTTTCAAGTTTAATCTCGAAACCGGCAAGGTTCTGTCCCTGATTGTGGCTTCTCTGGGGCTACCGCTGATTCCCGAGCAGGTGCTGAGCACCTATGAGCTGCCGGTGGAGGAAATTGTCAGCAGCGGGCCGAACCGTCTGATTGTGTTTGAGGGCGCACAAGAGCGTCTGGTTCAGCTGACTGTAGGGGTGCTGGAACGCCTGGGCATTGGCCAGCCGCCCTGGGAGCGGGAGGCGGAGGAAACTTATTACGCGCCGGTGGCGAGCGCTGACAAGCAGCTGGGCACTGGGGTTCGCACACCGGCACCGGAGCCGGTCCGCACTGCAGCGCCGGCGGCGCAACAGTGGGATGATGATGAGTGGCAAGAAGCCCAGCCGGAGCCGGTGGTGCGCCAGCCCCTGCGCCAGCAGCAGCGGGCAGAAGCGCTTTATTATGAACAAGACCTGCAAGAGGAAGAAAACTGGCGAGAAGCACCACAGCGAGAAAGCTACGAATCTCGCAAGTACGCTCCCCCACCATCACGGCGGTACGAGGAGCGGGAGTATGAACAGGAGTATGAGTACGAGGATGTAGAAGCGGATGCCTGGGCGGACGATCAGTCGCCGAAGCCCTACAAGGCTCCTCGCGTCAATATCCCTGAAAAAACTAAGGCTCCCGAATACGAGGAGGAGCGGGGTTATTAATAGTTTGTAGTCAGGGCAGGGGTGGCCACTGGGAGCATTGGCGTCAACTTAAGCTGAGCTGGGCGGTTAAAACATGTAGGGGCGGGTTCACCCACAACCTCTGCCATATAGCTACAGCGCCGATAAACCCGCCCCTAACCTCTGATATCATCTCCTTAAACTCAAGATCGTTGATATTTTTCTCGATCAGGGGGCGGGTTTATATAAATTCTGGGCTTGACCGATACTATGCTTGTGAACCCGCCCCTACAAGCCTTTATATACAAAGTTCCGGGAGCTTAAGTTGACACCAATGCCACTGGGAGCCGCCCCTACAGCTACCTGGCGACTGAAGATGCTGTTGGCGAATTAATGGGGGATTATACTTCCCCGCAGCAAGGGCGAAGCATGAGCGAGTGTCATCTTTCTCGCTTGTGGCAAAAATCGTCGCGCTCATGCTTCGCCCCTACAGGAGATGCAGGTAAAATTATTGTACAGACGGATTTTATGTAATTTGCTTTTACAGGAAGCCCGCTGATATAGTGTTACGGGCTAGAGAAAAGCATAAAATACGATAGATTACTTCACGAACAGTTTCGCAGCCTAGCCAGCAGCAGCACAATATCATCAATGGCTTGGCGCTGGGTTCTGGGAGGCAGGTTGGACTGATTGACGACAATGCTAAAAACAAGGGGCTGGTAGTTAGGGGGAGTGACATAGCCAGACAGGGCTGAGACACCGCCTACAGTGCCGGTTTTGGCGAGGACAATGCCTTGGGCGGCGGTGTCGCGAAACCGATTCTTGAGGGAGCCGCTGACACCGGCAACCGGCAAAGAGGCGCGGTAGATATTTGCCCGAGGGGAAGAAGCCATCGCCCTCAGGGTTTGCACCAAAGCTTCTGGACTGACTAGGTTCTGGCGAGACAGCCCGGAACCGTCTTCTGGGACATAGGTTTCCGGGTTAACTCCCAGTCGGGTTAAGGTGGCTGTGAGAACTTTCAAACCGGCAGCAAGTGTTTCCCCGGAAGCTGAACCGGCAGCCAGGGAGCGCAGCAGAATTTCGGCATAGAGATTGTTGCTCTCCTGGTTGGTTTCTTCGAGCAGTTCGGAAAGGGGCGGCGACTCAACTGCAGCCAGTTCCGCCTCACCGGCTATCGGGCTGTTGCGGGCGACAGAAGTTTGCGCCACGGCAATTCCTTCCGCCTCCAGGGCTTGGCGGAAGTGCCCCAAAAAGTTTTCTGTTGGATTGGTTATTGCTACAGCCACCGGTTCCGGCTCCGAACCGGCATGCAGTTGGCCACTAACGCGCAGCACCGGCTTGCTGAGATCGCGCCCCACATCGACAAACTCTTCTTCATCTGGCCCAACTGTGCGGGAGCGGTTCTCAATCCGCCAGCCAGCTGCCTCTGCGGGATTTTCCCAGATGACTCGCAGGGGCTGGCCAAGATTCTGGGGCGCTAGGGTGAGGTTAATGGCATTTTGATTGAGAATTAGGCTGCTGACGGGGGCACCATAGCCCGCTTGCACGTCTTCCCACTCCCAGTTGGGGTGCACCGGCTCTCCCTGGAAATAGCCGTCATCGGCAATTAGCCGGTCAACTTGAGTGACGCCCCGGCTTTTCAGCTGCTGCGCCAGGGTGGCGAGTTGGGCGTCTGTCAAGCTGGGATCTCCGCGCCCCACAACTCGCAACGAGACTCGCCCACCGCTGGGGGGAGTGCCGTACACTGAGGTGCGAATGCGAAACTGGGGGCCGAGTTTTTCCAGGGCGGCGGCGGTGGTGAGCAATTTGGCATTGGATGCCGGTATGAAATAGCGGCTTCCCTCGCGAGTGTAGAGGGTGCGGCTGCTGGTGGGGGAGAGGGTTTCCACGAGAATTCCCCAACTGGAGCGCCTGAACTGGGGCCGGTTGGCCACCGCATCGATGGCGGCACCGAGCTGCGCCGGACAAATTGGCGCTCCGGGTGCCGGTTGAGCAAAAGCGGCTGTCGGGCGCAGGTGGATGGAGCCCAGAACGAGCAGCAGCCCCCCGATGGGGAAGGTAAATTTTTTATGCAGCTTAATAGACACAGATTGCTTGACAGAGTATATATTAAGTACGAACCTATCTAGACTTGCGTTCCCGATACAGGCAACCGCTCCCTAACGCTCGGCTTGCTGCGGCCTGGAGAGTGGTACTGCTGGCAGGGAGACGGCGCAAACAGGGAAGTTAGAACAAGGAAGAGAAGGCACAAGCAAGAACTGCTTTTTCCCCGCTCTCTTAAGCTCCAGCTTATCAGACGCGATAAATTATTGTCTCTACGAGATCCCTTGAACATCAGACCCGATAAACTGTTGTTTATACAAGAAATCTGGGGGATGCGACGCGATAAACTCGTGCAAGAGATACGCACATCCCTATCTTCTGAGGTTACGACTGCCGGTCGGGGCGAATTGCTCACTTTGCTCTAAGCGGGTTTATCGCTTCAGTCTGTTTTGATCAGAAAGAGCCAGGATAGACAGTTCTTTCTTTTGACAGATGTCAGGGTGTCGCTCAGTTTATTAAATATTTATCAGGGTTCATAACATCTGTAATTGAGGTATAAATTGAGCCATTAAATTCCGCAGTCAATATCTACGAAAAATGGCAGCTTACGCACAGAGAAGGCGGCGTCAAGGCAGCAGTTTAAGCAGCTTTTTGGCCTGGGCGGGAATTGTACTCTTGCTGCTTGCCGGTGGCGGGGGGTACTTGCTGTACCAGTCTGTGGAAGTGGGGGATGTGAAAAAACCTTTGATAGCCAATCAACTTGATACAGGCAAAACCGCCTCACTCGAGCTAACCAACACAGCGCCAGCCGCACCGGCAAGCATTGCGCCCGGACAATTTGTGGGGCCGAGTTTGGGAACTAAGGCGCAAGTGGAGTTGCTCGCAGCGAAGTGCGCAAAATTCTGACGGTGTGAGGGTGCAAATGCGCATTGATGTTATGGAGGATATGGATGGGGGTGAAATGCTCGATGTCAGCCAGACAACCGCTCGCAATTCTGTCACCGATGACATCTACCCACCAGCAGAACCTGAGACGCAATCGTCGGGATTGATTTCTTTAATGAATATGAGCAAAGGTCAGTCGGTGAATGCCTCTATCGTGCTGAAGGTGCCACCAGAAGTTAGCAATATCGATATTTCTGTACATGAGACAAGCACATTTAGAAATGTGCCGGTGGCTGTTGCTGAGTTAGGGAGTAAGGCTTTTTTGTTGAACCGCCAAGACGCCATAGACGCGCTTTCTCGGCTAGCGCTCTTGAGCGCTTAGGCGTTGCGCCTACCCGCAGGGTAGAGCGCCAAGGAAGAGAAGGGAGAATAAGTAGAGAGTTTAATCGGAAAGTATATAAATGTGCGGCCAGCGAACTTCACTATCTGGGGTTTCATGGGTTTGCGATAACCCGATCTATGCCGGAATAGACATTGAATCGCTCGCCGCGCAGGAATCCGATCAGGGTGATGCCGAAATCTTCGGCGAGCTGTACTGCCAGACTGCTGGCGGCTGAAACGGCGCAGACAATGGGAATGCCGGCGGCGAGGGATTTTTGCAATATTTCAAAACTGGAGCGCCCGCTTACCATAAGGATACAGTCTGAGAGGGGGAGACGCTCGCTGAGGAGAGCGGAGCCTATCAGTTTATCAAGAGCGTTGTGCCGGCCTACATCTTCGCACACAGTCAGGAGTTCGCCAAAGGGGGTGAAAAGAGCTGCAGCGTGCAATCCGCCGGTGCGCTGGAAGAGGCGCTGGGATTGTTGCAGCTTTTCCGGGAGAGTGCACAGAATTTGGGCGGAAACTGCCGGTCCGGGAGGGATGGCTGAGCACCCGCGCAGGCGCAATGCTTCCAGGCTGGTTTTTCCGCAGATTCCGCAGGCGCTGGTGGTGTAGAAGTGGCGCTCTAGGGTTGCTAAATCTGGGAGTGTGTCGCGGTGGAGTTGGACGTTGAGGATATTATAGCGCTGGGAGCCATCTGTGTCGGGATTGACGCAGTAACTGATGCGGCGGATATCGTGCCGGCTGGCAATAACTCCCTCAGTGTACAGGAAACCGGCGGCGAGCTCGAAGTCATTTCCGGGGGTGCGCATGGTAACAGCCACCGTGCGGCGCACCCCACCGGCAATCAGGCGGATTTCCAGGGGTTCTTCGGTGACGAGAGAGTCTGTGTGGGAGCGCACTTTGCCATTTTCTACCACCCAGACTCGGTTTTTGGTTTTGCTTGCTGCCGGTGTTTGCATGAGGTGTGAGGTGTGAGGTGTGAGGTGTGAGGTGTGAGGTGTTAGGTGTGATATAATGTCGGCTCGCATCAGTTTTGGTATCGATTGGCCAGAAACCCGGTTTCTCAAAGAAACCGGGTTTCTGCGGTTTCACCAGTCAAAGAAAAACCCGCTTGCTGTGCCGGTGCAGCGCCAACCCCCCACCCCGAATCCGCAATCCCTAGCTCAGGTTTGCGCGGAAAATTCCTCTGGATCGACTCCCCAGTTCACCCAGCGAATCGCCTCCCTAGCTGATTTTACATCAGGCGGCACCCGCGTGGCGTGGGTGTGGCCAGTGCTGGGGCAAACCATTTTTAACAGATAAATCGCCTCCACATCAACACGATTCTTGATTCTTAATAGCGTGTACTCTTGCCAGCAATCTAATTCAGTCGCTCGCAATTCTTGCACTATTCTACCGTAACCTATCCCCCCGATCAGCGCCCGCCGAATTTCAGCATTTTTCTCTTTTAAAAGCCATTGCGATTGCCACTGGTGGGGGTGGAATTTGCCGTATTTTTCTGGCAGCCTGACGCCGTGATAAGCCCAGACGCAGAACCGATCAGCAAACTCAATCGCCGGCTCTCCTTCTGCGTGGAGGCGCTGCTGGCTGTCAAAGCGAAGCCGGCGAGGGCGGTTGCAGACGAGGCAAATCATTTCGTAAGGTAAAATCCAGCCGCAATATTTAACAATATCCTGATAAGCTTGCCATTTAATTTGAGTTATGTTACCATTTAAAACAGAGACGCAAAAATCCAGCCAACTGCCATCACACGCCCACACTTCCGGCTGGACGCACTCACTTAATACGTCGCTGATCTGCTTTTTCAACCGGCTGTTCAGTTCCGCGCTCAGGTTGCTGTTGAATTCCCCGCCCAATTGCTCCCACAGCCGGTTGCTCAGTTGCTCCCAGACATCCCATTGATCGCTCGACAGCTCGCTCTCCAAACATCCCCGCAACTGGGCGCTCAGCTGGCTGTTCAGCAGGGTTCCCAGCAGGGGAACAACAGTGTTAAAAGCGGCGTAAGGGCTGTCATAAAAAAGAATCTGAGGCGGCTTCAAACCGCTGGCGGAATAGGCGGATTTTACCGCCTCAGACGCTTGCTGGCGATTGACCGGCTCAGTAGAAAGAGCAAGCGCCCTCCACTTTTCCCGGTACACAGGAATCAGCGCCTCTTGCTCAGCAGAAAGGTTTTCCATGCTAATCTTTAACCAGTCTCCATCCTTTCGGCTCGTATTCTCGCTGAATTTGCACCATCCAGTTGCCTTGGGGAATTGCCAGCGCTTGATGGTCTTCGTGGCTTAAAGTTGCCGTTTGAGAAATAACTTTCAGGTAGAGCGTGCCGTTTTTTTCGTACAGTTCCGCTGTTCCCTCGCTGATGCGGTGCTTGTGTCCCGTCACTTCACCTTCTGCTAGAGTCAGGTGAGGTAGTTTTTGCCCTTCGGTCTGCCCCACCGGCAGTAAAATGACATCCCCTTGTCGAATCGGTTGCATAAGTTTTTCCCAAAACTCCTAACCCTTATATTATAACCTAAGAAAAGCACCGAATGAGGCAGATCCTCCTAAACGGCGTTACCAGGCAGAGCTTGGAAGGCGAAACTCCTAACTCTTATATTAACTAAAGTTGCTACCTATAAGTCTAAACATACAGATCCCCCACCCTCCTTTTAAACGGGTGGGGTGAGAATTATACCCCTTTTTAAGGGGGGGCTAGGGGACCGCTCCTGACTCACTTGTAGGTGGCAACTTGGGTTATATTATAAATCAAGTTACTCCTTAAGGAAGCAGAGCCTCCAAAACGGCGTTCCCAGGCAGAGGCTGGAAAGGGAAGTTCGCTGGAAGAGTGGGATGCGACCAAGTGAAGAAGCCAGAAACTAGGGCAGTCTGCGTGGGTGGCAGTCTTGGGTAGCTGCCCTCCTGTTGTGGGCCATGAAATATCAGGAGCTGCGGCAAAAAAACTCGGCCTCTCACTGGGATCATTTCTTAACAAGAAATTTATAAAAAATTTAGGATAGCGATGCTATTTTACTCAATTAAATGATAAATTTGGATCGGGCAACCCCAGCCGGCTTTCTTGACATCCTCGACAGGGTGGCGGCGCAACAGGGCACGGATTTCGATGCTGAGGAACTGGCCGGTATCGACGCCAGCCTCGCCGGCGGGTAAACGTCGCATCAACGATTCTGTCCGCCGCCCGCACTACAGTTCTAGGAGGTCGCATGTTCGCCCATCGTCTCAGAGGCCTGATCGTGACCGCAGCCATCTGTATCAGTGCCCATGCGCAGGTGGGGGCGCTGACCTGGCGCAGCGCCGAGGTGCGCCCACATCCGGCTGCCGACAGCGCCCCCGCCGCCGATTCCCAGACCTACCCCGATGCTGCGGGCCTGCGGGCACGCGCTGAGCGCATCGTCCGCGGTCTGGCGAGCGAGGATCTCGAACGCTGGCGGCGCGGCTACTTCCGCAGCGGCGATCCGGGCAAGTACCTGCCGACAGCCACTATGGCCCGGCTGATGGTTGACCCGCAGGACAGGCAGGCCCGCAAGCTGATCAACGACGACCGCTCCCCGCGCGAACACTACCACTTCGCGGCGGTGAACTGGGCCCGCTTCTTGCCTCTGTGGGGCGACGTGCTCACTCCCAAAACCCGGGCCAGCCTGGCGGAACACGCCTGGAACTATGACGCCTACCTGAACGGCAGCGGCACGGAGAACCACAAGGTGATGTGGTACGCCAGCGCCCTGGTGGTGCCGCTGTTCCTAGAGGGGGAGCGCGGCATCGCCCATCGGGGCCGGGCCGAGGCCCTGGCCGACCGCAAGGAGTGGCTGCGCTCCTATGTGCGCAACCTCTATCACTACGGTATGGGCGAGTGGGAATCGGCCACCTATCACATGTTCTCCACCCACAGCATGATAAACGTGTACGACTTCGCCGAGGACCCGGAGGTGCGCCTGCTCGCCGCCGCCGCCCTCGACTACTATGTGGGTGCCTACAGCCTTAAGTACACAGACGGCATCCTCTCCGGGCCCAGCCAGCGGGGCTATGCCGATCGTCCAGCCGGCCAGATTGCAGACCAGAGCGGTTGGCTCTGGTGGGGCAGCACCGCCAACCTGCCCGACCGCGAGGTGGCCGACTTCCGCTACGCCATGCATCCAGCCACCAGTTCCTGGCGTCCCAACGCGGTGATCAGCCACATCGCCCGGCGCGAGCTACCGCAGCTGCCGGTGGCGGTGCGCGGCAGCAAGCCGAACTACTGGTTCGGCCTGAACATCGAACCGCAGGCCAACGTCACCCAGGAGACCCTGTGGATCAGCCCGCGCTACACCCTCGGCAGCTTGTGGCACGGCTACGATCCGCACGGGCAGACGGTGCGCTGGCAGTTCACCGCTGCTGGCAACGAGCGGGGCGAGGCTGCAGCCCTCACCGGTGGCCACCCCTGGGCCGATCGTCGTGGGGGTGGTCTGGGCAAGTACGACCAGACCATGCAGCACGAGGGCACCCTGATCCTGATCAGCCGCATCCCCGAGGCTGCGGACCTGCAGGAGGAGGCCGACGCCGCCTTCGAGCGGGCCCTGGTCGAGGGCCAGATCGAACGTCGCCTGGAGCCCGATCCGGAGGCCGGCGGCCATCCCAAGGTGACCCTGCATGTGACCGCCGTGCGGCCCGAGGAGCGCCAAGCCTGGATCGCCAACCGCATCAAGGACGAACTGGCCAAATGCCCGCCGTACATCTACCTCTCCCTGCCCGAGGGCCGGGCAGCAGTCCAGTCGGGGGACTGGTGGTTCCTCCAAGTCAACGACGCCTACCTGGCCCTACGTCCGCTGGGCGGCTCGGCCCGGACCGGCACCCTCGCCCCAAGCGACAGGGACAGTGAGCGGGCCGAGCGCAGCGGCCAGGTGGCCCTGGGCCAGCCAGCCCTGATCGTCGATGGGCGTCACGTCGGCTTCATCCTCCACACCGCCGACAGCAGCGCCTACAAGAGCATCGGCGCTTTCGCCGCCGCAGTGCTCGCCACCAGCGTTGATGACAGTGCCTTCGCGACGGACATGGCAGTTTCCTACATCACTCCAGGCGGCAGGAAGCTGCGCATGCGGTACAACACCGCCGGAGAGCGAGCGGTGGCCAGCATCGATGGCAAGCCGGTCGATTTCGCCGATTGGCCGGTGTTCGCCTCGCCCTACTTCAGCCTCAAGGGTGGCGTGCTGAGCGCCAACGACGGCAAGCAGGGCTATGTGGTGGACTTCACCGGGGAGATGCCGGTCTACCGGGCCTGGCAGCCGGTGGAGTAGGATGCTGTCCTCTCAGTCGCCATCAGTCCCGATGGGAAGACAGTCGTCACTGGCGGTTTGGACGGGACTGTGCGGTTGTGGGACTTGAAAGGCAACTCCATCGGTGAACCGTTCTCAGGCTGCCAGCAGCAGCCCTTGAGAGCGTTCCACTTGCCAAAGTATGCTATACTTTGCTTATGGCAGCCGGCAAATGCCCGAGAACCAAAGGCGGACGGTTGCCCGCCGAACTAGGGAGCAATCTTAACCTGAAAACCATGATTTTGGGTGGAATTCTCTCTCGTTTGCATGCCCGTTTGTTTAACTTTATAGAGTGGTAAACGGGATCTAGACTGAACTCAAAATGGTGCTCGTGGCATTTGACTGCGGGCATTGGTTGATACGCCTTGGTTGAGAGACTCTCTCAGCTTATGTATTTGGAGCGCGACTGTTAAAGGTTGGCACGCAAAAAAGTATCGGCAATCCTATCGGTGAACCGTTCTGAGGTTGCTGCGATCTCAGTGGCTATCGGTGCGGATGGGAAGACTGTCGCCGGTTTCCAGTGGGGTGGGGTGTGCCGGTTTGTGTGACGCACCCTACTTGAACCTCCATCGTTCGAGCTCCGAGGTCCATCATCCGAGCTCTGAGGTCCATCGTTCGAGCTCTGAGGTCCACCGTTCGAGCTCTGAGGTCCATCGTTCGAGCTCTGAGGTCCACCGTTCGAGCTCTGAGGTCCATCGTTCGAGCTCTGAGGTCCATCGTTCGAGCTCTGAGCTCCATCGTTCGAGCTCTGAGCTCCATCGTTCGAGCTCTGAACTCCACCGTTCGAGCTCTGAACTCCATCGTTCGAGCTCTGAACTCCATCGTTCGAGAAAAAAGTTGCAATTGCTGAGTGTTCCGGAAGGTGGGTTGCCCTAAGAGGCCAACCCACCCTACTGTGCTGAGTTTTCCGGAAGGTGGGTTGCCCTAAGAGGCCAACCCACCCTACTGTGCTGAGTTTTCCGGAAGGTGGGTTGCCCTAAGAGGCCAACCCACCCTACTGCGCTACAACTTTTCCAGACGCACCAAGGCGTTATAATCGGGAACACCGGCAACCTTAGACCGCTTCCCTTTATCCAACAATACATTCCCCTCAGGCCAGTGCACCTGCAAATTTCCCGGAAGCACTTGCGCTACGCACACCTGTCCGCGAAACTCCCCGAATTCGTTCTTCAAAACCACCGGCTCTCCCGACTTCAACCCCAACTTCTCCGCATCCTCTCGACTGATAAAAACCGCCTCCCGAAACGCGCCGGTTATCGCATCTTTCTTCTCCTGAACCATACTGTTAAACTGCTTCCCCCGCCGGGTTGTCACCCGGAAAGTCCCCACCGGCAGCACCCCACTAAACGGCAGGGACACCGCCCCAAAGTGAGCCTTCTTATCCGGCGTCGGGAAATTCCAGTCTGCGCACAGGTGAGCTCCCCCGTACTGGAACTGATCTCCCGCTTCCTTCAAGGTTTCGATGCCGGCGTAAAACGAAACAGTCTTAGCAATTTCTTCCCGGATTGCCGGTGTCCCCTCGAAATGCAACTTCTCCGCAATCTCCGGACAGACACGCCGCGCCAGTTCCATCATCACTTCCCATTCCGGACGCGCTTCCCCAATCCGCCGCCCTGGAATTTCCGGGCTGAAAATTATGCGGCGTTCCGTACTCGTAGAAGTCACCCCGCCGGGAATTTCGTAGCGCGTAGTCGCCGGCAGCAAAACGGCTGTGTCTGCCGGTTCTACCAGCATCTGACTCGACAGCACAATATCCATGTGCGCCCGCAAAGGCACCCGCTGCAGCGCTGCTTCTACATAATCCGGATCTGGCATAACTTCCAAGAAATTCCCCCCCACAGAAAACAGCACATCCAGCTGCCCTTCGTGAGCGGCATCAATCATCTCAGGAGCCATCATTCCTTTGGTTGCCGGCACTTCAAACCCCCAAAGCTCGCTCAACTCGGCAGCACTTTCCGCAGTAATCGGTTTTCCGCCGGGAAATGCCGTGCTGTAGCAACCCATTTCCGCCCCACCCTGCACGCCAGAATGTCCGCGAATTGGCATCAGCCCGCAGCCCTCTCGCCCCACAAATCCCTTAGTGAGTGCTAGATTAATAATAGAGCGCACATTGTCTTCGCCGCACTCGTGCTGGGTAACGCCCATACTCCAGACAAATACTGCATTTTTCGCTTCTCCCACCATTTGCGCAAAGGCGAGCATTTCCTCGCGGGTTGCGCCCGAAACCCGCTCTAAGTCTTCCCACGACTGGCTGTCGAGAGATGCTTGCAATTCTGGAAAGCCTGTGGTATAATTTTGGAGGAAGGACTCGTCGAGCCAGCCGCTGGCAATCATATGCTTCAGCGTGCCGTTGAGGAAAGCGATATCGCCGCCGACATTAACGAGGAAAAAGCGCTCAGCAAATTTAGTGCCGAACAGGGCGCTCTCCACAATGGAGGGCACCCAGTACCGCTCCATTCCCGGTTCGCGGTAGTTGTTAATCACGGCGATTTTAGTGCCGGCTTTTTTCGCCCAGTGCAGATATTTTACCGTCACCGGCTGGTTGTTGGCAACATTGGAACCGATGAAGACAAGCAAATCGGTTCCAATCCAGTCTTTGTAGGAGCAGGTTGTCGCTCCCACGCCAAGGGCGGCTTTCAAACCGGCAGTGCTGGGGGAGTGGCAAATCCGCGCTGCATTGTCGATGGAATTAGTGCCCATCGCCCGCACAGCTTTTTGGGCGGCGTAGTAGTTTTCGTTGGGCATTCCCCGACTGGTGAGGTAAAAGCCGGCTCTCCCTCGCTCCCAGCACCCACTGGCGCGGATGCGATCGGCAATTAATTGCAACGCTTCATCCCAGCTGACTCTGCGGAATCCGCGCTCCCCTCGCCGGCGCACCATCGGGTAGGGGAGACGCCCCAAGTCGCGCAACTCCGCGCTGCTTTTACCTTGCAACTGCGAGACATCTTCCAGCAGCGCCGGGTTCAGTGCCGGCATAGTGTTCAGCCTCAGGAGCCGCAACCGCACATTGCAGACATGGATGCCATCTGTCGTCCAGTCTGTCATGCCGGTGGTTCCCAGGGCGCAGCCATCGCAAACACCCTCATTGAGGATTTTCCAGGCGTAGGGGAACTCATCGAGGTTCTCGAACACAGCCCGAAACACTTCCCAGTAGTTGTTGGGGTACTGTTCGCCGATGCCAAAGGGTTTCCAACTCGCCCAGATAGATGGGTCCCAGGTTTTTTTTGGTTTTTTTAACATTTATGTTGTTCTCCTAGAAGGCGCTCGTGCGGCGGTAATTATTTGTGATTATTAGAATTATATAGCGAAAAGGTAGAAACCCGGTTTCTTTGAGAAACCGGGTTTCTAGCCCTTCAGAAGGTAGAAACCCGGTTTCTTTGAGAAACCGGGTTTCTGGCCCTTGGAGAAACCCGGTTTCTTTGAGAAACCGGGTTTCTAGCCTTTTATATTAACCGCAGATGAACGCAGATATACGCAGATGAAAGCGAATATTATCTGCGTATATCCTTGGACTTCTACAGTTTAAAACTATTACCGAAATCCGGTTATAGTTTGGTGCCGCATTCGGGACAGAAGCTGTTGTTAGAGCTATTTTTTGCCCCGCAGTTGGTACAGTAAATATCAGCTTCCAGCTTCTTTTTCACCTCTGGCAAGCCAATCATTTGAGCGTTGCTCTTGCCAGGAGCTACCATTGGGTAACAGTTTTCGTTCTTGGTAACGCGGACATCCATCAGCACTGGGCCATTGTGGGCCAGCATTTCCGCAATGCCGTCGGAGAGTTCCGCGCGATCGCGAATCACCATTCCCTTAATCCCGTAAGCCTGTGCTAGCATCACGAAATCTGGCATCCCCGCCTCCATATTAGAAGACGAGTAGCGCTCTTGATAGAACGCCTCTTGCCACTGGCGCACCATGCCTTGCCAGCCGTTGTTGAGGATGACAGTCTTGACATTTATGCCGTACTGTGCTAGGGTTCCCAGTTCCTGGATGTTCATTTGGATGCTGGCATCACCGGCAACGCAGATCACCTGTTCGTCCGGCAGGGCCATTTTAGCGCCCATTGCTGCCGGCATCCCGAAGCCCATTGTCCCCAAACCGGCGCTGGAAATCCAGCGGCGCGGGCCATTTTTCAGGAATTGCGCCGCCCACATTTGGTGCTGGCCCACGTCTGTGGTGTAGTAGGCGTTGGGTGCTTGACGCCCCAGTTCCACAATCACTTCTTGGGGGGCGATGCTGTCGGGATAGTGGGGCACGACTAAGGGATAGTCCTCGCGCCAGCGATTGATGCGCTCCCACCACTGTTGGGTTTGGTTGGGATCTGTCGGTTCGCCCAGTTCGGCTAGCCGGCGCAACATGTCCACAAGCACTTGCCGCACGTCGCCGACAATGGGAACGTCTGGGGCGCGGTTTTTCCCAACTTCAGCGGGGTCAATGTCGATGTGGATGACTTTGGCGCGGGAGGCGAACTGATCGAGCTTGCCGGTGACTCGATCGTCAAATCGGGCACCGACAGCAATTAGCAAGTCGCAGTCGGTGACGGCGAAGTTGGCGTAAGCTGTGCCGTGCATGCCCAGCATTCCCAAGGACAGTGTGTGGTTTTCCTCAAACGCACCTTTGCCCATCAGGGTTGTGGTCACCGGGAGATGGAAGTATTCCGCCAGTTGTTGAATTTCGGCGTGAGCGCCAGCTGCTATCGCCCCGCCTCCCACATACAGCAAAGGACGCCGCGCTTGGCGGATAAGATTGATAGCTTGGTTAATTTGGCGGGGATTGCCTTTAACTGTGGGGCGGTATCCGGGCAATTTCACCGATCCGGGTTCCACCGGCAGGTAGTCAAATTCTTCCAAACCCACATCCTTGGGCACGTCAATCAGCACCGGCCCGGGACGCCCCGTGCTGGCGATCGTAAAAGCTTCCGCCACAATCCGGGCCATGTCTTTGGGGTCGCGCACCACATAAGAGTGCTTGACAACCGGCAAGGAAATGCCCCAGATATCGGTTTCTTGAAAGGCATCGGTGCCAATTGCCGCCCTCGGCACTTGGCCGGTGACGATCACCATTGGGATGGAGTCCATGTGAGCGGTGGCGATGCCGGTGACTAAATTCGTCGCTCCCGGGCCTGAGGTGCCAAAACAGACGCCGACTTGGCCGGTGGCGCGAGCGTAGCCATCTGCAGCGTGGGCTGCCCCTTGCTCGTGTCTGACGAGGATATGCTGAAGGCCGCCTTCCGCTTCAGCGCGGTACAGCTCGTCATAAATCGGTAAAATAGCCCCGCCCGGATAGCCAAAAATATGTTTGACGCCGTGGCGCTTCAGACTGTCAATGAGGGCGAAAGCGCCGGTCGCCCGCTTGAGAGCAACACTTCTTTGCAATTGCACGGAAAAACCTCTCTGTAGATAGTTGCTTCATAACTTTTATTTTTAATCATGCCTGAGGAGTGAAACTTTCAATCTTATTTTGATAATAATTTTAGAAACGCCGCTTTGGGGGAGAAAAGGGCACAGAGGCGGCAAAAGCCACCGGCTGGCTGCTTCACTGTCAAGTCGTTCCCCTCGTCACCCTCAATGTCAGGCGTTGCACAATGGCCGGATGAACCCCACCCCCCAACCCCCGCCCCGCTTGCGGGGAGGGGGAGTAAGAGAGGGTTTTGGATGAGTGCAAAAAGTGAAATCATCCTTCTACTGTGCAACGCCGTGCCCAGATATACCTGTCCCGAAAGCTGTAGCTATTTGTTGCCGAATCGGCAACAGGTCTAAATCACGTCTTCGAGGACGCGGCGGGTGTTGAGCCAAGCCCACACCCCTACAATGCTAACAGTAACGCTCATGCCCAGCATCACCACCCGCAAACCCACGGCATCCGTCAGCGGACCGGCAATCGCCAGGGGCAGGCTGAGGGCAATATTGACCACATTGTTCTGAAAGCCAAAAACCTTACCCCGCATTGCTTCCGGTGTTTGCTGCTGAATCAGGGTCTGCATGGGCACGCCGATCAGGGAGGCTCCCACTCCCAACAGGGCGCTCAGTGCCAAACCCAGCCACAGATCCTTAATTAGGGTAAACACGCACAAGACAAAGCCGATCAGCAAAAACCCAGTCAGGGGTAAGGGCTTGTTGTGGAAGCGGTCGCCCCAGTGGCCCAAGAGCGCGGCCCCGAATACCATGCCAATGCCAGCCGCTGCCAGCAGAAAGCCGAATTGGTTGGAGTGGAGGCCAATATCTTCCGCCAGATTAATTGCCAGAACTGTCAGGGCGGCAAAGACGGAATAGAGAATCGTCAGCTGGAGCATGGCATTGCTCACCAGGCGGTTTTGCTTGAGATATTGCAGGCCCGCCTTGAAATCTGTCCAGGGGTTTACGGCGAGGACAGGCTCGGTGTGAGCTGTTTCTTTTACCGGAATGAAATAAAATATCGCTGATGCCAGCAGGTACAGCCCTCCGACGGTGATTTCTTGACCGTAGTCCCCGCCCAACTTGCTGCTGAGACTGAGTAAGGGTTCCCCCACCGCAAAGCCAACGATTAAAGAACCGAGCATGGTGGTGGTGAACAGGGCGTTGGCGCTCAGGAGCCCTTCTTTGGGCACCAGCAGGGGAATTGCCGCTTGCTCAGCCGGCGCAAAAAATTGCGTCAGCACCGATTCTAGAAACCCAATCGCCAGCAGGATGGCCAACTCCTTGGGCAGCATGGGGATGGCCAGTGTCAGCAGCCCTCTCATGGCATTGGTGACCGTCAGCACTTGTTTTTTGTCAAAGCGGTCAACAAAGATGCCCGCCGCTGACCCGAACAGAATTGCTGGCAGGGTGACAGCCACCATTAAAGCCGAGCGCATGGAATTTTTCAAGGCATCGGGCGAGCTGTAGTCCGAGAGGATTCCGATCAGGAACACGAAAAACACCTTATCGCCGATCTGGGACAGGATTTGCCCGCTCCAAAGCATCAGGAAGGGGTGATTCTTGAACAGAACTCGAAACCCGCTACCAGCGGGGGGAGGACTGGCTGGAAGCATAGCAATTATTAAGCGCTATTGGGACAGAAAACGATTTATTGCTCGCAGGCAGGTGGGAGGAAGGCACCGTGACGCTCTAATAGAGTAACTAAAAACTGGGCTGCATTTATGGGGCGCGGTGGCTGCCATTCCCTACCTGTCTTGGGGTTCCACCAACCTCGAACAGTTTTTGGCGCTCGCCACAATTGTAAATGTTCCACCGGCGGCTCGGCATAAAAACTGTCCTCACCGGCACCGAGAAGCGCCGAGCTCCAGTGCGTGAAGCTGTCGTGGCTGAGCCGGTAGATGGGAAAGTCGCCATACAGCGGCACCCCCCAGCCATCCAGGGCGATAAACGCCTCAACAGAGCCGCCCAACATCTGCCACCAGGTCGCCGCTCCTATGGCACCGACCACACCGGCACTGAAGCCAATCAATATCACCTGTCTGGCGCTGCTGTGCCTGCTGCCTGTCCCCCTTTCCCCAGGGGTGTGGGGGGGGCAGCGGCGCTCCAGCCTGTCTCTGATAAACTGCAAAATGTGCGGTGCTGAGTATGCTGGACAGGTTTCTGCTGGAAAAACCAGTATATTTGCGGATTGACAGAGATTGGGAAATGTATTATTAACTTCTGAACGCAGTTCTTCTAAAAACCGCTCAGTTAGCTTTGGGTCGTGGATACCTGGACAGACAACTGCACTCACGGGCATGGTAACTTTTTTATGGCAACTTGGTAATTGGTGATTCTACAAAGTTTGCCCGCGCTTTGGGTGCCATTATCAGGCAGCAGGGCAGTTAATAGCGCACCATGTCCGGTTGACCGAGCTATCGCCAAGGGAAGAAAATTAAACGTAAAATGTTTCCAGCCGGCTAACAAAAACGCATAAGCTTGCATAAGCGCGGCTAAGTGAACGGCCGCCCGACCGCCACGGGAGACGTGCGGACAGCCCAGGCTGTGTTTAGTTATTTTTACTTATTTAACATCGGCTTCAGATAGAGAACGCCGGACAATTTGGCTAGTGTTCAGCGTTTTATAGATTCTTAATCTAGCCTGAAAATTTAAAGCTTTTCAAAAAACTTCACAGTTCCTTCACAAGTTATCTCTATAATGAGAAGTTAAAAGTTAATGGCACTGTCCGTTAACTAAGTGAAATCAGCTACCAGCCTCTACAAGCCTGTATCGGTGGGAACTTGCCAAAAACAAACAGCGGTCGCGGGCGACCGAAGGGCTAAGATAGAACGGCGCTCCCTTTGCAGGAGCGAGTCAGCTGCAGCGATTTGAGAAGGTGTGAGAGCGGCGCATTTAAGATAACTATTTGAGCGTAAAATAGCGCTATACTGCTTGTTTTCAGTGGGGAATAGCGATCTTTTACGCAGGAGCGATATTACATAATCCACAGGATATTGACAGCAATGGAATCAGCAACAACACACTTTCCTCCGCACCGAACGTCTATAAATGAATTAGATATACACCAGGTACTGCTAATGAATGGGTCGCGCCGGGGGCTCAGTGCCGTAATGAAAATATCCTTTCTGCCACGCTACATCCAGGCAGGAGCGGTGCTGTGCGCCGGTGTTGCACTCTCGATCGTAGCGTCAATTCTGGCGTGGAACTGGGAGCAAAAGCAGCTGAGCGCAGAACTGCAGAAACGAGCCGACAACCTGGCTGCGGCGATGCAGAAAAGTATCAACAGCCATCTGGAAGCAGTCCAAAGCGTTGGGGACTTTTACGCGGCATCCTCGGCGACGGTGGGGCAAAAGGAATTCAGGCTGTTTGCCGGCGGCACCCTGTCTCGCCATCCGAGTGCGGAAGCGCTGGCGTGGCTGCCTCGCGTGTCCAATGCCGGCAGGCAGGCTTACGAAGCAGAAATGGCCCTCAGCTATCCCAACTTCCAAATTGTGCAAGGAGAGCCTCAAAGGACGACCAGCCGGGCAGCGCCGCGCCAGGAATATTTCCCAGCAACTTACATTGAGCCACCAGCAGGCAACATGGCCGGTTTCGACTTTGGCGCAGACGCCACACTCCGCTCAGCCTTGGAAAAAGCGAGGGATACCGGCAACCTGGCAGCCACGGGGCGGTTTTTGCTGGGAGGCGATCGGCCATCGTTCGCGGTAGCCCTGCCCATTTACGCCAACTCCCGCCCCCACAGCACCCCCCAAACTCGCCGCCAAAACTTAAAAGGATTTGTCACCGGCATTTTTAATCTGGCGAAATTTGTCAGGGCATCGTCAGAAGGGCTGGACTGGGAAAACTTGAATTTTTTGCTTTCGGACGAGACAGCAGGGGCAGAAAACAACTTTCTCGCCTTTTATGACTCCAAAACGCAGCGGGCCACTGTAGAGCCAGACAGCGAAAAAATCCAGCACCGGGCGCGGTTTTCATGTCCGGAGCCAGCGGCTTGCCGGCGCAGGCTGAATGTCGCCAACCGCACCTGGTCACTGCAACTCACACTGACCCCGGAGTATCGAGGGGCGCAAAAATACCCCGTAGCTTGGACGGCTTTCACCGGCGGGTTAATTCTCAGTGGCCTTGTCACCGCCTATTTGCTGAAATACCAGCGTCACACCTCCCGGGTTGAGCAGCTAGTGCGGGAACTGTCGGAAGCCAACTTTGAAATCAGATTGCTCAGCCGGCTCAGCGATCTGCTGCAAGCTTGCGTCACCCTGGAGGAAGCCTACAGGGTGATTCCCCGGCTGATGCAAAAACTTTTCCCCGATTACTCAGGGGCGATCTATATAATAAGTGCCTCAGGAAATCTGGTGGAAACCGTGACAGCCTGGGGCGAGCCGGCTACCAGCCAGCCGGTGTTCGCACCGAATGACTGCTGGGCGCTGCGCTGCGGGCGAGAGCACCTGTTTGAAAACACTCGCAGCGGACTGGCTTGCCAGCACTACCAGCAACCCCTGCCCGAACAGTCTTTGTGTGTGCCGATGATGGCGCAGGGGGTTTCCTTGGGGCTGCTGTATTTGAGTTCGCCAGAGCCGGGAAAATTAACAGAGGCCAAACAGCATTTAGCCACTACCGTGTCCGAACACATTGCCTTAGCGCTGGCCAACTTAAAACTGCGGGAAACCCTGAAAAGTCAGAGCATTCGCGACCCGCTCACCAGTTTGTTCAACCGGCGCTACATGGAAGAGTTCCTGGAGCGGGAGCTGCACCGAGCCGCTCGTGCCGGTCAGCCCTTGGGGATTGTTATGATTGACATTGACCACTTCAAGCACTTCAACGACAGTTTCGGTCACGACGGCGGTGACACCCTGCTGCAAGAATTGGCCATGTTTTTGCAAGGCTCGATCCGGGGTTCAGATATTGCCTGCCGCTATGGGGGCGAGGAGTTCACGCTGATTCTGCCGGAAGCGTCTTTGGATCTCAGCACACAGCGAGCCGAGCAGTTGCGGATTGGCGTCAAGCACTTGAACGTCCACCACCGGCGTCAGCCCCTCGGGCCGGTAACGCTGTCCCTGGGCGTGGCCAGCTTTCCCAAACACGGCCTCACCGGGGAGGAAGTGCTGCAAGCGGCTGACGCGGCTTTGTACCGCGCCAAGAAAGCCGGACGCGACCGGGTGGTTACGGCGTCGCAGTGACTAGGGGGGGAAAATTGAGCACTTTTCTTCTCCCCCTCTCGCCTCCTGGCAACTCTCCGACTCGCCCCCTCGCCCTCTCTCCCCCTCTCCCCGAAACCCGCCCCTCTTCAGCCCGTGGAGGGTTTTTTATTATAGCAGCAGTCACTTAGGTTAAGACATTAGACTTTTAGGGCAGGCCGAACGCAGCCTACGCCTATAATTCGTAGGGCCATACGCCATGTCATTAATGTCCTAACCTAAATGACAAGTGATCTACAAGTGAGTCAAGGCTAGATCCCCCCCTAGCCCCCCCTTCAAAAGGGGGGGGAACATTCTCTTGCGTCCCCCTTTTTAAGGGGGGTTTGGGGGGATCTGACCTGACTGACTGGTATAGCAGTAGCCACTTAGGTTAAAACATGGGCCAGAACGCATGCATGGCCAGAACGCATGCATGGCATTGCTCGTAGTCTGATGCGCCATGCGCATTAGCCCCATACGCCATGCCATTAATGTCCTAACCTAAATGACAAGTGCTCTACAAGTGAGTCAAGGCTAGATCCCCCCCCGGCCCCCCCCTTCAAAAGGGGGGGAACATTCTCTTGCGCCCCCCTTTTTAAGGGGGGAAAGGGGGGATCTGACCTGACTCACGGGTAAGTAGCAAGTTGGGTTATTATAGCACAAAGCTCGCTATAATATGCGAAACATGAGAAAGTTTAATAAACTTTGCGGAAAGAGGAGGACAGGGATTGCCGCAGACCAAACAGAGGCATCCTTTTATAAAGAAACTATAAATAGAGATCCATAGATTCAGTCTTGATGAAAACAAAAAAACTATCTAAACTTTTCACGAAAAAAGAAATCCCGTTCCTGTGCTGGCCAAACCTGAGGGCGTCTGTCCAGGGGCTAGTGTCTGCTGCGCCGCGTTTTCCGCACCGGCTGGCTGGCAGCGTCGCCCTAATCATCACTCTCTTCTTCTGGCAGGCACTGGCGGCACAGGAAGACGCTCAAATTCAGCGGCAGACTCAATTAGAAGCGGCGAGCGTCAAAATCGAACTGGAGAATCAGATGCAGCAGCTTTTCCAGGCCCTACTCTCCCTGGCAAAGCGCTGGGAGAATTGCGCAAAGCCGTCCCAAAAGCAATGGGAAGCCGAGGTGGCACTCTATATTCAGCAAGAGCGGGGATACTTTGCCATCGAGTGGGCGGACTCCAAGCTCAACACACGCTGGATTCTGCCCCGACCGGCCTCTCAGGCGGCTGCTGACCTCAACCCCGCACTGGCCAGACAGGCCATTTTGAGCGGGCGGAGTCGGCAGGATGTCCCCGCCAGCGGCTCTGTCAATCTGGCGCAAGGTGGCAAGGCTTTCCTGGTGTCTGTCCCCACCTTCTCTGCAACGCCGCAGAGAAGAGAGATCAGTCCCAAATCCCAGATTCAAAATCCAAAATCGCCCGACGGGTACATTTTCGGAATCTTTCGCACTGAGGAATTGTTCGATGGCATCCTCAGCCAGAATATCAGGCGGGGGTACGCCATATCTATTTTCGATAGCCAGGGGGAAATCTACCGCAGCCATCGCGCCGGTGAACCGAATCCCAAGTGGGTCAAAGAAGAAAAAGTAGAGTTTTATGGAACCGCTTGGCGCGTGCGAGTCATGCCGGCACCCGAGTTACTGGCACAGGAAAAATCCCCTCTCCCGGAAGTAGTGCTAGCCGCAGGGGTTGCAGTGGCTTTTCTGCTGGCGCAAGCAGTCCGTCTCGCTCAAATAGCGCACTCCAGCAGAAAAAAGGTAGAAGGACTAGAAGAAATGGCAGCCGCCCGAGTCCGGGAAGCGCTGCAACAGAACGAGGGGCGTTTCCGCAATTTAGTGGAAACCGCCTGCGACTGGGTGTGGGAAGTGGACGAAAGCGGTGCCTACACCTACAGCAACCCCAAAGTGCGCGAATTGCTGGGTTTCGAGCCTGAAGAAGTGCTGGGCAAAACTATCTTCGATCTGATGCCTCCAGAAGAGGCTTTTCGCGCTGCCAACATTTGCGGCCCTATTTTTGCCCAGCAACAGCCATTTTCATGTCTGGAAAACACAAATCTCCACAAAGACGGGCGGCGGGTTGTTTTGGAAACCAGTGGGGTTCCAGTCTTCGATTCCGAGGGAAAATTCCTCGGCTATCGCGGCATAAATCGAGACATTACCCAGCGCGTGCGGTTTCGGTCGGCGCTGCAGCAGAGTGAAGAAATCTATCGCTTGCTGGTGGAGAGTGTCAGAGACTACGCGATTTTTATGCTAGACCCCAGTGGGCAGGTGATGAGTTGGAATCGCGGAGCGGAAAGGATCAAAGGGTATCGGGGAGAAGAAATCATTGGCAAGCATTTTTCGTGCTATTACCAATTGGAAGACATTGAGCAAGGCAAGCCGCAGCGTTTGCTGGAGCTGGCTGAAGCTAGCGGGAGGGCGGAAGACGAGGGCTGGCGCGTCCGCGCAAATGGGTCGCGGTTCTGGGCCAATGTGGTGATTACAGCCTTGCGAGACGATCGTGGAATATTGCGCGGCTTCGCCAAAATGACCCGCGACATTACGGAGCGCAAGCAAGCGCAGGAAGCGCTGCGGGAGAGCGAAGAGCGCTATCGCTCGGCGATCGAGACTGCAGCTGAGGGGATTGTCCTGCTGTACGCAGATGGGATGAGCAGCACTTGCAATGCCAGCGCTGAGCGCATTCTCGGAGTTTCAGCCAGTCAGATGACGGGCCGGTCGTCCCTGGCTTTGCGCTGGAGTGCGATTCACGAAGATGGCTCTCCTTTCCCGGCTGAGATTCACCCGGCGATGGTGACTTTGCGCACCGGCGAACCGCAGTCTAATGTGGTGATGGGGGTTCGCAAACGGGAAGGAATGGTGACTTGGATTTCTGTGAATGCCCGACCTTTGTTCCGGCAGGATCAGAAGCAGCCCTATGGGGTAGTGTTTTCTTTTTTTGACATCACTGATCGCAAGCAGGCGGAAGAAGTGCTGCGGTTTTCGGATGAAGTCCTTAAACAAATGCCTGATTCCATCGTCCTCACAGACTTGGAGGGAAATATCCAAAAATGGATGGGAAAATCAGAACATATTTTTGGGTACGCTGCTTCGGAAGTGATTGGCAAGTCCTTGAATTTTATCTACCGGCATGACAGTAAGGGGGTGACTGTGGCCAATATTTTAAACCAAATTCAGGAAACAGGGGTGTTTGGCGAAGAACTTCTCTGCCGCCAAAAAAATGGCTCTTTTATTGAGATAGAAACAACGGCTAAAGCTTTTTGCGACAAAACAGGCAAACCTTTGTTTCTGATTGCTATTAATCGAGATATCACGGAGCGCAAGCGTGGGGAGGAGGCGCTGCAGCAAGCTAACCAGCAACTGAAAGCTTGGGTGAAGGAACTGGAGGAGCGCAACGACGAAATCAGTTTGCTCAGCCACATGAGCGATTTGCTGCAAAGCTGCCTGACCCGCGAGGAGGCTTGTAAGGTGATTGCTCAGGTCGTGCCGCTCTTATTCCCCAATAATTCGGGAGCGGTGTTTACGATTAGCAATTCCAGAAACCTTGTGGAAGCGATTACCACTTGGGGCAAACCTATTACTAGCCAGACGCTGTTTTCAACCAATGAATGTATAGGGCTGCGCCGGGGGCAGCCTCATCTTGTTGAAGACACTCGCAGCGGGTTGCTATGCAACCACCTGCAGCACGATTTCTTGCCTAGCGGATATTTCTGCATCCCAATGGCGGCGCAAGGGGAAACCCTGGGGGTGCTGTATTTGAGCTTTATGGAACCGGGGCAATTAACAAGGGCCAAACAGCAGTTGGCGGTGACTGTGGCAAGGCAGATTTCTCTGTCGCTTGCCAATTTAAAGCTGTACGAATCCCTCCAGCACCAGAGCATTCGCGACCCGCTCACGGGTTTGTTCAACCGGCGCTATTTGGAAGAGTCGCTGACCCGAGAAATACACCGCGCTTCCCGCGATCGCCAATCTTTGGGTATTATTATGCTTGACGTTGACCACTTTAAGCGCTATAATGACACATTCGGTCACGAAGCTGGTGATGCGGTGCTGCGAGAGTTGGGTCTGTTCTTGAAAAAACATATCCGCTCTTCAGATATTGCCTGCCGGTACGGCGGTGAGGAATTCATGCTGATTCTGCCGGAGGCGTCTCTGGAACACAGTATAGAGCGAGCTGAGCAGCTGCGTGAGGGCATTAAGCACCTAAATCTGGAGCATCACCGGCAGCCCTTGGGTGGGATTACCCTTTCTTTGGGCGTGGCGGTGTTCCCGGATTGCGGTTTAACCGGCGAGGCGGTGATCCGAGCCGCTGATGCGGCGCTTTACCGCGCTAAAATCCAAGGGCGCGACCGCACAGTAGCCGCCTCTTGAACCAGAAGCGCCTGAGCCGGCGCTGCTGCGATCCAGTCGCTGTGCGCTCTATCGCGCCCTTGGCTCAGAGGCGCGAGGGCGTCGGGATTGCGGTAGGGTAATAAGAGGAGAGATTGCTCTGACGATCAATTGCGTCAGGAGCAGGTACGCCAGGCTGTGCCTTCCCATCCGTGGGTTGCCTTAATAGCGCACCCTGCGGGTAAAGTAAGTAAAGGTTGATAGATTATCTCGGAATTTCCATCTTTTTAGCCCTTATATTGGCAGGATTAACCGCTTGTCAATATTGTTTTGCATCGTACCGATTGGAACTCGCGCTCAAAGCAAATGGCGTTAATTTTAATTGTAGATGACGCGCAGATAATGCGCATAATGATTCGCCGCATCTTGCAAAAAGAAGGCTACGACATTATAGAGGCGAGCAATGGAGAAGAAGCGCTCCAGATGGCTCTAACTCACAATCCAGACTGCGTTTTGCTGGATCTCTTAATCCCAGATATTAACGGCATGGAAGTTCTCCAGGCTTTGAATGACCGCTCCTTAAAGATTCCCGCGATTTTTATCACCGCCGACACCCAAGGCACCACTCGCCAGAAATGTTTAAATCTGGGAGCTCTTGACGTTCTTTACAAACCCCCCAAACCGGGTGAGCTGCAAGAGGCGGTTAAAAAAGCTCTCAGTTTCAAAGAGGACAGCGCCCCATGAAACTGACACTGACTCAACTCGATGCCTTGCGGGAAGTGGTTAACATCGGTGTGGGGCGAGCCGCTAGCGTGCTCAATGAGATGATCGGCTCCCACATCTGCTTGCAAATCCCTGCCCTGCAAATCCTCTCCCCGCAGCAGGCAAAAGAGGAACTGTACAAACGGCTAGGTGCCGATGGTCTTTCTGCTGTGAGGCTTGGTTTTAATGGCTCGCTGAGCGGAAGCGCACAGCTGGTTTTCCCCACAGACAGCGCTTCTAAGCTCGTCGCCGCCATCTGCAACGAGGATCTGGGCGCAGCCGATCTCGATGAAGTCAAGATCGGTGCTCTCACCGAGGTGGGTAATATCTTCATTAGCGGCTTGATGGGTGCGATTAGCAACTTGCTGGAGCAGGATTTTAACTATTCGCTCCCCACTTACCTTGAAGGAATCATCGCCCAACTCCTGACGGACAATAACTTTGACCCTAACGCAACCATCCTACTGGCGCAAGCCAGTTTCACAATCGAACAGCTGCAAATTGAAGGGGAGATCGTCGTGATTTTCAAGCTGGGGTCATTCCAGGCATTGCTGGCTGCCATTCAACAAACTTATGGGGCGGAATGATGGACGAGCTGGAACGGGTTGAGGAAAAGTTTGGCATTCTCGATCGCATGCCGGTGGGAGTGTGCGTTCTTCGGGAAGATTTTATGGTTCTTTTTTGGAACAAATGCCTGGAAGACTGGACTCTCATCCCCAAAAGCAAAATTGTGGGGGCGAGCGTTGGGGATTATTTCCCTCACTTGCAGCAGCCCAAGTATTCCAGTCGCCTGAAACAAATCTTTGAAGGCGGTCCGCCTACTATCTTTTCTTCCCAGCTTCACAAGCACCTGATTCCCTCACGCCTCCCCAACGAACAGTTGCGCATCCAGCACACCACTGTCACCGCTGTGCGCCGGTTAACCGGCTCTGGTTTCTACGCACTTTTGGTTATCGAGGACGTCACCTACCTGACAAATCGCATCCAAGACTACAAGGCGATGCGGGATCGGGCGCTGGTAGAGATCGAGGAGCGCAAGCAGGCACAGGAATCACTCTACCAGAAAACAAATGAACTAGAACAGCGCAATTCCGATCTCACCCAGCTAGGGCAGATGAGCGATTTACTCCAAGCTTGTCTCACTGTAAGGGAAGCCTATACTGTGATTGCCCAAGGTGTGAAATTGCTCTTCCCCAATCTCAATGGCGGACTCTTCATGCTCAGCCCCTCTAGAAAACTGGTTGAGGCGGTGGTCACCTGGGGCGCACCCGTAACCAGCGAAAGAATTTTCACCCCCAATGAATGTTGGGCGCTGCGGCGAGGACAGCTGCATTCGGTTGAGAGCACGCACCAAGGTTTGCTCTGCAAACATTTGCACCAAAACCCGCTGCCCGTTGAATATTGCTGTGTCCCCCTTATGGCTCAGGGGGAAGCAATGGGTGTGCTGTATTTGAGTTCCTCAGACAAGGGGCGATTAACAGAGGCTAAACAACTGCTGGCTGGCACTGTCTCGGAACAGATTGCCCTGGCTCTGGCTAACTTAAAATTGCGCGAAACTTTGCACAACCAAAGCATCCGCGACCCGCTGACTGGTTTGTTCAACCGGCGCTATCTGGAAGACGCCCTACAGCGCGAAATTTACCGCGCCTCTCGCGGGCAAAAAACTCTGGGAATCATCATGCTCGACGTGGATTACTTTAAACAATTTAACGACACGTTTAGCCATGATGCCGGTGATGAAGTCTTGCGGGCGCTGAGCCTATTTTTGCAAAAACAGGTTCGCCAGTCGGATATTGTTTGTCGCTACGGTGGCGAGGAGTTCCTGCTGATTTTACCGGATGCGTCCTTGGATGTTACCCTGCAGCGAGCCGAGCAAATTCGCACCGGCGTCAAATGCCTGAATGTCCAGTACCGCTCTCAGTCTCTCGGGCCGGTGACGCTCTCGATCGGGGTGGCCATTTTCCCTGACCACGGTTTGACAGGCGCGGCGGCGATCCAAGCCGCTGACAGCGCTCTTTACCGCGCTAAAAACGAAGGTCGGGATCGAGTTGTGACATTCTCCTGAACCGGGGCGGTGGGGATATCTCTCGCACGAGACTTGGGTTTATGGCTTCCGCACCAGCTTTCCGGTGGAGAATTTTCTGCCTTCTTTCTTTTTCCTTATTCTTTCTTAACCCTTGCCAGCCCCTATCCCCCCCCCTGGGTTGCTACTCTAGAGAAACGGACGCCTTGCGCTGGCGGCATCTCCACACTCCGCCAGGCTATGCCCCAGCGCTATTGGCTCCTCACACCCATGCAATGGAGGAACCTGACGTGGTAGCCACCCCTGAAAAACTGCAAGAACATCTCCCCCTCTCAGATGCCGGCAACAACCGTGTTGCTGTCTTGCTGATGGGTTACGGCGAAGTCGAAAGCTACGAAGACTTCGCCAACTATAACGAACAAGCTTTAAATCTTCTCACCGCTAAGTTTGCCCCGGTTCCCACTTGGATCTATCCCCCCCTAGCCCGGCTGCTGGCGATTTTTGACCGGCACGAGTGGGGACACACCCATCACGATTTCATTTCCCCCCACAATGCTATTTTTGAAAAGCAGCGAGCCGGTATTGAACACGAGCTTCAGCACCGCTGGGGCGAGTCTGTGCGGGTGTTCAAAGCTTTTAACTTCTGCGCTCCCTTCCTCCCCAAACAAGTTCTCGCCGAAATCAAATCCCAAGGCTTCGACAAGCTGCTGATTTACCCCCTGTTGGTGGTAGATTCCATCTTCACCAGCGGGATTGCTGTGGAGCAGGTTAACAAAGCCCTTGCCGAAATTGCTGCCGGCTCGGAACACTGGGTCAAGGGAATGCGCTACATCCCGTCTTTCTACAACCAGCCGGCTTATATCAATTTAATGGCGCAGCTGGTTGAGGACGCGATCGCCTCGAAACTTGCCGGTCAGTACCTCCCCTCCCAAATCGGCATCGTGCTGATGAACCACGGCTGTCCCCACAAGGCCAAGGGTTTTACCTCTGGGATTGACGAAAGTCAGGCGCTCTACGAACTGGTGCGGGAGCGCCTCATCCACCGCTATCCGCTGATTTCTGTGGGCTGGCTCAACCACGATACGCCTCTGATTGAGTGGACTCAACCCAGTGCGGAGCAAGCGGCGAGCAACCTGACTGACTTGGGCGCGAAGGCTGTGGTGATGATGCCGATTGGCTTTGCGACGGAAAATCACGAAACCCTGCTGGATGTGGAGCATATCATTCACGCTTTGCAGCGCCGGCGTCCTGATGTGACTTACCTGCAGATGCCTTGCGTCAACGAGCGTCCCGATTTTCTCCAGATGGCGGCTGAGTGGGCTGTGCCGCATATCGAAGCGCTTTTATCACAAGAGGCGGTATCTGTCAAGCCCCAAATGGCGCTGCCGGCGCTTCACTCTCACGACCATCACAACGGCCACCACCACCACCACGACGGACACGGCCACCACCACCACGACGGCGGCCACCACCACCACTAGCCGTTTCTCGTTCCCGGGCTGACGCGAGGGGAACGAGGCGGAGCCTCCCTTTGGGCGTTCCCAGGTTCTGCCTGGGAACGAGGGGAAGCGTTACAAGCCTCGGATTTTGCGAGTGCTGTCCACCAAACTCTGGGCGAATTGGTCGAAGCGCTGCGACAGTTTCTCATCCAAAATCTTGCCCTCAGGGCCAAATGCCTGCCAAGCTTGCCCGATGCCGATTTGTTCGGGTATCGCCCAGGCGTGCACCCCGCGCATAATAACCCGCAAGTCGTTGAGGGCGTTGCTGTTGGACTGTCCGCCCAAAACGCTGATCAAACCGGCAACTTTCCCGCTCAAATGCTCAAAACTCATCAAATCCAGGGCGTTTTTCAGTACGCCGCTCACCCCGCCGTGGTACTCTGGTGTTGCCAATATCAGCCCATCTGCTTGTTTGACCGCTGTGCGCAACCGCTCCACATCTGGAAAGTCGGGATATTCCTTGTCGCCGCTGCAAAACGGCAATCTCATTTCTCGCAAATCCAGTATTTCCACCTGAGCCCCGAGGGCTTCCACCCGCTGCGCCGCTTGGCGCAAGGCCAACTGGCTGTAGGAGCCAGACCGCAGACTGCCTGCAAAGCCAACTATCCCTACCATAAAATTGATTCTCCTGCAAGGGCTGAGTGCGAGATCGCTGCTTAAATTTTTGTTAAAACCCGAAGTCATTCCGACTGCATTTAATATAGCTTAAGAAATGATGCCCTGTCAAGGAAAGAAGGGCCAGAAACCGGGTTTCTAGAAGAAACCGGGTTTCTACGCTCTCAGTAGGGGACTGGCCATGACCGCAGTTGGCTAGAATGGTGAAAGTTAGACTTGGTTTGGAAAGGTTCTCAAATCCTGCCGGAGGGGAATGGGCCCACAAGCTGAGGCGCAGGAATTGGACAAGACAGCAGGCAAGAAGGCAAGGGGAAATGAAAGGTTTGTCGATCAAAGCACGGATGGGGCAGCACAGGGAATCTGAGGCCAATCAGGGGAGGCACGATCCTCTGGAAACTGTTGAGCGGCGCTCAAAAAGGCGCTCGAAACAGGCACTGTGGCTCGGGTATCTAGCTGCGGGCTGGCTGGTGCTGCAGGGGCTGCTGCTGCCGGTGCCGGCACTGGGAGCGCCAGAGCGCAAAAATATGACCTACAGCGAGCTGCTGCAGAAAATAGATGCCGGTGAAGTGGACAAGGTTGAGATTGACCCAGCGCAACAGGTGGCCAGAGTCAAGCTCAAGGAGCCCGGTCAAACGGAGTATGAGGTGTCTCTGTTTGACAAATACCCAGAGGTGTACCGAGCGATCGGCCAAAAAAACCGAGGGGGGGAAGAGGAGATTAAACTGGATATCCAGCCGACGGCTGACCGCAGCGCCGCCGTGGGGCTGGTGGCCAATTTGCTGCTGATTGTGCTGCTAATTGGGGGGCTGACGATGATCTTGCGCCGGTCTAGCCAAGCCGGCAGCCAAGCGATGAACTTTGGCAAATCGCGAGCTCGCTTCCAGATGGAAGCCAAAACCGGCGTCCTGTTCAGCGATGTGGCCGGCATTGAAGAGGCCAAAGAAGAGCTCCAGGAAGTTGTCACCTTCTTGAAAAAGCCGGAACGCTTCACAGCGGTTGGTGCCAAAATTCCCAAGGGGGTGCTGCTGGTGGGCCCGCCGGGCACCGGCAAGACCCTGCTGGCCAAAGCGATTGCCGGTGAAGCAGGTGTGCCCTTCTTCAGCATCTCGGGGTCGGAATTCGTGGAGATGTTCGTCGGGGTGGGAGCCTCGCGGGTGCGGGACTTGTTCAAAAAGGCCAAAGAGAACGCCCCCTGCATTGTGTTCATCGACGAGATTGACGCCGTGGGAAGGCAGCGGGGTGTGGGGATTGGCGGCGGTAACGACGAGCGAGAGCAAACGCTCAACCAGCTGCTCACCGAGATGGACGGCTTTGAGGGCAACACCGGCATCATTATTATTGCCGCCACCAACCGCCCGGACGTCCTCGACTCCGCCTTGCTGCGCCCGGGGCGGTTCGACCGGCAGGTGACGGTGGATCTGCCCGGTTACAACGGGCGGCTGGGGATTTTGCAGGTGCACGCTCGCAATAAGAAGCTGTCGCCAGAAGTCTCCCTGGAGGCGATTGCGCGGCGGACTCCCGGGTTTTCCGGGGCGGATTTGGCCAACCTGCTCAACGAAGCGGCGATTTTGACGGCACGCCGGCGCAAAGAGGCGATTGAGCAACTGGAAATTGACGACGCCATCGACCGGGTGACAGTGGGGCTGACGCTGACGCCACTGCTAGACAGCAAGAAAAAGCGACTGATTGCCTACCACGAGGTGGGCCACGCCCTGCTAATGACGCTGCTGAAAAATTCTGACCCCCTGAATAAAGTTAGCATTATTCCCCGTTCCGGAGGGATCGGCGGCTTTGCCCAGCAGGTGTTTAATGAAGAGATGGTGGATAGCGGCCTCTACAGTCGTGCTTGGCTGAGGGACAGGATTACCATTGCCTTAGGGGGCAGGGCTGCAGAGGAAGAGGTGTTTGGCCATGACGAGGTGACGGTGGGTGCCAGCAACGACATCCAAGTGGTGGCGAATTTGGCGCGAGAGATGGTGACGCGCTACGGCATGTCTGAGTTGGGGCCGGTGGCGCTCGAAAGCGGCAGCAATGAAACCTATTTGAGTCGCGACTGGACGCCTCGCTCTGAGGTTTCCGAACAGGTGGCTGCCAAAATCGACCACCAAGTTCGGGGGCTCGCAGTTGAGTGCTACCAGCTCGCTCGCCGAATCATCAGCGAAAACCGCGTCCTGATCGACCGGCTTGTGGAGTTGCTCCTGGACAGGGAAACCATTGAGGGCGAACAGTTCCGGCAAATTGTCGCCGAGTACAGCCAGCTGCCGGCACGCAGCTAGGGCATCCAACTTGTCGCGGGATTAAAGCGCAGTGGGTCTGGCTTGCCGGTGCAGTCCAATCAAACCAGGTTTCTGAGAGCGAAACCTGGTTTCTTGGTGTTCCCCGTGCGGGTTTTTTGATCAACACCAATCCGGATTTTTCCCCGGATTTTTAATCGAAGACTTGCCAAAGCCCTCAGTTTTGCTGTGTGTCAGGCCGGCTGGAGAGCGCGGCAGTTTGTTCGCCGTACATCGCTCGCAGAACGGTGCCAGGGTCGATCCAGTTGTCGGCGTACCTCAGGCCCCAGTGCAGGTGAGGGCCACTGGTGCGGCCACTCATGCCAACGCGACCAATCCGGACGCCGGCGCTCAGCTGTTGGCCTTGCCAAATTATCACGCCACCCTCGCGGTCAATCAGATAATTTCGGCCATTGGCCTGCCCGCCTTGCCCTTCCATGTGGCAGTAGACGTGCTCCCATTTGCCGGATTGTATCACCAAGCCGACGCCGCAGCGGTCATCGTCAATCACTTCCACCACCTCACCGACCCACCAGTTGCGGATGTAACTTCCTTGTGGGGCGGCAATGTCCAGGCCGTAGTGAAACTCCCCCTCCCCTCGCGGGCCATAGGGAGAGCTGTATTCTTCAAAATTTTCCACGGGAAAGGAAGCAGCTAGCCAGCTGCTTGCCGTCTGGGTGCTGACACTGTTTTGGGCTTTGACTGGGTTGGGATGATATCCCAGGGCAACAAGTGCGATTAGACTTGCCCCCGCTAACAATAGAAAACGTTCCAGACGCCCAAACCTATTTAGCTTCATTTTTGACACTCCTCAACCGCCAGATGACTTTGAAAGTCAATATTATACTCCATTTTTGCACTTTGTCAAGGACGAGGTAAAGCGGTGAAGCGATTTTCCAGCTTCTCATGCAGTCTTGAAAGCTAGCAATGGATTACTGGCTCAATCAAACCGTTCCGGAAAATCATCTTGCTCACGATCAGTTATAAAACTTTTAGACTCAAACTGCCTTAAGTTTGGGTTAAAATTCCACAAAGGCTTAAATTATGTTAAGAACTGTTACTCATCCATAGCTGTCAACGGCTCTAAAACCCATGCTGACTGAATTGTTTCCTTTTGAGTTCGCTCCCGACGCCACGGCGATCGCAGCCACAGGTTTGTGGTCGCTGTCGCTGTATTTAGGCTTCTCCCCGGTTAGTGAGTGGGTTACTGAGCAACTGACGAGCTGGTTTAACTTCGCTGAGCGCTCCCTGTACACCTCCACTGCGGAGTTTGAGCGCACTCGCCGGAGTCGCGAAGCCCAAAACTCCTTTTTCGCTTCCCTGCTCAGCATCGTCCCCTTTTTCATTATAGGTGCTGTGTGCAACTATGGCGTCGAACTCGGTTTGGGGCGCAGTTGGGCGATCAGTGTTGGTATCATTGCTTGTATTGGCTGCGGCGTCTATGAGTTGGGGCGTCGGGATGGCCGGTCTTAGGCTCTCAAATTTGAGACCGACAAAAATGGGAGTGGCACTTAATTCAAGGTTTTGCACAATGGTGGGGCAGCTCCCGGATGCCTGCCCCTACAACGCGCAATCGCCCCGCGCTAGCCGCGAAATACCTGTACGGGTAATCCCGCTTTGCCAGCCCGGCGGCACAGGAGCGGTCTCCGTGATTGGCCCGCCCGGTAACACCTATCATCCCACGAATGTACATTACTTGAAAAAACCCGCTCTGACAACTTGACAATTTCCTTGACAATTTACTCGCGATGTTTCCCATTTATTTGTGGCTCGGACACTGGCGGATTCACCCTCATATTTTCTTTGAGGCTCTGGCTTACGCGATTTCCCTTCGGTTACTGCTACGAAACGTTCGCAAAGATACCATTTCCCCCAGTCAGCGCAGTTCTGTAATCGCTGGCGGGATGGTGGGGGCGCTTGCCGGTGCTAAGGTGCTTGTTTTGCTGCAACACGCGCCTGAACTATGGGAAAATTGGCAGCAATTATTCTGGCTCCTGGTTCAGGGAAAAACCGTAGTGGGTGCTCTTCTGGGCGGACTGGTTGGAGTCGAACTGACAAAAAAATTTATCGGCGTCCGCCGCTCAACCGGCGACGCTTTTGTGTATCCTTTAATTGTGGGTACTTCTGTGGGGCGCATTGGCTGTTTCTTAACCGGCTTGAGCGACCGCACTTTCGGGATTCCCACCTCCTTACCTTGGGGAGTCGATTTTGGGGATGGCATTCACCGGCACCCAACCCAGCTCTATGAAATTGCCTTTTTGCTGGGGTTGCTGCTCTTTTTGCGCGTCCGCAGCCGCTCCCACCGGCAAGAGGGGGATTTATTTAAGTTTTACATGCTCGCTTACTTGGGATTTCGGTTTATAATTGATTTTATTAAGCCAGATTTGCGCCCGGTTCTGGGGCTGAGTGCGATTCAAGTGGCTTGCGGGTTGGGTGTTTTGTATTATAGCAGGAGCGTGACTCAGATGTTTAGGTTTGAACCGCCATAGACGCGCCAGCGCCTACCCGCAGGGTAGACGCGCCTGTTCGCCAAGGAAATTCAGAGGTGGGTTAATTGGTATGTCGGTACTCGATCAGTCTGGGTGTTTTGTATTATAGCAGTAGCGTGACCCTGATGTTTAGGTTTGAACCGCCACAGGACGCGGCGGATCGCCCGCAGTTGCGGACGCGCCAAGAGCGCCAAGTAAATTCTGAAGTGGGTTAATTTATATGCCGGTACGCGACTATCTGTTTTACTCGTTAACTAATAGTGTCTGCTCGAAGTGTTTGACGAAAGTAGAGGCGAAAATTATCTTTCGGGATGAGTGCGTCTATCTGGTCAAGCACTGTCCCACCCACGGGCATCAAGAGGTGCTGATTGCGGATGATATTGAATATTATAAGAAATCTCTGGAATTTGTCAAGCCGGGGGACATGCCGTTGCGATTCAACACTCCGATTAAATATGGCTGTCCTTATGACTGCGGTCTTTGCCCGGATCACGAACAGCACAGCTGTCTGACTCTGGTAGAATTGACAGATAGGTGCAATCTTGACTGTCCGATTTGCTATGCGGATTCGGGGGTGGAGGAATTTTCGTCAAATGGGCAAGTGCGCCGGCGTCACCGCAGTTTGCAGGAAATTGAAAGGATGCTGGATGCGGTGGTGGCAAATGAGGGGGAGCCGCAAATTGTGCAGCTGAGCGGTGGCGAGCCGACGATTCATCCGGAATTTTTTCAGGTTGTGGAGCTGGTGAAAAGCAAGCCGGTGAAGCACTTGATGATTAATACCAATGGGGTGAGAATTGCCAAGGACAGGTCTTTTTGCGAGCGTCTCAGTCAGTACATGCCGGGGATTGAGGTTTACCTGCAATTTGACAGTTTTGAGGCGGGGGCGCTCTTGGAATTGCGGGGTGCGGATTTGCGTGAGGTGCGAGAACGAGCGATGGCTCACCTGAATGAGTTACAGATTTCCACCACGCTGGTTGTCACTCTCAAAAAGGGGTTGAATGACGGGGAGATTGGCAAAATTATCGAATATGCTTTGCAGCAGAAATCCGTGCGGGGGGTTACGTTTCAGCTGGTGCAGGCGGCGGGGCGTCTGGAGGAATTTGACCCCAAGCGTGACAGGTACACGCTGACAGAAGTCCGCCGAGCTATTTTGCAGCAGAGTCCTTATTTTAAGCCTGAAGATATTATACCAGTTCCCTGCCATCCGGACTGTTTGGCGATGGCATACGCGCTAAAGCTGAATGGGAAAGTGATGCCGCTGACGGGTTTAATTAATCCAGAGGCTTTTGTGGAGATGATGCCGAATAGCGTGCTTTACGAGCAAAATGAAGAGCTGAAGCGGAAAATATTCGAGCTGTTCTCAACTAGCCATTCGCCGCAGTCTTCGGCGACTTCGCTGAAACAGCTGCTCTGCTGTTTGCCGGCGGTGCCGGTGCCCAGCGGAATTACCTATGAAAATGTGTTTCGGGTGATGATTGTGCAGTTTCTCGATCCGTATAATTTTGATGTGCGCTCTGTGAAGCGCTCTTGCATTCATATCGCACACCCGGACGGGCGGATTATTCCGTTTGATACCTATAATATGTTTTACCGGGAGGGGAGTGCTGGGTATCACTTGGTGGCCAACAGGTAGCGCGAGCGCCTGGGCACAAAAAATATTTTTGGGACAGGCTTTTCGGCCTGTCCTACAAGAGAGGGATTGACAAAAATGAGATGATACCCACCCTAAAAACTGCGAATTAAGGGAAATTATTGTATGTCACAAAGAAATGAAGCGATTCAGATTGTCCAGGGTATAATGCTGGCTTTCGGAATTGATTTTGCTGCGCTTACAATAGGCACAACAGCTCTTTGGATATTAGATTTTGTATCACCAGGACTGCCAAGCAGAACTTTTACCAGTACAATTATACAAAATTTTATTGCTGGACTTTTATACATATTTAGGGTATTTGGATTAGCTCAGACTCTCTATGTGGTGCCGCTGATTGTTTTGCTGAGACGGAGGCAGAAATGGGAACTGATGAAAGGGGTGATTGTTGGTGCGGTTATTATTGCTTTTTTGAGTAGGGGTTGCTGGCTGACGATTTACTTCGCCTTCAAGTAGGGGCGTTATTAATGCTACTATAAAGTCAAACGCTAGCGGCTCTCTAGGGGAACCCTAAAAACTGCAAATAAAGGGAAATTTATGTCACAAAGAAATGAAGCAATTCAGATTGGCTTGGGGATAGGGCTGGTTTTTGGAATGCATGGGGCAGCCATTGCAATAGGCGCAACAGGAGTGGGGATATTATCTTCTGTAGCAGCTGTACTGCCAAGCAACTCTTTTATCAGTACAATTTTACAGAATTTGGGTGCTGGACTGTTCACCGCTTTTTTGGCCATTGGATTAGCTCAAGCTATCTATGTTGTGCCGGCGATTGTTGTGTTGAGCCGGCGACAGCAATGGGGATTGATGAAAGGGGTGATTGTGGGTGCGGTTATCACCGCTTTACTGAATGGGGGTTGCTGGTTGCTGATTGTCTCATTCTTCTCACTCTTCATCAAGAAGTAGGGGGTGTTAAGTTAAGTAGGGTGCGTTTCCAAGGGAAACGCTACAAACTGCGAATTAAGGACAATTATTGTATGTCACAAAGAAATGAAGCGATTCAGATTGGCTTGGGGATACTGCTGGTTTTTGGAATGCATGTGGCAGCCATTGCAATAGGCGCAATTGCATCGGGGATATTATCTTCTGTAGCAGCTGGACTGCCAAGCGGCTCACTTTTAAGTGGAATTTTACAGAATTTGATGGCTGGACTGTTATTCGCATTTTTGGGAATTGGATTAGCTCAAGCTATCTATGTTGTGCCGGCAATTGTTGTGCTGCGGCGGCGACAGCGATGGGGATTGATGAAAGGGGTGATAGTGGGTGCGGTTATCACCGCTTTACTGAATGGGGGTTGCTGGTTGATGTTCGCCTCAACTTTCAAGTAGGGGGCCTTATTAAGGCTACCTGCTGGAATGATAAGTATGCCGGTATATAGCGGTTCTCAGATTAGTGAGGTACTGAGAAACCCGGTTTCTTAAAGAAGCCGGGTTTCTGGGCTATAGTACATCAAACTGAGAGCCGCTATAATTAAGCCTAACATAGCGGCGGCAAGAAACCCGGTCTCTTAATGTTTCGCGGCATCTATTTCTTATATCTTATTTGCTCAATAAGTAGGGGGCGTTACCAAGGGTAACGCCCCCTACAAACTGCCGCAATTCAGTTAGCAATGCCCGAGGCGATGATGCTCAATTCCCAACTCATTGCAAAATCTCTTCGCACACCAGTTGCGCTAGTTTTTGCGACGCACCGGGCTCACCCCGCACAGCGCGAAGGCGCGATCTGATTTCCTCCAGTTTTTCCGGATTGTCCAGAAAATCGATAACCATTTGCGCCACATCTGCCGGCTGCAATTCACCCACCAATTCCGGCACAATCTCCTGTTTCGCCCAGATATTTGGCCAAGCAAACAGACGCCCCTGTCGGATAACCAAAGAATTGATTGCACCGGCAAACAAAGATCCCACCCCTGGCAAATTAGCCAGCAGCCCAGGTATGCCATCCCAAGCTCGCATGGCATCCCGCTGCTGCATGGGAATCAAAACAATCATCGGCACGGCGAGAGAACCCAACTCAGCGGTGTTGGCACCCACAGTAGTGAGGCAAAGCCGGCACTGGGAGAGCAAATTGTATGCCGGTGTCTGAGTCCAGAGTTCCACTTCCAAACCTGCCGGTGTCACCAATTTTGCATTTTGGATTGGCGATTCAACTCTCGCTCCCTGGCTCAGTCTGGGAGCGAATTCTGCTGCCCCCCTTTTTAAGGGGGGTTGGGGGGATCTAATTTCCCCTTCCGGCATCACCAGTTCCGCCGAACCCCATCCTAGCTTTTTAATCAGGGGATTGTGCTGCGGTTCTGCAAAGCGGGCTAAGGTAGCCAGATCCAAGGTGGGGGCGACGGGAATAACAAAGCGGGTTTGGGGTTTTGCCGCGCGGACTTTTTCCGCTATCGCCAAACCAAACGGCACACCCTGGGCTAGTTTTGCCGGCTTCGATCCGGGTAGCAACCCAATCAGTTCC
>Ga0114941_100008_pt1 | contig 46146 bp, 41 predicted proteins | sample DevilsHole_FD_89580 | JGI IMG/M metagenome (GOLD analysis project Ga0114941, IMG submission 89580) | Groundwater microbial communities from Devils Hole, Nevada to study Microbial Dark Matter (Phase II) - Devils Hole | ecosystem: Environmental > Aquatic > Deep subsurface > Groundwater | place...
GATAATTGCTTACAACAAAAAAATGATAATAGCCGCATTTCTTATCATTTTTTTATGCTATTTCTGTTTAACAGATTAAATTTATTTAATACCTATTTATACCTAATTTCTCATTATCCAAAAGGAACCGGGTTCATTCAAAGGCTCATTTTTGAGTATCGGACATTTTTCCGCCAGTTTCTCAAAATGCCGATGTTTCAATAAGTTCATAGCCATTTTCACTCTATATTGACTATTGCAGGTCAGAAATGCCTCCAAAATATATTGCTCGTTCCATAATTTTATTTCATCAAGCACCCATTCGTCAAGATAGTCTTTAGGAGTGAAGATATCGTGAATGTGGACAAGCACACCAGATTTCAGAGTTGGCAATATTTCCAGATATTCTCTTACCACATCACCTTGTGGTCTGATTATATGAGACGAGTCAATAAACAATATATCGTTTCTATTTAGCGTCTCAAATAATGACTTTTCTACCTCCTCTAGCTTTTTCCTTATAACTTTTACCTGCTTTTGCTCTAACCATTGATTTTCATAGGGTTCAATACATATATGTTGACAAAAATAGGCGTTATTCTCTTCTTTATTTGTTGCTATTGCCTTGATAGCCATTAAGGTTGAATGTCCGCTTCCTATCTCAATAATTTTTTCTGGCTTAAATAAACGAATTATATTGTAGAGCATTTCGGCATCGCCTGCTACAAATGAATCGTTATGATAATAAAACTCGATATTCGTTTTTGAATCATTGGTGATTGGTATCCGTTCCAATTCGGCATTGTAGTCAAATTCTTCAATCAGCTTTAGTTGCTCATCGATGTTAAAATCTATCCCAGGCAGGAATCTGTCTTCCCTTAATGAACGATAGAGATTACGGGTTTTAAACAAGGGTTCGTAATAATGATCCCTGATTGGGAATACGCCTACTTTACAAAATATTGCCTTACTTATAGGCATTCTTTGCATGCCAGCTTTTCGGATAAGTTTCAATAATACTGCGCTCATAAGTGTAGCTGGAGCCAGTAAAAAGTCAACAGCTTTGGCTGATTTGGTTAAAAATGCTTTAGTTATACTATTTTTTTTCATAAATTACCATTTCTAATTATAAACATTCTTAGCTTTACACAAGCCCCTGTTAGTTTTCGCCTGACATATCGTACAGGCAGGATTTTTGCAACATCTCGAAACAGGTCAGTTCGGTATGGAGTTAACCCCGCTCGGAATGGACTGATTTAATTGTAGATGCTGCTTGTTTTTTTCACAACCTCCTCAAATAAGGACATATAAGAACGGGCTTGGAGTTCCATGCTAAACTCTTGTTCCGCTTTTTCACGGGCGCGATCGCAGAGCTTCAGATAGCGCTCAACATCCTCCAGCACCCAGGCAATTCCCTGAGCCAATTCTTCGACCTCAAATGGACGAGCCAGATAGCCATTTCTTTGATGTTCAATCATATCAGGCATACCCCCAATATTAAAGGCCACACAGGGTTTACCACAAGCCATCGCTTCCAGCAGGGTATTAGGCAAGTTGTCTTGAATTGATGGTGCGACAAACACATCGACTGCTGCATAGACGAGCGCCAAGGAGATGTCATCATTTAGTTTACCCAGGTAGTGAACTTTAAAACCTGGAGAAGGGAGTTCACTCGGCTGAGATGACCCAAGAACAACTAACTCGATTCTATCTTGCCATCCTGACTGGCTGAGGTTTTGTAAAGTTGGTTGCAGCAGATGGAAGCCTTTGATAGGATTGCTAGTCCCATTCATAGCTACAAACAAAACCAGTTGCTTATCTTGAGGCAAGTTGAACAGTTCTCGCGCCATCTGTCTACTCATAGGCTTATATCTGGTTGTATCAAGACCGTTGGGAATCACCTCGATCCGCCGTTCCTGAAACAGAGAACTAGAACTGGCACACTCTGCTAACCATCGACTGGGAGTAATAATTGTCAGATTCAGGTTTCGCCAAGCCTTGGCCTTGCGTTGCCAGACCCAGCGGGATAAATCACGGTCATTACTACTGCCAAGAGCGGGACAAGCACCACAGGATTTGGTATAGCGATCGCAACCCTGAGTATAATGACAGCCTCCAGTAAAGGGCCACATATCATGTAGAGTCCAAACTAACGGTTTCCGTAATTTGGCCAACGTTTCAACTTGCAGGAAACCTGCACTGATCCAGTGGATGTTAATTATATCCGGTTTAAGTTCAGCAACTTTAGAAACGACTGAATCTGGCAGCCACTGCGATGAATACATTGAGCGAGAACACTGAGGGTAAAACACCAAAGGCAGAGCATTAAAACTAGGTCTCAAATTTTGAATTTCCTTGCTAAACTGCCTCTGGGGTCCGAGCACTGTTTTCTCGTCACTATATTTAGTCTGTACCAGCATCTGAGAGTCTAAAGCGATATTTTGTAAACATTGATGCAGGCGATAAGTAGCACGAGCAGCACCGCCCTCAAGGTCATAGGTGCTAATAATCAGAATCTTCACGACTTAGTTCCCTCCATAAAAAGAGAGTCTGGTTTGCGTACTTGACCCTCAACTACATCTAAATTATAGCTGTTAAAATCTGGAATACGGCTCTCTCCAGCGCCACAAACACAAACATCTACAAATCCCGTTTGTTGGAGCATTCGCCGGAGGGAGAAGCGATCGTACATCCAATAGTGGATTTCACCTGATTTGCGAAACATACCTTCTTCAAAGGCGATTTTGGCTTGCTGACCTGCTATAACTGTCACGCATATTTTTGCCAGCCAGAATCTTGACTTGTTAACCAACCCAACTATTTTTTTAAAGTCGCCTAATTTTTGTATATATTTTTTTTTATTACTATTGTTCCAAAATTCTTCTGCTGCACAACCAATCCGGGATCTTATAAATTCTTGATTTTTAATATCTGATTGAGAGAGATACCGCTTCAATTCACCACCAGCGAAGCTGCGGACTGTCTGATCGTATAGCTCTATCATCATCCAATCATAGTTCGGTTCTGCTTCCTTTAAACCTGCCTCAACTTGCTCTAGACTATAAATATAGTTTCTGACTATCGCTTCCAAATCTGGTACAACTACTCTCACAATTCCTTTGGGTTTTAAAACTCGCAAACACTCAGCAAGCAGCTTTCGAGCTTCTTCTTGATAAAAGTGCTCTATTAGATGAGATGTATAACATACATCAAAATAATTATCTGAAAATGGTAGACTTTTTCTGACATCGTGGCTTAATACGTCTGGGTAATTTGAATCTATATCTATATTAATCCATGCCGAATGGAACGTCCGACCGCAACCCAAGTTTAGTAATTTCATGGTTCCTTAATTATCTCCAAACTACCCCTATTCTTCCTGTAATATCAGTTCTGTTTAGCAAAATTTTTATCTTATTCTCTTTCATATACTCATCTACAGCTTGGCGCGCTCCTTTCCAATAGCCGTAATCATCAATGATGATTACGCCTCCAGGGGATAAGCGAGGAAACAGATGTATAAGTTCGTGTCGTGTGGACTCATACCAATCTGTATCAAGTCGAAGCAAAGAAATACTTAAAGGAGCTTGTTTTGGTATGGTATCTTCTACTCTGCCTTTAATCAAATGTATTTTTTCAGGATCGTAACCGATACTATTAATCGCTTGCTTGACTTCTTCTAGAGGCGCATAACACCAAACTGAATAGCTATCTTCTTTTTTACTACTTTTTAGCATTGATGAAGCAGAAATACCTTGAAAAGAGATATCCTTCTCGCTGGGTTCCGTCATCCCTTCAAATGTATCAAAAAGAAATAGATGTCTGCTGTTATTTTTTATCTGGCAGAGAGTATGGGCAACAGCCATCATACTACCCCCTTTCCAGACACCACATTCAACTATGTCACCAGGAATATTATTGGCAGCTATGTATTTAACTGCTTCACATAAACAAAATATACGCTCTGCAGATGTCTGCGTAAAGGGGCTCACTCTGACGATCGTTTCAATAGTATCTTGATCGAAATCTGGAGGAAATTGAATTGAGGGATCATATCTAGTAATATTAAATCCTAATTTTTGGGCTATCTTTTGGGAAGCGTTAATTAACCTCTTTTTCATGGAGCCTCTTACAAAATGTTTTTGTTTGCCAATCAGACTTCTAAATTCTTTTCATGAATATGATCGAATCCCGTTTCAAAAGTCCCAAATCAGAGCTAATAACTGACCATCCAGACTCTACCGCTATTGCCCGCATTATTTCTTGATTATTTCGAGGCCACCAAATCTCATTATCAGATTTTTTTTTGAAATCTGTGGGAACCTTGCCTTTCTCCCATCCGTATATGTCCAGTTTTTCCCAATCGCCGTATTGGTGTACTGCTACTCCTCCTTTCTTCACCTTTTGCAAAGAATTATGTAGTATTTCTCGAATATTCTCAGCATTGTTGTGACAGAGAACACCGAAAGACCAAAAAAAGTCAAAGTAGCTTTCTTTGAAGCCAGAAAAAGAATTCTCTTTGACTTGGTGACAGATGAGTCTACCGTTATATTTTTCTGGTTTTAACCAGCCTTTAACATCCTGAAAATCAACTGTATGTAGTTCTCCCTGAGGAATATATTTAAGGATGGCTCTGGACCAAGAACCTTTTCCCGGCCCAAGTTCTAATATCACTGAATTAGGTTGGATATATGGTAGTACTGCTTTAAAGAAAACTTTACGATAAGAACCCCCGATTCTTCTTTCTTCGTTGAATCGGGTTATATTAGGAATAAGAGACAAGACATCTCCACTGTCATATCCGTAATTAAACTCTTTCCTAAGCCAGTCTAAAGTAGGCATATCTAGCGGGTTCCTTTAATTACTTTAAATAATCTTAACAGTTCCGTTGCTGTGTGACCATCAAGGCTGACTTTAACGCCATTGGACCTTAACGCCTCATAAATCATCATAAAGGGAATTGGGCTAGTAAGGTAAATATTCTCAAGTAAGTAGAAATAATCATACAAATGATCGCTCCGCTTGAGGGTGTCAATCTCTACGAAAGTTGCCTCAATGCCCAAATGGTCAGTCACCTGCTTGGCATGGCTGCTCTCATCGAGAGGCGTTTCTGGGAAACAAGCTACGATCGCGTGTTGCCAGTCCTTGCTAATACTGAGACTATTGTCAGTTTGTCCAATATGGGCGATTGCTGAGATAACCGAACTAGAATCTGGCCCACCGCTTAAAGATGTACCAATGGGCACGTCACTCCGCATCCGCAACCGGCAAGCATCTGGGAACAGACTGCGAAACTGCTCGACTTGTTCCTCATAACTTTCCGGCACTTCCATCAGGTGTTCTGAAGTACACCACCCGCGCCACAGGGTTAGTTTTCCATCTTTGACCCAGCCGCAATGTCCAGCGGGAAAGCGCTTGATGCCTTCAATAACGCACTCCTCAGTATTCTCGCAGTCTATGATACGCCGTGAATCTTTAACCAAAGGCAAATTCGGTCGCACCTGCGGCTGGAGTGGAAAGAGGGCTTTCATTTCCGAGGCGAAGGCAAATCCACTTGGAACAAAGGCATAAAAAAGGGGTTTGACACCCAAGAAATAGCGCTTGTCCTCACTCAATTGCTCTAAACTTCACTGTCTTAGCAATCGCTCGCTTAATGAAACGCAGTCTAGCCCATTTTTCTTTGGGAATTGACACATATGGAGTGGGTATACCGAAATATTTTATCATACTGAGACACTTCTGTAGTGTGATTATATAAGATTCGTACAGGGACAACCCCTGTTTTCCGATCTGATACCCCAAGTACAATCGCACTTGACTGGGGCTGACGATTCTGAAAGTTTGAAAGTGATATAAGACTGGTTTAAGTCCCCCACCTACCTGATTCTCAAAAAATCTCACATTCCAAGGAGCAAGAGTCTTTTCAGTCTGTCTAACAATGTGTACTTCCTCATCAAAAATATTTGGCCAGCAGTCCAGATACTTCTGATCCCCGAACTTGCCATCTTCTACACGGGCAAAGCACCATTCTAAACAACGTTCTTGCCACCACCTCATTACCTTAATTGCTTCAATAGTGTTTCTAAATGTCATAAACTGCACGCAGAAACGACCACTTATGAGACTTTGGTCATATTCAGGCGCATAGGCGTGTTCGGTAATCAAAACGTGCTTCCCACTTTCATCCAGCTCCCGCAGCAGGATTTGTGGATCGTCAAAGAAGAAAATATCAGCATCCAAGTAGGTTGCCCGCTTCAAATTGGGTTGGCGGTCAAAAACGGCCTGAAAAATAAACGGTGTCAAAGTCCAGCAATATTCATTTTTACTTCTACTCGCTTTCACAGCTAATAAATCAGAAGTTTCAACTTCTCTGAGCGGAATCAGTGTCACATGAGGCAGGTCAATTATCTCTAGCTGCTTTTCCACCAACTCATCCACACACAATATCCACAGATGAAAAGGCTGTGCGTGGGCAAGTAAGGATTGGTGCAACGCCATACCCATCGGCAAAAAGTTGCTGTCAAATAGCGTGCAAAAGTGTTCTTCAGTGTGACTATCCATAAGCATTGACTACCTCAATCACTTTCCTGATATCAGCGTCGCTCATCTGTGGATGACAGGGAATCGATAGACATTGGTTGGCGTGCGTTTCTGAGTAAGCCAAGCCCTGGATATCGCATTTCAAGTTCCGACAGGAAACTTGATGATGAACGGGGATGGGATAGTGGATGAGATTGCTAACCCCCTGCTCTTTGAGAAAATCACTCAGTTTGTCTCTTTGTTCAGAAAGAATCACGAATAGATGATAGACATGATTTTCGCTATTTTTATGTGGTGCCAACAACCGGACTTTAGGGTTTTTGATGCCTTCAAAATAAGCCTTGGCAATATCTTTTCGTCTTGCAGTAAAGGAGTCTAGCCAATCCATCCGCGTCATCAGGATGGCGGCTTGCAATTCATCCAAGCGACTATTTAATCCAAGTTCTGGGTGGTGGTAGCGCTGACTTTGCCCGTAGTTGCGGAGAACCTTGGCTTGATGGGCAATTGTTTCTGAATTTGTTACCAGTGCCCCCCCATCCCCGATCGCCCCCAAATTCTTAGTTGGGTAAAAGCTGTAGGCACCCCAAGCCCCAAAACTCCCAGCAATTTTACCATTCCAGGATGCTAAATGAGCCTGGGCGCAGTCTTCAAGTAAATGAATGTTAGCGCGATCGCACAAATCCATCCACCTGTCCATATCCCCTATCTGTCCGTAGAGATGGACAAGCAAGACAGCCTTGGTGCGCTCGGACAAGCAACGCTCGACACTAGCAGGGTCTAGCAAAGCAGTTTCCGGGTCAATATCAGCCAGCACCGGCGTCGCACCAGCCCGAATTACCGCCAGCACCGTAGCAAAAGCGGTCATCGGTGTAGTAATCACCTCGTCACCCGGGCCAATATTAAGGGAACGGAGTCCAATCTCAATGGCGTCCATGCCATTGCCCACCCCAATAGCGAAACTCGTCCGACAGCGTTGGGCCCAAGCTGTCTCAAAATTCTTAACTTCATTCCCCAGGACATACCAACCAGACCGAAACACCCGTTCAGCAGCCGCAATCTCCTGTTGCAGCAGCTCCTCCGGTTCCGCCTGAAAATTATTCATTAGAATCATCGTTGACGCTACCAGTAATGGACACTGTGCTGAATGTAGTATTCCAAGGTTCGTCCTAGACCTTCTAGCAGAGTAACTCCGGGAGACCATCCCAGAGTTTGATTAAACTTAGCATAGTCTCCGCAGTAGTCTCCGATGTCAATGGCTTGACGGTCTGGCGGAAACGGGACAATTTCATAAGTACCGCCCTGGTAAATTTCAACCAGCATAGCAGCTAAATCTTTTAGACTGATGTACTCCCTACTCCCCAGATTGAATACTTCTCCATCGGCTTCAGGGCGAACAGCGGCAATTAACATAGCCTCTACTACATCATCAACATAGTTAAAGTCTCGTAACTGCGTCCCGTCACCGTACACTAAGATAGGTTTTCCCTCAATCAAGTTCCTGAGCCAAATACCCAAAAAGGTCTGTCGCGCATCTTTGACCCGCATCCCCGGGCCATAGGTGTTAGTCAACCGCAGGGCACAAGCCCTAATATTGTAGACGTTGTTGTACAGCAAGTGATACCACTCACCCGCCAATTTGTTAATGCCATTTACGTCTACAGGTCGAATCGGATGCTTTTCATCAACTGGTATGTACTCGGGTTTGCCATAAATCTGTCGCGTGCTGGCAAAAATAATCTTGACGCCTGGATTGTGCTTACGGCAAGCTTCTAGAATGGATAACTGCGCTGAAGCGTTGATGGCTAAGTCAGTTTGCGGGTCAGTCATGGAGTCTAGATGACTGGTCTGACCCGCTAAATTAAACAAGAAGTCTTGACCCTGAACTAGATATGCCATCGCATGGGGATCGCGGACATCGGTGATATTAACGGCGATCCGATCTTTAATGTCGTGAATATTGAAAAGGTTTCCACCATACTGAGGGATTAAGCTGTCTGCTAGGGTGACTTTGGCCTCTAGCTGGACGAGCCGCCGTGCCAGGGAGGAACCGATAAATCCTAAACCGCCTGTGATTAGTACCTTTGCACCCGCAAATAATTTAACGTCACTCATAATATTTTCGCTTTTTGGCTAAAACTATACTATCTAAATATAAATCTTCATTTATTGGCAAAAATTTGGAAAATAGCTCTCCTAAAATATTAAAAGGTGACATCAGAAAAATGGCCAATAACAAATTGATATACGGGTTTTTAGTCACTGTTATTTTATAAATATAAGCGTTGATCAATTGAAAGATGACCCGAATATCACTAATACTCTTTTGGTACTCGATCACTTCAAACCCGTGCTTGTTTAGTATGTGTCTCAATCCAAACGACGAGTATCGGGCGTAGTCGAATGGTTGTGCGTGTTCATCCCAGACAAATGGAACAGTCATCAGTAAAACCCCTTGATCTTTCATAACCCGCTTGACTTCACTTAGAAAATCATCAGGCTCAAAGATATGTTCAAAGACTTGATTAGTTACCACTGAATCAAACTCACCATCTGAAAACGGAAATTTTTGACCATCGTAGAAGTAGTCTGCTTTTTTTAGCCTATTTTCTGGTGAGTCTATTTCCAGCCCTATATACTCTGATGAACTAAATAGTTTCTCATAGGGCTTCTGGCCACAACCTACATCTAAAGTTTTTCCCTGAATGTACTGACTCAAAAAAGTAATATTTTCAAGAAGCCCTTTTTTAGCGAAATAAAAGGGATTGATAAATAACCCTATAAATTGGGGGTAAAAAAATTGTTCATCTCGGACAACTTGTTTTATTTTTTGTATCATGTTTACCTCATGGTGAATATTACTTTATCGAGCAACTATTCAAATAGTTACATCCATATATCCCTATCATTAGCTACATGTTTATGGCTATTTTTAAAAATCCCCATAAACCCTTTTTATAATTCTTTGAATGTATAAATTTATGTTCATCAATCTGGATCTGATTCTTTTCACCGAGTCTCTGACTAACTCTTCAAATAAAGTGTCTTTAAAATTCGCTAATCCTTTTCGAGCTATCTCAATAGCAAATCCATGCTGATTTTCAAGTGTAGCGAATACCCACCCTAAAAGAAAATCTCTTTTGTCGAAAATATCGTTTTCTCTAAATGAATTTAGGTAAGTAACTTCTGCATAACCAGGCGCTCCCTTAAATAGTCTTTTGAGCAGTTTTTCCTCAACTTCACTGAAAGCACTCTTCATAACATCTCTACTTATCCTGTCAAACCTCCCAATTTTTATATCTGACATCAAAAATTGATGATCGTCCATGTATTGGATAACACTGTACAGTTTATCTTCTCCCTCATAAGAATCAAGGATTCCAGGCTCAAATTCTGCTGCTAATACTCTACTTACTACATCTTCTCCGAGACTCTTAAATAGACGCAAATCAGTTCCCTGTGAATCAGTCTTAAACCAATCTACTTTGGGTATTTTAAGTTCCTCCATAATATACTTGAGAGTGACTGAATTTAGTTTTATTTTTTTCTCGACTTCAAATAAATCAGAATAATACCAATCTGCTAACCTCTGACTATCTGGTTTTAATGTACTCGAACAATAGGGAAACTTAGTTAAATAAAAGTCAACTTCTGGTTCCGCTCTATCGGTAACTACTGCGTTGTAGACATAGAGTTTCTTATATTCACTCGATTCCTTAACTACAAATCCAAATTCTCTGCTGTCGGCATCAAAACAAATACAAATTGATTGCTTTGCAATTGATTTCCACTTGGGGGAGATCTCCCCTGATGCTCCTATATCTACGAGGACAGGTGGATTGTCTTTGAATTCATTTAATCCGAGAACTTTTTCCATTAGATTCACAGCCATAAAACCTCCAAAATTATTTGGGTTTCCGAAAAATAAAACCCTTATCTTCGGCATAAGTGTCCTTCAAAGGAATTAATCCAGCCAGAGCATCAAATTCAAGCAATAGCTCGTATTTATCTGAAAAACAGCTCATAAACTTGTCCAAATTGAAAAACCAAGCTGGATAGCTGGCATCGTATATCTGGGGCGGCACCCGTTGAACTGTCAGGCGATCATCACAACCTTTGATAAAAGGTGTCCTGTCAAAGAGCATATGCTTAATATTACAATCAAGCAGATATTCAAGCAACCCGTAAGGATATTGAAGATACTGAATTACGCTAGAAAGCAATATTACATCTGGCTTCTCATGGTTTAAACAGGTTTCAATATCGGAGTAAAACTTTAACTGTTCATTTTCAAAAATTTGTTTACCGCACAGGACAAATTTTTCTTGCTCTACTATGCTCCACCTTAGTTCATCTAAGTCTAAAAGAAACTGTTTGTACTGGTAATAGTGGCTGCCAAGAGAACCGCCGAAATCCAGAACACTAAGCTTATTTTTATTTGCTGAAGCAATTCGCAATAAACCAGCTAAAACAGGCCATGAGTAATGGATTTTATCAAATAAAACGGAGTCTCTTTCATAAACTGCTTTTCCTTCTTTAACTTTTAATAGTGAGTCGCGTACCTTTTCCAAAATTAAATCAGAGTCATAGCCATCGGAAGCTTTCAAGGCATCTTCCCACGATGAGTAATTCCCAAAATAGCCATACTTATTGGTGAATATAAGTCTGTATGTTTTGATAAGAATAGGTGGGATAATCTCTTCAAAAACGGGCTTAATTTTGGCGATCATCTTGCTAACTCAGCACTTCGGTTTGGCCGCTTCGTATGGTAGCGAATATCATGTACATTTCATTGTCTACTCAACTCTCGTCGAATAATCTGGTCTAGTTGGACTGCTCTCTGTGCAAAAGAGTGGTCTTTTAATGTCCGGGATTGACCCGATCGTGCGATATCCTCCCTTTCTGCTGGATGCTCCAGCAACCATTTTACCTTATCCACACACTCCTCAGCAGAACGGTAGGTTACAACTTCTCTATCTGGCTCAAATAGCTCCCCCAAGTTTGATTTCCAGTCTGTGACCAGACAAGTGCCCACACCGGTAGTCTCAAAAAGGCGCATATTAGAGGCATGAGTAGGAGATGAGTCGGCGTGAATGTTCAGCGTCATCTTTGATTCAAGCAGAGTCTGATACATTTCCAAACCAAAAACAGCAGGCTTCAAGAAAGGCTTCAGTTTAAAATTGACCGGAGTTTTTGGTCTGGATGTCCATTTTGCCGCTTTTCCAATAACTGGCACCTTCTGCAAGAAGGTATCTGGAATGCCCATCCCTTGGAAACCTTTCATGCCAGCATATAGACTTATGCGTGCCCAAGCTTTCAGATTGTCTAGCCAACCAAAATATACGCTGGGAGAAAATATCTGTATAGAGGTCTGAGAGACCAGCTGTTCGAGCAGGCGATCTCGCTCCTGGTGGTACTCACTGAGCCGCAAAATCTGGCCAATAAACGAAATATCTATTTTCTTAGGTTTCTGATCAATGCGCGTATTAATTCTTTGGTCAAAACCGTGATGCAAATGCTCTGCACGACACCCTAAGCTTCTCAACCGCTCGACGGATTCAGGAGCGCATGATAAAACTAAATCGATATATTGCAAAGCATTGGTATTGAGAAACGCACTTCCAACCCATCCGAGCACAAGACGAATTGAAGGAACTTCAGAACGAATTTCTTTAATCAAACTACTGTTAGTACCTTGAAACCATATAATTTCTGGTCTGAACCTCTTAATCTGTTCCAATAATATTTGATTAATATTAATTTTTGCCGCATTAGGTAATTTATTTTCCAAAGCCCATACTCTTTGCATTGACTCAGCATTTGCAGTAATTTCCAGCACTTCATAACCCATAGGAGTTAAAGCGTGAAACCAAAAATCCGCCCACCCAAAAGCATCATAATTTAAAATATACTTCTGCTGCGCGTAGGATTTATTTTCTAATCCGGGATGCTTTGCATAAAACTGGTTTAAATATCCAGGATAGAAAGTGGTTATATTTACAAATTTCATATTTTAAGCCTTGACGATATTACTATAAGCGTGCCGATATCGTCCGCGAGTATCTACAATCAACTGACTGTTTGCTTGGATTACTTCGTAATCAAAAGCATCGTGATCTGTTGCTATCAGTACGCAGTCAATTTGAGACAATAACTCAGGATTAATATCGATTGAATTCTGATTAAAATGATAATTTCGCATTTTGGGAAAAACCGGAATATACGGATCTGAATAATAAACCTCTGCCCCCTTATTTTGGAGAAGTTCCATCAACTCAACTGCGGGAGACTCCCGCACGTCATCAATATTTTTTTTGTAAGCTATTCCCAAAACTAAGATTTTCGAGCCTTTCAGCGGTTTACCGCGATCGTTCAGAGCATCTATAACTTTCCCAACCACCCAATTAGGAATTGCCGTGTTGACTTCGCCTGCAAGTTCAATAAAGCGCGTGTGGACTCCATACTCGCGGGCTTTCCAAGTCAGATAGAAAGGATCGATAGGAATACAATGACCGCCCAGACCGGGACCGGGATAGAAAGGGGTAAAACCAAAAGGCTTGGTAGCAGCAGCATCAATCACTTCCCAGATATCAATGCCCATGCGATCGGCCACGACTTTGAGTTCATTTACCAAACCAATGTTGACAGCCCTATAAATATTCTCTAAAAGTTTACTCATTTCTGCTGCTTTTGTCGAGCTAACCGGTACAACCCTTTCGATAATACTGCTGTACAAAGCACAACCTACATCGAGACATGATGCCGTCGCTCCTCCTACAACTTTAGGTATATTGCCGGTAGTAAAGTTCCTGTTGCCCGGATCTTCTCTCTCAGGAGAATAAACCAAGAAAAAATCTTCACCTATATTATAGCCTCGGCTTTCTATTCTGGGGCGAAGCTCCTCTTCTGTCGTACCCGGATAAGTTGTACTTTCCAAGCTCACCAGTTGCCCATTTTTCAGATGAGGAACCAAAGAATTAACTGTATTAATCACAAAATACAAATCTGGCTCGTGGTGACTCCCTAGTGGAGTTGGAACACAGATAATCAGCACGTCAGCTTCACTGGCACGACTAAAATTATCTGTTGCCTCAAAGTTACCTGTTTTTTGGGCGCGATATACCCTCTCGGTTCCAATATGCTGGATATAACTTTCACCGTTATTCAGCTTATCAATCTTGGAGAGATCGATATCAAAACCTAGTACGCGAAAGCCGGCTTCTACAAAACTAAGCATCAAAGGCAATCCTACATAACCTAAACCCACAATTCCAACAACAGCTACTTTGGATTTAATTTTTTGAATTAGATTATTTTTCATTTGTACTTGGTTGAAGTTAAACTTAACTGCTTACTTGAGGAGGGTAAAAAATTTACTAAGCCATAGTCCTTAATGTGAAGAAACGCTCCTAGCCCAAAACCCAATCCCAGAAAAGAGTATTGAGTATAGCCTCCTGAAAGACTCACGATAACGAGCCATCCGAATATTCCCGGCAACACAGTTAATACAGCACTTCGGAGCTTTGCATCCATAGAAAACGGTCTTAACCACGCTGCGAGATATAAAAAAGGTAATCTTAAATAAAAGAAAATTACCAGTGGCACAAATATCAAAATTCCAAATTTTAACAAGAAAGTAAAAATTCCTACATGCAAAGCGTTAATTGGGTAGCCTAGAGTTGAGTTAAATGCAAAGCCCAACCCTCCTCCTATTACAAACTGCAATGAACTCACCTGAGTGAGAGCATCAGCCAGTTCTTCAGAGCGCATATTGCCAGAACCAGAATCATCTTCTATCCTTTTTGATATTAGACTATTTTCAGAAAAAAGACTCCCAGATAATATTAACATCACAATGACTACTCCTATAATTATTAGTAGGGAAATTGCTCTGGCCGAGACAGATTTTTTAGTTGTAATTACCCCGTTATAAAGCTGGTATGATAAGCCAATAGATGAAAAAATTAAAACAGCAAGCAAGCTGAAAGTGGACGATCTTGTTGCAGAAAGTATCGTCACGGAAAAAAAGTGAAGTCCAATCATTGTCACTATGGGAATAAGCCAGGCTATACCTTTCCTTGCCAATATTCCTAGAGCGATACCAGTTGGAACTAGCAGTAGCTCGGAGTAAAAGAACAAAACGCTATTTTTAGCTATTATTCGGACAAGGGTTTCTACATTGGCATCTTGTAAGGCTAGTATTTGAGAATAATACAATACAAATGTTGCCATACAGATAAAAGCCAACAAGTGCCAGCTTGAATTACCTGCCTTTACTATCAGTCTGAAGAGTGCCAACCCCCCGATCAGCCAGAGAAATAATAGTAGGTCTATTCTCAGCCATACAGCTTCACTACCTTGCCCTATCCCACTAACAGTATAAAGCAATAAACCAGTCCAGTAAAATAACCCCCAAGTTCCTGAAAGGAGTTTACGAAAAGGTCTATCTACAAAACTAGCCCCACCAACAGCCAACAACCATCCTAAAACTGAGGGGCCTAATAGGCCCTGGTTTATTTCATTACCACTGGCTAGTTCAAGGCCAGCTCTAGCTAGTGACAAAAGACTGCCATAATAAGCAACAAATGCCAGACAAATTTTCCAACTAATCCCTTGATTCTTAGATCTCTTATTGATGGCTGTTTGTAGCATAAAAATATAATTATTAAAACATCAATAAGCTAAAATAGACTCAAATGCCAGGTGGAGTTGTTGCTGAGAGTGTTGGTGACAGTAGTCCTCAAAATTAGGTTTTATTTTCGTAGCTTCGGTTAAGGAATGATTACACAAGCGCTGCAACGCCTCAATACCTCCTTGTACGTCCCCCTCTTTAATACTCAAACCCAAACCAAATTTATCCACTCTTTCTTCCATACAATATCCCTGGCTAACAATCACAGCTTTTTTAAAAATTGCCGCCTTGGTTAAAATATTACTGCTATGAGGAAAATTATTATAGGCAGTAAATAAAACATCACATACATTTACTAGGGCGTTAAATTTAGGTCCGTCAGGAATATAATCGAAATAAAAAAAACAGTTGTGATACTTTTGCTTAATAATGGAGCGAATTTTTTCTATATCTTCCGGTAGAAATGCAGATTCGTCTAGCTGACCTGCGAAAACAAACAGCCAGTTTTCTTTTGCTGATTTCTGAGCCATGTCTAAAAGTGTTAGAATTCCCTTACGTTTGCCTATAGATCCCAGCAGACCCACAATTTTCCTCCCCCCTGCTTTTTCAATAATTTGCTGGGCGATATTGTAATCAGGATCGGGTGGTGATTCATCGGCTATATCTGGAAAAATGATCACAGGTTTATCATCAATTCGAGTTTGTAGTTTTTTGGCAATGCCCTCATCAAGCACGGCAATGGAGCGACTGCGAGATGATTTCAACACTCCATCAGGGTTGAAAATACCACGACGAATCGGTAAAAGTTGCAACCTCACCCGTAAATGACTGGGCTGAAAATAGAGTCCAGACCAATTATAAGGGAAAATTTTTTCTATTGCACGATGTGTTAAATAAGGCCACAGTTGAAGATCGATATAGGCGAAAAAGACCAGATCCGGGGAAGTTCCAAGCTGGCGCGACGCATCCTGAATGGCGGCGGCGGCAGAGCGCCATCGGGCCAGTGCATTAAAAGTTAAGCGCAGTCTGGGTATCGGGAACTGACTGGGATCTGGTTCCCTCAGTACAAACGTGTGCAGTCGAGCGGCTAAGCTGGGACGGTTAAAGGCAACCCATTCGCTTATTTCCTCCGGGTGGGGACAGAATACCATAACTTTGTGTCCAAGCTCCAGCAAAGTTCTGGAAAACAGCTTGAGGTAGGTCTGGTGATGGCCACCCCAAAGGGTGTCAATGAGAGCAATAGTTTTCATAACAGTCATTTTATTCCCAAACGACTAATTTCACGTTCCCAAATTTTTTACTAACCGTGTGTTTATGAAAATCCCGTCCAGTTGCAATAATTCTGCCCTATTTTTAGTCGCTCTCGATTCATAACCGCGACCTACCATAATGTAGTTATTTTCTTCCAAAAATTTCAAAATTTCCCAGAGAGGAGGTTGTCCGTCATAAAACTGACGAAATGATAGCTCAATAACCAAGCATTTAGCTTGTGAAAGTACATTCACTGCTCCTCTGAGTACACTGAGTTCAAACCCTTGCACATCAATTTTTATCAAATCAGGATAAGGTAGTTCATTTTGGGCATATATTTTATCTAAAACCTTTATTTCTACTTCTTCTTTATCGAATAAAATGCTGTTTGGAAAATAGTCTTCTTGAATGTCAGTTGCCTCCAAAAATGAAGCAGAAGCAGTGCCACCTTTTATACTGAGCCTTTCTTCCTTCTCCCCTAAGCCGCACTGATAAATCACTTTGGATACCCCAGGCAATCGTAGCGAATGTAACTTTTCTTGAAATTTATTCTGAGGCTCAAAAAAAACCACGTGTTGGAGGTTTGGGTTCAACTGATGCAAGAAGTAAGCCCATTGTCCGCAATTTGCTCCAATATCACACAAATATTTAGAATCGAGAAATTGTTTAACACAATATGTGGTTTCAAACAAATCTCTACAATTCAAATTCAAAACCAAGGGATCGACATCTTTAAATTCTACTTTGTCTGCTAAATAAAGTAGCTCCCTAGAAAATTTGCGTAATACTTTGGTAAAGAAATACATAACTCTACTCGATTATTTAAAATACTCCTTAACACTTATAGCTGATTTTTCGCTACAGCCACAAACATAAAGGAGTTGGTGGGAATCTCGTTACCAACAAGCGGTACTAACCTGCCATAGCCCTTAAGCACAAACCACTCGTACCCGCAATCTCGGAGCATAGATATGATATCTGAAGGTTGATAGCCGAAGGCATTGGACATTTCGTAGGTCATTTCAATCAGTAACCGTATAATTTTACGAGCTTGGAATAGCTTTAGCATTCCCTTAAGCACTTTGTACTCGCCGCCCTCAACGTCTAGCTTCATAAGATCTATCTGGTTGACGTTATGATTCTCCAGCCAGCAAGCTCCTTCAAAAAGCTGAATACTAACTTTGTCGAATTTACTGGGATCGGCACCGGGATGACAAATGTCTCCCAAAGAGTTGTACACTTCCATACCGGGTTCCCCACTGCTTAGGGTTGTAATTGCATCTCTTTCCCCTAGCCCAGCCTGATAGATTTCTAGCCAATCAAATTTATTTAATTGCCTATTTTGTTTTAACAAATTGAAAGCAAACTCACCTGGTTCAAAAGCAATTACGCGACCTGTATAACCGACAATTTTAGAAAAAAATAGCGAGAAATATCCCACATTAGCCCCTACATCTAAAACAATCTGTCCCGGTCTTAAATGGTCGCGGATGAAATCCAAAGACTCTGGTTCAAAAATATATTCGGTATAGGCAATACGGAAATACATATCTGGATGAATTACCATTGGCAAATCAATGCCAGGCATCACATCTACGAGTTCCCGCCTTTCGGCTTTTGCTTTGGCTAAATTGTAATTATTTTTATGAAAAATTATCTGATTCAAACCAAGCTTGCTCTTCAGAAAACTCTTGATTCGTCTCAATAAAAATTTAGGATTCACGCGCGCTCCTTATTTACAGATTCGTAGGGAATGCCAGCTAGCCGAAACATAAATTTTCCAGTAATACCCAATTTGGCAAATACAATTTCTAGCGCTCGACCGAGAGTTTCTATCCGGTGCTTCCCCCCTAAGTAAGTTCTCTCAACTCTGGCAATAGATAGTCCTGTCAAGATGTAGAATACTCCTAAAGCAACAAACTGAGCAATATCATTAGCTTTTTCAGCAGTCAACACAAAATGTAGTAGACAGGATACACACATCAAAATCAGAGATGCGTATAGGGGTTTGAAAAACCAAATAGCAAACAATTGCCAAGGCATTTTATTTTTGTCTCTTCTACATAAATAGAGAACTCCTAGTAAAATCGCTAGGTTGCCAAGGACTGCATATCGAAAGCCCAACGTTATAGAAAATAAGCTCAGAAATGGCAGGATAGCAAAACCCGCGATCGCATGAAATATCCAGTTTCCTTTAGCATCTCCCTTACTCAATCCAAAAAAGAACGTTACTATCGCTTGGGCATGAATGTAACCTACCCAGCAGAATATGAATAATTGGAAAGACGCTTCTTTAGAAAATTCAGCATTTACCATTATAGTGAGTAAAGCTGGCCCTACAATTATCAATCCCGAAAAAATCAAGCTAGACATTAATCCTATGAACCAGCGCAAACGCTCTTCGGTTCGTTCGGCTACCTCTTCCAACTGATTTCCTTGGGCTGAAAGCATAGGAAACAGGTAGCTAGCTTGACTGACTAATGTCTGGTGGACTATTTTATAAATATTTTGAGCAAATGCGTAGAAAGGCAGAGATGCGCTTCCGAAAAAAGAAACTATAAGGATTCTATCTATACCCTGGAGTAATGGCACCGTAATTTGAGTCATGTAGACCCACTTACCAAAACTCCAAAGTTCCAAGAATATATTTTTATTCCAGTATGGCATCGGCAAGAAACCAATCACTCGGATAACCCCAAAACCTGTAAAGAGAAGTCGAAGGGTATAAAGTGATACCAAAACAATGCCAACGGTAAGGATGCTGGGAAACGCCTTCAGTAAAGTAATACCACATATACCATTAGCTAAACTAAATGCCAGATTCAATTTAGTTTCCCAATCAAATCTCTGTAAAGAGATTAGCAAATTATTTAGGTAACTGAATATCTGGATAAACAGAAAGACTGCACCGGACAAGACACAGTACCACTGACCTGTTTCAGGATTGCCACTATACTTAGCCCATTCAATAATAAAAGGAGCCCCTAGTGAAAAAATGCCTAACCCGAAAACCCCGAAACAGAGTGAAGTGGACAAGCATATTCCAGCTACTTGCTTAATAGTTTCAGAATCATTTTCAGCATGCGCTTTGCTTATCTGGCGCGTAGCAGCAGCACCCAGTCCTAAATCGCTAAAGCTACTGTTAATACCCATGATAGTGCTGACAGCAATGACAAAGCCGGCTTCCGCTTCTCCAAGCCAGCGAATAGTAACGCCAGCAAACACAAAGCCAAGGATGGCTGTGCCAATTGAGCCAATACCAGTCCAGAAAGAATTATTAACCGCTTTAGCCAGCAAGCTACTGCTCATATATTTTTACTTTTAATATTTTTTTATTTATTGAGTAAAAATATTTTCAGCTCCTGCCTTCCAGGGCTCTCGCCCATATTCGTAAGCTCCTATATCTGGGGCTGAACCAATGTACCCATCTGTGTATGGAGGAATAACATCACCGGCATCAACGGCTGGAGAATTATATTCTAATTGGTAATTGTTAAATTTGGCATTCACAAACTTTGGGTCAGTCCCATTGTATAAGTTGTTTTTCTGAAGAATTGCACTAAAAACAGGATCGGTATTTATAAGGTTCGTGAAAATGTTGTTATTGGCTTTCGTTCCTTTAAAATTTTGTGGCCCGTAACTGGTTAGGCTGAGATGATCTCCTAAAAAAGTATTATTGTTAACTTGAACATTAATCCCTTTAATGCTAATTATCATCGCGTCAAAAGCATTCCATATTACGTTGTGGTGTATGATAAAATTAGAAGAACTGACATCTATGTAAAGGCCAGCACCCTTATAGTTACCATATTTTAAAGTTCTTGCATTATTGTCGTGAAGCACATTATAAGCAATTTCTGCACCCCCGCCATTGCCTGCTGTGTAAAGCAATCCTCCGTCTGGAGTCTGTAAATTTGAATTGTACAAGTGATTGTGAGCAATCTTTATATTGGATACATACTCAGGTGCATCGTAAGTATTCAAGGGGTTATACATCAAAGTATGCCTTCCTGAGTTGTAAACTGTATTTTGAGTAACTTCGTGACCAGTACCTGCGGCAATATAAATTCCAGCCCCCTCGTATCCGGCATAGCATACCTCGGACACTACATTGTTTTTTATTTTGTGATTACTGCCTCCCACCGATATACCAGTACCTGCACTGTAAATAATCCTACTATTGATTATGCTATTATTATTTCCTTTAATATTAATTCCAGTATTATATATTTTGGAATGATCTGGTTTGGTCATATCGGTATAGTGCCAGATATATTTAGCATCAATACGATCAATAATATTATAACTGGAATTGTTGTCCAACATGATAGTGGATGCAAAAATATGGAATCCCTCTATCTTGATGTATGACCGATTAGACAAGTCAAAAGCATTTTGGCGTTTTTTTGCTTCTATTAAATGATTTGCTGGACTGTCACCTTTTGGCGTCCAGAGATACAGATTAGAGTTACTACTATCCAAAAACCATTCTGAGGGTGTATCCAAAGCTTCCAGCTTCCCCCATAAAAAGTAAGGATTATTGGCTTTAGGTCTATAACCTTCACCCCAGTCCACAAAATCGAAATTGAGTTGTCCGGACAAGTTACTCGTAACTGTACCTGTCTGAGTCCAGTAAGCTACTCCACCTTGAATGTTAATCTTGGCACCTTTCCAAAAATTAGTTGTTTCAGTTAAGTCTTGATCGCTCAAGCTGGCTTGCAAAACTGAACCGCTTGCTTTGGTAGGTTTTGAGTAAGAAGTGGTTTTTGTCATGGATTTGACCGGTTGCGAGATGTTTGTGCCAATGTTTGGCCATCTAGCCTCAATCATCATTTGTCCGTCTAAAAAAATTTGATTGTTACCCAAACCCAGATCCCAATTCAAATTAGTTTTATAAATAGACTCTTCATGGTTACTCCAACCTTCAACGATTTCAGCCCCACTGATAGTTACTGTTTCATTTTGATAAGGTTTAAAATTAATTCTGCCATTGGCTATTCCCGAGTTAGCTGGAATTACAGTTTCTCTGTAAACACCTTCCCTTACATAACAGGTATCTCCCGCTTTGACCAGCTCGGCGCATTTCTGAATTGTCCGGAAAGGTTGCTCTAAAGTTCCTGAATTTTTATCAGATCCAGAGGTGGCTACAAAGTAGCTACGGGGGGTTCCATCTTGAGCTTTGATCAAGCTTGAATTTTGCCAGTCAGTTTCAAAGAGTAGTGCCAATATTAATCCCGCTGTGAAGCAAATGATACTAATTTTACGAACAGCTACTCCCAACATACTCTTGTTTTTCCAATTTCCCATAACCTTGCTGGCAGTAGGTTTAGCCATTCCCTTCACAGACGAAAGCTGAATCTAAAAGTTCCTTGTAAGCATATTGAACACATGCAAAATTAACAGCCCACAGCTTTTTATCTAAGGCTCGAATACTCGCCGTCTGGGATACCAGCTTCCATATCTCGATTTCAACCATCATCTTCTTTTGATCTCACTTCCCAGTCAATCAGTTGCTAATTGCTCGTTTGGATAAATCAAAATCTTATAAGTCTCCTCCCCCGGCTGCACAGCCCGCTCCACCGCTTCTGCCAAATCCCGCAACGGATACCGGTCACTCACCAGCGCATCCACATCAATCCTCTTATTAAACACAATATCCGCCGCCAGCGCCTGCACCCGATAGGACGAACTGTAACTTCCCATCAAGTCAATCTCCCGCCGGTACAGAATATTTGGATTTATCGGAATTTCCACCTCATCCGGAAATTCCGCAAAAAACAAAATTTTCCCACCTTTCCTCGTACAGTCCAGAGCCTGGAAAAATGCTTTCTCACTCGGAACCGCTAACAGCGTAGTATCAACCCCCACCCCGCCAGTCAGCGCCCCCACCTTAGCCGGCAAATCCGCATCCCGCGCATCAAAAGCAGCCTCAGCACCCACACTCAGCGCCTTCTCAATCCTGGACGGAAGCAAATCCGTCGCAATCGCCCGCCCCCCAAAATACCTGACCAGCATGATGAACATCAGCCCTATTGGCCCAGCCCCCGTCACCAAAACCGTTTGGCCAGGTGCCACCTGAGCTTTTTTCACCGCCTTCAGACAGCAATTGGTCGGTTCGACAAAACTGGCCTGCTCGAAACTCACATCATCGGGAATCGGAATCAACCCCCCGTTGGCCACAATATGGCCCGGCACCTTCACATATTCGGCAAAACCGCCACCGCTGGGCGCAAACCCCGCCGTCGTTGTAATGTTTTTATAAACATCACACATTGAAAAATTTTCATTCAAGCAATAAGCGCAGCGCATACAGGGGATGTGGTGCATCACCACCACCCGCTGGCCCACCTGCCAGCCGACCACCGACGCTCCCACCGCAGAGATTGTCCCAGCTGTCTCGTGGCCAAAAATGCGCGGAGGCTCGTAGAGAGGATAGCGAATTTTTTTAATATCCGACTGGCACAGCCCGACTACCCGCACTTGCACCAGCACCTCATCCGGCCCAATTTCCGGCACCGGCACCTCTTCATAGCTGAGTTGATTGACCCCTCGGAATACCTGCGCTTTCATGCTGCTCTTACTTTACCCAGTGCCACTACACTTTATCAAAACTTGAAAATTTTTACACTAGGGATTTCCCGTGATCGACGAATTCACTGCTGACATCTTAGTCGTTGGTGGAGGCACCGGCGGCACCGCCGCCTCCCTCGCCGCCGCCCGCCGGGGGGCCAAAACCCTCTTGGTCACTGAAGGGCCCTGGCTTGGAGGCATGCTCACCTCCGCCGGCGTTTCCGCCCCCGATGGCCATGAACTGGCCGCCTTTCACACCGGCATCTGGGGTGCCTTCCTGCGGGAACTCCACCGCCAGCAGACCGGCGGATTGGACAACGCCTGGGTCAGCTTTTTTACCTACGACCCCCGCCTCGGTGCCCAAATCTTTTCCGACTGGGCCGCTGGCCAACCCAACTTGCACTTGATTGCCGGCCACCGGCCCAAAGAAGTCCTGCGGCAAGGAAACCGCATCACCGGCGTCCGGTTTAGCGACTTCACCGTCCGGGCCCAACTCACCCTGGACGCCACGGAACTCGGAGACTTGCTAGCCCTAGGGGAAGTTCCCCACAGATGGGGCTGGGAATTGCAATCCGAGTGGGGCGAACCCAGTGCTCCCGCCGCCCCCAGCGCCCTCACCGAACACTACCCCGTCCAGGCACCCACCTGGGTTGTCATTATACAGGATTTTGGTGCCGGTGAGGCAGCCCCCGAAATTCCTGCCCCACCCCTGGACAATCCCCACCAGTTTGCCGGCGCTTGGGACGGGTACAGCGCAGAGCAGTTCCTCAATTACGGACGCTTGCCGGGAAATCGCTTTATGATCAACTGGCCACAAAAAGGCAACGACTACGGCGAAGGTGTCGGACGGCTGATTGCATCCGAGGTGGCGCAGCAGCAATTTCTCCAGGAAAGCCGGTGGCACAGCCAAAGTTTCGCCCGCTTCATCCAAACCCAGCTGGGACGGCGGTATGGTTTGGCCGATAGCATCTTCCCCTCATCTTACTCCCCAGGTGGAGGAGCCTACGCCCTGCACCCCTACTACCGCGAAAGCCGGCGCGTCCAAGGACTTGTCACCCTGCGCGAGCAAGATATCCTGCCGGTGCCCGGAGGGCGCACCGCCCGCTTGCCTGTCAGTCCAGATGGCCAAGTAACGGCCATCGCCACCGGCAACTACCCCAACGACCACCATTACACCAGCTTCCAGTGGCCGCTCAAGCCCAAATCCATCCGCTGGGGCGGGCGGTGGACCGGCACCCCCTTCACCATCCCCTACGGTTGCCTGATCCCGGCCCTAACAGATGGCCTGCTGGTCTGCGAAAAAAATATCTCCGTCTCTCACATTGCCAATGGTGCCACACGCCTGCAGCCCGCCGTTCTCGGTATTGGCCAAGCCGCCGGCATGGCCGCCGCCCTGTGCGCCGAACGGGGATGCCAGCCCAGGGACTTGCCGGTGCGAGTCCTGCAAGAAGCCCTGTTGCGATCTCCCACCGCACCGGCAGCAATTATCCCCCTGTTCAATCTCACCCCCGATCGCCCAGAGTGGCTGCACCGGCAACTCTATTATTTAGATCGTCCCGACGCCTATCCGGCCACCGGCGACTGCCCAGAACAAAACAGCCGCAAATCCCCAAATCCCCAAATCCCGGCATTTCCAATCCCCCAACCCACCTGCACCGGCATCTTGCACCGGCACGCCGAACAGGATTACACCCTCACCCTCACCGGCCCCCCAGAGCTGGCCAATCAAACCCTGACACTCGTCACCCTGCAACCTGAGGTTGACCGGCAGTTACTTTCTGTTCCTGACGGGCAGCCGGTCACAGTCAGGGGGCGTCTGAATCCGGCTGGCAATTGGCTGCTAGTGGCAGAAATATGCTATAATTAATAGTTTTACTTCTATTGAGAGACGGTTGAGTTTGAGAAAAATTGACAAACTGTCCTGATGGACTGGCTGAAGATGCGTATCAGAAAAGGAAACTCTGATACGGACATCTCATGCGGACTCAGGCGGTTATCGTCTTATCAAGTTTCCTGTTCGTTGGGCTGGCGGTTGCTTCCCAAAGGATGCGGTCCGATTCAACTGAGTTGCTTCCGCCAACTACTTTTCCGGAATTAGCGCAAGACAAACCAGATTGCGACGATCATCGGGGCAGTGGACGGCTGGAGGAGTGCCAGACGCCCAAGGATTCCAGCTCTCAAATCGTGAGTTCTGCCAGATCAGTCTTGCCACCGCTAAAGTAGTGGCAGGGCTAGTGCCAGCTTTGGCTACTGGCGCATTTTGGCTGCTGCTGTGGGCAGCAGCTCGCGGAAGAGGCCCACTGGCACCGCTGGCCAAAAGGAAAGCTCTCCTCAGGGCTAGCCGTTTTGGCAGTTTCGCGATCCCAGCGGCTCCTAAAAGAGCAGCGCCCGTTTTTGTGGCAATCGAAGCTACAAACAGCTGTATGGGTCTTTGGGTTTTTTTATAATTAAATGGTTGAAGGCTTTGAGGTACATGTCAGCAACCCCATGCTTGAAGGCAGGGGCGTTTGTTCGCACTTACGCGGGAACCGTCAGGGTAAAGCAAGGTTGACGTAGCGCAGCTGCTCCTTTAGGAGCATCGCCGGTCTCACACCTGTGTTCTTACTGAGACATTTGGACGGAGTAACTGTTTTCTCAGTCCTCAACAAGCAAAGAACCCCCGCCGTCAAGTGATTGTGATGGGTGGCAAGCTACATGAATTAACCTCAGCCCCAGTCCCTTCCTAGGGATGGGCGCATCTGAGGAGGGCTGCTGACTCACCAGCCAAAACCGGCATTACCGAATCAGGTTATGTCGCAACCATCATGCGCAACAATCAACAGAGGAGTCCGTGACTCCTCCCGATGTAACCATCTTAGGGATTGTGATGACAAACGACCTCGATCTGATCAAACGCCTTAGCCCCAGTGCAATGGATCAGATCATGTTTTATCTTGCCTTCAGTGCCATGAGAACCAGTGGGCACCGGCACGGAGCATTTCTAGATGCAGCAGCGACAGCTGCTAAATGTGCCATTTATCAGACCTATCTGGAGCAGGATCGAAATCTGCGGATGACGGGGCACCTGCATCACATTGAACCCAAGCGGGTTAAGGCGATTGTAGAGGAAGTCCAAGAGGCGCTGACACAAGGCAAACTCCTGAAAATGCTGGGATCTCAGGAGCCTCGCTATCTGATTCAGTTTCCCTATGTCTGGCTGGAGCAGTATCCCTGGCAGCCCGGTCGCGCCCGCATTCCAGGCACTAGTCTGACGTCTGAAGAAAAGCGCCAGATCGAGCAAAAACTGCCGGGGCCGCTGCCCGACGCCCAGCTGATCAACTCTTTTCAGTTGATGGAGCTCATAGAATTCCTGCACGCTCGCTCTCAGGAAGATTTACCCCCAGAGCGGCGCATGCCTTTAAGCGAGGCTTTAGCAGAACACATCAAGCGGCGTTTAATCTATGCAGGTACGGTGGCCCGGATTGACTCTCCTTGGGGAATGCCGTTCTACGCGCTCACCCGCCCTTCTTACTCGCCTTCCGACGAAGAAGAGCGCACCTATATCATGGTCGAGGATACGGCCAGGTACTTCCGACTGATGAAGGACTGGGCGGAGCGCCGGCCTGGAGTGATGCGCGTCCTGGAGGAGCTCGATATCCCGCCCGATCGCCTTAACCAAGCCCTTGAGGAATTGGATTTAGTCATCCGCGCTTGGGCCGATAGATATCACCAGAAAGGTGGCTCCACCATGATTCTACAAATGGTTTTTGGCCCTAAAGAGGACTGATGAAGTGGTGCACAGCCATTGACTGAGACTGACCGCTGGCGGCTCATCCCTCAGTCTTCAGTCCTGAAGTCACATACCACTTATGGGGATTTTTGTCAATCCATTAAGGGCAATATTTTATACGATTTTTTGATTTGGCGGCTTCTACCCTATCCCCCTAGCGTTCCTGATTAAGGAGCGCTGGGGGAGTTTTGTGGGCTATTGCTCAACAGATGGGGTGCGTCAACAACGCACCCTGTGGCCTCACCGGCACCGCCCGCTGAACCGCATACCACATTCCCCGCTGTTTGTCAAGAAGGAAAGCGAAAATCTTATTAAAAAAAAGGAAAATCGGGATGACTGGATTCGAACCAGCGGCCCCTTCGTCCCGAACGAAGTGCGCTACCAAGCTGCGCTACATCCCGTAACCACATCATTACTATAACACGAGTGTATCACATGATCTTGAGTTAGGATCGAAAAGTTGTAACTTTATTCATTAAAACAAGCGCGTGACTGTCAAGCCAGACTGGTTGCGGGTGAAAGCGCCTCAGTGGGAGCGCGTCGGCAACGTTAAAGGAATTCTGAGGGATTTGGCCCTGAATACCGTTTGTGAGGAAGCGTCCTGCCCCAATATTGGGGAGTGCTTCAACGCCGGTACGGCTACCTTCTTAATTATGGGGCCGGCGTGCACCCGAGCGTGCCCCTACTGCGACATCGACTTTGAGAAAAAGCCGAAAGCCCTTGACCCGACTGAGCCAGAACGACTGGCCCAGGCTGTGGGCAGGCTGCGCTTGAACCATGTGGTGATTACCTCGGTCAACCGGGACGATCTGCCCGATGGCGGGGCGTCCCAGTTTGTGCGCTGCATTGAAGCGGTTCGCTCCACTTCTTCCCATACTACTATAGAAGTTCTCATTCCTGACTTGTGCGGCAACTGGGAAGCGCTGGAGACGATTCTGTCGGCTCGGCCTGAAGTCCTCAACCACAATACTGAAACCGTTCCTCGCCTCTACCGCCGGGTGCGCCCCCAAGCTGACTACCGGCGCACTCTGGAACTGCTGCAGCGAGCGCGGGATTTAGCCCCTTGGGTGTACACTAAATCGGGCATTATGGTGGGACTGGGGGAAACAGATCAGGAAATCCAGCAGGTGATGCAGGATCTGCGAGCTGTCGATTGCGATATTTTGACGGTAGGCCAATACCTGCAGCCAAGTGCCAAGCACCTGCCGGTGGCCAACTGGGTAACACCGGCCCAGTTTGATGCCTGGAATCAGCTGGGCGAGTCCTTGGGGTTCCTACAAGTTGTCGCCTCCCCCTTGACAAGATCCTCGTATCATGCAGGGCAGGTGAGGGCGCTGATGGAGCGCTATCCGCGCCGCCGGTTTTAAAGTTATTTTTTTGGGTTTTGGATGGAAACCGCAGATGAACGCAGATATAGCGGTTTTCATCTGAGTGAGGTACTGAGAAACCCGGTTTCTTAAAGAAACCGGGTTTCTGGCATGTACTTCATCCAACTGACAACCGCTACAAACGCAGATGACCCGATCTTATCTATCCGCGTTTATCAGCGTGCATCTGCGGTTAAAAATTAAGAATTGAGCAATGCAACAAACAAACCTAGCAATTATTGGAGCTGGTGTTTGGGGGAAAACCCTAGCCGGTCTGGCCAGCGGTAATGGCCATCGGGTGCGGCTGTGGTCGCGCCGGTGTGAGGAAAGGCTGGAGGATGTGGTAGCCGGCGCTGAGATCGTGCTGTCAGCTGTGTCGGTGAAAGGGGTGAGGTCGGTGGTTTCGCAGCTCCAGTCCGGGCCATTGTCCACCGGCACTACGATCGTCACCGCGACCAAAGGGCTAGACCCCGAGACGACCTCTACTCCTTCTCAGATATGGCAGGAAGCCTTTCCCGATCTGCCGGTGGTGGTTTTGGCGGGACCGAACCTGTCCAAGGAAATTCAGCAGGGACTGCCGGCGGCGACTGTGGTGGCCAGTCGGGACGCTGCAGCAGCGGCGCGGGTGCAAGCGGTGTTTTCTTCTAGCAGTTTTCGGGTTTACACTAATGCCGACCCCTTGGGAGTGGAACTGGGGGGGACTTTAAAGAATGTGATGGCCATTGCTGCCGGCGTCTGTGACGGGCTGCAGCTGGGCACGAATGCCAAAGCGGCGCTGCTGACCCGGGGGCTGGCAGAAATGATCCGGATTGGCACACACTGGGGGGCGCTGGCGGAAACGTTTTACGGCTTGTCCGGGCTGGGCGACTTGCTGGCCACCTGCAACAGCCCCCTCAGCCGCAATTACCAAGTGGGGTATCAGCTGGCAGATGGCAAGACTCTGCCGGAAATCCTGGCCGGGCTGGAAGGCACTGCTGAAGGGGTGAACACGACTCAGGTTTTGATCGAGCGGGCTAACCAGCAGGGAATATATGTTCCGATTTCCTATCAAGTCTATCGCTTGCTCCAGGGGGAAATTCCCCCGCAACACGCCGTGGAAGCCTTGATGCTGCGAGCGCTCAAACCTGAGTGAGAGGCGCTCCGTGCCAGGGAAGGCAGCCCCAAGCTAGTATGCATTAAATTTGCACAAATAATTCCTATTCTCCCGTTTCTCTCGTTACGGGCAAGGTTTGTAGTTGGGCTTTAGCCCAACCGGCCCCCTTTGCGCAGGGGGCAATTTTTCAGGTTTGTAGTTGGGCTTTAGCCCAACCGGCACCCTTTGCGCAGGGGGCAATTTTTCAGGTTTGTAGTTGGGCTTTAGCCCAACCGGCACCCTTTGCGTAGGGGGCAATTTTTGATTTTATGGTTCCTTGGCTGCTATCTGGGAAGGGACAGGCGTCCCGCCTGTCCTACGCCTTATATCTCGTTACGGGCATTGCCCGTAACGGGCATCTGGAGGCTCTGACTTGAAAATAGTCTTGTAGGGGCTTGCGCCCCCGTGCTCGCCCCGCCCTGGGGACAATTTTCATGGGTGGCGGTGTGCGCAGTTCATCGTGACTGCCTCCTTTTCTTTGCCTAGTTCCCAGCTCAAGCCCGTAACGCGCCTCCCGAGGCGGTGCCGACTGTCTATAATAAGCAGATTAAAAGCATAACAGCTTAATTATCGTTCACCTCGCCTGTGCTGACTCGGTTTCGGGGTTGGGGGGGTGAGGGCTTTGATGTCTGTCTCACCCGCCAAAGTGGGATGCTGGGAGCCAGATCGGCTCGCTGGCGTGGGAGAGCGGACACAGCTTTCTGGCAACTGTTCCGGCAAGGGTAGCCGGTGAGGCGGTTTTAAGCAGTGATCTGGATAACCTTATAGCAGTGATACAGATTAACAAGAGGGGCGAACATAGGTCACATCGTTCTGGGGGAGTAGGCTTATATACTGTTGACATGATCACAATCTAGCCCTTTGCCGCTGACAGTATGGCGGTGGGATACCGAGATTGCTGTCGCCTTAAGTAGCTGTCGCTTGATAAAAGCGGATTCACGCATAAGAAGCAGCATCAGCACAACTAAACCAGTGCCGCAGGCAAGCCTAAGTCAGTTAAGGAACTGGAAGTAGTGTTTGCTAGTTCTCAAGGGCGGGAATAATAAGCGTGAGCGACAGCATGCGCCAGCCTCATTGTCACCCAGATCAACTGAGACAATTGCTATGCCAGGAACCTTCTTCTTCGCTGATACAGACTATGACGAACAACTGAATGCCTCGGGCGTTCAGCCAGACGGCATCGCCGACGATGTTGAGCTAATCAAGGATGAGTTGGTTGAGCTGGAAATGGAGGATGCAGACTCTGTAAACTTCGGGAAAAGCGCCAGCCGCCGCACCACTGACCTCGTGCGCTTGTACCTCCAGGAGATTGGTCGGGTGCGCTTGTTGGGGCGGGAGGAAGAAGTCTGCGAAGCTCAAAAAGTGCAGCGCTACATACGGCTGCTGGAGTTGCGAAATACAGCAGCTGCGCAGGAGGATGAACTGATTCAGCGCTATGTCAAGTTGATGGAGGCGGGGGACAGGCTGGCTTCTCAGCTGGGGCTTCGCCCTTCTTTGCAGCGGTGGGCGGCTGAAGCTGGGGTTCTGGCTGCCGAGATCAAGCCGATTTTGGCAGCGGGTTTGCGCCGGTGGGCGGAAATCGCCGGTCTGAAGGTTGAGGAGCTGCAATTAGTCCAAACTGAAGGCATCCGGGCGAAGGAACACATGATTAAGGCGAATCTCCGCCTGGTGGTGTCTGTGGCGAAAAAGTATCAAAATCGGGGATTGGAACTGCTGGATCTGATCCAAGAGGGCACTTTGGGCTTGGAGCGGGCGGTGGAGAAGTTTGACCCGACGCGGGGATACCGGTTTAGCACCTATGCCTACTGGTGGATTCGTCAGGGCATTACCCGCGCGATTGCTACCCAGAGCCGCACGATTAGGCTGCCGGTGCACATTACGGAAAAGCTCAATAAAATTAAAAAGGCCCAGCGCAAGATTTCCCAAGAAAAAGGTCGCACTCCGACTGTGGATGATATTGCCGACGAGCTAAATATGACAGCCAGTCAGGTGCGAGAAGTTCTGTTGCGGGTTCCCAGGGCTGTTTCTCTGGAAAGTAAGGTGGGTCAGGAGAAAGATACGGAACTGGGGGAATTGCTGGAAACTGAGGAGCTGTCTCCGGAAGATATGCTGCTGTATGAAGCGTTACACCGGGACTTGAATCATCTTTTGGCTGATTTGACCAGTCGGGAGCGCGATGTGATTCAAATGCGTTTCGGTTTGGGTGATGGCCACCCTTACTCTCTGTCGGAAATTGGTCGCGCTCTGGATTTGTCTCGGGAACGGGTGCGTCAAATTGAGGCTAAAGCTATGCAAAAATTGCGGCAACCGAAACGCCGCAACCGCGTGCGGGACTATCTGGAGTCTCTCAGTTAAGTAGGGCTACTGTTTATACACATCTTGGGTATGTGACCACAGCAAGCCCCTCACCCCCCCTCACCGCCCACACAAGGGGAGAGGGGGGAGAAAGAGGTTCTTCCAACTTCATGAAAAATTGGCATCACAGGGATTTGTGTATAAACCGTAGGCCAAGCAGGGGGAGGGCATTGGGCATCACGCAAAAGGGGATCATGGCATTGGCAACTGAATTGCGGCTGTTCAACGACATGGGATTAGGCGGGTTGAATGGGTCCCACCGGCAGCCGGCTGGCACGTCAAGTTCGGGAGTAAATAAAACTGTCGGGTGAAATTTTTAGTTTTGTAAGCCCCTACCTATCTTCGCTATGCCAGCCGGCTGTTTGGGTGCGTTCCTGGGTAAGGCACCCTACTTCTGCTGGCGATAAATGTAATAAATCTTTACAGCCGGTGCGGCGCGTAAACTTATGATCGTCATATTTTTCAGGTAAGATACTGTTTGTGTCAGGCAAAACAGCCCTATGGAACCTGAAAAACTGCGGCAATTTAAAGAGTATGGGGAGTCGGTACTCCAGAAACTGGACTCGGTGCCAATGCGCCCGTCTTTGCAAGAAAACTGGGTTCCAGCTAGCCTCGATGACTGTCTGGCTCGCCTGCGGGATGCCGCCAATAAAACCGTCGAACAGGCTTCTTCCCCCGTGAAAATCGGGGTGATGGGGGAGTTCGGTGCCGGCAAAACTTTGCTGCTGGGGAGTTTGATTGGCTATGCGGACGCTTTGCCAGTCAGCGCCAACCCCACCACCGGCAATGTCACCGCTATCCACATTGCTCAGCAAGACGGCTTCCACACGACGCAAGTGCACGCATTTAAGGTTGAGTATCTTGACCGGCAAGGCGTTAAAGACTGTCTGCGCTTTATGCTCGAAGAAGCGGAAAAACGGGCTGTGGCAGCACAAATTCCGTCACAGCAGCTGGCGGCGCTGAAAAGTTTGAACCCGCAAGATGCCGGTGTTTGGGACGGGTTGCTCAGCTTTTGCGAGGGAGCGTGGAACAGCAGCAAAAATCTGGAACTGCGTTATTTGCTCCGCGAACTGGTATTATGCGCTCGCACCTATAAAGCTTACGAAGCTGCTATCTGCGTTCAACATTTGTAACTCTACATAAAAGACGACAGGTTGCAAGGGATCCGTTGGAGCTTGGGCTAAGAATTGGGATCTGGCCTTGGCCATGAGAGCACCAATCACGACTGGGGAAACACTGGCTAGCCAACCCAACCCCAGAGAGGTTAAAAAAGTCCGACGGTTCATACAGGCACCTACCTTCTATCCCTCCACTTACCCTGGACAATCGCAAGCCATCTGTGAGTCTAGCACAATAGCACGCGCCAAAGCGTTTGAAATACGATCTGTAGGTCGAACCTCAAACCGGCTTGTGCGATGTACTGCATATTTAAGTCTAACTTTTGTGGCATAATTTCTTGAATATAGACTTCTTCGGGGTGCGGGACATTTGCCAGCAGCTCGCTTTCGTTGCGAAATTCGATGGAAGCCATATCGGTGATGCCAGGACGTACCTGCAAGACGCGACGCTGCTCGGCTGTGTAGAGAGCGACGTACTTAGGGACTTCGGGGCGAGGACCAACTAAGCTCATGTCCCCTTTCACCACATTGAACAGTTGGGGGAGTTCATCCAGCTTGTACTTTCTCAGAAACTTACCGCTTCTGGTAATCCGGTCGTCGTTAGCAGCCGTGATTTGCTTGCCTAACGCCTCAGCGTCGGGAACCATCGTGCGAAATTTGTAGATACGAAATTCCCGCCCAAACTGTCCGACCCGAGTTTGACGGAAGAAAACAGGCCCCGGAGAATCGAGTTTGATCCAGATGGCGATCGCCAGCAACAGAGGTATAATAAAAATCAAACTGATCAAAGCCAGGAAAAAATCGAAAATCCGTTTAAGTAACACAAGCATATTCACACACAGTCGAGCCATCTAGTCTTAAAATTTGCAAATTTATCTTAAGGAGATACGCTGTGAAATTTTTTAATCCACAAGACCGATTAGAAGATGCTGAGTTTCAAAACTGGCTGTCCTCAGCAGTGCAGAAGTTTTGGTTTTCTGGTTTTGATCGGACGGCTGGTAGCGCCTACCACGAGAAGATTCGGCAATATCTTTCGGCTGGGGAGTTTTGCTGCTGGGGAGTAGAAAATTTTGGAAATCTGGGAATTGCTATTTTAGCTCCCTGCAATTGGGAAACCTCAATCATCGGACGTGCAGTAGCTCAGGTTTTGTTCCTGGGATCTGATGATTACACCACTGCGGCGGCGTTATGCGAAGAAATTCGCCAGTATTGTGTTAATCAACAAATGGCTTTTGTAAGTGCAGATCCTGGTGTTTCGCCAGCTTATATAATCTGTGCCTTAGAGCAAGCTGGTTTTCATGTAGCTTCTCATTACTATCAATGGGTAGCAAAGACAAGCGATCTTACGAACAAAGCAAGCAGACTCGCTCAGAAATATACCTTTCGGATCGCCACGTCCGAAGATGAGTCTGTGGTCGGTGAAATTGCTAGCAAAGAATTTGTTGATGGAAGATATCTGGCCGATCCGTTTATCCCACAAGAATACGGAAATCAGCTATATGCTGCCTGGGCTGCTAATTCTTGTCGGGGTTACGATGATGTGGTGATTCTCTATGAGAAAAACCAAGAAATTGTCGGGTTTGTCACCGGCAAAGTCGAGCCTTCTCGGAAAGTAGCCAGGCTTGGCCTGTTAGCAGTAAAAAGCACGATGCAAAATAAAGGTATTGGACTAGCCCTGCTGGCAAAAGCTTTTCTATGGTGTGCTGAACAGGGCGTGGAGTTGATTCGCCTTGGTACCCAAAAACCCAATATTGAAATCAATCGAATTTATCTTCACTTTGGTTTTGTCATAGAAGAATCTGGTTTAGTGCTTCATTGGACTTCTCCTGAGTACAACTGCTAGTTTTTGGGGCAATAGGTTATAAAAGCTGCTAATAGCTTAGGTGTGTTCTGACTGTTGGCAATTGATGAATGATATAAGGATCTGATGAATTAATTATGAGCAGTGTAGATCGAACACTAAAAAGACTGTTTGACTTTTCTGTATCAGGTATTGCGCTTATAATCTTGATTCCAATTCTGCTGTTAATCTCAGTATTAATCAAGTGGGACAGTGACGGCCCGGTCTTGTTTAAGCAGGAAAGGTTAGGAAAGGATGGTAAGCCTTTCACGATGTACAAATTCCGAACGATGCAACAAAACGCCCCCATCTGTCGTAATTCAGACGGTACTTATTTTGTGGGGGCCAACGATCCGCGGCTTACGCGCATTGGTCGGCTTTTACGAGAATCTTCTCTTGATGAGCTACCACAGCTTTTTAATGTGCTGAAAAACGATATGAGTTTGGTCGGTCCGAGGCCCGATCCAGTCCCTGCATTAGAAATCTATAATGACCTGCTAAGGCGCAAACTCGAAGTCAAGCCAGGTATAGCTAGCCTAGCTTCGCTGTACGGACGCAATTGTGTATCCTTAGAAGAAAGGGCTAAATGGGAAGCTTACTATGTAGATCAGCAATCCCTGAAACTTGACTTTGAGATATTGCTTAAAACTGCTGTCCTTGTATTGCTTCGTAAGGGTGTTTATAGTCCTGATAGTTCTTCAGATAAGCTTCCCAATTAAAGTTTTGAGTGCCGGCGCTTTCCTGAGAAAGTAATAGCTTTCTCTTCAGCTACGCCAACAAGGCTTTGTTTTTATATTTTGGCAACCATCAAGATAGAAGCTCTTTCACAGCTTGAATGACCCGTTCTTGGTCAGCTTCCGTCATTTTAGTGTAAATTGGCAGGCTGACTGCCCCTTTGTAGGCAGCTAAGGCACAGGGAAAATCGTCGGGGCGCAAGTTGTAGGTATCTCGCCAATAGGGGTGGATGTGCAGGGGGATATAGTGGACGCTGCAACCGATGCCTTTGGCTGCCATTTGCTCGATAAACTTTTCCCGGCTAATTTTGGCCGAATCATCCAAACGAATGACATACAGATGCCAGGAGTGGGTATCACCCTCCCTTGCTTTTGGTGGCAGAAGCAGCGGCAAGTCAACCAGAGCCTCATCGTAGATATTCGCCATCTTGGCTCGTTTTTGCTGGCTCGTCCAGGCTTTTTTTAGCTGGTGGATGCCCAGAGAAGCTGCTAAATCAGTCATATTATATTTGAAACCGGGAGCAATCACCTCGTAGTGCCAAGTCGGTTTGGTGGAGGTATAGCGGTCAAATGCATCCCGGCTGATGCCGTGCAAGCGCATGACACGGCAGCGCTTGGCAATTTCCGGGTTTTTTGTGACCACCATTCCCCCCTCGCCGGTGGCGATCGGTTTAGTGGCGTAGAAGCTGTAAACTGTTGCGTCGGTTCCCAGGGAGCCTATTAATTTACCCTGATAAGTGGTGGGTATGGCGTGGGCGGCATCCTCAACTACTTTCAATTCGTGCTTTTTGGCTATCTCTATTATCAACTTCATGTCGCAGGCAAGTCCCCCAAAATGAACGGGGACGATCGCTTTGCTGCGGGCTGTAATCGCGGCTTCAATCTTCGCGGGATTGATGTTAAAGGTTGAGGGATCTATATCGACAAAAACTAGATTGGCCCCCAAGTAACGAATGACTTCTGCGGTGGCTGTGAAGGTGTAGGGGGTGGTGATGACTTCATCTCCAGGGCCAATTCCGATGGCTTCTAAAGCTAAGTGCAACCCGGATGTTGCGGAGTTAACGGCAATTGCTTCTACGCCCTCACCGATGAACTCGGCAAAATATTGCTCGAAACGTTTGGTTTTTGGGCCGGTTGTCAGCCAGCCAGAACGCAAAGAGTCAACAACTTCAGCAATTTCTTCTTCATCTATGTCTGGCAGGGCAAAAGGTAAGAAATATGTCACTGTAATCCCTCAATAAATAAGCGGTACTCGTTCATTTTGCGAGATCCGGAGTAACTCGTTTTTTCTAAGGTAAATCCTTGCTTGAGGTAGAAAACGTTTACCCGCTCGTTTACTTCGGCATCAGTTGTCAGATAAACGCTGCGATATCCCCGTTGGCGAGCCTTTTCTAAGAAGGCTTTGATAAGAGACTGGCCTATGCCAATACCGGCGCAAGCCGGATTCACCCCAATTGATGATAGCTCCACCTCCGAATCTGAACCTTTGATGGAAGAAACACGTTTAAAATTTCTCAAAATCCGGCCTAAAAGATGGGGATTTTGCAAAAGCGAACGGAGTACGATTGGAATTAAGCGCACCCGTCTGTTCCGATAGAAGCTGTAGAATCCTTCCGGGTTACCAAATCCAACTGCAAACCCCAATATCCGGTTGTTTTGAATGGCCACGAAAGACAAATTTTCAGAGAATTCGAGGACTGCCTTGTAATACTCTCGGACAAAAGCCGCTCCCATATCAGTCATAAAGAAACCGGGGAAAGCTTGCAGGTGAAGGAGGACAATTTCCCTTAAATCTAAACTGATATCGGCTAGTCGGATTTCTATCTTCTCTACTTCTAATTCCACTGTTGGCAATTAATCAATTTAAAAATATTTAGGTAAATTTACCCTTATTGCCTGTGTCAAAACCGCTCAACCAGCCATTTGCATGTATGATTGTAAAAGCGCTCGAAAGCTAAGATACCATTTTTCCTGAGAAGTTTCAACCTCTGTAGCCCCGTATAAAATAATGCGCGTGTTGATTGTCAGTTGTGTTTTCCCCCCGGAGCCGGTGACATCGGCTGTGACAAGCGAACATCTGGCTCTGGGACTGGTTGAACGTGGCCACGATGTTACCGTGATAACAGCTTTTCCCAACCGGCCCGGGGGGAAAATTTACCCTGGCTACCGCCGCACTTGGCGGACAGTGGAAACAACTGAGGCGGGATACAAGCTCATCCGCACGTTTGCGACTCTCTCTCCCAACCCTACGGTGGTGGGCCGATTTTTGGAGAATTTGTCTTTTGGTATAACGTCGGCGATCGGCGCTCTCCCTGTCACGCCTGATGTGGTCTATGCTAACACATGGCCCATATTTGCGTCCGGTCTGCTGTCGGCTGTGTGTGCTGTGAAGAACTTGCCTTTAGTAATAAACATTCAAGATATTTATCCTGATGCTGCCATAGAGCTCGGTAAGTTGCCCAGTTCTGGCCCCATACCAGGGCTACTCAAGGGTCTAGACAGTATTATTGCCCGCAAAGCTGCTGTGCTGGTCCCCCTGTCAGAGAATTTTGCTCAGTTTTACTCGACCACTCGGAAGGTGCCGGCAGATAAAGTTAAGGTTGTGTACAACTGGATGGACGAGGAGGAGATAAAGCCCAGCCATCGTATGGGCAAGTTCAGGAAGGCGCAGGGGATTTCGGAAGATTCCTTTGTGGTGATGTACAGCGGAAATATTGGGTTGAATGCCGGTGTGGAGTTTATTATTGAAGCTGCCGCCAAGTTACAGGATTTAAGAAATGTTATTTTTGTGATTGCCGGTGATGGCAGTTGTCGGTCTAAGTGTGAAGCTTTGACTGAGCGTTACGGACTATCTAACGTGCGTTTTTTTTACCCTCTGCCAAAGGAAGAGGTTTCGGATGTGCAAGCGGCTGCTGATTTGATGCTGCTGCCGACTCGGAAATCTGGGGCGCTGACATCGGTTCCGTCTAAGCTTGTCGCTTATATGCTCTCGGGGAGGCCAGTTCTGGCTGCCGTAGCTGACAACTCGGATACTACTAGGATTATTCAACAGGCTGAGTGCGGTGTGTGCGTTCAACCGGAAGATCCCGATAGCTTGGCGGAGCTGATACGCGAGTTGATAGAGACGCCAGAAGAATTATCCCTGATGGGGACAAAAGCGAGGAGTTATGCCGAGCAGAACTTTTCCCGGCGGACTTGTGTTCCAAAGTTAATAAGTATTTTGGAGTCAGTTGCCAGTTGTTAATGCCAATTCAGCGTCAAATCACCCTAAACTTTTGGAAGTGAGGTCTTGGTAGTTTTTAACCTTTAGTAATGCAGTATTGGAAACTTTTCCAAAACGGTTCTAAACTTTCATCGGGTTATCCAATATTTTTCCTCCATTATCTGAAATTAATGCCATAACTTCTTCCCGCTTGACACCATACATTTCCATTTTTGATTCCAGTGGTTCTTGCTTGCCATATCTGATCCGACGATACCCGTATAAAAGGAAAAGAGGCACTAATAGTGCTAGCTTTTGCCAGGTTCTATAATAGTTAGTTTGTTTGCTATAAATTTGAAAAATTAGCAATCCATTGGGCGCAAGTATCCTTAAAAAATCTTTTATATATTTTTTTGAATACTCCGGCTTCATGTGCTGAAGGGTTATGCTAGTATATATGAAGTCAAAGCTCCTATCCTCAAATAATTTTAAGTCATCTGTTTCATTGAGAAAGTAACTGCACTTACTGCCTTAGCGATTATATTGATTCGCAAGCTCTATCATAGAGGGTGCAATATCTACTCCCTTGCTGAAAATGTTCAGCTAAGGCTTGAGTTAGTCTTCCCACGCCACACCCAAAATTAAGTGCTTTCCCCTGCTTAAAATTTATCACTAAAGTTTGAATATATTTTATAAGCGTGTCTATCTCTCTCTGGCCGGGTTGAAAAAAATCATTAATTTCCCATTTATTACCTTTTTTGTCTGGAGCGGTAAGAATCGACCAGAAGGAGTCCGCTTTACCCAGTTCATTCCAGTTTTTTTTGATTTTTTTTAATCCATATTGACTCCTTCTTAGTGGGATGATAGAGGAATAATTACACTCCTCCATATATAATATCACAAGCCTTAGCGATTAACAACCCTATTGATTACTAATCTTTTAAAAGCTTACGCCGGGGAAAAACCTTCCCACGCTTTCCTTGTGGTTCTAAAGCGCTCCAAAAATTATTCCAGTTTATTAAAGTAGCAATTAGATAGGTAAAACTGTCTCAAAGCGTGGGCTAAAAATGCATTTTCTGCAAGATTTCTTTCCACCGGTTAATATGCTGTTCGTAAGAAAAGCGCCGGTTAAAAAGTTTAAGTCCGTTAAGGGCGAGTTGCTGCCGTTTATCGGGGAATTCGCACAAATCTGTAATTGTTTTGGCAATTGCATTAGAGGAACATTCATCTAATAGCACGGCTGTTTCTTGGCTCACAGTAGAGGGAATTTCTCCTACTTTTGTGGTAATCACAGCGCAGCCGCTTGCTAAAGCTTCGAGAATGACAATAGGTTGGGCTTCAACTTTGTAACGGCTTGGTAGTACGAAAATTTGGGCTTGCCGAAACAGTTGCTCTTTTTCTTCTCCAACTGCACCATCAACCCAGCGCAAGCGAACAGAAGGTGATTGGTTAATTTGGTTAATTTTAGTCTCAATCCATGCTTTTGCTTCGCTGTGGGTTGAAAACTGGTTTGCCTCATCTCTTCCTATGTTAATATTGCCGCATAAGATTCCGTTAATTGCAATTTCGGTAGTAGTTGCTAGGTGGGCTATAGCTTCAATAAATTCTGGATATCCTTTACTTTCAATTAGGCTACTTAAATAAAGAATGGTTACGGGTTTTGTACAAGTATTTGAGGGGCTTGCCGGATTGTGTTTTAGCCAAATTTCTGCTTCGGAGATAGCGGGTAATGAACAGGTATTATCTATCATAACTATTTTTTCTTGGGGAATACCTAACTGAACGAGCTTCAATTGTTGCTGCGCTCCTAAAACAGTGATATAGTTAGCTTTTTGAGAAATTAATCGGATAACTTTACCGTTAAAAGATTGATAACTCCATGTCATAAAAAGGCTGCCATGCAGAGAAATTACAGCAGCTTTGTAGGAATAGAAAAATTTACGAATTACTAAAGGAAGTCCATCTCGAATCAGGGCGAATTTTGTTTGACCGAGGTTGACATAAAGGATTTGACTGCTCCATCCATAAGCTAGCACTTTTACCCAAGAAAAAAATAGTTTTATTGCTAGGGTTACTGCTCGGAGTGTAAAAAAAATTCTGTTAAGTGTCGTTTCACTTAGTCGGTCAAGTCCAGGGCTGTAAACGATGCTGATTTGCCAGCCACTTTTGCGGAGTCCTTCAATTAATAGTTCTGAAGCAAAGCGCTGTCCAGAAAAGCCGGTATGTTTAGGATAAAAAGCGATTAGGTAATTTTTCATAAAATCCAGAAAGTTTTCAACAACTATTGGCCGATTATTTCAATAAATTTTGCAACTTTTTTTGCGGTTATCTCCCAGTCAAAATATTGTATAACATTTTCTACATCCTCCGGCGCGACGCGGTTTTTAGTTAGGCTAATCGCTAAAAGTTATTTCGCCCATAGAGCAGCGTCAAAGTTATCAAATACGGGTGCGCAAAATTCTCCAAATTGTGTTATAGATGTGTTGGCGCTGATCAAAACAGGTGTATCTTGAGACAAAGCTTCAATGACCGGGATTCCAAATCCTTCAAAGATGGAGGGAAAAACAAAGGCGGTAGATCCTCGATACAAAGAAGGCAATTATTCACTTTTGACTCTGCTTAACACCAAAATATCACTGGCATAGCGGCTGTTCTGAATTTCTTGTATAAAATCGTATTTTTTAGCTTTTTCACCTCCTGTAAGCAGAAGCTTTACAGAAGTGCCTTGCACGGGCTGCAGGCTTCTTTAAAGGTAGCGCTGGCAGAATCCGCCTCAGATCCGGGAGCGAGCGCCTGCGCGGATGTGCTGAGCGAACTGGAGCAGTTATTGGCACCGGCATCCCCACAAAAACCGCCAAATGAGAATATTCTTTCCCCCGCAAATAATGATTACCCCTGGGATAATGTGTTCGAGCCGGCACCGCAGGCAAAACCGGCAGGATCGCGATTGCTGGACAGTCTCCGCGATGCTTTCGTTTCGGATGCAGAACTGCGATCCTATCTGGGTGATTTCCAACTTCAAAGCAGCACCGACTCGGATTTATGGGGGGAAATTCAGCGAAAGTTGCTCCGCGTTCCAGAAACTTTGGCGAAGTCTTGGCGGGAACGCGCTCTCGCCCTAGCGCAGGAAGCCGGTGCAACACCAGACAGCAGTTTTTGCCTCAAACTTCCTTTCAGTCGCGACGAAATTCTTTACCCAGGGTTGACCGGCACAGTCGGGGCTTTGGGGCTTTGTTTGTCCGCAAGCGTTCCCAACGATCCGCGAATTGCAAAGGGCTCGCTAGATGGGGATCTGTCTTTCCTCGCCGATGTTGTGTCGGTTTGTTTAAAATTCATCGAGCTGGAGCCGTCTTTGCACCACGCTTTTAAGAGGGTTTATCGATTTGGCGTCAAATCTTTAAACTCACCGGAAGAGCAGTCTAAATACATGGCGGCGCTCACAGACTGCTTCCGCCGCTACCGAGAGACGGAGGCGAATCCAGATCCGGTGCTGGCGCTGCGTCACCGGCTCGATCTCGACGAGGCTATCAATTCTTTGGTGTTCTTACCGCCGGCTGAGCGCGACTCTTGGTGGGGCAAACTGCAGCTAGAATCGCGGCGCACACTCAAGCATGTCGCCGAGAGAGCGCGTAATCCCAATTGTAATGTGCGTCTCCTCCAGCTTTCGGGATTATATGCCGATGTGTGCAATTTGTCAAAGGATGATTTGGAACTCGACAGCGGTGGCATTCCCGGCGAAGTTGTCACCTGCCTGCGGGTTTACGCCCGGATTGGGCAAGAAGAATTGCCCGGTCGCGTGCTGTTTCGCTCGTTGCGTTAAATCAGTTTGTAGTGGGGACTTCAGTCCTCAACCCCCTTAAAGATAGAGAGTGAACTCCCTACTACAAACCGGCAGTTTGTAGTGGGGACTAAAAGAAACCGGGTTTGTTAATTTTACCAGAACAAACCCGGTTTCTCTCTTTGACTAACGTTTCGCTAAAATGTCCTTACTGCTGACACCGTAACGCTTTTGAGCGGCTTCAATGGCGGCCTTGGTTTGAGGGCCAAACAGCCCATCCAATGCCCCCTTGTACAAGCCCTGGTCTTTCAGCCGTTTTTGCAAGGCCAGCACGCTGGACTTGCTAGCCTGAGGACTGGGGGTGCTAGAAACCTGCTGCGTCTGTTTCTGGCGTTCTGCAGCCGTCCGCAGCGCTTTCAGGGTTTGCTGACCGGCAATCCCATCAGGTCGCAATCCATTATCTCGCTGAAAGCGGATTACAGATGCCTCAGTCAGGGCGTCAAAGTACCCATTCACCGGCCCTTGATAGTAGTTTAACTGTTTCAGCCCCGCCTGCAAGTCACTGACCTGCTGACCGGTTGAGCCTTCCTGCAGGAGGTCGCTGGCGCTGCCGGTGTTGGGGATCTGGACACTGGGGCCCGGAGTATTGGTGCTGGGAGCCGGTGTTTGGCCACCGTTTGCCACACCGTTTTTCAGTGCGGCGAGTGTGGCTGCATCGGCAATCCCGTCCGCTCGCAGTCCTTTATCTTGCTGGAAGCGGATCACACCTGCTTCGGTCAAGGAGCCAAAATAGCCGGTCAGCGGGCCTTCATAGTAGCCGGCGGCTTGCAACTGTTTTTGCAACTCTTTGACATCTGAGCCGGTGTCGCCTAGTTTGAGGGCGCTCCCACTCGGAGTTGGGCCAGATTTCGGTTTCGGCGCTGCCTGTTTTTGAGTCCCCAGTGCGACTTCGGTATCTCCACCCACAACTCCATCCGCAGGCAATCCCTTGGCTTGCTGAAAGCGAATTACAGCAGCTTCGGTTAAGGAGCCATAGTAGCCGGTTATTGGCCCCTCGTAGTAGCCGGCGGCGGCTAAACGCTCCTGGACAGCGGTCACTTGAGCACCGCTATCGCCTCGCTGCAGTGCCGCTAGGGCGCTGCCGGTCACACTCAAAAGGCCCACAGAAAAGGCCACGGACAGCCAGCGAATAGCGGCTCCTAAGCCTGACTTTTTCCTCTGTAGGACAGGCGGGACGCCTGTCAGTCGCTGAAACAGGTTCAAACCCCCGCAGGCAGAAATCGGTTCGGCGGTTTCCTGTGTCTCGCGGGCGACAGCTAGTTCCAGATAGGCAAGGGTTTCCATAGTTTTTTTATGTCAACTACTTCTCTAAATAGTGTTACATTTGCTCGGCAACTACATCACCCCAAATCAAAGATTTGGGCGGCGCGGTGGTTGAATGTTCTGCTTTGCATATTCCAGAAATGAACACCACCCCCCTACCCATCCCCGCGCACACGCCTATGGGAAGAAAGAGATGGGGTTTTATATGAAAGCAATTTGGGGACATCATCTTTTTAATCTGCACCGGCGAATCTTCAATCCCTAATAAAGATGAATACAAAACTGAAGCTAATTTAACAATTCAAAAAGGGCTAGTTATTGGATTTTATATAGCGTTTCTCCGTTGGATGAACTAGGGCCTTTGAAACCCGGAAGGGGCAGTTTCCGTGGCTGCCACCGGCACTACGAAACAGGGTTTCTCAGTATCTCACAAAGGATGAGAACCGCTATATATCCTATCATATCGCGCTCTCTCGTCCTTGTGGTGCCAAACCCCCTCTTCTGCGCCAACCCGCCGGGGGCGGCGGTCTACGGCTTGCCGGTAAAAAAAATCCCGCCTCCGGTGCGGAGGCGGGATTGCCGCGCCTCGGGTGCCAGCCAGTTGAACCGCTGAGCGAATAATTGCAATTAATATATAAACTTCGCCACGTTTCTTAACATTGTCTGGGGCGGGGCGGCACCCCTGACTGCCGCGCACCCGAATTTCTGGAGCGATATCTATTCTGCAATTCGTTCAGTATTGCCGGCCTTAATCCACCCTTCCTGACTGCCGTCCTCCAAGCGCACCCGCTGCCATTCCTTATCAGCGCTTTCTTCGAGGACAACAACTGTTTCGTTGTATTCTACGCCCCCCACGCTTGTGGATTCCAAGTTGGGACTCTGCCGCAAAAGCAGACCTTCTTGCCAGACAGCGCGAGCTCGGTAGGCTCCGGGCGGTAGGGGCTGGGCCGAAGGTGCCGGTTTGGGGTCCGGCTGGGTTGTGTTCGCCGCTACCGTTTTCACCGGCTTGGGAGAATTTTTGGCGCTCGGTGCGCCTTTAGTGGTGGCACGCTCCTCTTCAAAAACGGGTCTTTCCGGCTGTGATGAGTGTTTGGCAGCCAGGTAGATGGCAGCAGCGATGCCGCCACCGGCCAGGAACGCCAGCGCCATCATCACTCCCAGGAAAAACTGCAATACTAAAGAGAACTTGTTCATAAACCCTACTCAGTCAAACCGTTGCTTTATTCGCTCTGAAAAATGTGATTCCCGCCAGACGAGCGCATTCAATCAGGGCCAGCGGGCTGGCTCTGAATGCGGCGAGTCAAACTGCTGTACCTGGAGGCGAGACGGGCTTTACCGGCAGCCGCCCACTCCTGGAGGAACTTAATTTGCTCAGAAGCGGTGCGAGCTAGGGGCACAATCTGGCTGGCAGCTTCTAAAATATCATCTGTGCTGAAGTCTCGGTTCTGGCTGAACCCAATATGCATCGCCTCTACCAGCGCCTGCTCGATTTCCGCCCCGGAAAAATCTGGCGTCTCGTAGGCTAGCCGGTCTAAATCGTAATTTTTCAAATTGTGGGGGCGCAATCGGGACAGGTGTACGTCAAAAATGGCGCGGCGCTCTTCCCGAGAGGGCAAACCGACAAAAAAGATTTCATCAAACCGGCCTTTTCGCAGCATTTCCGGCGGCAGAGTCTGGATGTTGTTGGCGGTGGCCACCACAAACACCGGCGAGGTTTTTTCTGCCAGCCAGGTAATAAAGGTGCCAAAGACGCGGCTGGTGGTGCCGGCGTCGCCTTTGCCATCCACACCGGCAAATGCCTTGTCAATTTCGTCTATCCACAGCACGCAGGGGGCGAGCGCTTCTGCCACCTGAATCATCTGCCTGGTGCGGGATTCTGATTCCCCCACCAGCCCGCCAAACAAGCGCCCCACATCCAGGCGCAGCAGGGGCAAGTGCCAGTGGTGGGAGATGGCTTTTGCAGTCAGGGACTTGCCGGTGCCCTGGATGCCGGCCAGCAGCAGCCCCCGGGGGTGGGGCAGCCCGTACTGCCGCGCCCGTTCGGAAAAAGCGCCGCCGCGCCGCAGCAGCCAGTCTTTCAAATTATCCAGCCCCCCAATGTCAGATATTTTTTCGCTGGTGGGGTAAAATTCTAAAATTTGCGTCTGGCGGATGGTCTGGCGCTTTTCTTCGAGAATCAGCTCTACGTCATCCGCTTCCAGTTGCCCGTGAGTGGCGATCGCTTTGGCCAGCACTCGCCGAATCCGCTCCACCGTCAGCCCTTGACAGGAGCGCACGATTTCGTCTATAATCCGCGGCTCTAAAGATTTGCCGGTGGCGGCTAGCAAGCGCTCCACTTCAGCTTTAATTTCCGGGGCGGCTGGCAGGGGAAACTCCAAGACGGTCAAAATTTCGCTGAGGTCTTCTGGGATTGCCAGCTGCGGGGAGACAACAACCACATTTTTGGGCTGGAATTTGTGGAAAAATTGCCGGTGAGCGCACCGGCAATTTTTCCACAAATTCCAGCGCCTGCAGGGGATTGCGGCGGCCAAAACCGAGGTCATTGGGATTGCCCTGGTA
>Ga0114941_100009_pt1 | contig 43851 bp, 47 predicted proteins | sample DevilsHole_FD_89580 | JGI IMG/M metagenome (GOLD analysis project Ga0114941, IMG submission 89580) | Groundwater microbial communities from Devils Hole, Nevada to study Microbial Dark Matter (Phase II) - Devils Hole | ecosystem: Environmental > Aquatic > Deep subsurface > Groundwater | place...
GGCCGATCTGCGCAGTTCAGAAGCGACTGCCTACGCACGAGTTTGTAGTAGGGCTAAAGCCCTCGGGGCCGATCTGCGCAGTTCAGAAGCGACTGCCTACGCACGATTAATCGTTCCTCAGCATTTTTTGGACGTACAGCAGCAATTCACTGGCTCTCAGCTGGCTGTGCTGCTCTAGAGTAGCGTCTGGAGGCAATTCCTTGAGCAGCTCAAAAGCTGTCCTCCGCATTTTATTTGCTCTGGGCATATCCCCTTCTCCCTCGTAAAGAGAAGCCAGTTCAAGATAGGCAAATATAGAAGAAGGAGCGAGATAAATAATTCGCTTGAAAAACATCTTGGCAGCTTCAATGTCTCCCTGTTCTTCAGCGATATGCGCTAACAGGTAGTAAGGATCGGCTGAGAGAGAGTTAATTTGAATCGCCTGCTGAGTGGCAAACTTTGCTTTTTCATATTCCCCTAAATTGGCGTGGGCCTGCGCCATCAGGTAATAGGCACCAAAATTGGCCGGTTGCAGAGCGATGACTTGTTTTGCTTTTTGAATCGCCTCAGGGTAAGCTTCCTTTTGGAAAAGGGTTTGCCCCTCACTGAGGATCTTGTGTGCTACCTCGGTCGAGAGGGTGGAATCCGCCGGCACAGGAGATCCCCCGAGGGCCGAGCGAGCAATCGGATTTGGCCCTGGAGGTTTTTGGTGCCCATTGGGCACCAAATTCGCCCGGTCAGGGGAAAAAGCAGAGTGTGTTGCGGACGATTTGCCGGTTGCCTGGCGGCGCAACTGAGGCGATTCTCCTGGGATTGGGCGACCGAGCGCCGCCCGATCCCCTGCCAAGTGCTGGCGGTTGCTCCCACTGCGGCGCGAGTGCGATTCTCCAGGCCACAGGCCAAGCTTTGGCGCAGCTAACCCCGTTTCCACCGGCCAATCCTCACGCCGCTGATAGACTACTGATTCGGGAAACACCTTGGCCCGCAACCGCCCCAGCTGCTGCCCGTACAGTTCCGCATGGGCGGTGATCAGATATCCTCCCGGTTTGAGCGTGCTGTAAAATTTGTCCAAGACAGTGGCGATCGCCAGGGCGTCAAAGTAGACAAACACATTCCGGCAGATAATCAGATCCATATTGCAGACGCCGGCAGCCTGGGAAGGTAACTGATCCTGCACTAAATTGCCATAGCGAAATGTCACCATCTGGCGAATTCGTTCCTGAATTTCCCATTCTGTTTGTCGCTCAGAAAAATACCGTCTCTGTAAATCTGTATCTACCAAACGGAATGACCAATAATTGTAAATTCCTCGCTTGGCTTTCTCAATGTTAATTTGATTAATATCTGTTCCTAAAATCAAAATCTGCCACTGTTCCCAGTCGGGAATCATCTCTTGAACCAGAATGGCCAGAGAGTAGGGCTCTTCCCCAGTGGAGCAGCCCGCACTCCATATCCGCAAGCTGCGAGCTAGTTTTTGGCGTTCGATTAATTCTGGTAAAATCTGATTTTGCAGCAGCCTGAACTGTCCTTTATCTCGAAAGAAATAGCTCTCGCTGGTAGTCAGCAGCAGTGTCAGTTCCTTCCACTCGCATTCGCCAGCAGACGCATCTGGCCCATTTGTCAGGACAGTTCCCGCCTCTAACAGGTTGTAATACTCCTCCGCTACGGATAATTTTAGCGTCTTCATCCGAGTCCAAATCTTCTTGCGCAAAGCGTCCCGATCTTGCTCTCGGATGTTCAAGCCGGTGTGGGAGCTGATTAGCTTGGCGAATTGGTTTATTATAGCATCATTCATTAGCCATTTCCCGATCCTGAACGTTTTTTCTTTTATAAAACCCAACCTTTCGGAGCTAGGGGAGCCCGAAACGGCAAGCCAGCGCTGGATAATATTATGTCCTTGAACTGCCACAATTAACAGCTCGGATGTTGCTGTCGCGTCCGGAAGCTGCGCGCTCGGCACGCGCTTCCTGCTTCCCTAGCTCAGCAATGCCCCATGCCATGACCCATCTTCCGGGCGAGTGCCGGTCAGACAATCGCCCGTGACAGGGGCACCTGTACAGAGGCACTCTCAGCAACTTTAAACCGGTTTGTTAACCAGGAAATAGTGGGCGGATAGCAGAAAGGACGGAGAACAAAAGATTTTTATGAATCCTTCCGATGCCAGACCTGCCGCCCCGCCCGCTAGCTCTAGCTTTCCGGCCCCCTCAATCTAAAATCTCAAAGCTAAAATCGATATAAGGGGAGAGGGGTAGAAAATAGATTTTCTTCCAAATTTGCGGGTTTGCCCCCCCGAACCGTGCGAATCTGCCTGAATAAATAATTTTAGCTTGACTAGGGCAAATTGCCGTTTGTCTTATTCACCTGTTAGCTTACAGATAGGACAAAAAAGATAATTTGAGTGGGCCCCATGCAAATCTTTTAAAGCTGGCTGGCTCTGAACCGCACCGCTAAAAGATCCAGGTAGATCGCAACTCGCGAGCGTCAGAAGTGAACATAACCCCCACCTCTGAAACCCATAACCTGCCACAGCCCGCCCTGGCACCCTGAAGCTTGAGTGGGGAGTGGCGTTGCCGCTCTGCCTTTAGCGCAGCGGCTCCGTAGCGCAGCGGCTCCGTAGCGCAGCGGCTCCGTAGCGCAGCGGCTCCGTAGGAGCTAGGAGCTAGGAGCAGCGCGAAAATCATCTGGGCTGTCTTGCGGTTGGAGTGCAGTCCCTGTTAAGAGCTGCGACTCGATACTGGCGACTGGGAACGTCGGCATCAATTATGACTTCTGAATTTTAAATTAGCAATTCTAATTTTTACTCAAAAAATCATAACTCTTAGTTTATCTTAGCTTTTGGCGACGCCTGAACAACCAAGCCGGGCTAGGCGGCTCTCCTCTATAGCTATAGCCCCCAAGCGCCAAGCCAGGACACTTCTTTGGAATTGTCTGACGGAATTGCGCGGCACAGGGTTGGCTACAAATTATACAGCAAATGTGAGGGGCACCGCTGGCGTTGCGGGAAGCTGCCAGGTGAGGGCCTGTGAAAGCGGGCACTCGGCTGACCGGCTCGCTCGCCAGCAGCCCAGTTCGGGCTGGGGCATCCGAAGTGCCGCGCTCCGGTAGTGCCGGTGCGGCACGACCGCCCCACTCCGGGGTAGTGCCGGTGCGGCACGACCGCCCCACTCCGGGGTAGTGCCGGTGGCACAAAAGCCCGCCCCACTCCGGGGTAGTGCCGGTGCGGCACGACCGCCTCTGCCGGGGTAGTGCCGGTGCGGCAAGACCGCCCCTGCCTACCGGGGTAGTGCCCGCCCCTACTTCCCCCGCAGGGGAATTTGAATCCAGAACTCTGAACCCTGCCCGATTTCGGAAAAAAACTTGAGGGAGCCGCCATGTTTCTCCACCACGATCTGGTAGCTAATTGACAGCCCCAGACCGGTGCCTTTGCCAACCGGCTTGGTGGTAAAGAAGGGGTCAAACAAATGCTGCTTGACATTTTCCGTCATTCCAGGGCCATTGTCCCGAATCCGAATCACCACCTGTTTTCCACTCGATGCTGGCAGCTGCTGCGACGCCACCTCACCGGCGGCGTCTGTCACCTCGGTGCGGACAGCGATCTCCCGAGGATCGCTTTGGCTTTCCAGGGCGTCTATGGCATTGCTGAGGATATTCATAAACACCTGATTCAGCTGGCCGGGGTAGCACACCACCCGAGGGATATCTCCGTACTCTTTAATAATCTGAATGCCAGCACTCTTCCCTTTCGGCTTCAAGCGGTTGTGCAAAATCAGCAGCGTATTGTCGAGCCCTTCATGGATATCCACAGATTTCTTTTCCGCCTCGTCGAGGCGGGAGAAATTGCGCAGCGACAGAACGATCTGCCGAATGCGGTCAGCGCCCATCTCCATCGAGGAGAGGATTTTAGGCAAATCCTCAATCAGGAATTCCAAATCCATCTCCTCAACCCGCTCTTGAATTTCCGCCACCGGGGTTGGATAGTACTCCTGGTAGAGTTTTAACAGCCCCAGGATGTTTTGGATGTAGTTATTGGCGTAGGTAAGATTGCCGTAGATGAAATTGACGGGATTGTTAATCTCGTGGGCCACACCGGCCACCATTTGGCCAAGGCTGGACATCTTCTCGCTCTGAACCAGCTGAGCTTGCGTTTGCTTGAGATTGTGCAGCGCCTCACTCAGCTGTTGGGCTTGGGTTTGGGCCGCCAGAGCGGCGGCGTGGGTTTGGGCGTAGAGTTCCGCTTGGTCAATGGCGATCGCCAGCTGGTTGACCACCGCTTGCAGCAGCTCCACCTCGCTGTCGCTCCAGGGGCGCGGACCGCTGCAGTGGCTGCAGACCACCGCACCGAGTTGGCCAGAGCGCGTCTCCAGGGGCAGCAGCAGCTGAGACGTCATGCCCAAACTTTTCAAAAGGGCGTGCGTATTCCCATCCAAGTCGGTTGCCAGCTGCAAGTCATCGACCCGCAGCAGTTCCAGATTCTGGATTCTGCGAGCCAAACAGTCAAAGTGCTGCGGGGGACAGTCGCTCAGCAGACTCGGCAAATCAGCGGAACGGGCTTCATGGGTGACCGTCAGGCTCGGACTTTCAGGGTGCGGCAGATACCACAAGAAATGACATCTGTCAATCTGCAACAGGTTGCGGATCTCGCACACCGCCGTTTCCAAGATCGTGTTGAGGTCGAGGGAGTTGCGGATCTGGCTGGCCAGACGGAACAGCAAGCCCTCTCGGCGTTTGAGGAGAGCTTCCCGCGCCCAGCAGCGGTCAATGGCGACCGCGATGCTATTGGCCACCCACTCCAGCAGGCTGCGAACTTCTTCACTCACCGGCAGGCAGCTGTACACAGCCATTACCCCCACCAACCGCTCCTCCACAATCAGGGGGTAGCCTGTAAAATAGTTTTTCGCTGTAGTGCCGGTGCTACCTTGCCCGCCCCACCTGGAACGGGTTTGCCAGGGGTAAAGCGTGTGGGGGCATGTGTCCTCCGCGCTCGCCCCCGGAAAGTGGCCACTGCTGCTAACCGCTCTCAATTTGCCGCTCACCACTCGCAGCTGACCGCTGACCGGCTGCCGGTTGCTGGCAATAAAATCGACGATCGAGGTTTCCCCCTCGCTGTCTTCAGGGCGCGTCGGCTCGCCGCTTGTAGCCTCCAGGGAGAGCCGGTGGGCCGTGGGGTTAAATGTCCAGATGCGAGCGCCGGCAGCCTCTAAATGCTCGACCGCAGCGCCAGTACAGCGTTTGAGGACGTCTGGCAAAGCGCCGCCAGAGGCCAGCGCCATCCCCACTGCGGCGCACAAAGCCCACAGGCGGTCGCGCTCTCCGTCTTGGCCAGATTTTCTGTGAGTTACGTCCCGGCAGATGACAGACAGCCCATCCGCGTAAGGACGGGCTCGCACTTCCAGGCAAATTCCAAGAGCAGGGTGCAGAGTCTCGAACTCAACCGGAACGGCCAGCGATGCCGACCGCTCCAGCTGGAGGCGGAAAGTCGTTTCTGTGCGGGCTCTAGCCGGTGTGGCGGTCAAGTCTGGGAACAAGTCCCAGATACACTTGCCAATTAACTCATCCCTTGTTTGACACCAAAGCACCTCGGCTTGCGAGTTCAAACAGGTGAAGCGCCAGTCCCGATCCAGGGTAAAAAAGGCATCGCTGATTCTGTCCAAGATGTGGGCCATCTGCCTGCCGGTTTGTTTGCTTTCGCTCTCCTCCATCTCCACACGCTCGCTGATATCAAAGATGACCCCGAAAACGGACATCTGTCCCCCGCCTTTCACCTCTCGCTCGGGGGTGAGACTGACGGCGAGATCCCGCACCCACCTCACAGTGCCATCAGCGTGAATCAGGCGATAGTCTGTGGAGTAGGGCCACTGTTCGCCGCTCCAGCGCTGCGACCACACCCGCTGCCGGTCTTGTGGATGAATTATATTGGCCAGGGTGCGGCCATCTCCCCCCATCAGTTCTTCGGCTACATATCCGCAAATGTCTTGGATGGTATCGCTGATCAACTCGATGCCCCACCTCTTGTCGCCATACCCCAGACGGTAAATGGCACCGGTCTGATTGGATATCGCGGTTTTTAAGCCTTTTTCTAGCTCCGCACCGCCGTCGGTGTTGGGCTCGGCGCTGTCGCCAAACCCCCTAGCGTTTTCGGTAACGCTCGAGCAGGCACCGTCACGGAAGGTCAGTAGCTCAGCCGCCAGCCGGCTCAAAATCCGCAAAGCCTGCTGCTGTTCGCCACTAAGAGCTCTTGGCTGATAATCCATCACCGACAGCACCCCGATCCTCACACCGGCAGCACCCGTCAGCGGGTATCCCGCGTAAAACCTCAGCTGGCTGCTTTTTTTGCTCCGCTCACAGTCTCGATCGCTCTTGGGCGCAGATTTCGGATTCACTGCCTCGGGTGTGACAGAGCAGTCCTCCGCTAGCACGTCCGGGACAATCAGCAAGTCAGATTGCTGGCAAGTATGGTAGCACGCCGACCTGTAGCGGTAGGCTTGACTCTTCTGGCAGCCAAACTCAGACACGATGTGCAGTTGCTTTCCATCGCTGAGGCTGAGGAAGGCCACCGGCGTCAAGCACATATAAGCGGCCAGACGAGTCAGATCGTCTAAATCTGCCTGAGACGCTGCGTCACAGATGGGATACTGCTGTTCTTTTTTTTGGGGTTGCGGCGGGCACCCGCCTAGCGATGCGAAACTTTGCCACGGTGCTTTCATGTTTCTGTTGTCCTCCCCCATCGGAACCTGTCACACTCTTGTTCAGGGCAAGCACTTGACGGTGTTTGAATTTGAGTTTTTCTTTTTTTTAGGGGCGTCCGCCACTCGCATTACCGCGCTTTGATTCCAGTTAAGCCTCAAGCATGAAGTCAATTACTGCAGACCTGCGTGTTTCCCAAGGACTGCACCGGTGCCAATTGCCGGCTGCTGCCGGAAAGCAACCGCCACTTCCCTCGCCCACTCCTCCTTCTCTTGGCTGCCCGCAGATTAAAACACGCCTGCTGCACCTAGAACCAGCTAGCTCTATTATGCCCGCAGAAGGGATGTTTCTATCTGAAAATTTTTAAGCTTTTTTAAAGCCTTTTTTAATAAACATTAAATTGCTTGCCGGTCGCCAGCCTGCCTGCTTTCAAGCCGCGACCGGTTTTCCTGCGGGGGGGGAGAATTCCCCTGCAATCCAGACAGGGGTTGGGCGAGCGGTTTTTCTGTCTCGGCATCGTCCCACTCAAACAAAGAATGAAAATTTGTCCTCCCCCAGCCCCGGGCCACACCCAAAGGAGGTGAGGCCGGCGCTTGCCCTGTCGCCCGTCCGTGCGAATACTTACTATGTCTGGTAATCTGCTATCATATATAAGCCTGCGCCATTCGTTTGTGTGAATCCCTACCGGCGATTGAAATTCCCCTACTTTCAGCTCAAGGCCCCTACTCCCCCCCTCAGCAAGCGCACCTGCTTTCGAGGCCAGAAGAGGGCACAAGGGGGGCTACCGCATGGATTTGAAAACTCCTCTAAATTGGGGCGCGATTGCCCGCTGCCCTTACAGCTGTAGGGGCAAGCCCCCGGCAGCCGCCCCCCGCGACCGGCCCCTTTTTCCGGTGCCGGATTGCCGGCAGCCGGCAATCCGGCCCGCACCCTTAAAAACCTGTTAATAAACTGTGCGCAATATTAATAATTGCTTATTTGTATATAATCGGGATCGGAAATTTACTTAAGTTTAAAGTTTTTCACCGACAATCAAGGTTACGATAAATTATAACGATAAACTGATTTGGGAAACACGACTTTTCAAACTAATGCGTGAAAAGTCTTTTCACCCAGTCTAGGTCTGGGGCCCGCCTGCGACTGCTGCGGCACAGCCTGTACAATCAAGGGTTTTCCCTCGTCTAAAGAACAAGGAAGAAGCAAGAAGAAAGAAAACTTCTGCCACTCTCCTGTAGAGACGCGACGCTCGCGCTCTGCATTTTCACGCCTGCCCCAATTTCGCCTGCAGTGCCTGTCTGCGACCGCAGCCGCAGGCGGCTGTGCTTGCCCCCGCCAGGAAAACTGGCAGCCTGCAATGCGGGTTCTCAATGTCCCGAACGGCCAGAGGAGGAAACTATGCCTTCAAATTTGAATTCTGTACCGACGATTCTAGCAGTGGATGATAGCGCTGTTATGCTTGAACTGATCAAACGAACCCTAGAAGCTGACTGTCGGGTTCTAGTCGCAGATAACGCAGTAGATGCCTTGTCGATAATTTACTATGAGAAAATTTCGGGCTTGTTACTGGATGTTGCGATGCCAGGGATTGATGGCTTGGAACTCTGCCGCACGGTGCGCAACTTACCTGAGTTTCAAAATTTGCCGGTTATTATGCTGACGGCTCGTGACGGACTCTTTGACAAGGTGCAAGGACGCCTTGCCGGTGCTACAGAATATTTAACCAAGCCCTTTGACGCCGCACAATTGCGTCAGGCTGTCAGCAAGTTTTTCAATATCAATTCCTTGCCCTGAAGTCAAAGATAAACTCTAAGGGTGAGAGGTGAGGGGTGAGGAGTTAGGAGTTACGAGTTAACTTAAGTTGCTACTTACCAGTGAGTCAGGTCAGATCCCCCCCTAGCCCCCCCTTAAAAAGGGGGGGAACATCTCAAAGCCCCCCTTGTAGTGCCGGTGGCACCTTGCCCGCCCCGTTTGGGGGGATCTAGATGCTTAGACTTGTAGGTAGCAACTTGAGTGAGGAGTGAGGAGTGAGGAGTGAGGAGTGAGGAGTGAGGAGTTAGGAGTTAGGAGTTAGGAGTTATATAGCAGTATTCACTTAGGTTATGACATTAATGGCATGGCGCATGGGGCTCATGCGCATGGGGCTCATGCGCATAGGAAAGACTCACAGATGCATGCGATCATGCCATGCATGCGTGATGCGATCGTGCCATGCATGCGTGATGCGATCATGCCATGCATGCGTTCTGGCCCATGTCCGCGCCCTAAGTGGTTAGTGCTATAGCAGTAGCTACGCACGGGAACGAACGTAGGACAGGCGTTCCCTCAGTACGCGCCGCTTCGAAGCACGCCTGTCCCTTTCCCTACTAGCAAGTGAGATGCCTTGTCCTAAACTGACTGTTTATTACTATGGGAGTTATAGCAGCAGTCATATTGGGCACGGACATCACTGGCTTAGGGATATAGCTGTTACCATATTGATTAGGACATTCGCATGTTCTCCTATCCGCGTCCATCAGCTACAGGCTGCGGTTTTAAATATTGAACCGCAGCCTGTAGCTGATTAACGCAGATGTGGCAATAGACCGTCATGTCCTAACGAGAGCGTGAATATTGCTATAGGAGTTAGGAGCTAAGAGTTAGGAGTTAGGAGTTAGGAGTTATAGCAGTAGCTACGCACGGGAACGGACGTAGGACAGGCGTCTCGCCTGTCCCTTTCCCTACAAGCAAGTGAGATGCCTTAAGGTTATGGGTTAGGTGTTAGGGCTTGCGCCAATGCCCTACCCCCAATCCGGGCCTGCGGGCATCTAGACCTGCGGGCATCCGGGCATCCCAAATGACTCAGGCTGGGTAAATCCGCAGCCGCCGGTTCGGCTCGTCCCCAAAACTGCTGGACTTCAGGCGGTAATGCTCCACCAGCTCGTGCTGCATTTTGCGCACTTTAGCCGAGCGGGGGAGCAGCTCCACCGGCTGCCCCTTGGGAATCACAATTTGCTCAACCGCCAGTCGGGCTTCTTCGAGCGCTTCAATCTCGTCAGAACTGCCGCTCTGGGCAAACAAACTCAGCTCGGCAACGTCGGGCGTCCCAGGCTCGTCCATGTCCAGCATCCGCCGCAGAGCGCGAGTAATTTGGGGAATGCTGCTGCACTTAATCGTGTGAACCGGCAGCTGGCGAGCTTTGGCAATTTGCCGCAACTTAGACTGGTTCTTGACGTGGGAGCGCAGCGCCAAAACCGCCTCAGCGTCGTCCATATCCTTCGTCAGCACCACAGGCAAATTCAGCACCCGAATCACTTGCTCGAGCTGCTGGCGGCTCACCGCGTAGGGATAAACGTGCACCGGCCAATCTTCCCCATTCGGTCCGGGCGTGCGGGCAACAGCGCCTTCGCTCTCCCGCAAGGTGCCATTTCCATCCTGCCGCTGTCCAAACGCCGCCGACTGGTTTAGCGACTCATCCAGCAGCTGCTGAAAATACCGTTCCTGCGCAAGCTGCAGCTCCGGCGTCGCCCCAGCCCCAAGGGCTGCTTTTGGCGCGGGCAAAGGACTCATCTGCCCCGACGCCCGCCAGCCGGTCTGCGCCACAGGCGTCGGGGAAGGTGCCGATAGCGGCGCAACCGGCAGCTCCCAAGTCACAGTGACCTTACCAGTTTCACTCGCCGTCCGCACTTGCAGGTTCGGCTGACGCCCCCGCAGCAAGGTGTCAACCGTTTCCGCCACTTGCTCGTGCACCACCCAGCGCTGTCGCTCCATCATTTCCACCGCAATCTCAAAGGTTGGCGGTGCCTTGCGCTCCAGCACCGTCTTTTGAGAGCCCCGGCGGCGAGCCTCCTCATCTCCCAGCGTCACCGCCTGGATGCCGCCCACCAAATCCGCCAGCGTCGGGTTTTTAATCAGGTTTTCGATCCGGTTGCCGTGCGCTGTGCCAACCAGCTGCACCCCCCGCTCCGCGATCGTGCGAGCCGCCAAGGCTTCCAGCTCTGTGCCAATCTCGTCAATAACAATCACTTGCGGCATGTGGTTCTCCACCGCCTCAATCATCACCTGATGCTGGAGTTCCGGGCGGGCCACTTGCATGCGGCGGGCCCGACCGATTGCCGGGTGAGGAATATCTCCATCGCCGGCAATTTCATTAGAGGTGTCGATAATCACCACCCGCTTGTCCAACTCATCCGCCAGCACGCGGGCAATTTCTCGCAGCGCCGTGGTTTTGCCGACGCCAGGACGCCCCAGCATCAGGATTGACTTGCCAGTTTCCACCAGGTCGCGGATCATGCCAATTGTCCCGAAAACGGCCCGCCCGACACGGCAGGTCAAGCCAATAATCTCGCCGGTGCGATTGCGGATAGCGCTAATTCGGTGCAGGGTTTGCTCAATACCGGCCCGATTGTCACCGCTAAAGTGACCCACACGCTGAATGCAGTAATTCAGGCTCTCTCGGCGAACCGGCGTAGAGGACAGGTACTCTGCTTTTCCCGGAAATCGAGCTTCCGGCAGCCGTCCCAGATCCATGACCACCTCAATCAGACTGTCCCGCTGCGGGTGCTGCTCTAGAGGCAGTCGAATTTCATCCGGCAAAATGTCCAGTAATTTGTTCAGATCGTCTGTAATCTGCATCCTTCCCAGATCGACGTTTGTCATCAGGAGTTGCTTGTCAGAGGGGTTTACAGAGTTGGACTGCACCATAGATGATTTGGGTTTTGGTGTTTGGGCCTCAAAACATTGGGACAGAAGCTCCGGCTGGAGTCTAGCTGTTGCTATCACCATTTTGTCTGCAAATAACAGACAAATTTTCCTAGCTGATGTTAGCTTCTCGCTACAAGGGGCGCATCCTGTTTACTTTTTCATGGCAGTTTCCCTGATATTTTAGGGTTAATTTGAGTTGAGAAACCAGAGAATCCGCTAAACCTACCGCTTCCCACAGCAGTCGGCAATTGTCTTCCAACCTCGGCAGTCGGGGAATAGAACCAGATGCCGCCAAATCAGGGGATTGATTGCCAGCTTCTAGCTCGTCGAGCACTTGCTTGAGCAAGACGCGGGCGTAGCTGCCGTAAGCCACACCGGCGATCTGAGGGTGAGCGATGTTAAGTGCCGATGCCCCCCTGGGCGTTTCCATCAGCTGCGAATCTAATTCATCTTTCATCCTCCTTACTTCCTGCGTTGGCAACAGTCCGGCGGCTCGCAGTTTGCCCACCGTGCGGTCATTTGTCCCGCCTGCCAGCTGCACATATCCGGGCAACCCAGCAGCTAAGACTTTCTGGCCAAGTTTGATGGCGGCGCGAGTGGTGCCGGCACCAATATCCCCGCTCATCGGACGCCCGTCGGTTTGCCAAATTAGGGGGCAAGGCAAGGGCTCGATCAGCTCCCACAGCCACCAAAGGTAGTCCACCAAACCCTCACCGTCCGGGCAGCTGATGGCCAGCAGTTTCAGCTTGCCAGCAGCGGGCGCGATCGCCGCCCACAGGCGCTGGAAATCCTCCTTCCGCCCCACTTGCGTGTGAATTTCTATCGCCTGCGCACCGGCATCGAGCACACCAGGCACCACAGCTGCCGGTGCGGACACATAAGAGCGGGTGACAATCTGCTCAATCGGGCAGACCGGCAAACACCGCCCACAGCCATAGCAGCGCCCGTCGATCACCCCAGAAAAGTTCATTTCAGGGGCGTCACCGTCTCTGGCGAATACTATGGCTTGCGCTGGACAAATACTTTCACACGGGCGCGAGCAATCAGCAGGGCAAGCAGCCCGATTAAATTCTGCTTTGCGAAAATGCGGGTCTTCCCCATCATTCAAGCTCACCATCAGCAGCGGGCGTCCCCTGTAGCCAAACCCGCGCCGGACAGCCGCTGCCTCCAGTCGGTCAGCACTCTGTAGCGCTTCCACAGCAGCCGAAATCACAGCTGTATCTGCCGCTACATCAATGCAGTCCGCACCGGCAAGGGTGTAAGCCAGCGCCAGATTCCGAACAGATGGCAAGTGTTGGAAGCTGGCTCCGCAGATCAGCTTGAACCAGTGGCCTTTTGTTAAGGAATTTAGAGGATGATAGAGATTGCTCACACTTCTATGGTAATCTGCGAGGGTAGCAATTGGCAGGCAAGTTTAAAAAATTATTTTCCCACTCTGTCCGTGGCCAGCATTCCTTTGCGGCCCAGCAGTAGTGGCAGGCAAGCGCTTCCATGTATCGGGGGAGCGGAGGATATTTACTTGTCCCGCCCCAAACGGCTGAAATGGATTCAAAAAACCGGCAGTTCAGATTTAGGGAATCTCTTCTCAGTAACACTCTATATATAGGGGTGCTGTGATTTGCTAGCCAGAAGGAACAAGCAACAAGGAACAACAGTTTTTCCCCGCGCCCTGGAGCCAGAGTGCGGATTGTGGAACTGCAGCCCCCACCCCTCTTTGCACAAACGCCCCGGTGATGGGCGGTATTTTGGAACTGAATTAACCACTAACTGCCTGATTTTAGCAATAAGTATAATCTCCCAACGCTTACTGAAACCAGAAACCCGGTAACTCCTACGCTCACCGGGTTTCTTTAATCCCACCGGCGCTCGAATGCCGGTGAATTAATGCCGGCGCACTCACTCAGTCGGCGATCGCGTTGAGCAAGACTTCCGTCAGAGTCATGCCTTCCATATCGTCAAGGGTAACAGTGTCAACAATATCAAACTTGGCACCGGCACTCTGCAGATCATCATCGAGCGCTTTCAGAAACCGGGTAGCTGTTGCGTCGGAACCCACTTGAATGAAAGAAATGGCCAGCTCTTCATCTCTGTCCATCAGGCGAGAGGCATCAATAATCACCTTCATCACCGCTCTGCGATCGTCAGGCTCCCCGTCAGTGATCACCAAAATGGTTTCCCCACTCGGCTTCGTCTGACCGGCAGTCTTGCGCTGAAAGTAGTTGCTCGTCGCATCCAGCAGCACAGCCGCCAAGTTAGTGCTCCCAGAAGGGTCGTTTTCTTGAAAGATTTGTGCCACCTTGCTAGAGGTCACGCTGTCGAACCGCTTGAACCGGCCCGAAAACAGGTACACTGTAATCCCATCCGGGTCAAACTGCTCGCATTTTCTCGCCACCGCTAGGGTAGACTCCTGCGCCACATCCCAGCGACTTTTGCCCCCCAGTTGATCCGGGGTGGACATGCTGCCGCTTTTGTCAATAATTAAAGTATAGTCGCGATCTTGCAAAATATTACCTCCTTGCATTCAGAGAAAACCTCCAAGGACTGTCAGGGCTTCTGCTTCTAGTTTATACGACCTGGCCGGAAAATGCCCTCATTTTTAACAGAAAAATCACAAATCTCCCTGTCCGGCTAGCCAAGCGCACCCCACTCTGGATTTCGCACCGAACGCATCCGCGCTTGCGAGAAACCGGGTTTCTTTAAGAAACCCGGTTTCTGAGTCCCCCGTGAAGTCTTTACGGATTCTTTCCCTGCAAAGCTTGCAAGTAATCAATAGCCGCCTCCAGTCTGGAGGGGTATTTGCCAGTCAGCTCTTCAAACCACAGACCTTCGTCTGACAGCGGATCTAGCTCTTTTAGCCACGCCTGGGCTGCGAGGGTCAGTTTCTGGCGCTGCTGTTCGAGCAGCTGTTGCTGTCTGCGCTGTTCTTCTTGCAGCTGTTGCTGTCTTTTCAGTTCCTCCGCTCTGTCTCGCTCTCCGTACTCCGTCTTGAGTTCCGCTATTAAGCTATACTCAGACCGGGGGGAGAAATTCTTTGTCTTTTGCGGTGCGGGAGCTTGATAAGTCGGCAATGCATGCGGCTCCGCTTTCAAAGCCGGCGGTGTTTTCATCTCAGCCGGTTTATCCTTTTCCTGATACTCAGCCTTAATGTCAGCTAATAAGCGATCTAGCGATTCCATATATTTATCTCCTTTTTTTACTCCTCCATTATGGTGGGTGACGCGCTTCGCGTCACCGGCACTACTTAATCCAGACATAATGAAAGTCCTAATCAACAATTGCCTCGATCAGCACTTCTGTCAGCGTCATATCTTCCATGTCCTCGAATGTTAGGGTATCAACAATGTCAAACTTGGCACCGGCACTTTGCAGATCATCATCGAGCGCTGTCAGAAACCGGGTAGCCGTCGCATCGGTGCCCACTTGAATGAAAGAAATGGCCAGTTCCTCATCCCGCTCTATCTCGCGAGAGGCGTTAATAATCACATCCATCACTGCCTTTCGGTCGTCAGGCTCCCCATCAGTTACCACTATAATTGTCTCTCCCTCTAGTTTAGTCTGACCGGCAGCTTTGCGTTGAAAGTAGTTGTTGAGGGCATCTTGGAGGACAGAGGCTAGATTAGTGCCGCCAACCGGCTCGTTTTCCTGAAAAATCCGCTCCACTTTACTCGCTGTCACACTGTCGTACCGTTTAAACCGGCCCGAAAACGTATAAACCGCAATCCCGTCTGGGTCAAGTTCTTCGCATTTCCTCGCCAGAGCTAGGGTAGACTCCTGCATAACCGCCCACCGGCTTTTACCCCCCGGCTGGTCCTTGGTGGACATACTGCCACTTTTGTCAATAATTAGTGTGTAGTCGCGGGCTTCTATAGAAGCAAGCTCCTTCAATCCTGCCGGTGTCCGCTGATTGGCAGCGTTCATAACTACCTCTGTCACGCTCTTATTTCCTACCTCTTCCGCCGTGACAGTTTCACCAATGTTAAACTTTGTTCCAGCTGTCTGCAATTCTTCCCCAAGGCGCTTGAGAAATTGTGTGGCTTGGGAATCAGACCCTATTTGAATAAATAAAATTTATAATTCCTTAGCCCTCTCCATCCGGTTGCTGGCTTCTAGAACCACCTGAGTAACAGCCTCGCGATCGCTCTCACCATCTGTGATTACAAAGATAGCTTCTCCATTCTGCTTACCCTGACCCGCAGCTTTTCTGTGAAAGTAGCTGTCAGTTGCGTCCTTTAACACACCAGCTAAGTTAGTTCCGCCATCAGGACGATTTCCCGCAAAGATGGACGCTACCTTGCTGGATTGGACGCTATCATTTCGTTGAAAACCGTCTGAAAACAAGTAAACGGTAATCCCGTCTGGGTCGAACTGTTCGCACTGACTTGCCAGTGCTAGCGCCGCCTCTTGCGCTGCAGCCCACCGGCTTTTACCATCTGGCAAGTCTGTCGCTGCCATACTGCCACTCTTATCAATGATTAATGTATAGTCCCGGTTTTTCAGCATCACCAATTCTCCTCAAATAAATTAAGCGTATTGGCGGTTTATTAAAAAAATAATTCTCACAGCTCAATTAGAACCGATCTAAAGCCAGCAGCTTCCCGTAGAGTAAACGCCCTCGGTCGCAGAGGGAGGGAACTGAAAAAGTTGTTTAGGGGTGGCTGTCACTCCGTGCTGGCCACTCCCTAAACAGAATACTAATCCACGATAGCATTAAGCAGCACTTCCGAGAGAGTCATATCTTCCATATCCTCCATAGTAACAGTGTCAACGATATCAAACTTAGCGCCGGCACCTTGCAATTGATCGTCCAGCACCTTCAAAAATTGAGTCGCTGTCGCATCTTGGCCCACTTGAATAAAAGAAATCGCCAGTTCTTCATCTCTATCCAGCCGGCGAGACGCCTCAATAATCACCCGCATCACAGCTTTGCGATCGTCTGGCTCCCCGTCTGTGACCACCAAAATTGTCTCGCCATTGGCCTTTGTCTGGCCTGCAGCCTTGCGCTGAAAGTAGCTGTTGCAGGCATCTTGGAGCACCTTCGCCAGATCGGTGCTGCCAGAAGGCTCATTTTCTTTGAAAATTTGCGCCACTGTTGCGGCGGTTACATTGTCGTAGCGTTTAAACCGGCCAGAAAACACATAAACCGTAATCCCATCCGGGTCCAGCTCCTCACATTTGCTGGCCAAGGCAAGGGCAGACTCTTGCATAAGCACCCACCGGCTTTTACCCCCCGGCTGGTCTTTCATAGACATGCTGCCACTTTTGTCGATAATTAGTGTATAATCACGATTTTCCAACATAAGCGTCTTTCCTGTGAAAGTATTAATGGCCTTTCCCCCCTCTCCGCTTAGAGGATAGGGGAGTGAGGGGGGTCAGCGTGAAACTCTTTGCAAACATCAAACCCTAAACCATGAACAATCCAAAATCCCCTAATCCCCTAATCCCGGCCTTCCTTATAGCCTCACTCTTCTTTAAAACTATCAAAATTAGCCAGCGCCCAAGGTTTTTTACGAGTAAATTTTTCTTAAGACCGTTCGTAGTAGGGCTTCAGCCCAAAGGTTCGTAGTAGGGCTTCAGCCCAAAAGGTTCGTAGTTGGGCTTTAGCCCAAAAGGTTCGTAGTAGGGCTTCAGCCCAAAAGGTTCGTAGTTGGGCTTTAGCCCAAAAGGTTCGTAGTTGGGCTTCAGCCCAAAAGGTTCGTAGTTGGGCTTCAGCCCCACCCCGATAGCACCCCGCAACTCTACCGTCCGAGCTCCCTGACTCGAACGGTGGAGCAAGGGATCTCGACCGGCGCAGCAAGAGAGGGCTTGGCCCTACCGCCTCAAGGCATGGGACAGCAGCGGTTGCCAAACCGTGTCCCCCGCACACCGGCACCTGTTGCCCCGGGACAGCCCCGGCGCGGAGCGCTGGAACTGGGCCAGCTTCAGGCGGCGGCCAAGCTATCTTTCAGGGGCTGCCAGCGGAAAAAGCGCTCGCCGCCGATTTCGACTGCAATTTTGACGCGGGGCTCGATTTGAGGCAAAACCGTCAAATATTCAATTTCCTGACGGGAGAGGATGTGTCCTTCGATGATCCACAGCACCAGTCCCTTGGCTTTGGGGGGCAGGTGCTCCAGCTGGGTGTTTAGAATCGGGGGGACATAGTAGACATAGCCGACTGCAGCGCCGCTGCTGAGACTTTTCTTGCCGAGGTGGGGAGGGCGAACGCCGTGAACCCCAGTCAGATAGGCGGCTATGTCTCCTAGCCCCCGGGCGCTCAGGTTGTAGGTGGTGTACCCTGCTGCCCGTATGCGGCGCTGGTAGCGACCTTCAAAGCCCCCTTCCAAGGGGACATAAAGTCCCAGCGCACCGTTCTTTTCCAGATCGCGAATCAGTTGGCCCCCGGTGGTGATCAGTGCCATAACTGTGCTGTTTACCTTATCCTGTAGTTTTGTTAACTGCTGCTGGCATTTTATCCTGAATCAGGGGGGGGCTTTCTGCGCGGCGGCTTGCGCCACTGCCGCCGACTGGCCACAGGGGCTGCGGGAGCAGAAAAAAAATTTTTCCCAAAAGGGTAGACAAGTTCAAATAGATAGTTTAAGATTTTAGATTGTCGGCTTCTTTACAGGCATCCCAGTCTGCTGCGGCAAGAAGGGAGAGTTTGGGCCTGCGATTCCCCACGAAAGGCGTTGCAGAAGAGGAAATGAGCGGCACGGCTGAATGGCCAGTTCAGCGCTGCGGCCAGTCTCACCAGCAGGATACTGAGCAGCTCGCTGCTTAAGTCCCCAGAAGTTCCTCCTAAGGCCGGGATAAATTGGCCCGGTCGCTGACAGTTTAAGACAAAAGGCAATTTTGGCAGAGAACTGCCGGAAAGCTGGTTCCCTGAGAATTCAGGAAATCGGTGCTGGCTGGTCTGGTTAAAAAACTTTATGGGATCAAACGGATCGGGACTAAAGCCTGAGATCCGGATGTATAGTAGTGCGTAAAAAAAGGAGACCATCAAACCCGTGGCTTTAGGTATTGTGGGCACGAAGCTCGGCATGACTCAAGTGTTTGACGCGGAGGGGAAAGCAGTCCCTGTTACCGTGATCCAAGCGGGGCCATGCCCGGTAACGCAAATTAAAACGCAAGAGACAGACGGCTACAGTGCGATCCAAGTGGGATACGGTGAGGTGAAGCCCAAGGCGCTGAACAAGCCGCTGCTGGGGCACCTGGCCAAGTCGGGGACTGCGCCGGTGCGGCACCTGCAGGAGTATCGCGTGGAGAATCCAGGCGAGTACCAGTTGGGACAGGAGATCAAAGCCGATATTTTCAGCGCCGGCGAGATTGTAGACGCAATCGGAACCAGTATCGGCAGGGGGTTTGCCGGCTACCAGAAGCGGCACAACTTCGGGAGAGGGCCAATGTCGCACGGGTCAAAAAACCACCGGCTGCCAGGATCGGTGGGAGCGGGGACAACACCCGGTCGGGTGTACCCGGGCAAGCGGATGGCCGGTCGCCTGGGAGGCAAACAGGTGACAGTTCGCAAGCTGACAGTAGTGAGGGTAGACGCTGAGCGCAACCTGCTGCTGGTAAAAGGAGCGGTTCCGGGCAAACGGGGGTCGCTGCTCAATATTATGCCGGAGAAAAAAGTAGGCCGGTAGGTTTGTAGTTGGGCAAATGCCCAAACCCCAACCCCCAACCCCCAACACCTGAGAAAGGACAGAAGATATGGTTAACTGCGTAGTGCGTTCCTGGCAAGGAGAAGAAGTCGGCTCTTGCACTCTAGAGCTGCGGGTGGCGAAAGAAGAAAACGCCGCTCACATTGTCCACAGAGCGCTGAGAATGCAAATGGTCAACGCCCGTCAGGGGACAGCCAGCTCGAAAACGAGGTCGGAAGTCCGCGGCGGCGGACGCAAACCCTGGCGTCAAAAAGGCACAGGTCGCGCTCGCGCCGGCTCAATTCGCTCGCCGCTGTGGCGGGGGGGCGGTGTCATATTCGGGCCAAAACCCAGAGCCTACGAGATCAAGATGAACCGCAAAGAGCGGCGGTTGGCCCTGAGGACAGCGTTGCAAAGTCGCGCCGAAGATTTGATTGTGGTTGAGGAGTTCGCTTCTCAGTTGGCAAGACCCAAAACCAAAGAGTTGGTGGCGGCGCTGGAGCGCTGGGGTGTGGGGCAAGAATCAAAGGTGCTGCTGATTGTGAGCGAGCCCGAAGAAAACGTGATCCTGTCGGCTCGCAATATAGCTGCTGTGAAGCTGATTTCAGCTACAAGCTTGAATGTGTATGACGTGCTAGCGGCAGATAAAATTGTCACGACAGCCGCCGCGCTGACAAAAATTCAGGAGGTTTACAGTGACTGAATACAATCCCCGCAAATTGGCGGATCTGGTGCGTCGCCCCCTCGTGACAGAAAAAGCCACTCTGTTAATGGAGCAGAACAAATACACGTTTGAAGTAGCTCCAAAAGCGACAAAACCGCAGATAAAAGCCGCAATAGAGTACCTGTTTGAGGTGAAAGTGGTGAGCGTGAACACCCAAAGAAGCCCGCAGAAAAAGCGTCGGGTGGGCAGATTTGTGGGGGTCAAACCCCAATACAAGCGGGCAATTGTGACGCTGGCAGAAGGGGATTCGATCGCCCTGTTCCCCGAAGTGTAGAAGAGTCAGGAGTCAGCCGTCAGTGACAGCCATAAGGCAGGTCGCTGCAGGCAGCTGACAATCGGGGACATGACAACAGCGGACAGCGGACAGCTGACAACAAATAACTGACAGCGGACTTATCTTTTTCTATGGGCATCCGTTATTATCGGCCATACACATCAAGCACTCGCCAGCGCTCTGTCTCGGACTTTGCCGAGATAACGCGCGACGAGCCAGAAAAATCTCTGACGGGAGCGAGACACCGGCCAAAAGGCCGGAACAATCGCGGCGTGATTACCTGCAGGCACCGGGGGGGTGGCCACAAGCGCCTGTACCGGCTTGTGGACTTTAAGCGCGACAAGCGCAATTGCAGCGCCAGAGTGGCAGCGATCGAGTACGATCCAAACCGCAACGCCCGGATCGCCCTCCTGCACTACCAGGACGGGGAAAAGCGCTACATCCTGCACCCAAATGGATTGCAGGTAGGGGCGACAGTGATGGCGGGTCCGGACGCTCCGATTGAAACCGGCAACGCTTTGCCCCTGGGGAATGTCCCCCTGGGCACCAGCGTCCACAATGTGGAGCTGACTCCCGGAAAGGGAGGCCAGATAGTGCGGTCAGCGGGGGCTCAAGCTCAGGTGGTGGCGAAAGAAGGAAACTTCGTCACCCTGAAGCTGCCCTCTAGCGAAGTGCGGATGGTGCGCCGCGAATGCTACGCTACCATAGGCCAGGTGGGCAACACCGATGCCCGAAACATTAGCGTCGGCAAGGCGGGACGGACTCGCTGGAAAGGACGCCGCCCAGAGGTGCGCGGCAGCGTTATGAACCCGGTGGACCACCCGCACGGCGGTGGAGAAGGCAGAGCGCCAATCGGCAGGTCAGGGCCGGTGACACCTTGGGGCAAACCGGCGCTGGGGTACAAGACTCGCAAGCGCAACAAACGCAGCAGCGCTTTAATCGTGCGCCGGCGGCGCAAATCCTCCAAGCGCGGTCGCGGCGGTCGGGAGTCCTGAGGCGTTCCGCACCACCGGCTGTGCCGGTGCCGCGCCAAAAGCACTCACCCAACACCACCATCCTTCACGGTTTATTTTTGGAATTGAACTATGGGTCGCTCTCTCAAAAAGGGTCCTTTCGTTGCCGATCACCTGCTGAGCAAAATCGAAAAGTTGAATGACAAGGGCGAAAAGCAGCTGATCAAAACTTGGTCGCGAGCCTCAACAATTCTGCCGCAAATGGTCGGGCACACCATTGCAGTGCACAACGGACGCCAGCACGTGCCGGTGTACGTCACAGACCAGATGGTAGGGCACAAGTTGGGCGAATTCGCCCCGACTCGCACCTTCCGGGGGCACTCTAAAGGTGATAAGAAAGCAAAAAGATAGTTGGTCTTGGGGGTTGGGGGTTAAGGCCAGGGGTCAGTAAACAGCAGAGGGCGGGGCTCACCCGCAAGAAAAGCCACAAAGCTTTCCTCGCGGGTGAGCCCCGCCCCCCACAAAGCGCGACACTCGCGCCTTGCGAGAAACCTGACAGCCGACCGAGAACAACTGACAGCAAGACCTGCTTCATAAGGAGAAATCAATGGCTATAGACACCGAAAAAGAAGCCAAAGCGATTGCCAAATACATCCGCATGTCTCCTTCCAAGGTGCGCCGGGTGCTAGACCAGATTCGCGGGCGCGCCTATCGGGAAGCGCTGATTATTCTGGAGTTCATGCCTTACAGGTCATGCGAGCCTGTGCTCAAGACGCTGCGCTCAGCGGTGGCCAATGCGGAGCACAATTTGGGGGTAAATCCGGCGAAACTGATTGTCTCTCAAGCCTATGCGGATATGGGGCCGGTGCTGAAGCGCTTCCGCCCCAGAGCCCAAGGTCGCGCTTACCAGATTCGCAAGCAAACCTGTCACATCACTGTGGCGGTGGCTCCCGAACTTTCCGAATAATAGTGAGCGCCAAGGTTGGAATAGAGAAAGCGTCAGCAAGATTTTAGATTTAAAATCAGTTGATAGAATCTAAAATCTAAAATCTAAAATCTAAAATTGCTATGGGACAGAAGATTCATCCAGTAGGGCTTCGTTTGGGGATCACGCAAGAGCACCGCTCTCGCTGGTTTGCCGACGCCAATCGCTACCCAGAACTGTTGCAAGAGGACTACAAAATCCGCAAACATGTGGAGAAAACCCTCAGTAATGCGGGGATTGCTGAAGTGCGGGTGGAGCGGAAAGCCGACCAAATTGACCTGGAAGTGCGCACCGCCCGTCCCGGAGTGGTCGTCGGGCGCGGCGGTCAGGGCATAGAGTCTCTGCGCACCGGCTTGCAAGAAATGCTGGGCAACAGCAATCGCCAGATCCGCATCAATGTAGTGGAAGTGGCCAGAGTGGATGCCGACGCGGGGCTGATTGCCGAATATATCGCCGGACAGCTAGAGCGGCGGGTTTCCTTCCGGCGCGTGGTGCGCCAAGCCATCCAGCGGGCCCAGAAAGCCGGTGTGGAAGGGATAAAAGTGCAAGTTAGCGGACGGCTCAACGGGGCGGAAATCGCCCGCACCGAGTGGACTCGGGAAGGAAGAGTGCCCCTGCACACCTTGCGGGCCGACATTGACTACGCCTACCGCACCGCCAAAACCATCTACGGCATTCTCGGCGTCAAAGTTTGGATATTTAAAGGGGAAATCATTCCCGGACAGCAAGAGATCGCCGCCGCCGCAGGGACAAATCAGCCCCCGCGCAAGCAGCAGCGCCGCCGCCAGAAGTTTGAAGACCGCTCTAATGATTGAGGCTCACCAGCGCTCAGGAGCGCACTGTCAGCTTGCATCGCCCAAGCGTCAGGGGAGAGCAGCAGACAGCCGCGCAACAGACAGCTGACCGCAGACAGCTAATAATTGACCAATCATGTTAAGTCCAAAAAGAACTAAATTCCGCAAGCAGCAGCGGGGGCGGATGACGGGTATGGCCAGCAACGGCAACACCCTCAGCTTCGGCGAGTACGCCCTGCAAGCTCTAGAGCCGGCCTGGATCACCTCCCGGCAAATTGAGGCCAGCCGTCGCGCCATGACCCGCTACATTAAAAGAGGTGGCAAAATCTGGATACGCATCTTCCCCGACAAGCCGGTGACGATGCGCCCAGCAGAAACCCGGATGGGGTCAGGGAAAGGCTCGCCAGAATTCTGGGTGGCCGTGATCAAGCCCGGTCGCGTTTTATTTGAAATTGGCGGCGTCACAGAAGATATCGCCCGCGAGGCGATGCGCCTAGCGGCTTATAAGCTGCCCATCAAGACCAAGTTCATCTCGCGCGAAGAGGAGCAGTCGTAATTATGGCTTTGCCAAAAATTTCAGAAGCGAGAAGCTTGAGTGACGAACAGCTGGACGCCGAAATTCTGGCAGTGAAGCGGCAGCTGTTTCAATTGCGGCTCCTGCTGGCCACTCGCCGGCTGCAAAAGCCCCACGAGTTTAAGCACGCCCGGCACCGGCTGGCTCAGCTGATGACTGTTGAAGCGGAGCGCAAGCGGGCGGCAGCGGGGGGAGCTTCTGCCCCAGAAAAATCTGCAGGCACAGAATCGGGCCCAGTTGTGGAGTAGGTGACAATGGCAGTAAAAGAACGAGTTGGCTTGGTAGTCAGCGACAAAATGAACAAAACCGTAGTGGTGGCCATCGAAAACCGGTCGCCCCACCCGAAATACGGCAAAATCGTGGTGCGCACCAAGCGGTACAAAGCTCACGACGAAGAAAATCGCTGCAAAGAAGGCGACAGGGTGCGGATTCAGGAAACTCGCCCCCTCAGCAAGACAAAGCGCTGGGTGGTCACAGAGATTCTCACCGGCACCGCGCAAGCTTAAAGAATTTTTGGGAAAGCTTTTCTGGAAGTTTTTAGCGAGCTAAAAACGCGCCAGCGTTCCAGCGTTCCAGCGTTCCAACTGCAAGGAAAACCAACTGTGATTCAGCAAGAAAGCTACCTCAACGTTGCCGACAACAGCGGAGCCCGCAAATTGATGTGCATCCGCGTTCTGGGCGGCGGTCGCACCTACGCCAATGTCGGCGACGTGATTATCGCCGTCGTCAAAGATGCCATCCCCAATATGGCCGTCAAAAAGTCGGACGTCGTGCGGGCGGTGGTCGTGCGCACCCGCAAGGGCCTGCGCAGGGACAGCGGCATGAGCATTCGCTTTGACGACAACGCCGCCGTGATCATCAACGCCGACGGCAACCCCAAAGGAACCCGCGTTTTCGGGCCGGTGGCTCGCGAACTGCGCGACAAAAATTTCACTAAAATAGTTTCTCTGGCACCGGAGGTACTCTGATGGCAGTCCCAATTAAGGGCGGCTCACAAAAAGCAAACAACCAACCCGTGCGCTACAAAATGCACGTCAAAAAAGGTGACACCGTTCAGGTGATCGCAGGCAAAGAGAAAGGCAAAGTCGGCGAAATACTGCGCACCATCCCTAAAGAGAGCCAAGTGGTTGTCAAAGGGGTGAATGTTAAAACCAAGCATATGAAAGCCCAGCAGGAGGGGGAGTCGGGGAAAATTGTAAATTTTGAAGCGCCGATTCACAGTTCCAACGTGATGCTGTATTCCGCTAAGGAAAAAACAGTCAGCCGGGTTGGCTATACGTTTACCGAAGACGGGCGCAAAGTGCGCATGCTGAAAAAGACGGGCGAAATCATTGACTAGCCGCTGTGGCAACGTTGGGGAACGGCATTCAGGCACAAGTGATCTGGCGCTGCTTTGGCTCAAGCCCTGAATTCAGAAGTGAGAGTTAAGTCCCTGACCAAGACCAGGGAGTGTGAGAAGGAGAAATTATGGCAGATCGGCTGAAAATCCTGTACGGTGAGAAAATTGTCCCTAAACTGATGGAGCAGTTCCATTACACGAACATCCATCAGGTGCCCAAGCTGGTAAAAGTCACCGTGAATAGAGGCATAGGGGATGCGGCTCAGAATGCCAAGGCAATGGAAGCGTCCTTGAAGGAAATCGGTCTGATAACAGGCCAAAAGCCGGTGGTGACTCGTGCGAAAAAAGCAATTGCCGGTTTCAAAATCCGTCAGGGAATGCCGGTGGGCATTATGGTTACCCTGAGAGGCGAGCGTATGTACGCCTTCCTGGACCGGCTGATCAATCTGGCGCTGCCCCGCATTCGGGACTTTCGCGGCGTAAGTCCCAAGAGTTTTGATGGCCGGGGGAATTATACCTTGGGCGTTAGAGAGCAGCTAATTTTTCCAGAAGTTGAGTACGACAGTATCGACCAAATCCGCGGGATGGATATTTCAATAACTACCACGGCAAAAAACGACGAAGAGGGCCGCGCCTTGCTTAAAGAAATGGGTATGCCCTTCCGGACTACCTGAAAAATTTTATAAGGAGGAACGATGGCGGCTAACGACACAATTGCAGATATGCTAACTCGCATCCGCAATTCGAGTATGGCGCGGCACGAAACGACATCAGTGCCGGCTACTAAAATGACCAGGAGTATTGCAAAAGTCCTTAAGGATGAAGGATTTATTGCGGACTGCTCAGAGGTGGGCGAAGGGGTGAAAGTGCAGCTGGTGCTGTCCTTAAAGTACAAGGGGAAGAACCGCAAGCCAATTATCACCGCTCTCAAGCGAGTCAGCAGACCGGGATTGCGGGTGTACTCCAACCGGAAAGAATTGCCACGGGTTTTGGGCGGGATCGGCATTGCTATCATTTCCACGTCATCGGGCATTATGACCGACCGAGAGGCTCGTCGAGCTGGCTTGGGAGGAGAAGTGCTCTGTTATGTCTGGTAGAGGCGTTTTTAGATTTTAGATTTTAGATAGAAAGGTTGAATCCTTGCATCCAAAATCGAAAATCCATGCAGTAGTTAGGAGTGATCGTCATGTCTCGTATCGGCAAGCGCCCTATTCCCATCCCCGGCAAAGTAACAGTAGAAATTGACGGACAGCGGGTGGCTGTAAAAGGGCCAAAAGGCGAGCTGTCTCGGGTTTTGCCCGAGGAAGTCCTGGTCGTTGAGGAGAGCGGCACCATTACGGTGACGCGGCGGGACGAGTCGAGAGCGGCTCGCCAGCGCCACGGCTTGTGCCGCACCTTGGTGGCCAATATGATTGACGGCGTGTCCGCCGGCTTTCAGAAACGCCTGGAAATTCAGGGGGTCGGCTATCGGGCCCAGGTTCAGGGCCGCACCCTGATTCTCAATGTGGGCTACAGCAAGCCCGTGGAAATTCAACCGCCTGAGGGCATCCTCTTGGCGGTCGAAAACAACACCAACGTGATTGTTAGCGGCATTGATAAAGAAGTGGTGGGGAATACAGCGGCCAGGATTCGTGCCGTCAGGCCGCCGGAAGTCTATAAGGGCAAAGGCATCCGCTATGCGGGGGAATTCGTCAGACGCAAGGTTGGCAAAGCAGGAGGTAAGGGTAAGAAATGAAGCTAACTCGATCTCAATCTATCGCTCGCCGCCACCGGCGAGTCCGGCGCAAAGTGTTGGGCACCCCAGAACGCCCTCGCTTGGCTGTGTTTCGCTCCTGTGAACACATCTACGCCCAGGTGATTGACGACACCGCGCACCACACCCTGGTCGCCGCCTCCAGTCTAGAGCCACAGCTGAAGTCTCAATTGAAGTCTGGGGCTAACTGCGAGGCTTCGGTCTTGGTCGGCAAGTCGATTGCCGCGCGGTTGCAGGAATTAGGCATTCAAAAGGTTGTTTTCGATCGCGGCGGCAACCTCTACCACGGTCGCATTAAAGCCCTGGCCGATGCCGCTCGCGAAGCTGGATTGGATTTTTAGGGGGTTTGTGGGAAAGTTGGAAAGGCAAGCATTCTGGTGAGATGCGATAGCTCATGCGTGTGCGCGGCATCAAACCTTCTTTCCTTCAAACCTTGAAACATCAGTAAGGAAAAAGCTATGGCGGAACAGCAGCAACAACGCAGCAGTAGAAAAAAAAGCAGTCGCCCTCGGGAAAAAGAAAGCGAGTGGCAAGAGCGGGTGGTTCAGATCCGCCGGGTGACAAAAGTGGTTAAGGGCGGTAAAAAGCTCAGCTTCCGCGCCATCGTCGTGGTTGGCAACGAGCGGGGCCAAGTCGGCGTGGGAGTCGGCAAAGCTTCTGATGTGATCAGCGCTGTCAAAAAAGGGGTGGTTGACGGCAAAAAGCACTTGATTGAGGTGCCGATCACTAAGTCCAATTCTATCCCCCACCCCACCAAGGGTGCCGCCACCGGCGCGGCGGTGATCATGCGACCGGCATCTCCGGGGACGGGCGTGATTGCCGGGGGCTCTGTGCGCACGGTTCTGGAACTGGCCGGTGTGCGCAACATCCTGGCCAAGCAGCTGGGATCGGGCAATCCCCTGAACAATGCCCGCGCCGCTGTTAACGCTTTGGCCAGCCTGCGCACCTTCTCCGAAGTGGCGCAAGAGCGGGGCATTCCCGTCGAGAACCTTTACACTTAGTTTTTGTCAGCTCTCAGCTGGGAGGGCCAATCGTCGGCTGACAGCTGACAGCTTCCAGCACACAGCTTCCATGCAGGGAACAAACTTATGAGATTGCAAGATGCGGTGCCCAAGCAGGGCTCCCAAAAGCGCCGCCGCCGTTTGGGGCGGGGCGTTTCTGCCGGTCAAGGTGCCAGCGCCGGCAAGGGGATGCGCGGTCAGAAAGCTAGATCGGGCGGCAGCACGCGGCCCGGGTTTGAAGGGGGCCAGATGCCCCTGTACCGGCGCTTGCCCAAACTGAAGCGCTTTACCATCATTAATCGCAAGGAATACACTACGATTAATGTAAGCAAGCTGGCATCGCTGCCGGCGAATACAGAAGTGACTCTGGACTCGCTGATAGAAGCTGGCATTGTCACAGCCAATAAAGGCTCGCTGAAAATTTTAGGTGATGGGGAACTCAATGTCCCGCTGAATGTAAGGGCAGCTGCCTTTACAGCCGGTGCTCGCGCCAAAATTGAGGCGGCGGGCGGCAGCTGTGAGGTTGCAGGAGCCTGAGTGGTGCGGGGCTGGCCCGAGATGTCCAACTGGAGACAGAGGATATCCGTCAACCGCGGCGACACCGATGGCGCTGGCCTGTTCCAGTCGCGCAAAGAAGCTCGCTCAACTGTATTGAGAGGTACGCCTGCATGGTCGTTAGTCGAGATAAAGCTCCAACAGCCCAAGAAACTTTTATGCAGATGGCGCAAGCGGCTGGCCTCAGGGGCCGGTTGCTCGTCACTGTTGGCCTGCTGATTTTGGTGCGCCTGGGCATCTTTTTGCCGGTACCGGGGGTGGATCGAACCGCCTTTCAAGCGAATATTAGCAACAGCCCTTTAATCGGTTTCTTGGACTTTTTCTCGGGGGGCGGCATTCGCACCCTGGGAATTTTTGCCCTGGGAATCTTGCCTTACATTAACGCTTCCATCATTTTGCAGCTGATGACAGCAGCTATCCCCGCTTTGGAAGAGCTGCAGAAAAATGAAGGGGAAGCGGGGCGGCGCAAGATTTCTCAAATCACGCGCTATGTGGCAGTCGGTTGGGCGGTGATTCAAAGTATTGGTATTGCTCTGTGGGTTTCCAATTCTGGAGCGGCGGTCAGTCCCGGCCCTGTGTTTGTGGCTGAAACTGTGCTGGCCCTCAGCGCCGGTTCGATGTTTGTCATGTGGGTGTCGGAGCTGATTACCGAGCGCGGCATTGGCAATGGCGCATCTCTGCTGATTTTTCTCAATATTGTGGCCGTGCTGCCCCGCTCCTTGGGGAACACGATTGAGTACGCCCAGACGGGAGGCCGGGAGAGAGTGGGCCAGGTGATCGTGCTGCTGGTGGTTTTCTTGGTGATGATTGTGGGGATCGTGTTTGTTCAGGAAGGAACCCGCCGCATTCCCATCATTTCAGCACGCCGGCAAGTCGGGCGACGCCTTTACAGGGAGCGCACCAGCTATCTGCCACTGCGCTTGAATCAGGGCGGTGTGATGCCGATCATTTTTGCCTCGGCAGTTTTGATTTTGCCCTACTCGCTGGCACAGTTCACCCGCAATGAATTTTTGATTCAAGTCGCTAATTATCTCAGCCCGGGAGGCCCGGCCCCTTGGCTGTATGTGGCTTTCTACCTGACTCTGATTGTTTTCTTCAGCTATTTCTACGCTTCCCTGATTGTCAACCCAGTAGATATGGCTCAGAACTTGAAAAAGATGGGGGCGAGCATACCGGGCATTCGTCCGGGGAAGGCGACAAGTGAGTATGTGGAGCGGGTTTTGAACCGGCTGACCTTTTTGGGAGCCATCTTTCTGGGCTTGGTGGCTATTGTGCCCACGGCTGTAGAAAGCGCTACCGGCGTCAGGACTTTTCAAGGACTCGGTGCTACTTCCCTGCTGATTCTGGTGGGGGTGGCGATTGATACGGCAAAACAAATTCAAACTTACGTCATATCCCAGCGATACGAAGGAATGGTGAAGCAATAGTGGCGCGATTGATTTTCCTGGGACCACCCGGTGCGGGTAAGGGCACGCAAGCTCATAAGCTGGCTGAGATATGTGAAATTCCTCATATTTCCACGGGTGATATGTTGCGCTCCAACGTCGCCCAAAAGACTCCCTTGGGCCAAAAGGCGCAAGCTTTTATGGACAAAGGCGAGTTGGTTCCCGACGGGCTGATTCTGGATATGATGCGGGAGCGCCTCAGTCAGGCGGACGCCAAAGCGGGCTGGATTTTGGACGGCTTCCCGCGCAATGTCTCTCAGGCATCTTTTTTGGACGCGCTGCTTGAGGAAATGGCTCAGGTTTACGATCGCGTCGTCAATCTGGAGGTGCCGGATCAGGTCTTGGTGGCTCGCATGCTGAGCCGGGGGCTGAAGGAGGGGCGCAAGGATGATAATGAGGAGACGATTCGCCGGCGCTTGGAAGTCTATCGCCAGCAAACCGCACCGCTGATCGACTTCTACAGTGAGCGCCAGCAGTTGGTTTCTGTGAATGGCAATCTGTCAATGGAATTAGTCACGGCACAGCTCAAACAAGTTATTGGCTCGTGCGACGCGGGCACCGGTGCTGTTGAGTGAGTGCGCCCTTGCCAGTTCTAGGGGCCGGCGCAGCCCGACGCCGAGTTTCAGACTGCTTTGGGGTTAAGGTTTACTAAGATATGTTAAAATGAGATCCCCAGAGCAGTTCCCGTCAAGGGAAAGCGGAAAACCGTGTTAGTTGAGTTCCCCGGGCCGTAGCGTTGAGGTAAAAAGAAGTTGGCTAAGCAAGATTTGATTGAGATGGAAGGCACGGTGACGGAATCCCTGCCCAATGCCATGTTTCGCGTTGACCTGGACAACGGGTTTAACGTACTGGCCCACATTTCCGGCAAGATCCGGCGCAACTACATCAAAATTTTGCCCGGAGATCGGGTGAAAGTCGAGCTGACCCCTTATGACTTGACCAAAGGTAGAATTACTTACCGGCTTCGCAAGAAGTAGGTTTAGATAAAAGGTTTTCAAAACTCAGTTATACCGAGTGCTGAGTATGAGTTGCTTGCAATCAGGCAGATAAATTGATATAATATTACGTTTGTAGTGAGGCCAGCGCCGCTGTCTACCCCTCTGTCCTAGCTCTTTTCTGGAAGGGGGCTTGCAGAAACCCAGCTGTTTCGCACGCGAGAGTGAGTGAGGCAGCCGACAAAGGTCCAGTGCCCAGATGAACTGAACCTTGGGTTCGGGAGGCTCGCGACGCTGCCAGTCGTGCGCGGCCCTCAAAAACATCTGGGCGGGCGCATTCAATGGCAGCGGCCAGCAATAGGGGCGCAGGTACTGCCCGACCGGCTAAAAAACGGGCAAGCAATTGATATTAGGGAAGCGCCACACCCCGCCTCGCTTTCCTCCCTTGGCCAAATTAGGCGGGCAGGGGGTATCCAGCGGGATTCTTTGCATGAAAGTAAGATCGTCAGTCAAGAAAATTTGCGATAAATGCCGGATCATCCGCCGCCGCGGACGGGTGATGGTAATCTGTTCTAACCCGAAACACAAGCAACGTCAAGGTTAGAGGCAGGGCGCAGCACAGTGGGATGCCGGTATGGCATCAACTCGATCGTCGGAAATTTTAGCAACACGAGAAAAACACTAGGGGGAAAGAAGCGTGGCACGGATTGCCGGGGTAGATCTTCCTCGGGACAAGCGCGTAGAGATTGGCCTGACCTATATTTATGGAATTGGCCTATCGCGCTCTCAGGAGATTTTGGCCAAAACGGGTGTGAATCCTGACACCCGAGTTAAAGATTTAAGTGACGCAGATGTGGCCGCATTAAGAGATGCGGTAGAAAACGACTATCAAGTCGAAGGGGATCTCAGGCGCTGGGAAAATATGAACATCAAGCGCCTGATGGATATTGGCACCTACCGAGGACGCCGGCACCGCCTGGGGCTGCCGGTTCGCGGACAGAGAACCCGCACCAATGCCCGCACCCGTCGCGGGGCCCGCCGAACGGTAGCTGGCAAGAAGAAGGCAGCCGCTAAGAAGTAAGTCACACGCCTGCTGAACAGTTAACTAAAAACACTCTCAAGAACTATGGCGCGACAAACACCGAAAAAAGCTGGGCCCCGCAAGCAAAAGCGGAATGTACCGAATGGAGTAGCTTACATCCAGTCTACCTTTAATAACACTATTGTCACGATTGCCGATCAAAACGGTGAGGTGATCTCCTGGGCATCAGCGGGTTCCAGCGGCTTTAAGGGAGCCAAGAAAGGCACCCCCTTTGCCGCCCAAACCGCCGCTGAAAGTGCGGCCCGCAGAGCCAATGACCAGGGGATGCGCCAGATAGAAGTGATGGTGAGTGGGCCGGGAGCGGGCCGGGAAACTGCAATTCGCGCTCTGCAAGGTGCAGGGCTGGAAATCACACTGATTCGGGACATTACCCCCATCCCCCACAACGGCTGCCGGCCCCCAAAACGCCGGCGAGTCTGAAGGCAAGCTTTGCTGCTCAAACAAAAGTCAGAAGTGAGACGGGAGAGGAAAAAAGCGAGAAGTTCTGAATGGATGGCACCAATGACCCTATTACCCCGCACCCTTGACCGTCTCTGACTTTGACGATTTTTCGGGCAGCGGGCTTTTGTCACCCCGGAGACTGCCAGAGCGCACCTGCGCCCGCACAGAGAAAGCACCGTCAGGGAGCTTCCCCGGCATGCCCGCCCGCGAGTGGCTGCCGGTGGATATGCTGCTCTGTCAATTCAAGCGGCAGCAGCTTGACAGAGTACCGGCCTGCGGTGAACCGGGGTTCTCACCCAGGCCGGCAGCAGGAGTGCTTTCGCGCCCGCCGATTACAGGGCAAGCGGGTTTGACGCTGCAGCCGGCGCTCCGAGAGCGCAAGGCATTTGATTTTTAGGGCCGTCTCCATCTGGAACACTGTCCTAATAGGGCGGCAAGGAGGCATCTGGTGCTGTGGGAAGTAAAAAAAAATCCTGGTGTGGCCACATCAGGGAGTCAGTAAAGCAGGAAGTAAGTGTAGCGCGTGGAATGTGATGGCTGTCATGTCCGCGCTGTATCAGTCAAAGGTTGCAGCATTCACCACCGGGAGCGCCTGCGGCGCTTCCAGGCACAAAGGAGAAGGGAGGTAACTCCGTGGCGCAGTTTCAGATAGAGTGTGTAGAGTCCAGCACTGAGAAAGACCACAGCCAGTACGGCAAATTTATTATAGAGCCGCTGGAACGAGGGCAAGCCACAACAGTCGGCAATGCGCTGAGGCGGGTGCTGCTGAGCAACCTGGAAGGGGCCTCCGTGACGGCAGTCCGCATTGCGGGCGTCAATCATGAATTTGCCACCATTGCCGGGGTGCGGGAGGATGTGCTGGAAATCCTCCTGAATATGAAGGAAATTGTCCTCAAAAGCTATACTTCTCAACCGCAAATCGGTCGATTGCTGGCCAAAGGGCCAGCCCGGGTCACGGCGGCCCAGTTCGACCTGCCCTCTGAAATCCAGGTGGTTTCTCCGAGCCAGTATGTGGCCACCCTCTCCGAAGGAGCCACCCTAGAGATGGAATTTCGCATTGAAAAAGGCAAGGGGTATCGCTCAGTCGAGCGGGGGCGCGACGAAGCGAGCGCCCTGGATTTCCTTCAAATTGACGCTATTTTTATGCCGGTGCGCCAAGTCAACTACATCGTTGAAGACGCCGGCAGGGGCGGTGCTGTGGAGAAAGACCGCCTGATTCTGGAAATCTGGACGAATGGCAGTCTTAGCCCCCAAGAAGCCCTCAGCTCAGCAGCCGGACTGCTTGTGGAGCTTTTCAACCCACTCAAAGATATTAACTTTCAGGGGCTGGAGAAACGTGACGGCGATTCAGATGACCCAACCAGCCAGATTCCCATCGAGGAATTGCAGCTCTCAGTGCGAGCCTATAACTGCCTGAAGCGAGCCCAAATTAACTCTGTGGCGGATTTGCTGGACTACACCCAAGAAGACCTGCTAGAGATCAAAAACTTCGGTCAAAAGTCAGCCGAAGAAGTCATAGAAGCCTTGCAGAAGCGCTTGGGCATCACGCTGCCTCAAGAAAAGCAGGCTAAAACGAGCTAGAAAAGAGCGATCTGTCAAATATGAAGGGGTAAAAATTATATTTACTCCTTCATGTACTCTCACAAATGAGGCACAATACTGAGTAAATAATATTTGAGTGAGTCAGAAGGGGAGTCCGGGAGCACGCTAAAATACATAAAAGCGAGCCTTTGACACCATGACCTGTCAGGCTGGGGGCTGGAACTACCGGCCACTTGACCGACTCCCTTGGCAAACAAAACCAGGAGCCCCATCAGGGGCAATAATCTGGAGTCAGACAGCTCGTGAATTAACCAGGCTCAGACTAAAAAAAGAAAAATTCGGCTTTGGGGAGCGCCGCTGGCTAGCCAAAGCAGGAGGATATTGGCTGCGCCCTTTGACAGGAAAATCGCTCTCGATTAAACCTCTCAACAGTCCCCCCCGCTCATCAAAGATTTAATCGGGAAGTGCGACTTCCCAACTGCTCACTGACACTCGATTCTTCATTCTTGACACCAAATTATGCGTCACGGTTGTCGCGTTCCTAAACTGAGCAAGCCAGCTGACCAGCGGCGAGCTCTGCTGCGGGCTCTGACCACAGAGCTGATTCGTCACGGTCGGATCACCACGACCAAAGTGCGGGCCAAGGCTGTCCAGCCGGAAGCCGAGCGGATCATTTCTTTGGCCAAGGATGGCTCTCTGGCGGCTCGCCGGCAGGCCATAGGCTATGTTTACGACAAACAGCTCGTCCACGCCCTGTTTGAACAGGTAAAAGACCGCTACGGCAAGCGCAACGGGGGGTACACCCGCATTCTGCGCACCGTGCCCAGACGGGGAGATAATGCTGAAATGGCTATTCTAGAGCTGGTCGATTAACCGCGCCCACTTTGATGTCAGACACAGAGCCCCTGTCAACCAAACGCATCGCCCTGGCCATCCAATACCTGGGCACCCACTTCCACGGCTGGCAGCGGCAGCCCAAAGAGCGCACCGTGCAGGAAGAAATTGAAAAAATCCTGCAATCGGCACACGGCCGACCGGTGACCCTTTACGGTGCCGGTCGCACCGATGCCGGTGTCCACGCCGCCGCTCAAGTGGCTCACTTTGACACGGCGCTTACTGTCCCCCCCCACAAATGGGCGGCTGTTCTCAACACCCAGCTGCCCCCTGATATCGCGGTGCGAGCTTCGGCGCAGGTTGACAGCAACTGGCACGCTCGCTTCTCTGCCTCGTGGCGGCGATACCGCTACACCCTCTACACCGATCCGCAACCGAACTTGTTCGTGCGGGCCTTCGCTTGGCATTATTATTACGGGCCTCTGGATGAATCACTCATACTCGCCGCCTTGCAGCAGCTGATCGGCAGCCACCATCTGGCCGCCTTTCACCGCAGCCGCAGCAGCCGCTCCCATTCCTGGGTGGACGTGCAGGCGGCTGAGTGCGGCAGGCAAGGGCCATTCCTTTACATCGAAGTGCAAGCCAATGGCTTTCTCTACGGCATGATGCGCCTGCTGGTGGGGCTGCTGGTGCAAGTGGGGCGGGGACAGCGCACCCTGGCTGACTTCCAAGACCTGTGGGCTAACGAGCGCCGGGAAGAGGTCAAGTACGCCGCACCGGCACGCGGGCTTTGCCTGCTGCGAGTCGGCTACCCCGACTCCCCCTTCCCCCCAGATATCTGGTTTGACACTATGCCCAAATTCCTGCTTTCAGGCAGCACCCCGCTCTCAATCCCTGAAAATTATTCCCTGTAAACCCAAGACAAGGGAACCCTTTGGGTGTAATCGGGAGCTGATGTGATGGACTGGCTATCTGGCAGCCGTCTCACCGGCATCTCTGAGATCGCCCCCCGGGGAAATTATCTCCTAACAATTGGCTTTTAACCGATGAACAAAACTTACGTCCCCTCACAAAGCACCCTGGAGCGAGACTGGTACGTCGTGGACGCTGCCGGTCAGCGCCTGGGGCGTCTGGCAAGCGAAATCGCCAGAGTCCTGCGCGGTAAGAACAAACCCGTCTACACCCCCCACCTGGATACCGGTGACTTCGTGATTGTCATTAATGCCGAAAAAGTGGCGGTAACCGGCAAAAAACGCAGCCAGAAACTCTACCGGCGTCACTCCGGCAGACCGGGCGGCATGAAAACCGAAACTTTTGCCCAGCTGCAATCGCGTCTGCCAGAACGGATTATCGAACACGCCGTGCGCGGCATGCTGCCCAAAAATAGCCTGGGCAGAGACTTGTTCAACAAGCTGAAAGTCTATAAGGGACCCAGCCACCCCCACCTAGCCCAAAAACCCCAAGAGTTGAAAATTCAAACCATTCCAGGAGGAGAGGAATAATGCAAGCCACCGAACAGCAGGGCAGAGCCGTGTACTGGGGCACCGGTCGCCGCAAGTCAGCAGTGGCGCAGGTGCGCTTGGTTCCCGGAAGCGGTCAGCTGATCGTCAACGGGCGTCCCGGCGACCAGTACCTGCAATTCAACGCCAGCTACCTGTCCGCCGCTAAGGCCCCCCTGGAAACTCTGGGCCTGGAAAATGAATACGACGTCCTGGTTAAGGTGGAAGGCGGCGGACTCACCGGCCAATCGGAATCTATTCGCCTGGGCGTGGCCCGCGCCCTCTGCGAGCTCGACCCCGACAACCGCCAGCCTTTGAAAATTGAAGGCTACTTGACGCGCGATCCCCGCGCTAAGGAGCGCAAGAAGTACGGTCTGCGCAAAGCTCGCAAGGCACCTCAATACTCGAAGCGCTAATCAAAAAGGGCTGTTGCGCACATAAATTTCACTTTTAGCTGTCTTGTTTTTCAGGAGTTTCGCCCCTGTAACATGACATTGAATGCAGGTAGCGCTGGTTTTGCGGTTAGCTGTATGATTGGTGTGGTAAGCAGATTAAAAGCGTAACAGCTTGGATTTTTGTCGGCGGTTGGCAGCTAGATGCCGGTGGGAACCTTTGAGGGGTTTCAAGACCGTGCTCGTCTGGCAGGCTGACCGCCTGTGGCGATGACGGGCTACAATCTAAGCAGAGCAGGATTTAATCCTGGATTCTTGACGCAAAGCAGTAGGACACGGTATAATGAGATAGGTCTGTATCGAAAAAATAGCGAAGCGCGAACCGTGCCGACCGCTCGACTTGAAAATAGTGCTTGATTTCTTATCCGCCTTTGAGACTTCCGACACGGTTGCCAAGCGAAACAGGAAATTGAGCTTAAAGCAGCATTCATCGGCGCTGAGCGTGAAAGCGCTATGGGTTGAAGTAGGTGCCAAAACACCGACCTGAAACGTTCCCGCGCATAGTGCTGCGCGGGAGCTTCCCGAAAGCGAGTGCGGGATACCGCCCCTGCCGCCTTTATGGGCGATAGTGCTATCGTCGCATGGTCCGGGCATGCCTGGAATAATGTCGCGTAAATGTATCAGAAGAAAACAATGGCAAAACCTGACATCCATCCTAAGTGGTATCCAGAGGCTAAGGTGTATTGCAACGGGGAAGTGGTGATGACAGTCGGCTCCACTAAGCCAGAACTCCACGTCGATGTGTGGTCTGGCAACCACCCGTACTACACCGGCACCCAGAAAATTATTGACACTGAAGGGCGCGTTGAGCGCTTCATGCGCAAGTACGGTATGGGGAATGCCGGTGCTCAAAAAGGGGAAAAGGGCACTAAGAAGAAGTAGCGACGCTCTCAGCTTGTCGATGTGGGAGGCAAGGATTTGGGTTTCACGGATTTTAGAAAAGGCCGGTGCGGCCTTTTCTGAAATGGCTTTTCTAAAATTCCCGCAGCCTAAATACCGCACTACTATTTTGAATAAGCGAGAGCAACTGACATGGCTGAGACTTATCTGCTGGAAAAACTGAAATCCGTTGAGCAAACTTTTAATGAGTTAACCCGCCGTCTGGCTGACCCAGATGTGGCTAAAGATCCAAGTGAATTTCAGCGCTTGGCTAAGGCGCGTTCGTCTTTGGAAGAGGTTGTTAATACCTATGATATCTGGAAGGCGGCGCAAGAAGAGCTGACCGGCGCTAGGCAGGTTTTGAAGGAAGCTAGTGGCGATCCGGAGTGGCAAGAGATGGCGGCGCTGGAAGTTGAGGATCTGGAAGCTCGTCTGGCCGATTTGGAGCGGCGTTTGAAGATTTTGCTGCTGCCGCGCGATCCCAATGATGAGAAGAATATTATGCTGGAAATTCGCGCCGGCACGGGGGGCGATGAGGCGAGTATTTGGGCGGGGGATTTGCTGCGCATGTACTCGCGCTACGCGGAAACCCAAAAATGGCGGGTGAAGCTGGTGAGTGAGTCTCTGGCAGAAATGGGCGGCTTTAAGGAAGCGGTTCTGGAAATTCAGGGCGAGGGGGTTTACAGCAAGCTGAAGTTTGAAGCGGGCGTCCACCGCGTGCAGCGGGTGCCGGTGACGGAAGCGGGGGGGCGGGTGCACACTTCGACGGCTACTGTGGCGGTGATGCCGGAAGTGGACGAGGTGGAGGTGCACATCGACCCGAAGGATATTGAGCTGAGTACGGCTCGTTCTGGGGGGGCCGGTGGGCAAAATGTCAATAAGGTGGAAACTGCTGTGGATTTGTTCCACAAACCTACCGGCATCCGGATTTTCTGCACGGAGGAGCGCTCCCAGCTGCAAAACAAAGAGCGGGCTATGCAGATTCTGCGGGCTAAGCTGTACGAGATGAAGCTGCGCGAACAGCAGGAAGCTGTTACCTCTATGCGCCGGTCGCAAGTGGGCACGGGTTCTCGCTCGGAGAAGATTCGCACTTATAATTACAAGGACAATCGGGTGACGGATCACCGCTTGGGTGAGAATTTCTCGCTGAATGCGGTTTTGGAAGGGGATATTGAGGACGCGATCCAGGCTTGCATCGCCCAAGACCAGCAGGAACGCTTGCAGGAGTTAGCCGCTTCTAGTTCAACGGCGGCGACTTCTGTGTGAGGCGTCTGAGGTGCCGGTGGGACATGCCAAACTCTGGCACAGACGCTCTGCCGGGCCACTGCTGTGCCGGCTTTTTGATTTTTTTGGTTCCGCCGGCCAGCTAGGTTTGTTCTTCGTTAGACTGCTGGGATTTTAATTGGCTGAGCCTGGTTTCCATAGTTTCTTCAATATAGTCTTTCATCTCGGGGACGTAGAGGAAATGGTTATATTCCCACCGTAAGGCTCTGGAAAACCGGCCCCAGGTGCCCAAATCCGGGCATTCGAGAATTTTGGCTATCACCAGTTCTTGCCAGATGGGGAGTTTGCGGTAGCTGAAGAACTGGCTGCAAGTTCTGCCGTCTTTGCCTTTGTAGGCCGCCCAGACCATATGTTTCTTTAATCTCACCTCTGTGACGCGCACGCCCAGGATGGCAGATACTTCGTGTTTGATTCGCCCGGTAAATCCGGCTAGCTGGCTTTCCGGGTTGACGAGTTTGGCGGCAATCAGGCTCTTGCTCGGGCCCGTGTACCGGCGGCTGCGGGTTTTTGTGAATATGGTGTTAAGGTTAACGATCATGGTCTTGGCTCCCTGTTTTTATATGTCGGCCCAATAAGCTTAATCTACCCGCCATCACCAGCTGAACAATCCGATCTAACTGGAAAAGTGTTAAATTGATTCCACAAATGTTGCCGGACTGATTGGTAGTTTGGGAATGGCCGCTCTCAGGTATTGATTACTCTGGGAGCGGTTTATTAAAACTTTGGGTGAATACATGAAGTCTAGCCCGCCTGTGGGGAAATGACAAGCGATTGTTACAAATCTTTACAATTAACGCCTTGACGGGTGGTGTGGGCCGCGATCAGTCCTGACCGGCAGCCGGTGGAATGGGCCATAGGGCGTGGCCTCAGGCTCTAGGCGCATGGGGAAGATTCTCCGCAATGCCCCATGCCCCATGCCCTATGCCCCATTCCCCGGCATCGCGGTATGGTGCCGGTGCGCCGCCAGTGGGGGGGGTGGGAGATGTGAGTGCTGGGGGTGCCGGTGTGGCGCTGGCGGTATCGATCGTGCGGCAGCCGGCAGGCTGTTAGGGTGGTAATGCGGCTTGTTAGAGAAAGGAGGCAACGCCTCCCGATCCGCGTTCCCAGCTTGAGCTCAGAACAAGGGGATTCTTTACAATTAACGCCTTGACGGGTGGTGTGGGGCTTGCTGCATCCTCACCGGCTGCCGGTGGGGAGAGGGCATGGGGCCTGGGGCCTGGGGCATGGGCCATAGGGCATGGGGCGAGGCGCATGGGCCATAGGGCGAGGCGCATGGGGCATGGGGCTGGCGCATGCGGTTGATTAACAGCAATGCCATGCATGCGTGATGCCCAATGCCCAATACCCAATACGATGATGCCCAATTCGATGATGCCCAGGAAACAGGGGTGCCGGTGAGAAAATCCAGGCCAGTGAGCGCCGGGAGGCTCCCTGGCGCGGGAATCCGCCAGCAATAGGGGCGCTGCCGGTGGGCTACAGTCGAGGGGCTGGATTACCCCTGGGAACCCAGCCCACTCATGGCCACAGAGCTGGATATTAGGGAAGATAATATATAAGTTACGCTTATATATATATATATATATGCTATAAGCAATTGATAACATCAAAACGGGCTGAAAACAAACCCAACCTTTCTAGAATAGGGATAGTTAAACTCTGCAACAATGGCCAGCTCAGTCCCGTACCCTCGCCAAGAACCTTGAGCTCCTGGCGTAATCTGACCTGCGCGCTTGTTATTCCTATAATTTTTACCGGCATCTGCTATGTCCCGCCGCTCCTGTCAATCCGAGACCGGCAAAAGCAACTCGCCAAAGGGCCAGCTGCTGACCCCATTCCAACGCAAGCTGCTGCAAAAAAGTCTGGAAGACGATTTGCCCGAGAAGTACCGCCAGCGCATCCAAATCATGCTGCTGGCAGATGAGGGGAAAACTCAGCTGAAAATCTGCAAAGCGCTAGGGTGCTCTCAAGAGACGGCGCGGCACTGGATTTTCACAGCCAAAGCAGGCTTGGCTCACACCTGGAATGATAACCCCATAGGCCGGCCAAAAACTGTTAGTGACCAACATTTAGAGCTGTTGAAAAAACTGGCTAGCAACAGTCCCCGCGATTTTGGCTATCCATTTCAGCGGTGGACAGCGCAATGGCTGAGCAAGCATCTGGCGAAAGAGTGTGGGGTTGAAATCAGCGCTCGCCACATCAACCGGCTGCTGAAAGAAATGGGACTGTCCACCCGCCCCAAACCCCCCGCAGCTGAGGATACCGCGCAGCAAACCGGCACCCGCCTGGCAATTCGCGACCTGACGGGAGACTGTGGGCCAGATACAGACCTGTGGCTATTCAATTCTATCAGTTAAGGTGGCAGCTATGGCTGAAAAGGCATCTACGCCCGCAGTTTCTCGGGAACTGCTAGAAACAATATTAGGACAGTCTGTTGGGGAGCGGGAAGTCTCAAGTGCGCTACAATATGTTAAAATATTAGAGCCACCGGCACTCAAACAGTTCTGGAGTTCGCAAGAGGCTGAACCGGGGATCTATATCATTATTGCCGGCAAGTGCAGGCTGCTCGACCGGCACAATAATTCACCGGCTTCCCTGAAAGCAGGGGAATGGTTTGGGGAACTGACGCTGTTTCCGGAAGAGTCGTTTGAGCCTTATGCGGTGAAAGCTGCCAAAGATGCGCCGGTGGTGGGCTACATTGCAAGTGAGCGCTTGCAAGACTTGCTGCGCAAATATCCCAAAATCCGAGAGCATCTTCACCGGCAAGCAGTTGAGAGAGATTCGCAGCTGAGAGGCGCTGATGGGGTGCCGGTGGAGAAACCCGGTTTCTTGGAGAAACCAGGTTTCTCGGAAGCGCCGGTGGAGAAAGCCGGTTTCTCCGAGGTGACGGAGGCAAAAAACCAGAAAAAGATTAGCAAGGCTTATTTTCCCAGCCCCACCTTGCAGATTGGCCATTTGTGGCAGCGAGTAAGCCGGCGCTATCCGTTTTTCGCCCAGCAAAGTGCGTCTGACTGCGGTGCGGCGTGCTTGGTAATGGTGGGGCGATACTGGGGGAAAAGCTTCAGTGTCAACCGGCTGCGAGATATGGCGAATGTTGACCGCAATGGCGCATCACTGCGGGGAATTTCAGCAGCTGCGGAAAGTATTGGGTTTTCCACAAAACCGGTGAAAGCTAGTCTTGACCAACTGGCGAAACAGAACTTGCCGGCAATTGCTCACTGGGAAGGGAAGCACTACATTGCTGTGTATGAAATCACCCGCAAACAGGTTATTGTATGCGATCCGGCGATCGGTCAGCTGGCTCTCAGCCACGCAAAATTCAAAGCCGGCTGGACGGGTTATGCGCTCCTATTGCAGCCCACAGCTTTGATAAAAGATGCGAAGGAGTCCACTACGCCATTCTGGCAGTTCTTTGAGCTAGCCAAACCGCACGGTTTGGTGCTGCTGGAAGTATTCATCGCCTCCCTATTCATCCAGATTTTTGGGCTGATTACGCCCCTATTTACCCAGTTGATTTTAGACCGGGTGGTTGTGCAGCGCAGCCAGCTGACATTGACAGCGGTAGGGTTAGGGTTGCTGATTTTTAGCTTATTTCGAGTCGCCATGACCGGCTTGCGGCAATACCTGATTGACCAGACAGCAAGTCGAGTCGATGTGGCGCTGATAGTCGGTTTTATCCGGCACACCTTCCGATTGCCCCTCAGCTACTTCGAGTCGCGCTATGTGGGGGACATCATCTCCCGCGTGCAGGAAAATCGCAAAATCCAGCGCTTTCTCACGGGCGAGGCGCTGTCGATATTGCTGGACTTAATAACGGTTTTTGTTTATGTGGGGTTGATGCTGTGGTATAGTTGGAAGATGGCGCTGCTGGCATTACTGATTGTGCCGCCGTTTGTCTTGCTGGCGCTGATTGCCACGCCTTTTTTGCAGCGGGTTTCGCGAAATATTTTTAATGGCGTGGCTGAGGAAAGCAGCTATCTGATAGAATCTCTCACCGGCATCCGCACGGTAAAATCAATGGCGGTTGAGCAGACAGTGCGATGGCACTGGGAGGAACTCCTGAATAAGGAGATTAAGAGCAGCTTTTCCGGACAAGTCATCAGCAACCGGCTGCAGATATTCAGCTCCACTATTGAAGCGCTGGCTACCACAGGGTTGCTGTGGTTTGGGGCGTGGCTGGTGATTCAAAACCAGCTGACGATTGGGCAATTAGTGGCGTTCAATATGTTGCTGGGGAATATTATCCATCCTTTCCAGCGGCTGGCGGTGCTGTGGAATCAGTTGCAGGAAGTGACAGTAGCGATTGAGCGCATTAATGATGTGATAGACTCGGAACCGGAGGAAGATTTGCAGCATCAAGCCCGACAGTCATTGCCCGGTCTTCGCGGTCACATTCGTTTTGATAAGGTGACTTTCCGCTATCACCCGGAAAGCGATATCAATGTGCTGGAAAATCTCAGTTTTGAGGTCAAGCCCGGGCAAACGGTGGCGCTGGTGGGGCGCAGCGGTTCGGGGAAGACGACGATTTCTAAGCTGGTTTTGGGGCTCTATCCTCCTACGGATGGGAAGGTGTTAATCGATGGGCAGGATATCACCAGTTTATCACTGCGGTCGCTGCGGCAGCAAGTCGGTGTGGTGGATCAGGATACGTTTCTGTTTGGGGGGACGATTCGGGAAAATATTGCTATCGGGCACCCATCTGCGAAACTGGAAGATATTATGGAAGCAGCGCGACAAGCTGGGGCGGATGGGTTTATTAAGAAATTGCCAATGGGCTATGAAACCCAAATTGGGGAAGGGGGTGGGATGTTATCGGGAGGACAGCGACAGCGCTTAGCAATTGCTCGCGCTCTGTTGGGGAATCCCCGCTTGCTGGTTTTGGATGAGGCTACCAGTCACCTGGATGCGGAATCGGAACGGATTATCCAGAATAATTTTAACACGATTCTGAAAGATCGAACTACGCTGATTATCGCCCACCGGCTCTCGACGGTGCGCAAGGCTGATTTGATTTTGGTGCTGGATAGGGGGGTTTTGATGGAAAGTGGGACTCACGAGGAGTTGATGGCGAAGCGGGGTCATTATTTTTATCTCAACCAGCAGCAGTTGGATGTTGCCGGTTGAATTGAATCCCCCCTCCCCTCGTTCCCAGGCGGAGCCTGGGAACGAGGGATAAGGTCTAAAATTGTGATATAATTCAGATAAAACTATGCCGAACAGTTTGAATGGACGCACCCCAACTCAGATAGAAGAAGAGCGGATCGCCGGCGAGGGGTTATCCCCAGCAGCACCGGCTGCATCCAGTGATGACTGGTCCTATGCCACTCAGGAACTGCTGGACACTTTACCGCGACCTTGGACGCGGGGGTTGCTGTATTTTTTGCTGGTGTTTGTTTCTATTGCTTTACCCTGGGCTATGCTGTATAAGGTGGAGGAAACTGGTACGGCGATGGGGCGAATGGAGCTGAAAGGGGGTACGGTTAAGCAGGAGGCGGATGTTGCCGGTGCGGCGATTGCGGTGCGCGTGAAAGAA
>Ga0114941_100010_pt1 | contig 42313 bp, 33 predicted proteins | sample DevilsHole_FD_89580 | JGI IMG/M metagenome (GOLD analysis project Ga0114941, IMG submission 89580) | Groundwater microbial communities from Devils Hole, Nevada to study Microbial Dark Matter (Phase II) - Devils Hole | ecosystem: Environmental > Aquatic > Deep subsurface > Groundwater | place...
CCAAATACGTCATCGCTTTGCGCAGCGCATCCCGACTCATCTGCAACTCCTCCGCCATCTCCTCTAGGGTGAACATGAAGAAGTTATGGCCACGGGAGGCATATCTCTGGATCTGCTCATAAAGGATGAGTGCGTTCTTGTTGCCGTTCAACTTCTGGGTCAACTCCCGCCTCTTCTGCGGAGTCACCTCATAGGAAAGATCGCTCTCTTGCTGAAAAAAGGTCAGTGCTGCTATCATATTGCTAATAAATCTTTTTTTGGTTGATGGCTGGCCGGATTTTTTTGGCTTCACCATCTTTTTTTTTGCTTGATTACCCATCATAGCACAAGTTTTCCTCCACGGCAACCCCTAATTTGTGGATGGCTCGGCAGCGGGTGCCGGTGGGGTGTTTTCGGTCGCAGCTCCCCGTTAGGCCCACTTGCCGTTGCTGGGTGGCTGGTGAGGTCATCGAAAGCCACCGCGATCGGGCTGCGACGGGACAGCCCCTGCCGGCTTGCCGCTCTCGGTTGGAGGGTTTCCCTGTGCCGGCGAATCGGTGCCCGACTTGGGTGCCGGTCAGGGATCCGCCTCAGGCAACTTCACTGGCCACGGCCAAATTTCTGCTATACTGAACCCCAACACTTCCCCCAAGGCAGTTATCGCCTTCCACAGGGTGCGGCGGTTGAAGCCCAAGTCTTTCATAATTTAGTTGGGCTGCACGCGGATCAAACCATTGCCCGACTGTTCGCAACATTTCAAATACAGGTAGACTTTGAATTGCGTGTAGGTCAGCTTCCTGGTCAACTCGCAAATTTCACCGTCTTCGAGCGAATAGCTCGGCATCCTAGACTGCTGGCCCCTCCCAATTATGGACTTCAGAACGACGCTTGCACTTGTTTTTCGAGAGACAATTTAATCTTTAAGTTGCCCGTTTTAACTGTTTTTTTGATTAATTCTTGAATCTACCACAAACCAGCCGCCGGCACAACCCCAGCACCGGCACAATCCCCGATTGTGTCAGCGCCTCCCAAATCGGGTAAGCTAAATCCAGACAGTCAGGGTGCCACCGGCAGACAGCGATTCGCGCTTTGCGGGGCCCACAACACAGCCGCACGCACCGCAACGGATAAAATTCGCTTAATCAGTGCATCTATAGACCCACCGGCAGCAAAGCCACTTCGCCTAATTTATAAGCCCTTTGTCTTGCCGCGCCGGCCAAACATTCGTAAACTCTCCATGCGGATACGTTTCTCGCGGCAGGCATTGCCGGTTGCGGAAGCGACAGCCGCAAAAGTTGCGACGCCAATCTGCCATTGCCATTAGGAAAACTTATACAGACCCGTCCCTTCGACACGAGAAGCGAGTTTATGGCAGACAAAATGAGCGCCGGCGAACTCCAGAAGCACTACGCAGCAGGCAGGAGAAACTTCCCCAACATAGAACTGAGTGGGGCCGATTTGAAGCGGGCCAACTTGCAAGGAGTCAACTTGCAAGGAGCCAACCTGCAATGGGTAAACCTGCAAGGAGCCAACTTGGAAGAGGCTTCCCTAACCGGCGCAGACTTCCACAAAACAACCCTATTTGACGCCAAACTGCAAAAAGCCAACCTGCAAAAAGCCCACCTGAGAGGCGTCAACCTCCAGTGGGCCAACCTGCAAGAAGCTTGCCTGCAAGAAGCGGTACTCCCCAAAACAGACCTGGGTAACGCCAATCTCAGAGGCGCAAACCTGAGGTGGGCGTCGTTACAGGGAGTTAACCTGCAAAAAGCTTCCCTTGCCGGTGCTGATCTGCGAATGGCAGCACTGGCACAAGCCAACCTAGCGGAGGCCGACCTGCAAAAGGCCAAGCTGCAAAAGGCTTCCCTGCAGCAAGCTTCCCTCACCGGTGCCAACCTGCAAGAAGCTTTCCTCCAGCAGGCTAATCTTCAAGAGGCAGACTTGCGTCAAGCAAACCTAGCCAGCGCCAACCTGCAAGGGGCCAACCTGCAAGGGGCAGCACTGCCATCCCTAAAAAACATGTCCGGGGCAAACTTGTTTGAGGCCAATCTCCAGGGCATTCAACTGCCAGAGGGGGAAAACCTGCACGAAGTGATACTGCCTAACGGGTTGATACCAGATAGCCGAGACACTGCCCCGAAGCCGTCTTTGGCCACTCCGCAAACAAGCGATGGGATTATACCACAAGAATTGCAAAATGTCAATAAATTCACCGGCAGTACCGCCGGCACCCCAGCCTCACCCAGCCTCCAGACATATATTCCGTCCTTCCGGGGCGAGAGGGCAGGAGGGTTAGGTTTGGTACAAGATATCAATTTAGAGGCATCAGACCGGCAGCCCAGTGCAGAACTCGAGCAGCTAGCCCTCGCCCAGCAGCTGGCTGACGGTGAGGGAGATTCAGAAAGTGTGGCAGAAGCCGCAGAGCGCCGCGCCCTAGACATAGCTCGCCGGCGGGGGAAATCAGCCGTTCGGCAAAAATTGCTAGAAGCGTACAAATGCCGGTGCGCCATCACCGGCTGCAACGCCGAAGCCGCCCTAGAAGCGGCTCCCATCCTGCGTACCGGCACCCCAGAGAGCAGCAGTGCCAGCAATTGGTTGCTGCTGCGGGCGGACATCCACACCCTCTTTGACCTGAATCTGATTGCCATCGAGCCCTACACCTTAACAGTGCGCCTAGCCCCCAACTTAAGCAACACAACCTACAGCGCTCTCAGCGGGCAGCCCCTGAACCTTCCAGCCGATCCAGCAGCCACACCGAGCACGGAGGCGCTGCAACAGCGATGGAACCAGTGCCGGTGGACAGCGGCGCAGCCGTGAAGCAGGCCAAGTTGCCCTCAGTTGCGGGACTGCAGCGCCAGAGCAGGGCTGACTGCCAAGAAAGCGCAACCTCGTTAAAATAGTCAAAAACCGTTGAGAACTAGGTAGAGTAGCAGCTTCCGTGACTCAGAAGAGGGCAACAGAAAAAGATCAGAATCCGCAAGGGGTGTGGCAGCACACCGCCCTAGGGAACAGTTACTACAGCCTGCTAGGACTGCATCCCTCAGCGTCAGTCATAGAAATCCGGCGAGCGTATCGGGAGTTGAGCAAGCGCTACCATCCCGATACCACTGAACTCCCACCGGCAATCGCCACAGAAAAGTTCCAAAAACTGAACGAAGCCTACGCCACCCTCAGCAGTCCAGAACGGAGGATAGCTTACGACCAAAAGATTCGCTACTCCCGCATACCGGTGATAATGCCACCTGTGGCCTTAAACCGGCATCTTTCCCAGCAGCGCCAAACGCAGCACTCCGCCGCCTACCTGGACCCTACAGATCGCCCCCTGTCTGCAGGAGAGATTTTCGCCCTATTCATTCTGGGCCTTACCTTCCTGGGGTGCCTGCTGATAGCGATTACCATTGGGTTGGTCAGAGACGGAGCCACCTTAAAACCGGACGCATTGAGCACCCCCCCCAGCACTGTACTTGTGCGAGAAATAGGACAGGACATGCCGGTGCTGCCACTGCTCAGCCCCCAAAAGGCGTGAGCCAGCGGTGAGCAGTGCAGTTTACTAAAATTTAACACTCAACATTTAAAATTTATTTGGGGCGTCTGCCGGTCACTCTCAATTCATGCAAAAGAGCCATTTGGAAATACTGGAATGGGAATTTAGCTTTTTTTTTACAGAACAGATAGCGAGCGCGGACATCATTAAGCACAACAGGTTGGCGGCCAGAAACCGGGTTTCTTTAAGAAACCCGGTTTCTAGAGGTGCCGGTGATTGGTGTCCGCATACTTATATCAGGTAAAAAAGGGTAAAAATGGGTGGATAATTAGAAGAGGAAAGAGATAGGCGGGAGCGGGAAAAACTGCTCCAACCCAACCCAAGCAAAACTCAACATTTTTCACAAGATTATGGTTCTGCCTAGCGCCGAGACACCACTGTACAACCATCCCCTGCCAGAAATCGAGCAATGGCTGAGAGCGCAAGGGTGCCAACAAGACCGCAACCAGCTGCACTGCTGGCACATCCAGAGGCCAAGCTGGGAAGCGGAGATAGTCTTAGATATCGACCAGCTGACCGTGCGATATTTCCGGGCCAGTGCGGACGGGCAAGATATTCAGCGTGCTTTTAAATACTCGCTTTCGCGGCGAGACATTGAACAAGCCGTTTTTTCTGGCCCTTAGAAACATCAAAAAAGAAAAAAGGGAAAATAGCACTTTTTCCTTTTCGGCTGTTCCTTTTAAGTTTTCACCTTTCCAAACCGGCGGTCGCGCTGCTGGTAGGCGCACAGAGCCCGGTGAAACTCGGAGCGGTCAAAATCGGGCCAAAGGGTGTCCGTGATGTAGATTTCCGAGTAAGCCACCTGCCAGAGGAGGAAATTGGAGATACGCATCTCACCACTGGTGCGGATCAGCAAGTCGGGGTCAGAAATGCCTGCGGTGTAGAGATGGCGCTCAAAAAGAGCCTCATCGATTTGTTCGGGCTCGATTAAACCTTGCTGCACCTCCTTAGCGATCGACCGGCAAGCCTGGAGAATCTCCTGACGGCCCCCATAATTTGTGGCCACAGTAAACTGAATTCCCTGATTGTGGCGGGTGTCCTCCATCGAGCGCCTAATCTCAGCTTGTAGCGAGCGAGGCAGGGAGTTTAAATTGCCCACAAATTGGATGCGCACATTTTCCCGCATCATCTCCTCGAGTTCCTGCCGCAAGACCCGCTCAAACAGGGCCATCAAAAAATCCACCTCTTCCAGGGGGCGGCCCCAGTTTTCCGTAGAAAAGGCATAAGCCGTCAGCGCTTGAATTCCCCAGTCCCTGCAGCAGCGCAGCAGATCCTTGAGCGCATCCACCCCCCGGCGGTGACCCAGGATGCGAGGCAGCCCCTGACGCTTGGCCCACCGGCCATTGCCATCCATAATCACCGCCACATGCACAGGGAGGCGCTCTCGGTCAAGGTCAGCAGGCAAGTCTTTTAAGACAGTTGGGTTTGCAGTCATTTTTTCTCACCCGAAGCCGATGATGGAAGACTCAGAATACGCGAAACAAAAGCCAGTATCCGGGAGCTAAGGCGACCCAAAGTGCGCAGATTCGGGGCGACAGCTTCCCGCTCAACCGATTGAGAGAAACGAGCCTCTAGCAGTTCCTTAAGTTTACTGCTAGTCAAAGGACGATTTAGGCCCCCTCGTTCTGCGAGCGAAATAGAGCCCGTTTCTTCAGATACAACAACACACAAGCAATTTTCGACACGCTCAGTAATTCCCATCGCCGCTCGGTGGCGGGTGCCGAGCTGCCGGGAAGCCGTGCGGTCAGACAGGGGCAGAATCACCCCGGCAGCCACAATGCGGGAGGCGCGAATCAGCACAGCCCCGTCGTGCAGCAGAGTTGTCGTCTGAAAAATCGTCTGGAGCAGTTCCTTAGAAACCTCACTGTTGAGCCTCACACCGGGCACCGAAAAATCGCGCTCATCTATGGGAGGGCCAGTTTCTAGAATCAGCAGAGCGCCGGTGCGGTTTTGGGAGAGTTCCCTAACCGCCTCCACAATTTCATCGATCACGCTGTCGGGTTTGGGAACGGCTCCCCGGTGAGATTGAAACAGCTGCACAATTTCTCCCCGACCGAGCTGTTCTAGAAAGCGGCGGAACTCCGACTGCAGGATCACAGCCATTGCCACCGCACAGCCGATCGCCAGCTTTTCCAGCACAAAACTCAACAGCCTCAGCTGCAGGCTGCTGCTGATGGCCGTGCACAGCATCAGTACAATCAATCCTCGCACCATCCATAGCGTGCGGCGCTCACCAATGATCACCAGTACCATGTAGGTCAGGGCCAGAACCAGCCCAATATCGATTGGGCCTTTCAGCCAATGCGTCCAAATATCCATCAGGTGACGCAGCAAGGACTGAGTCCAGCTTGGGTCATAACCGGGACCCGAAATCATTAAACTTTAAGCAACGATTAGCTGAATTTTGCTTGGAACGGGATCAGCACGCTGAGTCCCTACTAGCTTGATTTTATGCCAGCCGACATCTATTTCAGGCCGGCACCTCACCCTCACCCCTGCAATAGGGACGCTAGTTAGGCCCGCTTTTGACATCAGGCACCCCTGACAGCAGGGGAAACTAGCCGACAAAAACTTCTTAACCGCAGGCGGCGTGCCCGCCGACGCCGTTTTGTGCGCAGGCTGCACCCTCACGCCACCCCGCCCGCAGACTGGGGCCGGCATCTCCTGAGGTGCCGCCCGGGCTGTAGGCATTGCCCGGAACCACCGGCACTGCCACCCTCTGGCCACCGGCAGGATGCCTGTGCCACTTGAGTGGCACAGAGCTGGGGACTTGAGGCTTGAGCGCCGGTCAAATCATCTCAGAAACCGGGTTTCTTTTGCTAGGGGCAAGGAAATACCGGTCGAATCCCGGAAAAGAAACCGGGTTTCTTTTCCCCACCAGAGTGCGAGAGTTTTTTATTTTACGCCTCAGCCCTTTCCCCCCAACGCCGCTGATCACAAATGTGAGAAAAGCCTCTCCCCCGCCCTCACAACTCACTCTTGTGTTAACCGTTGAGTGATGCTGCTTTCAGGAATCAGCCTTGCGGGCAAACGGTCGAGTCGCAGCAAGTCTTGGTAGGTTTCCCGCTGCAAGATCACATTCGCTTCCCCATCTCTGACCAACACCGCTGCCGGTCGGGGCAAACGGTTGTAGTTAGAGGCCATACTATAATTGTAAGCACCCGTGCCGGGAACCACCAAAATGTCCCCGGGCTGAGTTTTGGGCAGCTGGGCTTCTTGAATCAGGATGTCTCCGGACTCGCAGTGTTTGCCGGCAACCGTAACCTTCTCCGTCAAGGGCTCACCCATACGGTTGGCCACCACGGCGCGGTAGACGGCTTGATAAGTGATCGGACGGGGATTGTCCGACATGCCCCCATCCACCGACAGGTAAGTGCGAATTCCCGGAATCGCTTTCTGGCTGCCAACAGTGTAAGCCGTCACACAAGCAGGGCCAGCGATTGACCGCCCTGGCTCGCACAGCAACTTCGGCAGCGGCAGACCCTCGGACTGGAGTGCGCCGGCAATCGAAACGCACACGGTTTTCACCCAGGCGTCTATGCTAGGCGGGTTGTCCGATTCCGTATAGCGAATCCCCAAACCGCCACCCACATTCAGTTCCCCCACCGGCAGCCCGTACTGGGCCGCTTTCTGGAGCCACTGCACCAACACACCGGCGAGATCCGCATGGGGTTGCAGTTCAAAAATCTGGGAGCCAATGTGGGCGTGCAGACCGGTGCACGATAGAGCAGGTTGCTGGCTGACAAAACTAAATACCTCGTCCGCACAGTCGGGGTCAAAGCCAAATTTGCTGTCCAAATGGCCGGTGCGGATGTACTCGTGGGTGTGACACTCAATGCCCGGGGTAAACCGCAGCATGATGCGCACGGGTTGGCTAGCCTTCTTAGAAATGTCTGCTGTTGTGGACAAATCCAGCCAGTTGTCCGCCACCACAGTGCAGCCGGTTTCCACAGCCAGCTGGAGCTCCTCACGGGATTTGTTGTTGCCGTGAAAATATATCTTGTCCGGGCTGACACCGGCTGTGAGGGCGGTGTGCAGTTCTCCGCCTGACACCACATCAATCCCCAAACCTTCTTGGGCCACCACCGCGCCAATGGCCAAACAGCTCCAAGCCTTAGAAGCGTAGAGGACTTGCGATTGGCCTGGATAGTAGCGCTCCAGAGCCTCCCGGTACTGCCGGCAAGCCGTCCGCAGGGTTTGCTCATCGACAATATAAAGCGGCGAGCCAAATCGCTCAACCAGAGCCGTCACGTCACAGCCCCCAATTTCCAGGCGGTCAAGGCGGTTCACCCGGGCTGTGAGCGGCATAAGTTCCTGGTTGGGTGAGCGCGATTCTGATGCGGCGGCCTGATCTGGCAAATATTTGCGGCCAGAATTTTCAACCCCTGCAGGGCGAGTCAATACCATAATCCTCTTAGTTGTCCGCCGGTCGAGGAACGGACGTGAGTGGGTTTCGTTTTTCAGTGTACAATTGTCAATTGTGCCTTGCGAAAACATTCACTCCCACATTTGGTGAATTTTTTGGAATTGAAACCGCTGACATCACAGCTGCTGCCCAAAGTCCTGGAGCTAGACCGGCTGTGTTTTGGCGGACTGTGGACTTTAGACGCCTACCAGCGAGAGTTAGCCAGCAACAACAGCGAGTTGCTGGTGCTGTCCATTCCCCCAGTGGACAGGCCCGAAAGCGGCGAGTCAGAGCGCTTGGTTGGCCTCGGTTGCCTGTGGGCGATTTTGGATGAGGCTCACATCACCCTGCTGGGCATTCATCCAGACTTCCAGCAGCAAGGGTTGGGTCAGGCGCTGCTGGCATACCTTCTGGGGGCAGCAGCCCAAAGGCACCTAGAGCGGGCCACTCTAGAAGTGCGGGCCTCTAACCGCGCCGCCCTCTGTCTCTACCAAAAATTTGGCTTTCAACAAGCCGGTCGCCGCCGCTGCTACTACCAAGACACCAATGAAGATGCCGTAATTATGTGGCGTCCCGGCCTGCAAAGCCCAGAATTTGGCCAAAATTTGGCGCTCTGGCAGGGAGAGAGTGGCCAGCGTCTGGCTTCAGCTGGCTGGCGTTTAGACTTAAGTCACTACCTTTGCCCCTAGCAAAGCTGAGGTTGAATCGCAGGGAAGGCAAGCCGGAAGCCCTGATTGACAGCGATGCTCTCCCGTCAGAGTGGCAGACCCTCCAGGCGTGCGCCCGGGCTGTAAAATGTAAACAATGGCAGATACCCGCTTCGGAAAAGATCGGTTTTCCGAAAAGCTTCTTCTGTCACAGGCAAGCGATCCGTTACATTAATTACAGAATAATTTTTAAACGCGCTTTCTTTGGGAAATTGCCAGATCGCCTAATTGCGCTTCGATTGCCAAATTGCCCGCACAGCTTGATGCAGCCAGCGTTTCCACACTGTCATGCGCCGGACGTCTCGCTTCAGACAAACCCGCCCTCGAGCGAGCGGGCCCATCACAGACAGCTAGATTAACTGTGCTAGAATCAGCTTACGGGCACGCAGCAGGTGATGGAAAAACGCCATGTTTGAACGCTTTACAGAAAAAGCCATTAAGGTGATTATGCTAGCCCAGGAGGAAGCACGTCGCCTGGGGCATAACTTCGTAGGTACTGAGCAGATCCTTCTGGGTCTGATAGGAGAAGGGACCGGTGTAGCCGCCAAAGTGCTGAAATCTATGGGCGTCAACCTGAAAGACGCCCGGATAGAGGTGGAAAAAATCATCGGCAGAGGCTCAGGCTTCGTCGCTGTTGAAATTCCCTTCACTCCAAGGGCCAAGCGGGTTTTGGAGCTCTCCCTAGAAGAAGCTCGCCAGCTGGGGCACAACTACATTGGCACGGAACACCTGCTCCTTGGCCTTATCCGTGAGGGGGAAGGCGTGGCAGCAAGAGTGCTGGAAAACCTGGGAGTTGACCTGTCGAAAGTCCGCACCCAAGTCATCCGCATGCTGGGCGAAACGGCAGAAGTCACCCCCGGCGCTAGTGGAGGTCGCACCAAAACCCCAACCCTGGATGAGTTTGGTGCCAACCTGACCCAAATGGCAGGGGAAGGCAAGCTTGACCCGGTGGTGGGACGCCAGAAGGAAATTGAACGGGTGATTCAGATTCTGGGACGCCGCACCAAAAACAACCCCGTGCTGATTGGGGAGCCCGGAGTCGGGAAAACCGCCATCGCCGAAGGTCTGGCTCAGCGGATCGCCAACAATGATGTGCCCGACATCCTGGAAGACAAGCGGGTCGTCACCCTGGACATCGGTCTGCTGGTGGCCGGCACTAAGTACCGGGGCGAATTTGAGGAGCGCCTCAAGAAAATTATGGATGAAATCCGCTCCGCCGGCAACGTCATCCTGGTGATAGATGAAGTTCACACCCTGATTGGGGCCGGTGCGGCTGAGGGCGCTATCGACGCCGCCAACATCCTCAAACCGGCACTGGCCCGGGGCGAACTGCAGTGCATCGGCGCAACTACCCTCGATGAGTACCGCAAGCACATCGAGCGCGATGCCGCCCTGGAACGCCGGTTCCAGCCAGTGATGGTGGGCGAGCCCAGCGTGGTAGAAACCATTGAGATTCTCTACGGTTTGCGCGAACGCTACGAGCAACATCATAAGCTGAAGATTTCCGACGCCGCCCTGGAAGCAGCCGCCAAGCTCTCTGACCGCTACATCTCAGACCGCTACTTGCCCGATAAGGCAATTGACCTGATTGATGAAGCCGGCTCCAGAGTCCGCCTGCTCACCTCCCAGCTGCCACCGGCAGCAAAAGAACTGGATAAGGAGCTGCGCCAAGTCCTCAAAGAAAAAGACGACGCCGTCCGGGCTCAGGACTTTGACCGCGCCGGCGAGCTGCGCGACCGCGAAATGGAAATTAAAGCGGAAATTCGCGCGCTCGCCCAAAACAAAAAGTCAGACTCCCCTCGCGGTGAGGATTTATCGCCGGTGGTCACCGAAGAGGACATCGCCCAAATCGTGGCCAGCTGGACAGGGGTGCCGGTGAACAAGCTCACCGAATCCGAATCCGAAAAGCTGCTGCACATGGAAGACACCCTGCACCAGCGTCTCATCGGTCAGGAAGAAGCTGTCAAGGCCGTCTCTCGGGCCATTCGCCGGGCTCGCGTCGGTCTGAAGAACCCCAACCGGCCTATCGCTAGCTTTATATTCTCTGGGCCCACCGGCGTCGGCAAGACGGAACTCACTAAGTCACTGGCGGCTTATTTCTTCGGTTCCGAAGACGCCATGATTCGGCTGGACATGTCCGAATATATGGAGCGCCACACTGTCTCCAAACTGATCGGTTCGCCTCCGGGCTATGTGGGGTACAACGAAGGTGGCCAGCTGACTGAAGCGGTGCGCCGTCGTCCCTACACCGTGGTGCTGTTCGACGAAATCGAAAAAGCCCACCCCGATGTCTTCAATATGCTGCTGCAAATTTTGGAAGACGGTCGCCTCACCGATGCCAAGGGTCGCACGGTGGACTTTAAGAATACCTTGCTGATCATGACCTCGAACATCGGTTCCAAGGTGATTGAAAAAGGTGGCGGCGGGATCGGCTTCGAGTTTTCCTCGGAAAATGAAGCGGAAACGCAGTACAACCGCATTCGCTCTCTGGTGAATGAAGAGCTCAAGCAGTATTTCCGCCCAGAGTTCCTCAACCGGCTTGACGAAATTATCGTCTTCCGTCAGCTGAACAAGGAGGAAGTCAAGCAAATCGCAGATATCATGCTGAAGGATGTCTTCAAGCGCCTGACTGACCAAGGTATCACCTTGGAAGTCACAGAACGGTTCAAAGACCGCTTGGTGCAAGAAGGCTACAACCCCAGCTACGGTGCGCGACCCCTGCGCCGCGCTATCATGCGCCTGCTGGAAGATGTCCTGGCTGAGGAAATCCTCTCAGGTCGCGTCAAGGAAGGCGACATTGCTATTGTCGATATGGGCGATGACGGTCAGGTGAAGGTACTTCCCAGTCAAAAGCCGGAACTGCAAGCTCAAGTTGGTTGAAACGCGGGGTGAGAGGGAAAAGGGTGTAGGGTGAGGCAAGTTTCTCTATTCCCTGTTTTCTCCCTTATAGCAGTATTCACTTAGGTTAAGACAGTAGGAATTGCGTCTCGCCTGTCCTACGCCTTTTACCCCTAGGCCACTGATGTCCTAACCAATAGGACTGCTGCGATACCGTTTCCACTTCGGTTTGATTGAATTTAAAAGCGGTAGAGAAGTTTCTTTCTCTACCGCTTTTTTGCGTTGATTATTTTTTCCTAGCATCGGATTGCTTTTTCTGTGCTGCACCCTATTTTATGAACCGCCAAGACGCCATAGACGCGAAGCGCGGCTTCCCGCAGGGTAGACGCCATAGACGCCAAGGAGGAAGAAAGAGGAAGAGGGGGAAACAATTAATTGTGGGAATTGAAGGGATATGATATTAGTTGGTGCTGCTGGCGGTGAGGGTGCGACGCTTGCGCAGCATTGAGCCGGCGGCGCTTAATCCTACCAAAGCTAAACCGGCCATGCTTGACGGTTCGGGGACTGCTTCCAGGTTTCCCGCCAGCGCCACACCATCATTGCCGCACTCAACAAACACATTGGCTAGATAGTCGCCGCTGCCAATCAAAGACCGGTTAAACTGGAACCCGATGGTTTGACTGCCGTTTGCCCCAAAGTGGCCAAAGTCAAGACCAGCAGCGGTCAGGGCACTGCTGGTAAGCATTGCAATGTCACCCACCTTTGTGCCAGAGTTGATGACATTGAGAATGGGGGTATTTCCCGTGGTGGGATTGCTGGCAACGTTAGCGGGATACAAGTAGTTGTAGGCAGCCTGTGCTGTCGGCAGGTCGGTGCCTAGAGTGTTGGTTTTGTTATACCCGGCGTTATAATACTGCCGCAAGCTGCCGTAGCCGTGGTTCGCTCCAGTCACGCTCTTGGCCTGGACATTCTGGTAAACGCCGGTGCTGGCGGCTCCAGAATCGTTAGTGCCGGCAAAGCGAATCCCAAACAAACTGCTTTGATTGCTGGCGGTAGTAAAATTATTGCCCGAGAAGTTGAAGAACAGGTCGCCCCAACCAACATTGCCGTCAGCAGCACTGCCGTTTGCAGTTCCCGTCAAGGGCATACCGCCAGTCAGCGCGACGAAAACGCTATCCGCCGTTTCTTTGATGGCCAGACCCTTAATTTCATAGGCCGCCCCACCAGAGCCATCATTGAAGGCATCGATGCCATAGTTCCAGCCGTTATGCAGCTGTCCCGCGCTAGCTTGCTGGCCCGTCGCAGAGATTAGGCAGACACTAGCAGCAACGGTTCCGAGTAAAGTGCGCATCCCGATAGTCTTCATTTGCAAGTCTCCTGATTGCTGTTCAACTCTGTCTTGATAACCAGCTTAAGCCAGCTAGTGTGAAGTTGCAAGCGGAAAACGGGCGTTTTCTATGAATTTATCGTGAAGTTTTCAGATGCCTGCGGCTGCCGATTTTAGGTATTTTCCCGGTCTCCCTAATTCAGTAATTTTACGGTATCGGTATTTTCAGTTTTCCTCTATGCAGCTGGAGAAGTTGATTAATTGAAAATCAGCCGGCAGTCCTTTTCAAGCCCCCAGAGAGCCAAACATTCCCGGCACCCTTTGCTCTTGGGAGGGGGGATAAGACCGGAGTAAAAGATTTCCCGGCATCCTTGAAGCCTGTGAGGGGGGGGATGAAAGTCGAGCGCTGCTTTTGATTGGTGGGGGGTGCCTTCCGCCTTGAGAGTTATTCGTAGAAGCATTGCCCAGAGAGCGGAACTCACCCAACTTTTGATTGGTGCGGGGTGAGTTCCGCCTTGAGATATCTCCGTAGAAGTAGTGACGAGAGGGCGGAACCCACCCTACTTTTAATTGCCGGTAGTTGATTTCACCGGCACAATTCAGGATATAATGACAAAATTGCTTGGCGGCGGTCTGAGTAAGACACCAGACTTTGACAGAACGGGAGTATCTGTAAGAGAGGACGAGATGGAACTAGAGGAAAAAGACTTAGAAAAGTCTCCTGCATGGTTGCGGGTGTGGCGCTCGCAGCGGGAAAATATACAGATTATAGTCCTGGCCCTGGCCTTAGCCCTGCTGATCCGCACCTTTGTGGCGGAACCGAGGTACATCCCGTCAGATTCGATGCTGCCAACCTTGCAGGTGGGCGACCGGCTGGTGGTGGAAAAAATATCCTACCACTTTCGGCCACCGGCAGCCGGTGAGATTGTAGTATTTTACCCGCCGCAACAGCTGCAAAAATACCTAGAATTTCAGGGCTTAACCGAAAAGCAAGCGTTGCAGCAAGTATTCATCAAGCGGATTATTGGGTCAGCCGGCCAAACGGTGGCAGTCAATAATGGCCAAGTATGGCTGAATGGCGAACCCCAGCAGGAAGATTACATTGCTGAACCGCCCGACTATGATTGGGGACCTGCGCCAGTTCCGGAGAATCAGTTTTTTGTCATGGGGGATAACCGTAACAATAGCAACGACTCCCACATCTGGGGATTTCTGGCCAAAGAGAGAATCATTGGCCGCGCCGCCTTTCGCTTTTGGCCCCCCAACCGCATCGGGCCGGTGTGAGGGCTGTCTGCGGTAGAGAGGCTATTGAGCGCGTCCCAGCGCCACTGGGAGAGGGGCCAGCGCCCGTTGGGCCAGAGCTGGCAGGACAAGTAGGGCTTTCCGCACCAGACGGGTGGGAAGCGAAACTTGGCACTGCACTAAAATAAGACTAGATAATTCGGGTAAAGCGGGACTTCCCATCTAGTCATAAAAATCAATTGGGTGGACGCGGGCAATGGGATTCTTTGATTCAGAGATCGTTCAGCAAGAAGCCAAACAGCTGTTTGAGGACTATCAAGCCCTGATAAAACTCGGCAGTAACTACGGTAAATTTGACCGCGAGGGAAAAAAGCTGTTCATAGAGCAGATGGAAGCCATGATGGAGCGCTATCGGATTTTTATGAAGCGCTTTGAGCTGTCTGAGGACTTCATGGCCCAGATGACCGTGGAGCAGCTGAAGACCCAGCTGAGTCAATTTGGCATGACGCCGCAGCTTTTGTTCGATCAGATGCACTTCACCCTGGAGCGGATGAAAGCAGAGTTGGACAAGCAATCCTGAGAATGGCAGATTTTAGATGTGGGATTTGAGATTTTAGGTTGTCCAAAGGGTTTTGTGACAGAGGGGGTGTCATGGCCAGGGATAGATGGCCAATGACCGCTGAGGGGTGACAATCCCAAATCTGGGCATCCTTGCATCCGGGCATCCTTGCATCCGGGCATCCGGGCATCCGGGCATCGCCATCAGTTGGGAGAGGGCGGATCGAAGTCAGAAGCGGGTCGGAAGTATTGCACCGGCGAATTTTCCAGAGCTTGCAGCATAAAATCGCGCCAAACCGGCGCTACAAAAGTGCCCCCCGTGGCACCCGAATACAGGGGAGTGAAATCGTCATTGCCCACCCAAACCGCAACAGACAGCTGCGGCACATAGCCCACGAACCAAATATCGCGTTCTGAAGAAGTTGTGCCCGTTTTGCCCGCTGCCGGACGGCCAATCTGAGCGGAGGTTGCCGTACCCCGATAAATCACCCCTTGCAGGGCGCTATTGATGGAAGCGGAAGCCCAAGGATCGAGAACCAGCTTGGGTTTGGGGGTGTTGTCCAGCAGGATGTTGCCGCTGCTGTCCGTCACTTGGACAATAAAGGTCGTGTCAGAGTGCCAGCCATTGTTGGCGAAAGTGGCGAAAGCCCCCGCCATTTCCAGGGGGGTGAGATCGACAGCGCCCAAGGGCAAAGAAATCACCGGCTCAATCGGACTCTTAATTCCCAGGATGCGGCAGGTTTCAATCACCTTATTCAGTCCCACCGCCTGCCCAACCTTAATAGCGGGAACATTGAGGGACACCTCCAAAGCCCTGCGAATGCTAACAGCACCGGAGAATCCGCCGCCATAATTTCTGGGATAGTAGTAACCGTCACCGTCGCGATAGCCCACAGGCGAGTCATAGATGATCGAGTCGGGCCCGTACAGCCCGTTGGCAAAAGCCGTATAGTACACAAACGGCTTAAAAGCCGAGCCGGGCTGGCGCAGGGCTTGAACGGCGCGGTTGAACTGGCTTTTGTCGTAATCGACGCCACCCACCATCGCCTTGACAAAGTGAGTGCGGGGATCGACAGCAACCAGTGCCATTTGGTCAGCACCCACCTGGTAGTAAAGCCGCTGGTGGGCGTAGCGCACCGTGTCTTCAGCGATCCGCTGCATTTGCAGGTCAATAGTGGTTTGGACGCGCATGCCCCCTTTGAGAACAGCGTCTCTGCCAAAGCGCTTAGTCAGCTCTTGAACCACAGCCTGGGTGACGTAAGGCACCTTACTTCCGGGGAAAGAGGTGATTTTACCGAGTTTTATCTGTTGCTTGAAAGCTGCCGCTTCTTCTGCTGGCGTGATCCACTCCAGCTCCTTCATGCGCTTGAGCACAGTGGCTTGTCGCTGTTTCGCCAGTTTGTAATCCATGAAAGGGCTGTAATTTTCAGGAGCCTGGATCATGCCCGCCATCATGGCCGCTTCCGCCAGGGTTAACTTGGACGCTGGCTTATTAAAATAACTTCTGGCGGCCATCTCAGCGCCGTACAAATTGTGGCCCCAGTACACCTGATTCAGGTACAGCTCCAAAATTTCGTCTTTCTTAAAGATTTGCTCCAGACGGATGGCCAGCACTGCTTCGGCAAGCTTGCGGCTGAAGGCGCGTTTGGGGGAGAGGAAGAGATTTTTCACCAGCTGCATGGTGAGGGTGGAGCCGCCCTCAACCGTCCTGCCCTCTTCCATGTTTTTCACCATAGCCCGCATGACGCCGCCCGGGTTTATCCCGTAGTGGCTGTAGAAGTGGCTGTCTTCTATGGCGATCACCGCCCGCTTCAGCTGCGGAGAGATTTTGGTCAGCGGGACGACTTCTCGGTTCGCTTCGTCGTGGATACTGGTGAGGAGCGTGCCCTTAATATCGTAGATGTGGGTCGTTTCCGTAGGCGTGTAGCTGCGCAGGACTCGAACGTCTGGGAGGTTGCGGAAGCTGATCGCCAAACCCACCAGCCCACCTGCCACTACGGAACTGGCCAGCATCGTCACTCCCAGCAGAGTTCCGGCTGTTACCTTGCTGACGCCCTGAACAAAGTCAAAAACTGGTGCTGAGTCTCTCAGCTGCTGTCGTCTTATTGTGTTAGTTGCCACGGCGATGTCACATCCTCATCGATAAAGGCTCAATCCGAAAAAGTGTCTGTGGGCTAGCTCTGTTGTTTGAGATTTTAGTTTGAGAGGGCCACCTTGAGGCAGGAAAACCTGGCTGTTCGCCCAGCTTTAGTAATTTCACCGGCACCCCCACAGTCATCAGGACAATTGTCCCCTGCTTATTAACCATTATCCTCAGAAGCACCTGCTTGTGAGGATAGGCTGCCCGGGAAAGTCCGGCTCGCAGAGATATTTCTACCATTTTTGCTTATGGTAATCTGGCGATAGGACAATTTAAAGGTTAGGGCGCTGGGGAGCACTTGCCCCGTTCCCCTGTCACTGCCATATCCAAAGGATTTTTATTTCCGTGAGTGTAACGAATCGAGTTGTGGATTTGCAAACCCGGGCTTCAGGAAGCCCCCAAAGCGTCAGCTGTGACCTCTCCTGGCTGCGTCGTGGCGTCAGTGAGATTTTTCCCGACCAGCCGGATTCATCCGATCCCCTGGAAAATCTGGCGCAACTGCTAGCCACCTCTGACCGGCCTTTGCGGGTCAAGTTGGGAATTGACCCCACCGGCGCAGACATTCATCTGGGTCACAGCATTCCTGTGCGCAAGCTGCGGGCTTTCCAAGATGCCGGTCACACTGCGGTACTGATCATAGGGGATTTTACCGCTCGCATTGGCGATCCCACCGGCAAGTCAGAGGTGCGCAAGCAGCTGACTGCAGAGGAAGTGGCTGCTAACGCTCAAACTTACCTCAACCAAGTGCGCCCAATTCTCGATTTTGACACGCCTGGACGCCTCGAAATTCGCTACAACTCGGAATGGCTCTCCGGGCTTGACCTGTCCCAAATTCTCTCACTGCTGGCCACGATGACTGTAGGCCAAATGCTGGCCAAAGAAGGGTTTGCCGAGCGCTACCAGCAAGGCAGCCCTATTTACCTGCACGAGTTCCTCTACCCCCTCATGCAGGGCTACGATTCCGTAGCTGTGCGATCTGACGTGGAACTCGGCGGAACCGACCAGAAATTCAACATTGCCGTCGGGCGCGACTTGCAGCGACATTTTGGCCAAAAACCCCAATTTGGCCTGCTGACCCCGATTTTGCTGGGCACGGATGGGGTGCAGAAAATGTCCAAGTCCCTGGGCAATTACGTCGGTCTGTCGGAAGACGCCCTCACTATGTACTCCAAGCTGGAAAAAACTCCTGACCGGCTGGTGGAACAGTATTTCGAGCTATTGACAAATTTGCCACTAGATGCTATGCCAGAGAATCCCCGCGACCGGCAAAAACTTCTCGCCCTGGAGGTTGTCACCCAGTATCACGGGAAAGAAGCTGCACAGCGAGCTATGCAGTCGGCGCAGGCGCTTGTCCTGGGAGGAGATGCCTCCGGTGCCGGTGCGGTGCCAGAATTTTCTTTAGCGTCTGTGCAGTTCCCCGCCAAGCTGTTCTACATTCTAGGCGCTTGCGGCGTTTGTCCCACCACCAGCGAAGCCCGCCGGCAGATTCAAGGCGGTGGGGTGAAGCTGGATGGGGAGCGGGTTGAGGATGTTAATCTGACTTTTGACTCACCGGCTGACTTGCACGGGCGGGTTTTGCAGGTGGGGAAAAAGAAGTTTGTGCGCTTAGTGGTGTAATCAGCAATTAAGAAGAGACTGTTGGCGAATCGGTGAGGGGTTAGAACTCTGGCTAGCCAGGTTCCAGGCGATTGAAACTCACTGCGACAGACGAAGCCCGCCTACGCGGGCTAAGAGTGGAGCGAGACTCTGACAAACTGCGCGGTTTTTCCTCCTGCTAGCCTGAGGCTGGGAACGAGGAAACTTGGGGGGTGGGGTCTTACCCCACATTAATTCGCCAACACCATCTTAAGAACCGCAGATAAACGCAGATAAACGCAGATGTCACCGGATTTATCCGCGTTTATCTTTGTAGTTAAGCGGTTTATTTACAAAACCTTATATCCAAAATTATTGCATCCGTATGTCATTCGCAGACCGCATTATTGTCCCCTTAGATGTTTCAACAGAGGCAGAGGCTATCTCCCTGGTGGAAAGGTTGCCCCAAGTGAGTTGGTGGAAAGTGGGCTTGGAGCTATTTGTCAGCACCGGCCCGGGAATTATGGCTATGTTAAAAGAACGGGAAAAGCACATTTTTCTGGATCTGAAATTCCACGATATACCCAATACTGTGGCGGGCGCTTGCCGGTCGGCGGCGGGCTATGGTGCTGATTTGCTGACTGTCCACGCTGCTGCCGGTCGGGCGGCGCTGTCTGCGGCGCAAGCGGCTGTGCGCGAGGGTGCCGGTGGGCTGCAGCCTCCTAAGGTGATTGCCATTACGCTGCTGACGAGTCTTTCGTCGCGAGATTTGGCTTTTGATTTGAAAGTTCCTCTGGAATTGCCAGAATACGCTTTGCAAATGGCGATTTTGGCTCAAGAGGCGGGTCTTGCCGGCGCTGTTTGCTCGCCGCAGGAGGTGTCGCAGCTGCGGAGTGTCTGCGGGGATGATTTTCTGCTGGTTTGTCCTGGGGTGCGTCCACTGTGGTCAGCGGCGGGAGATCAGCGGCGAACGATGACGCCGGCTGACGCCCTGAAAGCCGGTGCTGATTATTTGGTGATCGGGCGTCCGATTACTGCAGCACCAGATCCGGCTGCTGCTTTCGAGCGGATTTGTCAAGAAATTGCGTAAATTTAAAATTTAGCCAACAGATGTTCAAAATATTAATTATTTTCTTAGTTGGAAATTTTATATTTCCAATTAAGGTGGCGTCTGCTGGGGAAACCCTGAGTGATGTACGGGAGATATCTAGCATTCAAAAGGCCAAATTCGTTTGTCCAAATGATTTGGAAACGCTGATTCAGCTGCTGCTGCGGGACTTGCCCAGTTATGCAAATCGCGTGATTCGGCGCTCTAAGCTCACAGTTGTGAGCTACGAGTCTAGTTATGTGATTCTGGCGGGGCGTCCTGAGTTTGAGCCTCTGCCTCTCGGCGCGGGACGGTCGGAATCGGCAATTTCTTCTGCGAGTGAGTCAAAGCAGGCGGGGAGCTCAGAGGACGATCCCCGGCAAGTTTTTATTACTACTTTGGAGCGGAATTATTCATCTGGTCAGGCGGTACAATTGCAGCATTACCACTGGCTTTTTCTCACTAAAACTGAAAGTGGTTGGCGGCTAGCAATGATGTTTTCCCGACTGGGAACTTACCCCGCTGGCAGCCCGACTTTGCCTCCGCGAGATAACAGTAATGGCGCGATCGCTGAGGCTATTAGCACTTGGTTGAGAGACTGTCGCGCCGGCACTGTGCGCCAGTAGCGGTTGCAATTGAGGGGGAAATTAAATGAACCGCGCCCGACGCGCCTGTGCGCCAAGGGAAGAGAAGAAAGAGAATTTGACAAATCAGTTAGGGGTTCTATATATGTCGTAAAAGGCTGCCCCTAGTTTGGAGAGGCTACGGGCGGGTTCGCAGATTCCCCCCCGCTCCTGTGCTCCCGGGCTCCCTGGCTTCAGAGCGGTGCGCCCCCATAGAATTAAGAAAGGCTATACTGTCACCGGCTCGCAGCGCAACACCACTTGTCACAAAATCAGGCATCATAGAAGCAAATGGACTGCAAAGGGCTGGAGGGAGCGATGTCACCTTGCCCACTGTTCCGCAATCGCGACGATGCCGGCGAGAAACTGGCTGAGCGGGTTCTCTCTGAGTTCGGCAAGCTGGATGACGCCCAAGGCTCTGCCAAGCCGGTGGTTTATGCTTTGCCTCGGGGTGGGCTGCCGGTGGCTGTGCCGGTGGCGCGTCTCCTGGGTTGCCCCCTAGATGTAGTGGTGGCGAAAAAAATTGCCCGCCCAGAAAACCCAGAACTGGCCATAGGCGCTTGCACCGCAGATGGCCACGCACTGTGGTCGCAGCACCCATCACTCCACCGGCTCAATCCCAAGGTGCGGGAGGCGGCGCTGCGTCACGCGCTGGAGAAAGCCCAGGAGCAGCTGGCTCAGCTGGCACCGGCACGCCCTGGCGTCAGCCCCCAAGGTGCGATTGCTATCTTGGTGGACGATGGGATTGCCACCGGCATGACGGTAGCCGTAGCGGCGGAAGCTTTGAGGGCGCAACAGCCCAGAGCGGTGTGGGTGGCTGCGCCGGTGGCACCCCTGGACTTGCTGCCATCCCTGCGCCAGTTGGGCGAGCGGGCTATCGTGCTAGCCACTCCTGACCGGTTCGTGAGTGTCAGCCGGTTTTATGCCGAGTTTCCCCAGGTTGAGATCGAAGAAGCTCTGGCGTGCCTGCTGCAACAGAACGCTGGGCTGTCAGCTCAATAAGCGCTCGCTTCAGAAGCCATCACTTTTTACTCGGTCAGTCAGACATTTAAGCTGCCGGCAGTGGTATAATTTTTTAGCTGACGACAGGAATTTATAGCGGTTTTCACTTGGATGAAGTACACGCCAGAAACCCGTATTCTTAAAGATACGGGTTTCTCAGTACCTCACGGATCCGAACACCGCTATAAATTAGCTCTGGGCGGGCACAAAGCCGGTTCCTAAAAGCTGATAGCTGAGATTTAATCGATGAGATTTTGGCAATTTTGGTGGGAGACGTTGATTCTGTCCAGCCAGCCAAGTCCACCCCGGTTCATTGAGATGGTTATGTTATAGCAGTGGTCATATTGGTTAGGACATTAATGCCCCGGCGCATCGCCCCAGGCGCATCGCCCCAGGCGCATCATGAAACCAGCTTTTTGCGCAATGCCCAATGCCCCATGCGCAGATGCCCCAATGCCAATGTCCGTTCCCGTGCGTGGCTACTGCTATATTCTAGGCCACCGGCAAATATGTCGGGTAAACCCGCCCATACAGGACTTGGAACTATCCAGATTTGTGAAGGATGAGGCGATTGCCAGCTGGATCGCTGGCATAGATTTCTCTGCCGTGAGAAGCGGTTAAAATTTCACTTTCTGGTGGGAAACCCAAGGCGTCAAGATGCGCAATTGCCGCCTCCAAGTCCCCCACTTCTAAACACAAACTCATGCCACTTTTACCAGTGTATGCAAACTCTTCCAAGTGTGTTACTTTCGGTCGGAAAATTCCCAGTCGCACCCCTGGCAGCTGAAATTCGGCGTAAACATTGGGAATATGGGTTTGCGGTGGCTGACCAAGTAACTGACTGTAAAACTGCACCAGCACTTCAGAGTTGGCAGCGGCTAGGGTGACGAGTGCGGCGTGGCATTTAAAACCCATAATTAGGGGTGTAAACTCTTCCTTGAATTGGGGATTTTAGAGTTATCCCTCTTCTGTCAAACAAGGGTGAAAGCCCGCTTGCGCAAGCGGGACGCGATAGCGTCCTTCTGTCGTTGCCTGAAATGGAGCAAATTCGTAAAATTGCCCCAAAGTGACAAAAGAGGGATAAACAGTAAGTTTAGGAAACTTGGACAGGCGGGACGCCTGTCCTACGAATTATAGGCGTAGGCTGCGTTCGGCCTGCCCTAAAAGTCTACTGTCCGCGCCCTAAGTGCATACTGCTATACCATTTATAGCGGTTTTCAATTCAATGAAGTACGGGCCAGAAACCCGGTTTCTTGAAGAAACCGGGTTTCTCAGTACCTCACAAAGGATGAAAAACGCGCTTATCGGCGCGGTGCATATCTGCGGATTTGGACTGCCGGCCCATCTAAAATATAGTGGGTATCTGGGGTTAAGAGCCACCAGGGGGAGTGGCGGCTGTGCCTTGGGCTTGGGCTCGCTCTTCCCGTTTTTTCCGGTCGGCTTTCAGGATATCCTCCATAACAATCCGCGCCTGAGCCATTTTTTCCAGATTGCTGCTGTACAGCTCCAGGTCTTTGAGCAGTTTTTCTTCTGGGAGGTGCAAACCGGCACAAATTTTGCTGAGCGCCTCGGAACGCTGCTTTTCGTCTTTGGAGAACTCTGTGCTGGCAAGTTCAAGCAGGGTGAACAGACCAATGGCAAACAGACGGCTGTACTTAAATTTCGGGTTGTGGCCAATGGTTTGCAGATGCTCTTGCAAGTCACCCGCTTCTGGATGGAACGACGACAGGCTCAGCCACGCCACTAATTCCTGTGGGGACAGACTCCTGGCGAATGCTTCCAACTGTTCGGCATCCTGCCGGTAGGGTGGGGGATCGTCTGAGATCGCCTGACAGAGGGCGTTAAAAATCGAGAGCTTGTCCTGTTCTGGGACATACGCTTGCATAAATCGGTCAAAGGACGTGACAACCCCTAGGGCGTAGATGGGGTCGTAGCGAAAGTCCACATTGACCGAGAGCAAGTGCATTTCCACCATCAGCTCTTCCACCACCCGGCGATAGATGGAGTTGATGGGGCGGGTGTGAGTGGTATAGAAAGTTCGCTTGGTATCTGAGACAGTGCGGACGTTGTTCACGCGCTTGAGAGTTTAGGGGTTGACGTAACTCCATTGTCTCCCGCTGGTGACACCTTTGCCAAGTCCCGCAGCGCTTCTGCCGGTGCCCAAGTTTGGAAACAGCGGAAATGGGGTCAGGTGTCAGCTCCCGGGTGTCAGCTCGCCGCGCTCGGGCGGAAGGCACACTGCCGGCACAGAACCCGCTTCAGTTTAAAATTCTGCAAGCAACAGACTCGCGCATCTGCATCAGAGAGTTACAAACTTCTAAATTTCATCTTTTCGATTTTTCGTTTGCAGGCAATTTCAAATAAAATTTGTGTGAACTACTCGCTTTCCCCGCCCATGACTCTCTCTCCTGAACTGCTCGCCCTAGCTCGCTACCTTGCCGGTGAATTTAGCAATCAAGCCCAAGCGCTTGCGGAGCCGGTGTGGTATGTCCACCTGCGCCTGTGGCAGCGACCGGTGCCTGCTCCCCTATTTCCAGAAGACAGCATCGCCCTGTTTGCTGAACAAGCCAATGCCCTCAACCTGGATCAGCCCTACCGCCAGCGGATTTTGCGGCTGCAGCCAATCCCCGATCAGCCGTCCGGGCTGCAAGTCGAGTATTACGCGCTCAAAGAACCCGCAGCTTGGCGGGGTGCCGGTCGCAACCGGGCGTTACTCGGGCAGCTCACACCGGCACAGATAGAATTCCTCCCAGGCTGCACCCTCAGCGTCACGGCGCAACCGCTCACCCCCGACAGCTCTCACTTTTCCGCATTTTTGCCCCCCTGCGCCCGCTGCAGCTTTACCTATCAAGGTGAAATTCGCCAAGTGTCGCTAGGCTTCGAGGCAACACCGGCGCAATTCCTCAGCTATGACAAAGGGATTGACCCAGCTACGGGCAATGGCTTATGGGGGGCGGTCAAAGGCCCTTTCCAATTCACGAAGTGCCAAGATTTTTCAGCTGAGCTGCCCGTGTAGCCCGCTAGCGGAAATTTGTCAGCCCGATCGCTCTGAATCCCTATGCAAATTCAATGCACCCGTCTCGCAGAGGAGCTTGCCTTAGGCCCGCATGCGAGTCAAGACCAGTTTGCCGCAGCTGTCCAGATCGGGCAGTGGCGTTAAGGTTTAGCTGGCGCGGGGCACCCCTTCCAGGGCTTCTTCCTCTGTATCGAAGATTTCAAAAACAGAATCCATCATCGTAACCTCAAACACCAGTTTAGCCTCTGGATGGACATTACAAATGCGGAAACTGCCTTTGACTTTATCAGCATCTCGCATGCCGGCCACCAGTGAAGTCAGGCCAGAGCTATCGATAAAATTCACTTGACCCAGATTCACCACAATATGGCGGCTGAGTTTGGAAATACATTCCTGCAACTTTAAGCGGAATTGCCATGCCGTCGTGATATCCAAGCGCCCGGTGGGTGCCAAGACAATCACAGTTGTGCCGTCCGCTGTCGTGTGCGTTTTTTGCTCGATATGAATCACGAACCCTCCCCTCGTTTCGATAGATGTTGGGGTCGATCTGGCAACAGATCGGTGTTGAGTTTGAACGGAACTGACGCCGCACTACCGTGTAATGCAATCCCAGCTTTTTCCCACCCCTTATAAAATCAGAGGGGAAGCTGGCGTTCTCGGTGTAGTTCGGGAACGTTTGCTTTGGCCACGGATATGTGAGTCAGCTGTCCCACAGACGAGACGCCTGTGGCTGCGAGGCATTGAGAGGTCGTGCCAGACGGCGCGTTCCGCCCGCCGTACCCGTCTAAGATTTTACAGCAAACTCCTGGGAGTGCCGAGTTGGCCGCACTCGTCCTGACAGGTGCCGTCGGGGGACGCGCCGGTTTATTTGGATCGATTTTAACCGGCAGCCGTCCAGTTGGCCCAGTCTTGAGGCTTCAAGAACCTTTCATAAAGTTCAGCTTCCCGAGTGTTCGGTTCTGGCTGGTAGCCGTACTCCCAGCGAACCAAAGGAGGCAAAGACATCAGGATCGACTCGGTGCGCCCGTTGGTCTGCAAGCCAAAGATCGTCCCCCTGTCGTAGACCAGGTTGAATTCCACATACCGGCCCCGGCGGTACAGCTGGAAGTTGCGCTCCCGCTCGCCGTACTCCAGCGACCGCCGCCGCTCTACAATCGGCCCATAGGCTGGTAAAAACGCCCGACCGCAGTCCACCACAAAGGCAAACAAGTCTTCCCAACTGCGGGGTGCCGGCGTCCCGATTTGATTGCTGCGCCCTGCTGCTGGGCCATTGGCATCGGGCCCGCGATACAGCTGTCCCTGACCGTCTTGGTAGTCAAAAAAGATACCGCCTACGCCCCGCATTTCCTGCCGGTGCTTCAGGTAGAAATACTCATCGCACCAGGGCTTGAAGACTGAGTAATAGTCGGAGTGGTGCTTGTCGCAAGCTTGCTGGAAAGTGCGGTGGAAATGGGCGGCATCTTCGGCAAACGGATAGTAGGGCGTCAGATCCGCGCCGCCGCCGAACCACCACACCGGCCCGGCCTCGAAGTAGCGATAATTCAGGTGTACGGTGGGCGCGTAGGGATTGCGCGGGTGGAGCACCATCGAGGTGCCGGTGGCGTAAAACTGGTGGCCGGCGGCTTCTGGGCGCTGGTTTAAAATGGACGGAGGCAGGTGAGCCCCCCAAACTTCAGAAAAATTAACGCCGCCCTGCTCAAAAACCCCCCCCTCGCGGATGACGCGAGAGCGCCCGCCGCCGCCTTCGGGGCGATCCCAGGAATCCTCTTTGAAGGTGCCGGCACCATCTAGCTGTTCCAATCCCTGACAGATTTCATCTTGCAGCTGTCGCATGAACTGGCTGATCCGGGTTCGGGAGTCAGCCGGTGGCAAAAACTGGGATTGAGTGGCCTCATTAGTCAAAAAAGCAGTCATAATCTCAACGCTAATGTCGTGAACGCCGAAAGGATAGTTGAAGGTGCCGGCAGTTGGTCGCGCCCCTTGTGTGTCAGGCTTGGCGGTCAAGGAATTGAATAGATAAGTGCGCTAGCTGTCGGGGGAATTGCCTCAAGGGATAGCCGAAAGAGCGCTGCCCCAGCGACACCAATTTTTAAGCCTACTACAAGCTGCGCAGCGAAACCGAAACATCAAGGGAGGACTGAGGTTAAGATCCATTAAGAACAGAGGTGAAAAATTGTATTGATTCCACCGCCAGAGGGGAGAACACGAATGGCCAGCAAACTGGATACGGGTGCCGTTTTAGAAGTATTGCGACCGGTACAAGACCCCGAACTCCGCAAGAGTTTGGTGGAAATGAACATGATTCGCAACATCAAGATAGACGGCGGAAACGTCAGCTTTACTTTGGTGCTGACCACTCCCGCCTGCCCGCTGCGGGAATTTATTGTGGAGGACTGTCAAAAAGCGGTGAAGCAGCTGCCCGGCGTTGAGGACGTGGTGGTGGACGTGACAGCGGAAACGCCCCAGCAGAAAGAGCTGCCCGACCGGCAGGGGATTGGCGGCGTCAAAAATATCCTGGCCATTTCCAGCGGCAAGGGCGGCGTGGGCAAGACGACCGTGGCGGTGAATGTGGCGGTGTCTCTAGCCCGCGCCGGTGCTAAAGTTGGGATGATCGATGCCGATATTTATGGGCCCAACGTGCCGATGATGCTAGGGCTGGCAGAGGCCCAAGTGAAAGTGCGGCAAGGCAAGCAAGGCGAAGTCCTCGAACCGGCATTTAACTACGGCGTCAAGCTGGTTTCGATGGGGTTTTTAATCGATAAAGACCAGCCGGTGATTTGGCGGGGCCCGATGCTCAATGGTATTATTCGCCAGTTTCTCTACCAGGTAGAGTGGGGAGAGCTGGATTATCTGATTGTGGACATGCCACCGGGCACCGGCGACGCCCAGCTCACCTTAACTCAGGCGGTGCCGATGGCCGGTGCGGTGATTGTCACCACGCCGCAGAACGTGGCCCTGCTGGATGCCCGCAAGGGGCTGAAGATGTTCCAGCAGATGGGCGTGCCGGTGCTGGGGATAGTAGAAAATATGAGCTATTTCATCCCGCCGGACATGCCTGACCGGCAGTACGACATTTTTGGGTCTGGGGGTGGCCAGAAAACTGCTCAAGAACTGGAGCTGCCGCTGCTGGGGTGCGTGCCCCTGGAAATTCACCTGCGAGAGGGAGGCGATGCCGGCGTGCCGGTGGTGATAGCCGACCCAGAGTCTGCTTCTGCTAAAGCCTTGCAAGAGATCGCCGGGCGGATTGCCGGTAGAGTTTCTGTAGCTGCACTGGCATAGGCCGGTGTGGGGTGTACCTAATGGAAAGGTGGCAGCGCCAGCTGTGGGCCCGCACCGGCAGCTAATTCTGTAAAGGATAGGGGCAGATCCCGGGGGGGTGTCCCTACAGTAAGGGTGAGCATTTCTCTTCTGCGATCCAAACAAACCCGGTTTCTGGTTCTGAATGGCTGTGCGCTGCCACACTTGATCTCTCACTTCTCACGGCTGAAAAATGTTGCAGAAGTTCCTGCTTGTTCGCTGGAAGTCAATGCTGGCCCCCTGGCATCAGGTGGACTGGCTGCTGTTCGCCCTGACGATCGGCCTCACTGTGTTTGGCGGCATAATGATCCGCAGTACAGAACTCAACCTCGGCTGGACTGACTGGTGGCAGCACTGGCTCGTCGGCGGGATTGGTTTGGCACTAGCCCTAGGGATCGCCCGCTGGAACTACGCGATTTTGATTCAGTGGCACTGGGCGATCTATGGGCTCACCAATGTATCCCTGCTAGCGGTGATGTTTATTGGCACCACCGCCTTGGGGGCGCAGCGGTGGATCACGATCGGCGGCTTTAACATTCAACCTTCGGAATTTGCCAAGGTAGGGATTATTATCTCTCTCGCCGCCCTGCTGCACGCTCGCACCGCCTCAACCATCCCAGCTGTTGTGAAAACCCTGGCTATCACCGGCGTGCCCTGGGCTTTGGTGTTTTTACAGCCGGATCTGGGAACGTCACTGGTGTTTGGAGCTATCACCCTGGGCATGCTTTACTGGGCAAATGCCAATCCTGGCTGGCTATTGCTGATGGTTTCTCCGCTTGTTTCTGCCATTATTTATGGCATGTGCGTGCCGGAGTGGTCGGAGTGGGGAACCACTCTCCAGATAGGTGCTGCCCTTTGGCGCAGCCTCCCTTGGCTGGTGTGGGTGGCCGCTATGGGTGCGGTCGGGCTGGCCAGCTTGCCCTGGCCGTGGTTGGGAACCCTGGGCGCAATTGGGGTTAACGGGGCAGCCGGCGTCCTGGGTCACATTTTGTGGGGATTGCTGAAAGATTACCAAAAAGACCGGCTGATTCTGTTCCTCGACCCAGAGAAAGACCCGCTGGGCGGGGGCTATCACTTGATCCAGTCTCGGATTGCTATTGGTGCCGGCGAACTGTGGGGGCGGGGATTGTACCACGGAACCCAAACCCAACTGAATTTCATTCCCGAACAGCATACGGATTTCATTTTCTCAGCCATTGGTGAAGAACTGGGCTTCGTTGGCTGCCTGTCGGTGCTGTTTGTCTTTTGGCTGATATGCCTGCGCTTAGTGCTGATTGCCCAAAATGCTAAAGACAACTTTGGCTCTTTACTTGCCATCGGTGTCTTGTCTATGCTGGTATTTCAGCTGATCGTCAACATTGGCATGACCATTGGCCTAGCGCCAGTCACTGGCATTCCCCTGCCCTGGATCAGTTACGGTCGGTCGGCATTGCTGACCAACTTTATCGCCATAGGGCTAGTGGAATCTGTGGCCAATCACCGGCAGCGGCTGCGGTATTAAAGGATTGTGGATTGGGGATTTTAGATTTTAGATTCCTCCCCAGACAATTACAGTCCGCACTCTAAAATGTTTTAAAATATTAGATGAAAACCTAGCAGTGAGGGATTATGATTTTACCAGGATCGGCAGTGCGCGTCAAGAACCCCAACGATACCTACTACGCTTTTCAAGGACAAGTGCAGCGAGTAACTGATGGCAAAGCTGCGGTGCTGTTTGAAGGCGGGAACTGGGATAAGTTAGTGACATTTCGACTCTCAGAATTAGAACTCGTGGACGCCACTGCAGGCCGTCCCAAAGGCAAATAGAAGATGGGCAGCGGCTTGTGCGGGGCAGCGGCTTGTGCGGGGCATGGGGCACAGCGCATATCGTATGGGGGATTGGATGCAAGGATTTGGGATTGTAAATGGGGGATTGATTGTTCCAATGCCTAATACTCAATGAGAGCTTGCCCAAGCTCGCCCAATGCCCCATCGCCCAATGCCCAATGTCCAATGTCCAATGCCCAATGCCCAATGCCCAATGCCCAATGCCCAATTAAGATTTAAACTTGAGAGTTGACCAAATATGCGTCTTCCCCTGCCACAGTTTGCTACCGGCAACCGCCACCCCAGCCACATGGCCGAGGTGATTGAAACTGCCACGACGAATTTTTTGGCACAGTGTCTCGATCCAGAAGACTTGAAGTTTCCAGAAATGCCCCCCTTTGGCAGCTGGGTGAGGTCGTTGGATGAAGAATCGGGGAATCAAATTTACGCCGTGGTTTACCACGCAACCACCACCCCTATCGATTCCGTTCACAGAGCCAGGGCTTTGGGGCTTTCTCTGCAAGAGTTGCGGGAAGAGCAACCTCAGATATTTGCCATGCTGACAGCGGAGTTTCGGGCAGTAATTGTGGGGTTTTCGCCGCAGGTTCAGGGGAAAAACGGTTCGAGGAAACCGAGCGGAAAGTTTTACCAGTATATTCCTCCGAGGCCGCCACAAATTCACCAAGCGGTTTACCGGTGCGACCCTGAGGAGATTATTAATTTTAGCGAACAGATGGATTTTTTGCGGACGTTGCTGCAACTGGAAGATGCGCCAGCCGATGCGCTGGCGGCGGCTGTGATGCGCGGGATCTATCAGTTACGCAAGGCTGACCGCCGGTGGCTGGTGGGAGCCGGACGCGCTCTCAGTGTTTTGCTCCAGGATGACTACGACCGGTTAAGGGCGATTTTGAGCCAAATCCACGCCTAGCTTTGAGACATATTAGTGTTTAGGGGCAAGTTGTTAGAGGTGCTGGCAGCTAAGAGAGTGTTTATAAATAAAACGTGAAGCAGCTAGAAACCGGGGTCGGCCACTATGCAGCCGCCCCTACGGCCAACTGGAATTGAGGAAGGGGATCAAAAGGGTTGCCCCCAGACCGGCATCCCTGAGTGGGGCCAACTTGAGGGGTGCCGGCCTGATGGAAGGCGCAGCGAGCCGGTGTTAATCTGAAAGAGGCAAGAATACCGAATGGCCATCTACTGGGGATTTCAGGCATTTCAATCTACGACCCTCACCCATCCCCGGCGCACGTTGTAGATCAGCCGGTTGATGATGTCGTGTTCATGTTCGCTCAGGGAGTCCTTGAGCAGTGCAGCCTTGAGCATTTGCCGGTCAGTGCTAGTCACGATGTTAGAGAACATGACCTGACCGTACAGTTCTTCGAGAGTGACTTGGTAGAGGTAGTTTGGAAATTGCATTGTTTTTACGGAAACTGGTTATTTCCAAGATGCCGGTGTTTTTACTAATTTAAGCAATTTTACTGTGAGCGTGGGAGATGGAAGCCGTCGCACAGGGGCGGTAATAATCATCAATTTTGAGGGTTTAAGTCTTCTGTCAGTGTGATATTAATCCTTTCCTTTTGTGATTTACATCGGGCTGACCTGTGACGGAGATCCTGAAGTTTTGTGATTTCAGTCAGTTAAGATATGTGACGGCAATCATATGCGTGGCTGATTTCAGTTCTGGAACATAGGGGACAGTGGTGGGTGGGTGGTGTCTGTCACGCTCTGGGTTCAGAAGAATTCGGTTGGTCGAGTTGAGCGTTATGAATGGCAGAATCCGGATGTATCCCTCTTTTGTCAAACAAGGGTGAAAGCCCGCTTGCGCAAGCGGGAGGCGATAGCGTCCTTCTGTCGTTGCCTGAAATGGCGCAAATTCGTCAAATTGACCCAAAATGACAGAATAGGGATATCTCAACTCTGTATTGTGGCGCTACAACCACTATCAAAGCTGAGCTTTTACAGCTGACAGCTGGCGAACCGCCTTTATTTTGAGCGTATAAGGCATCTAACTTCTGGGACTTTTGACTAATTCCCACAGCCATCTGCCAGGATTCTTTCGAGGGAGAGGATATAGTTTACAGTCTGGATTACTCTCCAGAATTTTATTCCTAAAACTGATGGAGGGGCCGTATAAAAATATGCGATCATAATTGCGCAAAATATTAGGTATATTTGGGCTGACTACCAACTGAAACCTAGAGTTAGGGTTGAGCATATAGCTGAGAGAGAGCACATTGGCAAGACTGGCGTCAGAGAGGTTGCTTATCACTAGCGGGGCGGTAGTTTGGTTGATGATGCGAGCGATTTTTGAATTGAAAGATCCCCTTTCCTTATTCCACCAGGTTTCGGCTTGGGAACTAATAGCACAGGAAAGAACTCCACTTGAGAGCAGGGCAACCGCGACTATTTGCCACAGTTTATGTTGCCAGCTGCCCCAGGATCTCAGTTGAGTGGCGAGGAGGTAAGCAACAGCTAGCTGAATACCTAAATAAGAGGGTATCAGATATCGGCTCTTGGCTGAGCGTATCCCTCCGAAAATTATATCTGGCAGGATTAGTGCTATTGCTGTTACAGCAATCGAGGTCAGGATAAATAGCCAAACGTGTTTGGGGGTGTGCCGACAGAGCCAAGAAACTGAATATACCGCCAGAATTACTGCACTTAAAATAGCGGGTGTTAAAAGGATAAGATATATCAGTGGTGACTCAGATGTCAAGCCAAAATCTAAAAATATGCGGCAGATATTAGCCGCCCAATTTTGTGCCAAAGACAGCAGGTTTATTTCTGAGTTAGCCCAGCTGGTGTTTCTAGAAGCGCTGGTAGAGTTAGCGATAATGATGGCAATCCAGGGCAGGAAAATTAGCAGCCCAGCCCCAGAAGCTAAGGCGAAGACAGTGACCTTTTTAGTCCACCGGAAGCTTTCGGTTGCTACTACATAGATTCCATGTCCAATTACAACCAGGACAGACAAAAAATGAGTGTACAAACCTAGGGCTACCGCAGTGGCATAAATGCCCCAACTGGAGATTCGTTTGAGCCGCATCGCTCGCAGAAGAGAGGCGTTGGCTAGCAGGATTGTTACTGTCCACAAACTGTAGGGCCGGGCTTCTTGAGCGTAGAGGACGTGGAAGGGGGAGACGGCTATTAGTGCGCAGGCGATCCAGCCGGTTAGAGAGGACTGAAATAATTCTAAGCACAGCCAGTAGATGCAAGGGAATGCTAGCAAACAGATCAGGGCAGACAAACTTCTCGTTACGGCAACGGAATGGCCAAATCCCTGAACCCAGAATCGCGCTATCACAAAATAGAGCGGGGTCAGCTGGGGTTCTTCTTGCGCCAGTCCTTTAACGGTATCGATGACGCTTTTTTCTAGATTGGGGCGCTGATATTTATGTAATTCTTCGATGGTTATTACCTGACCTTGGGCGACTTGCTGAACTGCTTCTGCCTCGGTGTAGCCAGAAATCCGCAATGAGGCAAAAACTTCATCGTACCAGTAGAATTTTCTGTCAATATTGAAGAATCGAAAAAATATTCCGACGGCCAACAGGACGACGATTAGAAGCCGTAATTTGCTTGTCATGTATCAGCTGTAAACTGCAGATTGGCAGTAAGAGGGTATAAATCCAGTCTGCGGGCGCAGCTGGGGGAGCCGGTGGAAATGGGTGGGGGCTGTGGGGACGCCTCCCGTGGGGAGAGATGGGACATCTGGCGTTTCTCAATGGGCGGCAAGTCCAATGTCGTGTCCAAAGGGAACTCACCCACGGTTATGGCCTCTGGACAATTAGACTGGATTGGCATGGGGGCTCAGGTGTTTGCTGGCCCGAGCTGGCGCGGGATTTTGGTGCTGGCTTCGATGTGAATAGCGGTGATAGCAAGGGTAGGATTTGGGAGCTTACCCTTTCGCGCCATTGGCCACTACACCCAAGACTGAGCCTCCAGAAATTTTTAATCCATCGAGTGCTTTAGTTACCATAGAGCGGTCTGTTTTGTCAAGCCCGACAACGATCACCATGCCATCCGTGTGAGCGGCTAGGATGTGGCCGTCTGAGAGCCCGTCCAGAGGTGGGGTGTCATAGATCACCAAGTCGAAAAAGGCTTGAAATTGCTCCATGAGATAGAGCATCTTTTTGGATGAGAGGAGTTTGATCGGGTCATTGGGGAGCGGGCCGGCAGTCAGGACAAACAGGTTGTCCTCTCCGGGCAATTCTTCTGACCAGACGCTGTGGGAGCGCTGGATAACATCATTGAGACCGATATCTGAAACGATGACATCGCTGAGTCCGCGAAGGTTGGGTATGCCCAGGGAGGTGTGTAGCTGAGGGCAGCGCAGGTCTGCGTCCACCAGCAAGACGCGCTGACCGATTGCGGCGGCTGTCTTGGCCAGGTGGATAGCAACGGTAGTTTTACCATCTCCGGGTGTGGCAGAGCCGATGGCCATAGTGCGGATCGGTGTATGAGGGCTGATCAAACGAATATTGGTGTAGAGAGAGCGGAAAGCTTCCAAAAGGGGAGATCTGGTGTACTGCACGGGCTTGCGGGCCTTGCCGAGCAAGAGAGTGCGGCCAGAGGTTGGGGCCACACCGGCGGCTTCTGGGACAGGAGCGATTTTATCGAGTCCCTTGGCCAAAGGAATTACCCCCAGTAGGGGCAGTTTAGTTGCGCCTTTCACTTCTTCGGGGGTGTGGAAGACGGTGTTGAGAACCTCTACGAGGAAGCCGACCCCGATGCCCAACAGGGTGCAGAGGATCACGGCTATAGCTAGCTGGCGGGAAGTTTGTTTAACGGTAATAGACACTGGCTGGCCTGTTTCATCGCGGATGATATCGGGCTTGGCCACGATCTGCCAGTTAACTTGCTGCTGGGCGGCACCGAGCTGCAGCGCTTCGCGCTTTTCTAAAAATAGCTTCAGGCTTTCCGTTGCCACGGATAATTCTCTGTCTAAATCGCCGTACTGGCGCAGAACGGTTGGAAATTGTGTGATTTGTTGATTGAGAATGTCCTCTTTTTGGGCGAGGCTTTTCTCGCGAGCCTCTAGTTGCTCTACTTGGTCTGCAATATTTTGCAGGGATCTTTCAGCTTCTCGCTGTAACAGGAGACGCAAATTTTGCTGCTTTTCCCGCAAAGTCTGCATGGGCGGGCTGTCTTCACGAAACTGGGATGAATCTACTGCAATCTGAGCTTCTACTGCATTGAGCTGTGTTAGTAAGGTTTCGTAAGCCTTTGGGTTTAGGGCTAGCAGCGACATAATGTTGCCGCTATCTAGCTGCTGTTTTGCATTCTCGTAAAACTGTCTGGCCTCAGCGAGTTGAGCCTGGACGTCTATTCGCCGCGTCTGCAAAGCACTAACTTGATCCGCTTGACTTCTGCTGGTTATTTCAGGAAGGGTTAGGCGGGACTGCTGCCGCAGCCTTTGCAGTTGTCCTTGGAGTTGGTCAACTCGCTCCTGCAGTTTCGGAAGCTGGGAGTCTATAAACTTAATTGCCTGATTTATGGTTGTAAGGCGCTCTTGTGTTATGTAATTTAGGTAATAGTCAGCCACTTGTTCCAAGACCCATTTAATTTTTTTAGGGTCTTCCTCTTGGTAGCGGACATCTAGAAGTTTGGTGCCCGCTTGTTTGCCATCTTTTTCATAATTTACGCGGCTAATAATCAGGGCCGCCCCCAGGGATTTATAACTAATGTCTGGATACTTTTTTTTCAGCTTTTCGACCAGTGGCTCTAGAATTTCGGGGCTTTTTAAAACCCGAATTTGAGTTTGGTAATCCACCAAACTTGTTTCTTCGACCGAGGAGCCTATTTTGCTCAGATCTGCTACCCCTTCATTAACGCTTTGAGCCTGCAAGTACAGTCTGGCCAATCGGCCTTCTGCAGTGACCGGCTCAACCAAGACTTTAAACGCGCCTTCATACACTTTCACAATCTTCTTCGATTTGTAGATGATGACGCTGCCGGCAAATGCGCTCATGGAGATCGCCACGCAGGCCATCACCAGTGCTCTGCGGCGGACGACGCTAAACAGCCAAGCCATGTCCAGCGTTTGCTGGTCACTTTCTTCGACAGCCGGTGGGGTGAGTTGGGGCAAGGATCGAGGCGGCAGGCCATTCCGCTTGCTGGAAATTGGCTGAAACTGGTAGTCTGTATCCATGTTTTTTATTAATCTCCTCCCTGAAAATTAATTGGTATTTAGCTTAATAATTCCCAAACTGTTAAGAAGTCCCAAAACTACATTAGGAATGCTGAAAAGTGCGAGTACGCCGGAGGCTGTGGGATTTACTGCAGCGTTCACGCTGTCCACGAACTGAGTCATGCCGGTCCGTCTTACGACAATTATGTCGTTATTGCGCATTACAGGATTGGTTTCCTCATTGATTCCTTGGGCCAGATCGATTTCCACAGTACGTTTAGAAACCGTGCCATCAAAGTTAAGGCGAATCAGTTCAACAGAATCCCTGTGAGCTCGACCCGGAGAGAATCCTCCCGCTGTTAGCAGAGCTTGATTTAAGGTTGTGTTTGGTGGGACTCTCAGCACTCCGGGACCTCTAACTTCTCCGACCAAACTCACTTGAATCACAGGGGGAGAAAAGTTAGCCTCAGCTAATTGAGTTATTTCTGCCGGGTTTACCGCAGTTGCAGTGGGGACGAGAATTGTATCTCCGGTTTGGACGATGGTGTCTTGATTGACATCCCCCGTCTGCAACAGCTGCCACAGGTTCACATTAAAGATTTGTTCGCCACCGGCTCTTGTGGGCCGGCGTATCTGAACCTGGCGAATGTCAGCCAGTGGCTTGATGCCTCCTGCCAGCTGAATGGCCCGTGTCACCGTTGGCAGCCCAGCGTTTCTGATGTCCACTGTCGTGTTTCCTCCGAGCAACACATAGTTTCCTGGACGGCTGACTTCCCCCAACACTGCCACATTGCGAGGTTGGTCTACAGGGGTGGCGAAGCTAGCATCTGCTAATTGGCGTGCTTCTGCCAGGTTGAAGCTGGTTGCCGTGGGGACAAAGATGGCGTCCCCATCCCGTAAGGTGATGTCTTGAGTCAGAGTGCCGGTTTGCAGGTATTGCTGGAGGTCGAAAGCGATCACTTGCTCTGGGCCTAATCCGGGCCTCCGGCGCAGCTGCACCCTGCGAATATCGGCGGCTAGGGTAACACCCAGAGCCTTTTCAAGGGCCTGCACCACAGTTGGGAATTGAACGGAAGGCCTGTTGCCGGTGCCGGATGTCAGGGTCATTGAATAGGAGCCCGGACGGTTCACCTCTCCGGAAATCCATATATTTAAAGGACGTGTGGCCTGGAGGCTGACCGTAATCAGGGGACGTTTGAGGAAGCGTGAGTAAGCGGCTGAAACAGCATTGGCCGCCTCCTCCAGTGTCAGACCCTGGACAGATATGCTGCCAATCAGGGGCAGCTGTATTGATCCACCTGCCGGAATCTGGTACTCGCCACTGAATTGGGGCAAGTCGAAGACATCGATGCGGATGTTGTCACCGCCTCCCAAGGTATAAGTTCCCGGCGGCTGTTGGGCTGGGCTGGCATTAGGTGGTGCGGGAGAGGGAGCTGGCACCGCTGGCCGCTGAGCCAGGACAGGAGATGGGCCAGATGTGGCCATGAAAGCCAAGACGGTCAGAGCCGCAACCGGTTGGGTGATGGGTTTAGGGAAACCTGCACCGACCATACGCTACATCCTTTGCTTGATTCTTTCAATGTAACCTCCTGTAGAGGAAACTGCCAACTTGGGGCCACAGGCAGTGGCTCACCGCTATCGGGCCGGTGAAATTGGGTACACTGTAAGGAGTGATCGTGCGTGGCCTCAAGACAGGTCGGCTTGACTCTCCCTGACTGACTGTGTGGTGGTTCCTAGCAAATAATCGCGCAGCGGGCCAGCATATAGCTTTTTTCTCCAACGCTTGCGCGGTCAGGGATTCTCTCTTGGCGTTTCACCTGTTAATTGCTAGCATTTGACGGGGCGTATGCCAAGCGTGCATAGCAGTGATCGAGCCGGTAGAGAAGGGGGGGTTAGGGCTAGCATGGGATCGCTCCGACTTTATTACTCCTATCATAATTTTCGCCGACAATTTACCCAATTTACAGGATGAGGGCCCGGGGGTATGAAAGAAATTCTTAAAGATCCTTTTCTCCTATCTATTATCATAGGTATGGCTGTTATTTATATCCTCATGATCTATAATGCTGCTGCAAAAAATCCCAAGCTGGCTTTAGGATTAGAAAAAATTTTTGCTGGCATATTTCTTTTTTCCATATCAGGGGCTACAGGGGCGACAGTAATGCCTTTCAAGAAGTTGCACCCCCAAAACCTTGCTAATTTTAATACTACGCCGATGACTATAATCATGCAGCTCGGCATCTATGGGGTATTTATTCTTATTTTGTCTCCCCGACTTAGCCAAACCATTAAAGACATAATTAAGGTGGCAGTGAATATAATTATATTTGCCCCATATATGGCAGTTTTGTTATTCCTTATCAGCTTATCTGTTTTTTGGTCTGACACACCCGCCCACACGCTAAAAGCTAGTTTAGTTATTTTAGAAACAGCGGCAGTAGCTATTTATATTGGCAAGCAATATAAGTGGGGGGAACTCTATCCTTTTATCCGATATGTAAACTTATTTGTGCTTCTCTACAGTCTGACAAAAACCTCACCAACTGGTGATGGAAATTGGACTGGTATATTAGGTCACAAAAACCAGTTTTCATTTTTCATGGCTCAAACTGCAGTTTTGTGGCTGGTACACGCCATATATTCACCAAAACAGCGTAACTTTTCTGTGTTGATATTTCTTTTGGCACTGATTGGGCTGCAAAAAGGAGGGAGTGGGGCGAGTAAAGTTTTAGTTATTGTATTATTTAGCCTGTGGGGCTATCTTGGAGCAGTCAAAAAATTGCCCGTCAGGGTTGCCTTTGTGTCCGTCATACTTTTTCTAATAGTCAGCATTTGTTTGGGTATGGTTATCTTAAACAACCTGGAGGCTATTGTTGTAGATGGGCTCGGCAAGGATATGACGCTGACTGGGCGCACGGAATTTTGGCCACAGATAGTTGACAAGATCAACGAACGTCCTTTGCTGGGCTATGGGGTGGGTGGATTTTGGCAACCTTGGCGAGGTATTGACAATCCCGCCGCTAATATTATAATAGTTAAAAGCCTATTTAAACCGCCCCACTCTCACAACGGATTTTTAGATTTGGCCTGTGACTTGGGATGGGGAGGGTTAGCCTTATTTATTATTTCTTTCTTCAGTAATATTGCCAAGGGAGTCGTCTATCTGACTCGCGCTAAAATGCCCGAGGCGGGCCTCCCCCTTCTGCTGTTAACATATATACTTATGACGAACCTTACGGAAACCGGTGTTTTTGCGGTGTCCAGTATGTGGTTTTGGTATATAGTTGTAACAGTTCGATTGAGCCTAGACACTGCAGGGAAGACATAAGCGCGAAAATTGCACCGGTCTGCTTTTGTGCTATAATCGAGCCGCGCACCGGACTGGCCTTGCCTCCGAGAGGGCAGGTGATGGCACACCCGTTCCTGTGCGCAGTTGGTGCCCGCTCATCCAGTACTCAACTTTTTTTGTAACGAATTGCAAAGTTCAGATGTTAGACAAGCTCACTGGGGTAAGTCAAAAGTTAAGCCCGGGTCTGCGCAAGATTATCAGCAACACAGCTTGGCTGTTTGGGGAAAAAATCCTGCAAATGGGGCTAGGTCTGCTGGTAGGGGTCTGGGTGGCTCGGTATCTCACACCGGAGAAATTTGGCCTGCTCAACTACGCTATCGCCTTTGTGGGGCTGTTCAGTCCGATTGCTACCCTGGGGTTGGGTAACATCGTGGTGCGGGATCTGGCAAAAGACCCGTCCTGCAAGGAGGAAACTCTCGGTACGGCCTTTGTGCTAAAACTCCTTGGGGGCGTCGTGACATTACTGTTAACGGTTGGGACGGTTGTCCTGCTCAAGCCTGAGGACACTCTGACCCAATGGTTGGTGGGGATTGCAGCAACCGGGACAATTTTTCTGGCTTTTGAGTGCATCGATTTCTGGTTTCAGTCCCAAGTTCAATCAAAATATACTGTTTGGTCCACCAATTCAGCATATTTGCTGATTAATGGGGTCAAGATTGCACTGATCCAGATGGGAGCGCCGCTGATTGCGTTTTCTTGCGCCCTGACGGCAGAGAAGGCTATGGGGGCGGTGGCCCTGGCCATTACCTATCACACGAAGGGCCATTTCCTGAAAGCTTGGCGATTCAGTTTTGCCAGGGCCAAGTACCTGCTAATGCAGAGCTGGCCGCTGATTCTGTCCGGCTTCGTGATTATGATATATATGCGGATAGATCAGGTGATGCTGGGGCAGATGAGAGACAGTAGCGAGGTGGGAATTTATTCGGCAGCGGTGAAAGTGTCCGAACTTTGGTATTTTATTCCAGGGTCCATCGTCCAGTCCGTTTTTCCGTCGATTGTCAAATCTAAGGAAATTGGCGAGGCCGTGTATGAGGAACGGTTGCAAAAACTTTTTGATATAATGGCATTACTGTCCTACACGGTAGCTATACCACTAACCTTTTTTTCAGGCCAGATTGTCACGCTTCTTTACGGACAAAACTATGCGGCGTCGGCCCCATCCTTAGCCGTCCTTATTTGGGCGGGATTGTTTGTATCTTTGGGGGTGGCAAGAACTCCTTGGCTGATAACAGAAGGTTTGATGAAGTTTTCTGCGGCAACAACGGCGGTGGGTGCTGCTGTTAATATGGTATTAAACTTTTTGTTAATTCCCAGCTATGGAGGTTTGGGGGCAGGTATTGCTACTGTAATCGCCCAAATGGTAGCTTCTTACGGAGCGCACGCACTTTATCCAAAAACGAGAAAGATTTTTATTAAGCAGACCAGGTCGCTGCTCCTGCTTGATCTGATTAAAGATTTACTGAAAAGAGCGCGATCCAACTAGATGACGCTCCTGCGCCTAGCTAAAATAGAGGAGTATGCTAACATGTCTGATTGGCAGTTGAAAACCCCTGTCGTCTTCATCATCTTCAAACGGCCTGATACCACTGAGAAAGTGTTTGAGGCAATTCGCCAAGCTAAACCACCCAAGCTTTTAGTAATTGCTGACGGCCCCCGCCCTGACCGCCCCGGGGAAGCGGAAAAGTGCGCGGCCACTCGCGCGATTATCGATCGCGTCGATTGGGATTGCGAGGTTATGAAAAATTATTCCGAAATTAATTTAGGGTGTAAGGATAGGGTTTCAACTGGGTTGGACTGGGTTTTCAATACGGTTGAAGAAGCGATTATCCTGGAGGATGACTGTTTGCCCCACCCTACCTTCTTCCGCTTTTGTGAGGAGTTGCTGGAGAAGTATCGAGATGACAAGCGGGTCATGTCTATCTCAGGAACGAATTATCAGTTGGGCCAGACAAGAACTGAGGACAGCTATTATTTTTCGATTTACAGTCACTGTTGGGGTTGGGCTAGCTGGCGCAGGGCATGGCAATACTATGATATAGAGATGAAGCTCTGGCCAAAGCTTCGGCAGGGAGATTTTATGATGGCTCTACTTGGAGACTATCATGCAGTAAAATCTTGGGACAGCGCGTTTCAATGCTCCTATGACGATACTGTAAATAATTGGGGTTTTAGGTGGACATTTGCTTGCTGGCTTCAAAGTGGACTGCAGATAATTCCGGATGTTAATTTAGTTTCTAATCTGGGCTTTGGGCAAGAAGGAACTCACACTGGAGGGGAAAGTAGCGTCTACAGTAACATGCCGGTGCAAGCCATGAAATTTCCTTTAAAACATCCCCTCTGTATGCTCCGAAATTATCAAGGAGATCGATTCACACAGAATACATATTACGATTACAAAGCGAGCTGTTTCAGGCGGATAAAAAGGAGAATAAATAAAATCTTAGGCTTAAAAAGTGTTTGAATAATTTTCGTGTCCTGTGCTGGCTTACTCATAGATATTTTTGGAGAGTATATTTAACGCAACGGGATTAAAAGATATCGTCGAACACCGGCAAACCGGCTACCTAGCCCGACCTTATGAAATTGAAGACTTAGCCCTCGGAATTGCCTGGGTGCTAGAAAACCCAGACCGGCATCAAAAACTCAGCCAGCGCGCCCGCCAAAAAGCCGAACAAGAATTCACCGTCGAACTGCAAGCCCGCCGCTACTTATCTCTCTTTACCGAAATCCTCTCACGGGCAAATTCCCCAGCCCCGAACTAGCGCCAACTTCCTGGGATCGTATTTGCAGTAAAGACTTTAGTCGTTACAAAAGCCGGTGGCGTGTAAAGACACGCCATTGGCATCTGGACATCCCCAATCTGCTCGCCCCTCAGTGCCACCTTAAACGAGTGCCGGCACCCCCCACCGGCACCCCGCACGCAGGAGGTCATTTTTACCTATGATCTAAACATGCCTTATTCGGGATCTGCCGGCACACCGGCGCGATCCCAAAACTTCCTATGGAGAAACAGCCATGATGAAAGCCCAAGATATCATGACCCAAGATGTGGTCACCATTCGCGGCTCCGCCACCGTAGCCCAAGCGGTGGCGCTGATGAAAGAGAAAAAACTCCGCGCCCTGATCGTGGATCGCCGCCACGAACAAGACGCCTACGGGATCGTCACCGAAACCGACATTGTTTACAAAGTCGCCGCCTATGGCCACGATCCCAAAAAGGTGCGGGTCTGCGAAATTATGACCAAGCCCTGCATCTCGATCAATCCCGACCTCGGCGTGGAATACGTAGCCCGGCTGTTTGCCAACACCGGCATCCGCCGCGCCCCAGTCATCAAAGGCGAACTGCTCGGGATCATCTCCGTTACCGACATCCTCACCAAGAGTGACTTCGTAGAGCAGCCGAAAAGTCTCCTGCTCGATCAGCGAATCCAGAAAGCCGTCGAAGAAGCCCGCGCCATCTGCGCCCAAAAAGGCCCAACCTCCAAAGATTGCGCCGCAGCTTGGGATATTGTCGAAGAACTGCAAGCCGAGGCATCTCACCAGCGGGGCCAAAAGCTGGTAAAAACAGCCTTCGAGGAGTATTGCGAGGAAAATCCAGACGCTGCAGAAGCTCGCATCTATGAGGTATAACCTGCAACGCGCCTAACAACTGGCCCGAAAATTGCCTCCAGGCTGGCACCGGCTACCACCAGAG
>Ga0114941_100012_pt1 | contig 41241 bp, 36 predicted proteins | sample DevilsHole_FD_89580 | JGI IMG/M metagenome (GOLD analysis project Ga0114941, IMG submission 89580) | Groundwater microbial communities from Devils Hole, Nevada to study Microbial Dark Matter (Phase II) - Devils Hole | ecosystem: Environmental > Aquatic > Deep subsurface > Groundwater | place...
AGGACAGTGCCACATCTGCGTTCATCTGCGTTTATCTGCGGTTCAATATTTAAAACCGCAGATGAACACAGATGGACGCGGATAGGGTAACAGATGAATGTCCTAATCAATATGGCTACTGCTGTAATGGTCGCCCCTAAAGCCTGGAAATTTTGGGGGGGGTGGGGGAACGCCAGCCAAAGAGCCACACTTTTACCGAGTTAACTCAAATCGCGAGGGCGGGATCTCCCAGAAGACCTGGGGGCACTTGACCGGCGGGCTTGAGGTTTTGGCCCCCTAGGTGCCGACGATCGACTCGGCGGCGGAATATCCCGCGCCGCCGCCACGCCTCCGTAAATATCCAGGTAGACCGATTGGCCTACTGTCTTGGCCGACGCTTCCAGCACTGTCCGGATCGCCTGAATGTTGCGTCCGCCCCGACCGAAGACACGCCCTTTATCCTCTCCTTCTAAGGCCACGCGGAGCCAGACCTTGGGCCTGCTGGGTGACATTTCGCAGTCCAGTTTCAAGGAATCCGGCGAGTCTAAAAAGGGCTCGACTAAAAACCGTACCAGTCCAGCGTAGTCTGCGCCGGCACTGGCGGGTGGGGACTCGAAGTTCGCAGATAAATCAGCCACTGACTTGCTCGAAGATATTCGCTTTTTTGAGAATGCTGCGCACAGTCTCCGTCGGTTGAGCTCCCTGTTTCAGGCGGTTGACAATCGCGGCCTCGTTTAGCTTGGTTTCATTGGTTCTGGGGTTGTAGAAGCCCAGTTCTTCGAGAGGACGCCCATCTCGGCGAGAAGTGCTGTTTGTCGCTACGATTCTGTAGCTGACTTCCTGCTTTTTGCCGTATCGCTTCAATCGCAGTTTGATCATGTTGATGTTGATGCCTTGTACTCCAGTTCTGATTTTAAGCTATTAGCTATCCGCTATTAGCTGTTACAGCAATAGACCGTCAGTAATGGACATTGAGACATACGAGACGCCGGTCCTACGAGATATAGGCGTAGGACAGGCGTTCCCTCCGACCCTCAAGGTCTAATGTCCGTGCCCTAAGTGGGTACTGCTATAAATTTCACCGGCTTGAGCCCCCGATTATAGCACTAGAAAGCCTTCAGCCGCAAGCCTAACACAGCTGCCGGCGGAAAGCTTCTGACTTCCATTGCTGGGGAGCGACGGCTAAAGCGTCCCGAAACCCTTCTTTTTCTTTTCCTTTTTCTTTTTCTTCTGAGGGTTCGCGCCACCGGGGTAGCCTCGCCACCCAGGCTGTGGCGGGCGGTTGCCGCCCCAGGGCCCGCCGCCCATGCCGCCCAGTCCAGGCAATTGACCCTGGCCCATCTGCTGCATCAGCGTGCGCATCTTGGTGAAATCAGTCACCAGCTTGCTGACTGCCGCCTCACTGTAGCCCGATCCCCGAGCGATGCGGCGGCGGCGGCTCGGAGTGCCCGCCAGCAAATCCGGGTTGCGGCGCTCCTCCGGCGTCATGGAATTAATCATCGCCTCAGCCTGTTTCAGCTGGGCTTCTCCCTGCTGCAGCTGGTCATCCGTCAGCTTATTCATCCCTGGAATCAGCTTGATCAGACCGCCGAGCGACCCCATGTTCTTCATCAGCCGCATCTGCTTGAGGAAGTCGGTGAAGTCAAACTTCGCCGTGAGGATTTTCTCCTGCATCTTCTCGGCATCTGAGAGATCCACCGCCTCAGCGGCTTTCTCCACCAGGGTGACGACATCCCCCATGCCCAGAATCCGAGAAGCCATCCGCTCTGGATAGAACGGTTGCAGCGCCTCCACCTTTTCGCCGACGCCGACAAACTTAATCGGCGCTCCCGAAACTCGCCGCACAGACAGCGCCGCACCCCCCCGGCTGTCCCCATCCAGCTTAGTGAGGATAGCGCCGGTGATGCCAATCCGCTCGTGGAAGGTGCGGGTGAGGGAAGCCGCTTCCTGACCCGTCATCGCGTCCACCACCAGCAGGGTTTCCTGGGGCTTGACAGTTTGCTTAATCCGTGCTAGCTCTGCCATCATCTCCTGGTCGATTTGCAGGCGACCGGCAGTATCAATAATCACGGTATCCACACCGTCTGCTTTTGCCCGCTCGACGCCAGCGCGAGCGATCTCCACCGGGTCAGTGCCGGTGCCCATTTCAAAGACCGGCACCCCGATCTGCTTGCCCAGAGTCAGCAGCTGGTCAATAGCAGCTGGGCGGTAGATGTCAGTCGCCACAAGCAGGGCGCTGCGATTGAGCTTGCGCAGGTGTAAAGCCAGTTTAGCTGACGCCGTTGTTTTGCCGGTGCCCTGCAACCCAGCCATCAGCACAATTGTCGGGGCGGAATCAGCCTTGGCCAGAGGGACATTAGTTTCCCCCATCACCGCCACCAGTTCGTCATGGACAATCTTGACGAACTGCTGCGCCGGTCGCACCCCGGAGAGCACCTCCGCTCCCTGCGCCTTGGCTTCCACCTCGGCAATAAATTCCTTGACCACCTGAAGATTCACATCCGCTTCCAGGAGGGCGCGGCGGACATCCCGCAGAGCCTCTAGGATGTTGGACTCCGAAATCTTGTCCTGACCCCGCAGTTTTTTCCAGGCACCTTCTAAGCGTTCAGCAAGGGCGTCAAACATAAATCGATATGGCCTAGCTAGTTCCTTTACTATAGTGACACTACCGAGGGGGGCGGGTTTATCCTGCCCACTCAAAAGGCTGACAGATATTTCCGGCGATCCCCGCCCCTAGAGGTTAACGCCCGAGAAAAGCGCAGGCTTCTTACCGACTCCCGCCGTCAACGCCCGCTCCCATTTAGGAACCTTGGTGCCTTTTGGCAGCTGGGGGTTGACAAATTCCCGCTCTTTGCCTTCTTTGAGGACTTAAGCGAATCGCCGCCAGCCGCCCACAACAGGTTTTAGCTGCGCCGTGGAGTTATCAGTGCTGGCCTTTGAGGCGTTTGGGCCAAATCCCAGACCCGCTCTTGACTTGTCTGGATAGATCAAAAAAAGTATAGCACGCTTCAAAACCCTGAATTTAGCTCCCGGCGCTTTCACGCCCCGGGTTTTGACTGTTGGCGAACAATTTCTCCCCAATTCCACCAGCAACCGCCGGCTTCACACCAAGCAGCATACCCCCGACGGGCGCGAACCACTTGCCAAGCGCTCCTAGACGGGCGGGCAGATTCGACTGGCGCGTGGTGTGTTAGGCTCTTAAGCTAAGGGTGCATCTATGTTCACAAAACAACCGCCAGGGCCTTAAGCCGGTGTGACATTCAGGCCGCAAGCCTTGAAGCCTCCGCCGTACCGATCCTGATCAAACTGGTGAGCGCCCATTGCCCTTACCCGCCGGCTGAATAACTCTGGCGGATGATTCTGCTATCTATGAAAAAACTCTGTTGCTCTGCTAGTAGCAACAAAACAGTTAAGATCAGCGTCAACCGGCATATTGCCTGGTATAAATATCAGGTCGCTATCTGGCACGCCCCTCAGTCAGTCCAATCAAGTCACTAAACCTATAGCAGTCCATGCTCCCATCGGTCAATATCTGATATCTTGCCGACTGTAACAGCATCTGTTATAAGTGCGTTACATGCGCCTTCATTTTTACTCTGTACGCCTTTATCCTAAAGTCACCGTTCAGGGTATTGAAGCGCGAAACACCAAACAGCAGGCAATCGTTTGTACCGTCCCGTTGTCGATGCTGTATACTACAGAAAGCGCAATTTTGGCGATTTACCAGCTACCAATACACTGTTTGCGCATCTTGAAAACAAGTTGTTTATGATTGTCTCTACCATCAGTACGGAAAACGCGATCGCGCCGGCAGGTTGAATTTCGTTGGGGTTGAAGCCAAAAAAAGTTTGCTCGAAGCAAGGGTTGACAGAAGGGGTTCTTAGAGATAAAGGCTGTTCAGGCGAGCGACAGGCTTGTGTTCTTCCTTGATTGGAAGAATAGGAGAGTTGTCTCTAACCGTATGGCTTCCGGATCGCGAACGCGCTTCTGACAGGAGACGGCGATCCAGAGAACTCGAACAGAAAAAAATCCGCTTTATCAAGGTTCCCGATAGGTAAAATGAGGTTAAATATGTAGTTATTGTCAAGTTTAATCCAGACAATATTGCCAGCTTTTTTCTTATTTAATTAAGATTAAAGGTGCAGAGCCATGTCTACATCTGAGTCCACTGTACATAGGTTTAACAGCCAACTTGAAAGAGAACTGGGTGTCGGGAATAGCGGCAAACCGGGGAAAAGCCAAGTCAGCTCAAACGGCGCACAAAACATTGACGAAATTTTGCAGGAAATGGCTGCGCAACTGCCCGAATCGCGTCAAATCGAACAGCTGAGATCCTGGAAGAGGAATATAGACTGGCTCAGTTGTTTTCAGCACTCGACGCGGCTGTTGATGGCGGCAATTGAGCCGGGAACTCTTCGCGTGCGGTATGCGAATGACGGCTTTTGCCGGCTGACCGGCATTGAAGCAGACACCTCGGGTGCCGGTGGGAACGGTGACGGCACTGTGCACAAGAAAATAATCCTGTCCGATCTGTTCCCAGAGTTTGAGAAAGCAGCCCAAGAGCCCCTGTACCGGCGTCACGTCCTGCATCTGGTTCTCAGGCAGCTGTACCACATTGACCTGCGGGAGTGGGGGTTGCTCGACGAGTCGATCACGGTGCCCCTCAACAGCCCCCTTTACCGAGAGCCGCGCTATATTGAATTTTGGTTGGACTCCGACCACCTGAAAGTTTCCCGCATCAAACCCAAGATAGATGAGTTTGCCGATTTGAAGCTGCACCAGTTGGGGGTGGGAGAGGAGAGCCGCACCGCGAGCGAACTGAGCTGGTCTGACCTGGAGCGCCGGCTGAAGTTAGAGAACTACCGGATAGAAGGATTGCTGCTGCTGGAAGGTTTCGACGTCACACAGCAGGAGACAATGCGCCGCCTGACTCAGCTGCTGATTGAGCGGGATTCGATTCTTCGCCATGATAAGTTTAAGCAAATTAACCGGCGCTTGCGAGCGCTATTTCGGGCCCGGAACACGGTCATCCTCAGTGCGGAAGGCGAGCAGGCTCAGATTTTTTGGGGCGAAGGGGGGGAATTAAGCCCTGCCGTTTATACAATGCAGTCCCTGCAAGGGTCGCACTTCCTGCGAGCGGCCAAAGCGAATCAAGTCTGGAACGTTCCCGATCTGAGTGCGGACTGCCAAACTGAGTGCGAGCGCTTGCTTTTGGAAAGGGGTATCCGCTCTATGTTGCTGATCCCGCTAGTGGTCAAAGCAGTAGAAGCGGGGCCAGGAAGCGGCCAGCTGGCCGGTTTAGTCGGGCTGACGAGCGACCGGCCATACAACTTCAACAGCGTTGACGGCAAGCACGCCCAAGCGTTAATCCCCGCACTGATAACAGCCCTGCGCCAAGCGATTCAGCAGCGAGTGACGCGACTCCACAATATCCACCCAGCCGTCGAATGGCGGTTTTTGCAGGAAGCCGAACGGCGCAGCTGGGGACTGCCGCCCGAAGCGATTGTCTTTGCGGATGTCTACCCGCTGTATGGCATTTCTGACATTCGGGGCTCCTCAGAGGAGCGCAACCAGGCCATCCAAGCGGATTTGCTAGAACAATTTCGCTTGGGGCTAGCGGTGGTGGAAGCCGTTTGCCAATCCCAAGAAAGTGCCTTCGGGGAACAGCTGCACCTGGATATGCGCGATTACATGGAGCAGTTGCAGGCCCAAGTGACTGTTGATGCTGAAGTCACCGCTACCCAGTATCTTAAAGAGCACCTGGAAATCTACTTTGACTACTTTGCCCAGTGCGGGCCAGCTGCTTTAGAGGCTGTGGAAGCCTACCGACTAGGCTGTGCCAGCGAGCACAGCTGTGTTTACGCCGCCCGCGCCCGCTATGACCAGACAATAAACCAGATTAACCTGCTGCTGCGGGAAACTTGGGAGCGCTGGCAAGTGCGTATGCAGCAAATCACCCGCCACTACTGCGATATAGAGTGTACCGACGGCATCGATCACATGATTTATGCGGGGGCATCGATTGACTCCAAATTTACCGCTTTCCACCTGCGCAGTCTGCGCTACGAGCAACTGCGGGCCATCTGCGACTGTGCCAGGACGGCCTTCCACATTCAACAAGAGTGCGGCACGCAGATGCAGGTCACCCATCTGGTCTTGGTGCAGGACGCAACAGTGGACATTTTTCACGACGAACAAACCGAAAGCCTCTTTGACGTCCGGGGCACGCGCGACACCCGCTACGAAATTGTCAAGAAGCGGATTGACAAGGCTGTTGACGCCCAGACCCAAACTCGCATTACCCAACCGGGCATGCTGACCTTGGTTTACTCCACTGAGGCCGAGTGGGCGCAGTACCAAGAGTACCTGCGCTACTTAGCTCGTGAAGGCTGGGTGGATACGGAAATTGAATGCGGCATGGTGGAGCAGCTGCAAGGAGTCTGCGGTCTGAAGTTTGCCCGCGTTCGCGTCCTGCCGGCACCTGAAAAGCAGCCCGACCCCAATCTTAACGGGCCTGATCCCAGCGCCCAGCTTGAAGCATCATTCATATAAGTTACATATATGTATGTTGCGTGTTCCTGGGCGCTGGCAGGCGGGACGCCTGCCCTACGGCGGATAAATCGTATTGCAGGCGTCTATGATGTCCCAATATACCTGATGCTATTCTTTTTTTAAGCACCAGAAATAATTAGATTAATATGCAAAGTATAAGCCTATAATAGGCGGTTACCCGGCGGTGAGCCCGCCGCACTACTCCAGGTGCCAGACTTCATTGTCCAACCGGCGACAGCCTTTGAGGCCCAAACTGGGATTTTTGCGATATTCTGCCTCTGGCACCCACACACTCACCGTCCGAGCGGACGCTACCGAATAGAGGTATGCCACCGTTGGGTCATAATTCAAGCCCACTCTCAAATTTGAGAAATCGTCCTCACAAATCTCAAAACCAAAGCGGACGATAATCTGAGCCACTAAGCACTCAGGTGTATCACCGTACTCACCAGCGGTCTCTCTCTCTTGCCAAAATTTCTCTAGGAATGGTTTAAGGATGCGCCGCACTTTGTCGGGGCTGCCATTCCGACTGGCATAGATGATTGCAGGATTCCCTTCAACAATAATGTGACAGGGGGTGGCCATCTGTTTGACTCCTAGTCTTCCGTTGATTGCCGCTCGCTCGGGCGGAGATGGGCTATCTTGATATGAAAAACTTCAGTCTGCCCATCTGAAACCATTAGATCACAATCTGATAACACGTTTGTAGGAGTGTTTGGAGTGAACGCAGCTGAGAAGGCCCGGAGCTTTGAAGTGGCCAGCAAGATCGCGACAGTGGTTAATCTGTTCAAGTCCGAGTTTCCCGGTGCCAGGGCCGATCTCAAACCCTGGATCAATGACCCGGACACTCAGGAACTGGTCGATCCCGATTCTATCGACATCGGTTTTCATTTCCCAGGCTGGAGCCGGTCGTTCCAGAGTCGCAGCATTCTGGTTCAGGTTCGCTTTTACGATGACCCGCTGGATGGCCAGCGGCGGGCCATCGGCGTGGAGGCGGCTGGATTTGACCATCAAGGCAAACAGTGGCGATTCTCAACGGTGGAGAACTGGCGGTTTGAGGGCAAGGCCCAACCGGCACCGTCGGCGGCGGAAAAGCTGAAACACTTTTGCCGGCAGATATTCGAGGTGTTCAACGGCTAGAGCAGTAGGGTGCAGGAAGCGCCGAAGGCATGGGGTGGGGGCTTTCCGGCGCGGCGTTGCACAATCACCGGATCAACCCCACCCCCCAACCCCCTCCCCGCCTGCGGGGAGGGGGAGTAAGAAGGGGTAACGATAAGAGTGGCAAAAATTTGACTAGCCTCTAGCCTGTTTTGTTAGGCTGCAGCAGGATGGGTGGGCAGAGCTATAGGTAGCAGAGCGCTTGCCGAACAAGGCGTACCGGTGGTCGCGAATCTGTTGGTACAGGCGATCGCCCGCCCACTTCAGCCCGGGCAGGGCCCGATAGGCGGCCACAAACACGTTGCCCAAAGGCAGCAAGCGCCCAATTTCCTCAGCGGCGTCACTGCCTTGCCACCGGCGATCGGGGGCACCGGCGTCAATCAAAATCATACCCAGCTCGCAGTCAGAGGGGGTGATGCCAAAGTTACTGAGAGCCGGTTGGTCTTGCATGGGGATGTAGGTAAACCGCTCCCCCTTATCTAAGCTCTCCAGCAGCTGCACGAGCGTGACGCACAGGTTGCAATTGCCGTCGTAAATTATGTGGTAAGTCATGGGAGTAGCAGTTGCTGTCCGCACAGATGAAGAACTAACTATTATTGTGGAACAGGATTTTAGGTTTTTCCAGTTTAACAAATGCCGGTAGTCGTGCCGGCGCACGCGGGACGGAGACCGCTGCCGCCCACAAAATCCCGATGATTCAGGGAGATGCCAGTGTGCCTGCCATCCTCAAAACGGCCAAGTAGGGGGGGTTGCGAGAACATTAAGAAACCCGGTTTCTTAAAGAAACCGGGTTTCTGGGAACCCAAGTAATGAGACGCCCAATTGACAGATTGCCCAGAGCGCCTAAGATATAGCTGTTAAATTGCCGGTGGTGCTGCGCAATTAAGACTGGCAATTTGGCTGCATAGATTTCGGGCGACAGGATAACTGGCAACAGTCTCGCTGCCGAGTGAGAGGCTGAGACCGCTGACTTCGTGTCGTCCGAACCCAAATGGCAAAGCATCCACGGCTGGGATCTGCTAAACTCTTTCCTCAGCCCTGGCTTTTTATTATATCTGATAATGCCTGTTACATAGAGCGATCTGCTTTGTAGCGCACAGGAGTCAGCACTCAGGAGTCAGGAGTTATGAATGTGTTTTTCTGCTGAATTCTGTCTGCTGGATTTTGACTTCTAGATTTTCTCAGGGGGTTCAAGACCAGGGCGTACTGCTGGGCAATAATTTCCGGGGTAAAGTGCGACATGAGGTAGCGCCGGCCAGCCTTGCCCATATGAGCTGCTAGCTGCGGATCGGCAGCGAGGAAGCGAATAAACTCCGCCAGACTTTTCCCATCTCCATTATTGAACGCAGCCCCGCATTTACCCTCAGATAATAGCTGGCGTAAATACGAATGTTTTTCACAGATGGCTGCAACGGGACGCCCAGCTGCTAAGATGCCGTAAAGCTTGCTGGGGGCAATCACACCTTCCAGTCCGGGGCTAATGCTGACTAAAGACAAGTCAGCAGCAGTCAGCGAGTAGGGGAGAGTTTCTTTGTCTTGATAGGGCAAGAACAGGCAGTTAAACAAGCCCAATTCGCGGACTCTATCTATACAAAATTGCCGCTTAGCACCAGCACCTATGAAAACAAACTGAACCGGGTCATTTTGCAGTTCCTCAGCTGCGGCCAGAATGGTATCTATGTCATGGCAGCGGCCCATGTTGCCAGAGTATAGTACCGTAAATTTGTCAGCTAGATTGTGCTGTCGGGCGAACCAATTATCTTTCTTAGCAATGGGTTTTATCCAGTCGGGATCTGCCCAGCTGTGAATGACGGCAATCTTGTCTTTAATCTCGGGACATTTGGCTGCGACGCGATCTCTCATCGTGGAGCTGAGGACGATCGCTGCCTGTGACCGTTTCCAAATCCATCTGTTGAGGGTATCCCAGAACCGAACGATAAAATGTTTAGGGTGGATGACTTTTAGCTCGACTGCTGCATCGGGATATAAATCGTAGAGCAGGCAAACATAGGGCACATTAAAGCATATATTAGCTAATAACCCCAGCACCGGCAAGTAGGGGGGCTCGGTGGTGATCAGCAAAATATCTCCCCGCCAGCAAGCTTTCAGTAAATGCAAGCCGGAACGCAGACAAAACATTAGTCCATTTAAGGCTCTGCCGCGAATCCGCTTTGGCCACATGCGAGATGTGCGCGTTCGCCGAATTAACATTTTATCGTAAAATTCCAGGGGGGGAGCGGCAGAAGTTTGGAACGCATATCCGGGCTGGCCGGTGAAGATGTGGATGTGCATGCCTTGCCGTTCCAGCTGAGTGGCTAGCTCTTGAATGAACTGGCCGGTTGCGGCATAGTCTGGCGGATAAAACTGCGTAATTATCGACAATTTAACGGGCTGCTGCCGGTCGGCGCTGTGTCCGTTGCTCTCTTGTAAAGTTTTCACTTTGCTTAGAGTGTGCTTTGGGATCCATTTCTCGAACATCCCGAACATGGTAGATATCTGGCAATGAATTTCCATTTCCCTCTACAGGAATGGATAGCAACACCCGGGCTTATAGATGGATGGTTATGTATCAAATCTTTGCAAGGCTATTGTGTTTAGACAGATTTGCCGGAAAATCCTTTAATAAAGCGCTTTTTGACAGGTTGAGCTGGATTGCCTGAGTAGATAGTCATCGGATCGAGGGAGCGACCGGCGACGCCGCCCAGAGTGAGGACAGCACCTCTGCCCACGGTGACGCCAGGGCCAATGGCGGCGCGAGCGGCGATCCAGCTGCCTTTTTGGATGTGAATTTCAGCTGGGATGAGCTGGAAGTCAGGATGGCTCCAGTCGTGGTTGCCGGTGCACAGATAGACATCCTGAGAAATGCAGACGTGGCTTTCTAGGGTAACGGTGGCGAGGTTGTCAATCCAGGTGTCTTCGCCAATCCAAACACAGTCGCCCACGATCAGCCGCCAGGGGAATTTGACTCGCACGCCTGGTTTAATCCGCACCTTTTTGCCAATTTGAGCGCCGAAGCAACGGAGAATCCAGACTTTGAGAGCGGAAAAGGGGAGGATTTGGCTGCGAATCAGGGGATCTCCGAGAAAGTACCAGAGGAGTTGTTTCCAGAGGGGAGCGCCAGGGGTGTAGGTGCCGGTGGTGTAGTGGTCTAGATGCATGGGGTTTAAGTGTGGAGTTGAGGCGATTTCTGGGATAAGCGCTCGCACGCGGGGACTTTCGAGAGGCGATAAGTGCCGGCGGATGGCTGCTTTTTGAAATTCCGGCAATCAAGCGGACATGATATGACGCCCCTTACGGGAAGCAGCGTCAGCGTCTACAGGGGCTGAGAACACTCCTTATTTCACCTCAGATTCCACAAAACAGGATTTTCAAAGCCGGCAAGCCGGTTGGAAAAGATTTAGGATAGAGTTGTCACTCAACTTGCTGTGCGACCATGACTGCTATTTTGCCCACAGCCCAACAATCGGAAATTTTCTACCCCAGTGAGGATGGTGAACCTGTGGCCGAAACTTACGATCACCTCTACGCCATGCTAACCACCCTGGAAGTCCTGAAACAATACCTAGCGGGGCGTCAGGCCACTGTTCTAGCCAACCAGTTTCTCTACTATTCTCAGGGCTTTCCTTCCTTGCGAGTGGCCCCGGACGTGATGGTGATTTTTGACGTGACGCCTGGAGGGCGGGATAATTACAAAATTTGGGAAGAAGGACAAGTCCCTTCGGTGATTTTTGAGATGACTTCTAAAGGGACTCAAGACCAAGACCAAATCTTTAAAAAGACTCTATACGAACAGTTAAAGGTGCGGGAATACTGGCAGTTTGACCCTAAAGGGGAGTGGATAGAGGAAAAATTGCGCGGGTATCGGCTCCAAGGAGAAACCTACCAAGCAATTACAGATAAACGGAGCCAGCCGTTGCAGCTGCGTTTAGAGGTGGAGGAAAAACTGATAGGATTTTACCGGGAGGATACGGGGGAGAAACTGCTGATTCCTGACGAGCTAGTGCGGGCGCTGCAGCAGGAAACTCAGGCGCGAATTGAGGCGCAGGACATGGCCGAACGAGAGCGCCGACGAGCTGAGCAAGAGCGCCAGCGAGCCGAACAGGCGGAGGAACGACTGGAACAAGAGCGCCAGCGAGCCGAGCGTTTGGCGGCTCAGTTGCGAGCGTTGGGAGCTGAGCCAGAGGCTTAAAACCAGGCGATCGCGACCGCACTTAATATGGGAGGCGATCGCCTTATTGAGAGTCAGTAATCGCTCTTTTTTAATTTGTCTTGTTCTATCAAGCGAATTGATAAAATTAGTTCAGCGAGAGTTCGCTGAAAAGCATAGTACCAGCCGGCCCAGCCATCGAAGATTCCTCCTTTGAGGATTAAGCAGTAGAACAGGATTACAAAAGGAGCCAGGATTTTTTGCCGGCGGATACGGTCGCCAAAGCTGAGTTCACTAGCAGGAGTCTCCAGCAATTTCTTCGCTTCGATAAGCATATAGCGATATTGCGCCCACAGCCACCGGCTCAGGGGCTTGCGATCGTCATGATAAATGTAGGAGAAAAGCATGCCAGACTTTCCATCCACCTGTAGCAGTTGCGTGTGTCCATCATCGATATAAACCGCTTTCTCCCTTCTGAAGAGGACTTGGCGAGGGGGGAGCAATGTACCGCGCAGCGGCTTGCCAAAAACACAATATTTAAACCTGACAAAGTAGCCATTTATTAAGGAATCTTTTGGGATGGATTTTATTTCATAAATCAAGTCATCAGTGAGGGTGTAGTCTGCATCCAGTGATAGCACCCACTCTGAATTGACTTGCTGAAGTGCGTAATTCCACTGGTTTGTGTGCGTGTCGAATTGCCGCTGTAATATTTGAACTTGCGGGTAAGACTGCAAAATTTGTAAGGTTTCGTCGGTACTGTAGCTGTCAATAACTACAATCCTATTGGCCCAAGAGAGGCGCTGGAGGGTGCGAGCTATGTTGGGATGTTCATTATAGGTGAGGATGAGAGGAGTTATTGCTTCGCGGATGGAATTTTCCATTTTCAAGCAGCCTATGCCTTGTATTAATTAGCGGGGTTACTTGCGAACCTCTACAACAATGACAGAACCACAGCTTGATGGAAAATATCTGCTTAAAAATGCAAAAGGTTGTCGGCGATCCGCTCCATGAATTGCTAAATTATTATGAAATCCGCAATGCTCCAAAAAGCGCTGTATCTCTTTTTTGTTAAAATACCGAATATGTTGCCACTCCCAGATAGGTAGCTTGTGTCCCTCTGTTCTTCTCGGCACACCCATGACCAAATAGTAGAGCCTGTTCACAATCCAACCATGATTAGGGGTACTCAGAACTAGACGTCCACCGGGCTTAAGGATTCGATAAATCTCCCTGGCAACCCGCTCTGGAAAAAACAGATGTTCTATGTTGTCTCCCCAAAAAACCTCATCAAAGAAGTTATCCTCATAACCATAAGGGATGTCTTCAATATCTATATTTTGGGCCTTAACTCCTATTTTAAATAAATTTTTTACGCCTGAACTATTCCATTCCAAAGCATGCAATTCATAGCCTTTAGTAAGGAAAAACTGGCTGATGGTGCCCTTGCCAGCACCTATATCTAAGAGTCTCTTGTCCGTACCATGCTCGTAGATTCGTTTCAAAACATCGTTCCTTTCATAGCTGCCAAATGTCAAGAAATCGCCTGAAAGATACTCTTGATATACCTCTTCATAGAAAAGCTGGATTTCTTTTTTTTTCATAATTATAGCTTGATTTTAGCAGTTTTTAATCCCTGAAACTCATTCAGATAGAGATCGGCAATCCGATTATAGCTGAAGCTTTTTGAATAATTGGCAGCTTTCGCACCCATTTTGCAAGTTTTTTCCCAGCTAAAAATCGCTGAAGCTAATACGGCTGAAAGATTCTTTGCGGCGTCAGAGCTGCGGTGGTTAAAAAAGTATCCTGTTTTATCTTCTGCAATGAAGTCCCTAAAGCAGGCTAGATCTGATACGACCGGAACAAGACCCGTTGCCATAGCCTCAAGGGGAGCTACTCCAAAAGACTCGCCTTTTTCAGCGAGAGACGGATAACAGAACAAATCAGCTATGCGGTAGGCGTCAGCTAGTTTTATAGGTTCAAAAATTGGAGGTAGAAACTCAACATTCAATCCTTTTGCTTTTGCTTGCAAACTACGGAAATAGTCCTCACCCCCTCCGCCTTGGCTCTCTTTTACGGGCCCGATGATTCGCAATTTTACATGAGGCAGGTGATCAGACAAGATGGCAAAAGCATCCAACAACAAGTGAATGCCTTTCTCAGGGTGAACTCTACCCACATACAAAATTGTTTTATCCTCTCGCACAGGGCGAGGGGAAATAGGTGGACAGAACACGCGAGTGTCGATGGGATTGGGAATCACCCGAATCCGAGGAGTGGCAGCAGGGTACTGGTTAGATATCGCTTCTTGAATTGCTCGGGACACAGCAGCGAAGAGAGCTACACCCGCGTACAGGTAATACTGTCCTTTGGGAAACCGAGCAGCATTAAGGACAATTCGACCGGCATCAGGACGTAGCGCACCAGCAAAGATAGGAAGCCAAAAATCATTGATAACTAAGATGTCAGCGCGGGGCAACACCGGCACCATTGCTAATGCATAGACTAAGTCTTTCAGCAAATCCAACGCGATCGAGCGACTTTGGGGAAATCCGCCGTATCTGACATACATCACTCCATTGATAGTTTCTTGCTGAGGCTGACCCGGATAAGACCGGCACAAGATGGTTACCTCGTGACCTTTCGCCGCAAATTGTTCTGCTAAGCCCTGCCAAAGACGGGGTACAGCACCCCCTTGCAAAGGAGGAACAGGAAGCCAAGGGCCGGTAACGATACTAATACGCATCTCCCAGTTTACTGGCACAAATACAAAAGCACACACAAAATATTGAAAAATTTTAGCAGCTTAAATCCAAAGCCTTGTCCGTTAAGTATTCAAGCTTTCAGCGGTTCTATCCGGACAGTTCGCGCAGTCAATCAGTGCGCATATATCTCAGCGAGATGTATGAAAGTGAATGCAACTAGGAGCGGTGCCACCTGCCAAAATCCAGCGATACACCTTGGACATTTCCTCAGCGATAAAATCCCAAGAGTATTTCGTTTTTACCAGAAGCCGCCCTTTCATTCCCATTTCCTTCCGCTCCTGATCGGACAGTTGCATTCCCTCAACTAAGGCAGTGGCTAGTGCCTGTTGGTTATCCTCAATCCACCAGCCACAACCGTACTTGTCCAAGTCTTCCCAAGGAGCTTCTTTTGTAGTAATCGCAGGAACTGCGTGTGCCAGTGATTCTGCTATGACCATTCCAAAATTTTCGGAATGGGTAGGTAAAACAAATAAATCCGCATTACTGAGTGCAGAAGCTTTGCTCTGCCCTGAAAGCATTCCAGTAAAAGTCACCCTTTTTTCTAAGTATAACTCTCCTGTTAATCGTTCTAAATTTGCCCGGCAGTCAATCAAATCCGGCCCAGCGATTATAAGATGCCAGTCAGGAAAATGCTTGGCTAGCTTTTGCCAGACATAGAGTAAATTATCCAAACCTTTTTTCGGATGAATCCTAGATAAGAACAGCAGCCATTTTTTTTCTGCAAGCTCAGGACATAATTCAATTAAATTTTCTCGACTCGGTTGCTGATTAAGTTCGATAACGCTGATGCCATGAGGGAGCAAAGCAATCGGCTGCTTATATTGCAGCCTCCGAATGGAATTGACCTCCTCAGCAGATGTAGCGTGAAAAACGCTGGCACTGCTCAGATTTTTCTGTTCATACAAAAGCCAGGCGGGCCATTTTTTATACCAGCTATGCTTCAAAGACCAAGACTCTAACATACCGTGAGGCGATATGAGCGACGGGATTTGGTTTCCAAGTGCCGCCTGACGGGCGTAGAGATTGGGAAACATCCACAGCCCATGATTGTGAATTAAGTCTAACTCTGTTGAGGCTAACTGCCAAAGGGCGCGGCTGGCATCTGGGTGAAACCCTCGAAAATATCTCGCCCATAGAGTTGCGGGATAGCTGTGCAGCTTTACCCCATTGGCTGGTACTTGCCTGCCGAGATGTTGATAATCAAGCGTGAATAAATGCTGGCAAATTCCTTGTTGAGTTAAAGCTTCGGCTAGGTTTGTAACTGAGTAAGCCGGACCGCCAATATCCTCATTGATACTGGCAACGACATGGCAAATACGGGCCTGATTGATATCGGTTTTCCTGTCTGACACTGCTAAGTCTAATATCTAAGCTGGGTGGGCGCTGAAGAAGTCTTTAAAGTAGTGGTGGAGAAGCTGTGTAAATCGCTCAAAACCATAGGTCTCAATAACTTTATTTCGTAAAGTTTGAGGTTGATAAATAATAGGGTTTGGATACTTACCTCGCAAGATTTGGATGAGGATTTTAGCAATCTCCCCGACATCATCGGGATCTATCAAGGCTCCTAGCTCACCGTGACAGAGAGCATCAATCGCTCCATCCTGATTGCCACCTAAGGTCGGTTTGCCGCAGGCCAGTGCCTCTAGGTAAACAATCCCGAAACCTTCTCCCTTACTGGGCATTGCAAAAACATCACAAAGATTGTAGTGATCGCAAAGTTCCTGATCGGAAACAAATCCAGCCAAAGTCACGCATTCTTGCAGGTTAAGTTGGGCAATTAACTGCTCAACGCGGGGGCGATCGTCACCTTTTCCCACTAGGATGTAGTGGAGATTAGGAAAGTGAGAGCGAATGTCCGGTAAAGAGCGAATTATTTGGTCATAACCTTTGTAAAAATCCGAGCTGGCCAAACGGCAAACAGTTAAGATAATTGGCTGGCTAACTTGTAAGCCATACCGTTTAAGTAGGTAATCTGGTTTGGGAGCGATATAAAATCGATTGGCATCAAAGGTAACTGGCAACAAAGGAATTTTTTGGGCGTGTATTTTTTGCTCTTCAGTTAAGCGATTGCGCGTGTATTCGCTAATAGAGATTACCTTGTGTGCCGCTTGTAAAGCTTTTTTCTTCCAAAGATTTTTTACATTCCAAGCGTCCACACCGTAGACAATAATCCAGTAAGGGATACCCGTGAAGCGGTGAATCCAAAAAGCGACTGGAGCAAAATTGAGATGGCCACATACGATTAAACTCGGGCGCTTTATCAAAGCTGCTGATACTAGATTGGCAGCGAAGTGCAGCGTCTGCCAAAAACCCGTGAAGTTGCCGCTAAAAAAAAATGAGTGGCTGTCTAAAGAAATTTCGGCAGGTAGGTTCCTGTCAATTTTATCAAAAACCGACACCGCTAAATTGGGTAAATTAGTATCTATAGCCCGCAAAAAATCCTGGATATAAACTTGGATGCCGCCCTTGAATTCAAACAGGTTAGGAACCCACAAGTGAATAGATTTTTGAGCCCCCTGCTTTTTTTTCATACCAGAAAACGTTAAAAATTTCATGTTAGGTAGTTGTTCGATGTCTCAAAAGCTCCCAGACTTGACTTCCTAATCGCTGGCGATACAGAGCCCAGTTCAATTGTTCAGCTTTACGACGAGCTGCCTGTCCCATTTCCGCAAGTTCTGCAGGATGAAGATAGCACCACTCCAGTGTTTCCTTGAGCGCTTCCACGTTGCGGATCGGAATGATAAATCCATCCACGCCGTCCGTCAAGATATCTGGCCCTGCGGTATTCGGCGTAGTAATTACAGGAATGCCACAAGCCATAGCTTCTAACAGCACAAGACCAAAGCCTTCAATCAGGGAAGGAAAAACCAGAACGCTGGCTGTGCTGTAGTATTTGTTGAGTAAGGGATGAGGAACAGATGGAACGTGGCGACAAACATCCTTGTATTGCTCTAGCCAGCCTGCTGGAAACAGGTTGGTTCCAACTAAGAGCAATTCAGCATGCTGTAATCGCAATTCCTGCCAAGCCTGTAACAAGTAATGTACCCCTTTGCGGGGTGAGACACGGCCCACGAACAAAGCTCGGAAGCAATCATCAGTTTTAGGCTGTGGCTGAAAGTAGTCAACAGGCGCGCCGTAGGGAATGACACTAATTTTTTTAGGATGTACACCAATTTCTAGAAGGGACTTTTTCGTGACTGAAGACGCCACAAAGATGTGATCTGCAAGTTGGACTTCCTGTTCTTTTCGCTCAATTTTACAATCAGGTTCCCTCACTGACTCTATGCCGGAGGCAAGGCACGGAAAAAGTTCAGCTTCTTGAAGCAATATCTTCCGAGTCATACGATGAAAAGCTATGGGCAGATCATACAGACAGAGAATTCCTTGCTGCTTAGCCGCCTGGAAGGTTGTAGCCGCTAAATCTTCATAGCTATAAATAGCATCTAAGCCCTTGAGGTGGTGTTTTGCCACTTGGCGATCGAGGGAGTTATACACCCAGTCCACCAGTTGAGTATAACTGAAACCCAAACGAGGCGCTAGCCTTGTCCGGGACAGCAGGATTCTTATCATTTCTTGCCACGGGTAAATCCGAATAGGGACACCATTCGGGTTTACCCAAGTTCGCCTGCTAAGCTCATCGGTGATGTATGACCTGAGATTTGCCGGCAATAGATTCAAGGAACGCCATACAGGTGCCTTTGGGTCATAAGTAAGGGGCGTGATGACCTCATGCAGTAAGCCAGCCTCGGCAAAGCCAAGGGCGGCATTGCGGGCAAAAGAAGGATTGATTTGATGAACCAGTGAGATGCGCGGGCTAGACATTTTGTTCCTGTACCATTTGCCTGTCGTTTAAAAAATCTCTGCGTTCCAATTGGGGCAGTAAAAAGATTAAGCCGCTGAAAAACCAGTAGTAAAGTGAGAAAGTGTTGTTAAAAACAACAGGCCCAGTTATTTGAATGGCTTGAAATAGAAAACCAACCAAAGCCAGTTGACGCAAGAAAGGCTTTTTCAATTTCAAGAAGACTTGCCAAAGAGAGAAAATCAGCACTAGGCGCAGTCCGTACCAGAACAAGAAGCCAAATGGGCCTAGCTCTAAAACGACTCTCCCTGTTTCTCCTTCAGAAGGTGGAGGAAGTTCACCAGTTCGTAAGTTAAGAACCTGACGCAAAGCAGAGACTGCCTGGTGGGTTGCTCCCGTGCCATAGCCGTCAAGACCCTTTAAGCTTGTTGCTTGAAAGGGTTCTGCAAAGGCAGACAAGGCACGGTCAAAAAACGTTTCAGGCGATGAGTTAGCTGACCGGGCAAAAAAAGCATCAATGGCGGATCGAAAGAAGGTAGAAACGGCACCAGAAATAATTATAGATGGCAGAATTATCTGCTTAGTACAGCGAGCTGCCAGGGAAGGTTGAGTTAATCCAATTACACAGGCATAACCGGCTAAAAATAAAACTTCAAATAGAAGCAAACCGCGAGCGCCAGTCATAAAGGAAGTGCCAGCAACTAAAAGAGCTTCAACCAGCGTAACAGCTCGCCAAAAACTGGATTGTTTAACTGTCAGTAAAGGAATGAGTAAACTGAAGCAAACAGATAAATAAACTGCGTAACCTGCAATATAGGGAAATGTCCCTGTGACGCGAACCGCAGCGGTTCCGGTCAAGGTGGCGGTTGCTTCCTGGCCCCCCGCGTATACGTTAATCGGACTTGAGACGGGGCTGAAGAATTGGGCAATGCTCAAAAGGCAAACTGGAATCGCTAATACCAAGTAGTTGCGTAAATTTTTGTAGAGGTCATCTTCAGATTGGAATAGAGTGGGGAACATCCACATCAAAGGAATATAAAATAGATAGGTCTTCAGCCCAAAAAAACCGACGATGGGCGAGCCTAGGCTGGGATTAAAAGCCTGAAATAAGCACCATCCAGTTGCCAGAAGCAAGAGGACAGTTAAACCGTTGGTTTTGAAGGGATACTTTGTCTCATGGTTGAAATAGTAGTTGATATAGGAGCCGCCAATAATTAAGTCTTTTAAAAAGTAAATCATATCGCTGGCCTGCGGCAGCACCCACTTTCGCAAAATTCCTTCAAAAATTATCACACAAAAAACCGCTTTAACTGATCGCCGCCAATTTAAAGAAGAGATCCAAACAATAAAAATCACCCCAATGAGAGCAATTTGCATTTTCATTGCAGTGCCCGTTCCATAACTTTAAGGTAAGCTTTTGCCACTGCTGCACTTTTGTGGCGCGATAGGTGCGTTTCTGCATTTTCCCTATAAGCTGTCCGTTTTTCAGGATTAGTGAGTAATTCGAACAGGCTTTCAGTCAGTTGCTGAACATCTCCATTAGGAAATGTCACGCCACAAGGACCGATCGCGTCCTTAAGTCCTCCTTCCTCTGAGCCAATGACTGCGCAGCCACAGGCAATGCCTTCTAAGGCCACGACACCAAAGGGTTCCTGCCAGCGTGAGGGCACTACCAGAATTTGGTGAGCATTTAAGAGTTGGGCTAATTCTTTTTCAAGTTTCAAACCTGCAAAATCGACTTGTTCAGTAAGGTCTAATTTTTTGACCTGTTGGCGTAAATTATTTTCTTCTGGCCCACTGCCTATAATCGTCAATCTGGGAGTCAGTTTCAGTCTTTTCAGATTAGCTATTGCCTCTAGCAGCAAGTCCGCTCCTTTGTCAGAGACTAAGCGACCTAAAAAGACAAGCTCTTTGTCACGATGAATTTCTGGCATTTCATAGAAGGTGTCTTCCTGATAAGGGTTAGGAATTACCGTGCATGGGCCTGGGATGTGTTTAGCTAAAGCGTGGCTTGCCGGGATATTGGTGGCAAAACGAGTTACAAAATGCTTTAAATAATTATTGATACCGGCCTTTTCACCAGGCTGCCCATACCACGTTTGATGCGTCACTACCAAAGGTTTAGGAATCATTAGCAGTGGCCAAAGGCCCTTTAAGCTAACACAGCCTTGGAAGTAGATGTCACACCAGCGGGTAAGCCTTAAGAGTTCTTGTCTATTCGGCTGTCGGATGACTTCAAAAGGGAAATATTTTGAATCTGTTTTTGGAATTTCTGAGACTAGCTTGACTTCATTTTCCTGACGTAAAAACTCGTGAGCGAGTAGAGAGACAACCGTCTCTAATCCGCCGACACTAGGATAAAATAAAGGAGAATAAATCAGTATTTTCATCTGAAAGCTTTATTTTTTATAAAATTTTCTGCCATTTTACCTGTCTCTTTTGAAAGCTAAGTCCAGGAATAGAATTTCCTTTGTTTGGCGAGATCGGATTGGGTTTCCCATATCGACGAGCCGATAGTGGTGCTGGCTCAGGAAAGCAATTAAAAAATCAAAGGTACATTGCTTTTCGTAAAGTGAGGCTATATTTATCTCGCATACAATGACAGGAGTTTCATTAAATATTCCTGTTGCGCCCGCTAAAACTTCTCCTTCAAAACCCTGAACATCGATCTTTAACAAAAAAGGACTCTGAACTGCTCTTAAAGATGCAACTGTATGATCTAGCCGTTCAACTTCTACCGTGATTGTCTTTTCTGTTTCGGTTCCGGGAAACTCGTCTAAATGTCGCTGCTCCATCTTGAGCAGTGAAGAAGAAGGCGAGAATTTAGAAACATTGAGCTGTAATGTTGCCTTTTTGCTGCCGCACGCGATCGGCAATATGTTGACCTTATTCGACCCCCAGTCAGTCTTTTCTAACTTTTTGACAGATTCAGGATTAGGCTCAAAGCCATAAATCGCTGCGTCTGGCATTAGAGCGAGGGCAGTTTTGATAAACTGCCCTTCATTGGCCCCTACATCTAACACAGTGCGGATCTCTTGGCGGGGAAACCAATCATTATTAAGCAACCGATACAAGTTACCACAGCCCCCGCCATTTCGCAGCTTTGAGTAAGCGGGGTTAGCCAGAAGATAACCGTAATTTTGAATTCGGCTACCGAAAGATGTCAGCAGTTTTGAAAGTTCACTCATGAACAGCCTCTCCTTTTTTACCCTTTAAGCAAATAGAAATTTTAATCTGGCCGACGGCCAGCCGAGTTGTATCATCCAGAAAAGGCTCAAACTCTTCTATTTGAGTGAAACCAGTTTCTCTCAAAAATTTTTCTAAAGTTGCTTTTGTATAGCCGTATTTATGCTGCGGCTGCCAATCTTTTACGGGCCGGTTGACCCCAAAAGTTATGTCTATTGCGGTTTCAGCAAACTCTGTCTCAAATAATTTACTTACATTGAGCATATCGGGAACAGCTATAAAAACTTCTCCCTGCGGTTTTAAGACTCGATACATCTCCTGGAGGGCAAGTTTAGCTTCATGGCAATTCACGTGTTCTAGTACGTGAGAAGCATAAACTTTGTCAAGGCTATTACAGGGAAAGAGTCTTAATTTTTTGATATTTCCCAAAAAGTCAGCGCCAGGATTTATATCAAAACTTGACCATCCCTTGAGGCGACCTGAAAATCCGAGTATTAGCTGCTTATCCGAAATTTTAACTCGAAAGCGTTGCCAGATATAGGGCAATGACTTTGCGCCATAAAAACCGGCTTTAGCAAGAGTATAAAAATGCCGGTGAGACTTAAGCCAAGTGTTAATTTTATCTCTGAGGTTAAGCTGGTGAGGCATTTGACTAAAATAGCTCGTAATTATTGAAAACATTGGCGATTAGCTTTAAGCGGTAAGTTAAAGATTTTTTGGCCGCAGAATTTTCCTTCAATAATAGAAGGGCTAAAAACTCCAAGCTGTGCCTGAGAAACAAGAGGGGCTTTAGTAAACCGATCCACCGGCCCCTGTGCTTTAGCAATAAGCGCAATCTTGCCTGATGGAAATTAATGACTCTGTTTCCTGACCATGCAGAAAATTGCATTTGGTTGTCGTGAATGACTCCCGGCACATCTAAAACAGCAATGCGCCAACTTTTTTTGTAAGCCATCCAACACCAATCGCCGTCACAATCTGAGTAGGGGAAGCTGGCTGTATCCATGCCGCCGGTAGACTGCCACGCTGAATATCTGACTAAAATAGGACTGGTAAAAACGATGTCACTAAAACCCCAGCGAACGCCTGAAAAGGGATACCACTGACTAATTATCATCCTTTCCAGACCCAGAATATGGGAGAATTGCTGTCCGAAAACGAAGGATAGAGCTGTTGGAAAGCGAGCGCCAAAACCAGCTTTACGGCCATCGCACTTTTCAACAGTAAAACCAACCGCTGCTAATTTCTCTTCTCGCTGTAAAAGCTCGACGGCCAGCGGTAGGGCTGATTCATTGTAAATTAAGTTATCAGTTTCAAAAAATAAGCAATATTTAAGCAAGGAGAATTTTTGGGCGGCGAACTGGACGGCGAAATTGCAACCGGCACTGAAGGAGCGATCGGCATCAGCTGAGGGGCACAGGCAAATAATCTGAGGGTCTTGAATGGTGGCTGAAAAGTTTTCAAGAAACTGAATACTGCCGTCATTCGACCCGGCATCAAAGACAATAACCGCACCCTTTAAGGGGATTTGGCCAAGGGCTTTAGTGATAGACGGTAGAGCCTCCCGCAGCAGTGACAGCCTGTTAAACGAGTTAATAATGACTGCGAGTTCGATGGCGGCTTGCTCTGGAGGCTGTTGCTCCTGCTTACTCATGGATGGCTAACAAGGTGTGCGGCAAAGGTTTTGGCTTGTACTGACAAGGTATGGGTTTGATACCAGGCGCGGGCATTGTCGGCGATAGCCTGTACTTCACTGACATTCTTCAAGCCTTTTGCCTGTCCGTCCGGAAACCAGTAATATTTTCCTGCTTCTATCCCATCTACGGGCTTCGGGCTGCATCGGGCGCTGACCGGCAGCAGTCCATGAGCGCAGTAAGCAGCAAACATGGTTGATTTTCCCAGGAAGTCAGTGGGGTAGTCGAAGAAACCAACTAGAGAATTTAACAGGATGGCGCTGATTTCCGCAGCAGGCAGCTTTCCCATTTCCAGTACAGGCACGCCGTCAACCGCCGATAAAGTCAGACCTGTTGATGGCCCTATATCCCATATTTGTTCAATCCCCAGCTGTTGGCAAGTAAAGCTGAGTTCGGCTAAGGATTGCTGATAAACTTGGAGGCGATTGCCGCGACTGCCAAATACCACTAGCCGCCGATCGCGCTCTGCCAAGGAGGGCACTGACTCTGGCTCTCCAATGTTCGAGAAGACGGGTAGGGTGGGGATCTGGCTCTGTTTGCCCTGGCTCAACTCGTACAGAATGTCCGCATAGAGTTCTTTGCTAGTGAGGCAAGAGTCACTCAGTTGAGCCAGACGAGTCGCCAGGTTCTTTTGCAGCTGGGATAACCAGAAAGCACTCGTCCAAGGTTGCCCAGAAGCATAAATTTCGTGAAACATCGTCACCAAACGCGAGTTAGCGGTGTTGGCTTTCCAGCGCTCTAAGGCTTCAACCAACCAAACTGGACAACCTCTTTTGGCGTAACCATAACCCACATAATGCAGAAATACTGTGGCTATGGGTTGGGGATTGCTTGGCAGCAGGGATAATAGGGCAGTGGCGGAATGCTCAGTCACTTTGCTGATGGGAAACCCTTCCATATGGGTCGCTCCAGTCCAGGTGGAGTCGCCCACAAGGAAATGGGTTTCTATACCGAAGTCTTGACGCAGTTGACGAGAGAGATTTAGGGCATAATCTCCCACTCCGTCAATAGCAGGAGGAAGGCGGGGAACAACGCAAGTGACTGACGCTGAAAAGTGCATTGCGATACTTTTAATGAGCGGCTCGATAAGTTTGAATATTAGCTATTTATGTTGGCTGGAATGCCCAGTAAAACCACCGTGCTAGCATGCAGTTTTTTTTGTACTGGCAAAGGCAGATTGCTAGTAAATTTTTCACAGGTATTAACCCAGCTAAACGGCATGAACTTCAGCAGGGTTCCTAATTTTATGTGTCCGTTAGTTAGGGGATTAGTTAAAAATTTTATTTCTAATAGCGATAAACCCGCTTGAGAAGCCAGCCTTTTAATTTCATCGGCGTGCAGCAAAAAGATGTGACCGTCAGAGTTGGGCTGGAATTGTATTTTTTCAAATTCCCTGGCATCGGGAAAATCAGAAAATTTCGGCAGGCTATTCTTTACATATTCGCCATTGGGCGTACTCATAACAATATAACCTCCAGGTTTTATCATCTTGGCTATATTTAAAAGGAATTCGTCTGGATGGGCAACGTGTTCAATAACTTCGGCTAATAGAATAACATCAAAATACGCCTGAAAACCAAGATTGAGAACATTTCCTGGTGCATAGTGAATGATGCCCTTTTCCCACTTGAGTTTGACGTAATCGGCTAACTCTTCGCGCAAATCGTTCCAGGTGACTTCATAGCCGAGTTCTGCGAGGGACAGGCTGAAGTTTCCTTGAGCAGCAGCAACATCCAAGACTTTTGCCCCTGGACGAGCTACTTTTTGCACTAGCTCTAAGGTGTGCTTTCTGCGATTGGCATAGGCATAAGCATAGCCATGACAGAGCATTTTTCCGTAAATTTCTTGCAAATCATAGGGGTAGCTGTATTTCCAGCTATCCGGCCAGCTTTCTTGACACTCAATTTTTTTCACCATTTTAGATGAAGTTGGATTTGCTTAAACTTTATACCGCTTATGTCAAAACTTATAACCAGATTTTTTTATTTAGATTTACACATCATTATTAAAGCCATATTCAAGAGATATATTATTTCTATTAAATTGCTTTTAAGACCCCTCATTTTATATTTTGTAATTCCCGCTAGGGTTTCCCATACAAGCAGCCTGTAAACATATCGTAAATAATAAATAGAGTTTATGTGGGTTGCCTCCTTCGGGTGAATTGATAAATAAAGCAGAGTAGATTCCCGATGCTGTTTGAATTTTGTCCAGCCTCCCTTATATCTCCACGGATGGCATACAGAGGCTAGCTTGAGGAAAGAAAATCGATGTCCTATCGCTAGGAGTCTGAGCCGCAGCTCTACATCTTCCATATCAGCGTAGGGAAATCGCTCGTCGAAACCAGCCAAGGATTCAAATAGCTGCTTTTGAATAGCAAAATTGCACGACCACAGATAACCACCTGACTCATTAACGGGCGATGTTTCTGCTAGGGTGCTTCTGGGACGATCGACATAAGTTCGCCCCTCGAAAACTAAGCAAGAGGAGTCAGCAGCTATGGCGTTTACATAGGCTTCTAACCACTGAGGATCGGGTAAGCAATCATCATCAGTAAAAACCAGCCACTCCCCCTGAGCGTACTTAGCCCCATTGTTCCTGTTAGCAGCCGGCCCTTTGCGGGGGCCAGCCACCCATTTGGCCCAAGGGTAGCGCTCGCGGAGCATCTCCTCAGCAGTTGTCTGGGAACCGTCATCGGTAACAATGACTTCATAGTGTTCGGGCGGCAGCGTCTGCACTCCAGGCTCTAGGCAGTCCAGGCATTTCGCCAGCGAGTCATTGCGGTGATAAGTAGGTATGATAACAGAGAAAACAGGGCTTGAGTTCATGGCTGTACTAATGTCTGGTAGGCCGGTTTAAATTTACGAGCGAGCGCCCGCCTCATTCTTTATTCTATAGTGAGCGACTCAATCCGGAAAAACTGCTAGCCAGGACTTTTTCAAAAATGTCCATAACCTGATTGGCAAAAGATACTGAATTCAGATCCGACTCCACCAGACTTCTAGCTCTCTGCCCCATTGCAAAGGCTTCATCTTCATTGTCTTCAAAAAATTGGATGGCATCTGTCCAGCCATTAATATCTCCAGGCTCGACCCATTTTCCAATCCCTTCAGCCTCAATATCTAGGTCAATTAGAGGATGCCTCGTCATGATGACCGGCTTTCCCATTCCTAAGGCATCCATTAAGCTAGTCAGGCCCGAAAGGCTCGTTCCTAATGACAAAGGTATCGCCAGCACTCGTGCCCTCGCATAAATTCCCAGTAATTCAGGATACTTCATGTAACCTTGATTCGGCTGAACTGTGACTTTAACATTTTTGCCAAATTTCTCAAAATTTTGATAAACATCACTGTCCAGGCAGATTATGTGAGCTTCTGCGTTGGTTTGAGAAGCTGCCATACCGAAGGTGTAAAAGTCCCGACCCGTGCGACCGGCGGCAACGACTCCTCGACCCCTGACTGGATTAGAAGGATAGAAATTAGCATCCGGTTCCCAACATAAAGGCTGAGACTTGCGGGATTCATTGGCCAGCTCATTGATGGCGTTGGCAACTCCCTGACTCAAGCTGGGAAAGGCATCAGTTCCTTTGACGAGCAACTTGAATAATGGTTCGCGAAACCCAGCAAGTTTACCGTAATTTAAGGGATGATGAGCCAGACAAACTATCGGCTTTTTTACAAGACCCAAGGCTCTTAAATAACTGAAAAGATGCGTCTGTGTTTGGCAGGGAGCATAAATCAGATCGGCATCATTCAGGCGGCGCAGGACTGACCACTGCTGGTCAAAGTCCCCGAGAGGGATCGGAAAACGAGTCCTTTTATAAATGTCAGTGAGCTTTTGGAGAAGGTGGCAATTTTTAAACGGGATTAACTCGACTTGGAAACCCCTTTGATAAAAATGGTTTATGCCATATAAATGATGATCTGGCTTTTCCTGACGCTGTACCTCTCCCCACACTTCTTCAAATGAATAGTTGTTAAGGACAAAAATTCGAGGCCTACTGTTAGCCTTAAAAATTCTCCGGAACAGCAATGTGAGAATCATAGCGAATTGCGCCGATACCTAAACCATCTTGATTGGCATCTTCTACAAATTCATAAAATGGGTAAATGATTTAACCTGGCTCCAAAAGCGAGGCACCTCTCCAACCCACCGCCCCGTTTGAATCCCGTATCGAGTCAGATAATCAGGGACAATATCGTGAAATGCGATGATACCACCGTCGCGTACTAGGTGTCTGTAGTTGAGAAAATCTTGCTTAACTCCCTCGTAACTGTGATCCCCGTCAATAAACAGCAGGTCGAGCTTTCTTTGCCCCAATATATGCCTGACTTTCTCTAGAGTGCGGGGCACATAGGAGGACCCATCTATAAAACTAATTTATTGATATTGTCTTGAAAAATAGTGAAGATTAACCTTGTTTTTTACATACAATTCCACGCCTATCATCAGACGAGCAGAGGGCAAAGCTTGACTCATTAAAAAGTTAGTTCCCCCATCAGCCGTACCTATTTCACACAAATGCTCTGGCCGCTCGGCTTTGGCAAATTCCAGAAAGCTTATAATCTCGTATTTTATTTGGGTAGTGCCAAAAAATCTGGCGAATAACTCAAATTTATTTTCGAGAGTTTGGCACTTATAAACCGCATCAATATGCGCTATTTGGGCACTTTTTTGGGCCAAAAAGCTGGCTGTGCGCGACATATCTTGTCCCACTAGCAGTGGCTTTTGTATAAAGGGAATGCGGGCGGCTATATTCCATAGTTTAGGAATAAGATTGAGAGGACTATTCATGCTATCTCCGATTTAGTTCCGAAAAATAAGTGTTCAAAAGTTTTTGAGCAATTGACTCCCATGATAGCATTTTGCCCAGGGCAGTTGTGTCAACTTCTGGGAGCTTATTGTCGGCGGCAAGATTAATAGCTTCTTGAAATGCGGCAAACCAGCTTGATTTGTTTTTACCGGCTCTAATAACCCAAGGAAAGTTCTCGGAAAGATAGCCGCACTCACCAATATTAGAACATAGTATTGGTGTGGATGCTGCCATATATTCAGCATATTTAATTGGCAGCCGGCTCTGATTAAAAAGGTTGTCCTCTAGCGGAAGCAATCCAAGATCCAAAGCCGCAGCAAAGTTGCGCGTTTTGATGTAAGGTAAAATTCCGAGGAAATCAACTCGCTCTAAGACTTCTTGAGAAATGCCTTTCAAAATTTGTGGGCTGCGCCCACAAATGGCAAAGCGCAGGTTTTTATGGTCTTGTATATGCCTTTCTAGAGCTTCCAAGCACCAATCTATTTCCGCCCCGTATGTACTTCCCATAAAACCTACATAGAGTGCTGACATATCTAGGCCTAAGGTTCCCCTTGCTAATTGCTTATCGGGAATGCTAAAGGAATGAAAACCATTGTGAATCAGATAGACCCTTTTGGCGTTTCTAACTTCGGCCAAATTTTTCAAAAATTGGCTACAGGTGGTAACGGCATGAGATATCTGCGGAAAATTATTTTGGATTCGGAGTATCCAAGAGTTATTCCAATAGCCGTGAAAATTTTTTGGGTTTTTGAGCAAGCCTCCATACTCCCATAAATCGTCCCAGTCATAAAATAATACCCTGGCCTTTTTCGGAAGTGCCCACTGCCAAGGAAGTGCGGCAGAAAGAAATGGTTGGAAAAGGTGTGCGATATCGCAAGAAGGATAATCTATAAGGCAGCGCCTTAGAGCATTGAGAGGGTGATTTGAAGCCGAAAAGATTCCTTGCCCTCTAAAAGAAGGTACGATGCGGTATAACACGCCATCTCGGATCTCCTCTCGGTCTTTTGACGAGGGATCGAGATCGCAGGAAAACACCGTTACTTGCTGTCCCAATTTAGTCAGGCCAACCGCTAAATTGTGAGAGCGAAAGTAGGTTCCAGTTTCAGCAATGCTATCTGTTAAAAAATGAATTTTGAGAAAATCCATAGCAACTCTCAGAACCCTGCTGCGATAATTGATTGATTGGCTTTGGCCCACTCGGCGACGGCGTTTAATGTATCCGTTATCTTGACTTCAGGTTTCCAGTGCCAAGTTTCCTGAACTAAGGTATTATCAGTCACATAGTAAGGAATATCAAATGTCCGAGTTTCTGGGACTGATTTAATTTTTCTGGATACACCAAACTTGTCAGCGCAATACTGCGACAGCTCTTTCAAGCTCATAGAAGACTCCAAACCTCCTCCTACATTAACAATTTTTGGTGCCTCCTTATCTGGATTCGCTAGTTGCAGGCAAACCAGTCGAGCTAAATCCTGCGGACACAGCAAATCTCTGACCTGTTTGCCTTTCCCGCCAAAACCAATATAGGATAGGGGTTTGCCTAACATCCAATGGTAAATCCAAAACGAGAAAATGCCCTGATCTATTTTACCAAACTGTCCGGCACCGGCAATCACCCCACAGCGGTCGATCCAAAGGGGAAATTCAAAGGCTGAGGCATATTCCAGAGCCATGACTTCAGAAGCCAATTTAGTCGCACCGTACAGAGAGATTGGTGAAGATGTTGGAAAATTTTCGCTCACTCCTTCCCAGCTAAAGCCAGTTGGTAAAGGCTTGCTAGGGTGGGGAATAAATCGGTCATTGTCCTCTTTAAAAGAAATCCCGCACAGAGCCTCAATTGAATAGACTCGACTGCTACTGAGCATCAAAAACCCACACCGATCGCGGCGGCATTTTTCCAGTAAGTTTAGAGTTCCAATTAAGTTGTGGCCTACCAGCTGTGCCGAACCTCCCGTTACTCCAGCCAGTACGCTAGGATTGGCAGCACAGTCAACAATCCAATCCACTTTCGGGAGTTCCGCGACATCATCAGCATTGCGTATATCGCCATGAATGAATTGACACCCCAATTTCTTCAGTAAGGCTAGATTGGTTTCGCTACCCCGACGACTTAAATTGTCAATTCCTACAAGACTCGCGCTTTCCATAGCAGCGCTAATTTCCTCAGCCAAGCGACTGCCAACAAAACCTGCAACTCCTGTAATGAGAATTTTCATGTTTAATTGCGGCTTTCAAGCGACTCAGAACTGTTTGACCGGACTCTGGCCACGATGCATATGTTAGCGCCACCAAGAAACATATCTGCCATCGGAGCGCCAAAAAGTCCGTAGAGGATTTTCAGCGCTAACCATCTGCGGAATCCTTTCCAGGGCAATCCACCATAATCAGTCCACTCTGCGACAATCTCACAATTAAAACGATGTAAAAGCTTCCGTAAAACGAAAGGGTTGAGGGGCGTTATATGGGAGGGCACTTGAAACCAAAATTTCAGCCCCATGAGCGAGTCTAAATTTGGTGTCTGAATCCAAAGCTTAGCCTTACTTTTGGACGATATAGATTTTAAAATTTCTATAAAAACGTTAAGCGGTATATGCTCAACGAAATCTAACATGCTGAATACATTGTAGTTGCATGCCTCAGTTTGTATGGCGGTTAATGCGTCCATTTTTTGAACTGGTAAACCTTGGGAAAGGGCCGCTTCAATTAGTTCGGCGTTCAGGTCTATGCCGGCGCTTTTATATCCTTTCTCTTGCAAAAATTTAACAAGTTTTCCCTGACCGCAGCCTATGTCTAAGATAGCATCTCCTTTTTCGAGGGTTTCTAAGTATTTATTGTAAAATGATTTTTCTAAGTCCGAAACTTCTAAAGTGTCCCCGCTCCAGACATGAATTTCTTTGAAATCATCAGTTTTAGGCAATATCATAACACACCTCTATGATTGACGATTGGCCTGCTTTTTACCCGGACATTCATCTTGGCCCCTCGAAAAACGAATTAAATTTATTAATTTTTAGTAGGGCTAGTCAGTTGCTGAGGCTTTTTTGCGCCATGTTTTCTCTCCATACATAAATCCGTAGGCTCCTGCGGCGATATGTATCAGCAGGACTGCGGTAGTGGTTATGAATGAGAAATAGATAACGTTGAGCGTCGTGCTTAAATCCATAAAAATTAAACAAAGGATTTGGGTAACGAGCAAGAGGCCGATGTAAGCAAAACTCCCCCACCAATAGATCCATTTGCGTGCGCTATGCATTGTCCACATAACTCCGCCTACATAATTAACACAAGCTCCAGCAATCATCCAGCTAACTTCAACTCCCAAATTTTGATATTTATTGCCAAGCAACCACAGGAGAGATTGTGGAAATAAAAATCCAATCAAGCATAGCGTAGCGGAAATGGCAAGCGCCAAACTTAATATTTGAAAGTAGCGCCGAGCCAGCTGTTGAGGGGCTACCTTAGCAATATAAGGAGCGATAATCATAGAGTTAAAAGATCCTAATATTGTAAATAATTGACCCAGACGACCTAAAGCCGCTACCTCTGCAATACTTTGGCTCTGACCGAACCAGGTGATTAGCAAAAGTGAAATTTGTCCCTGAAAAGCCGTGAATACAACACCGGGAATTAGCGGAGATATGTATTTTAACATTTCTCGCTGAATTTGGCCATTACTTTTGACCGGCTCAGCAAAAAAGGGTTTAGCTCTTTGGCGATATATGCAGCCATTCACTGCAACCACGGCTGAACTTACCCAAGCATTTGTCCAAGAAGATAGGGCTGATGCCAGGTACAGGATATAGCAAACTATTAAGCGACAAAAACTGCTGATAATTTGAGGGCTATAGATCGCCTTCATCTGCTGGTGCATCAGTAAAGGTGCTGAGTAATAGCCCACCCACCCCTGAAAAAATAAAGAGCCAACAACTGAGCTAAAGAGCAGTAGCTGCGTCATCCAATCCCAGTTTTGTTTAGCAGTCACTAGAGGAAAAGCAAGCGCTGCTATAGGAATGATAATGGCAAACAGCTGATTGCGAAAATGTTTGGCAGATCGAATGTAAGCGCCAACAACTTCTTTGTCAGAGATGCGGTCGCCAACCAGCGCAACGATCGAGCCAGAAAAGCCCACATCAACAAGCATGCCCAGCGTATTTTGAAACCCAAAGGCGACGCTATACTGTGCGTAAGCTTCAACGCTCATCCAGCGCAGCAATAAAAATCCAGAGATCAAATTGACAAGCTGTACAGAACCTTGTCCGGCTAGAAAAGTAGAAATTAGAACAGTCCAGTGTTTGAGACGGGAAAGACTCACAGAATGGATTAACTACTGTTTAAAGCCGCGCAATTGCTGATCGCACAACTCGGCTGAATAAAGCGGGCGCGCTCTAATTTTGCCGTGCTTGGCGATCCTACCCGATGTCGGGTTCTCCTGAAGGGAGAACGCCCAGCGCTGTTACTACTTTCAACCCACATTGGCAAAATCAGGATAAAAGCTACCCTAATTTTTGGGGAGAATTTTCCATCCTCGCCTCCACCATCATCCGCACCACATCCCGCATCTTATATTTCGCCTGCCATCCCAGCTGCTCCCTGGCCTTAGCTGGGTGTCCTCTCCCCACGGCAATATCCGTGGGTCTGTACAAACCGGCATCTGTCACTACATGCTCGCGCCAGTCCAGCCCCACACAGGCAAAAGCCGTGGCCACAAAGTCTTCTAACTTATTGCTCTCGCCGGTGGCAATCACATAATCATCTGGCTTATCCTGCTGCAACATCAAATACATCGCCTCAACATACTCCGGTGCCCAACCCCAGTCCCGCTTCACAGAAATATTCCCCAGATGCAGCTTCTCTTGGCTGCCTTGGCCAATGCGGCAGGCAGCCGCCACAATCTTTTGCGTCACAAACCTTTCCGGTCGCAGGGGAGACTCGTGATTGTACAGGATACCGGAACAGGCAAACAGACCGTAAGCCTCCCGGTAGTTGGCCACTTCCCAAAACGCCGCTGCTTTGGCCACGGCGTAGGGACTTCTGGGGCGGAATGGCGTAGTTTCGCTCGCCGATCCCTCGCGAGTCTCCCCAAAGCACTCGCTCGAACCTGCATTGTAAAGTTTGATGGGTGCGCCGGTGAAGCGAATCGCCTCCAGTAAATTCACGGTGCCGGTGGCGATGCTTTCCAGAGTTTCCACCGGCTGATCGAAAGACAGGCCCACCGAACTCTGCCCAGCCAAATTATACACCTCATCCGGCTGAATTTTCGCCAGCACCTGCAACACACTGCGAAAATCCGTCAGGGACATAGATTCTAACTTTACCTGGTCCCGGATGCCCAAACGCACCAAATTCCCGAAAGAGGACATCTGAGCGTCCCGTGAAGTCCCGCAGACTGTGTAGCCCTTGTTCAGCAATAACTGCGCCAGATAGGCCCCATCCTGACCTGATATCCCACAAATGAGCGCTTTTTTCATACTTTTCACACTCCAGACAGTCTTCCTCTGACCACCCTCAACCCACGACAGATAACCCCAGATTAGCGACGACCGAGGAATTTACCCAAAATCCCTCGCTCTCCGGAAGCGGGCCCGTCACCGTCTCCATCCGGCTGATGGCCATTGCCGTTAAGCTCCGTTTTAGTGTAGTACGAATAGTAATAGGGATAGTAGGAGCCGTCCTCTTCTTGCTCCACGAAGTTGGCCACCAATCCAGCCACATTACACCGGCTTCTCTGCAACACCTCCATCGTCTGAGTCAGAGATGAGCGGGTTGAGCGCTCCAGAGCCGCAACTAAAATCACTGCATCTGCCTTCGGCGCAATGCTTTGGGCATCTGTGACCCCTAATAGGGGTGTGGTATCGACCAGTACATAATCATAAGCCTGACGCCACTCACTCAGCAGCTGGGTCATTTTGGCCGAGTCCAACAAAGCCACCGGATTCGGCGGCGTTGGGCCAGAGGTAATCACATCCAGATGCCCACCGTCAGCTGAATAGACCAGCTGACGCCAGGGAGTGCCGGTGGCGATGGCACTGCTGAGCCCGAACATATTCGGCCTTTTCAAAAATTGATGAATCGTCGGTCTGCGCATGTCAGCATCGACGAGCAGCACCCGATGACCTAATTCCCCCAGCACCCGTCCTATGTTGTAGACCAGCGTACTCTTCCCTTCCGAGGGAGTCGATGAGGTAAACGCCAGAGTCTTAACCTGGTCATTAGCCCCCAGATAGCGCAGATTCAGTGCCAGCGAGCGGATAGCTTCCGTAAATCGGGAATCGCTATAACTCTGCAACCGGCCATTCTCCCGAGAGTGAGTCACCAAAACTGGCAGCTCAACCTGGGGAACCGTGCCCAGAGAGGCCAGTCCAGTCAGTTCCTTCGCCTCTTCCACCCGCTTGACGCGCTGGTCTGTGCGTTCCAGCAAAACCGCTGCCCCCACACCCAGCAAGCCACCGGCAATCAAACCCAGTAACAAATTCCTCCGCACATTAGGCGAGACTGGAGTCTCTGGCAAATAGGGTTGCTCGATAATTTTCCAGGGAGCCGTTTCTTGCGCCTCAGAAATCCGCAACTCTTGCAGCTTGGCCAAAAAGTTATTAACCGCCTCCGATTTTACCTTAAACTCACGCTGCAGCTCGGCGTAAGTCTGCTGCAGCTGAGGAATTTGCTCAAACCGAACTGCAGTTTCTTTAGCCGAACGCTGCAAACTCTCTAACTGACTCATCTGGGAGGCTAACTCTGTCTGAACTTGCAGGAGTTGCTGGGCAAGGTTCTGCTGAGTGCCTCCATATCCAGAAACATCGCTAGTCTCAGCTTTGGCGGCGGCATTGCCAAGCACATGCCCTGTGCGGTACTCCAGCAACCTCAGCAGGCTATCTCGCTGCTTTCTCAGGTTGACCAGCACAGGATGATCTTCCGTGAACCGGCTGCTTTCTTGCATGTATTTGGTTTCTATCTCTTTGATGTCGCTGGCTAGCTTCTGATAGACAGAATCTTGGCTGAGGAGGGCATTTGCCAGAGCGGTTTGAGGATTTTGGCCAACTGCCACCATTTGGCGCTGCAGCTCTTGATACTGCCGTTGGGTTTTGCTGATAGCCGCCTCTAAGGCTTGAGTTTGTTGCTGTAGCGATTGCTTGCTCTGAACCACTTCCGCCGCGTAGGAGTCAGGGTCAACAATGCCATAGCGCTGGCGAAAGGTTCGGATAGTTTCGGTTACTTCGTTGAGCGCCTTTTGGGCAGCCGGCAGTTGTTCCTGAATAAACTTGATCGCATTGGTCGCCTGCGACCGCTGTCTCTCTAAGCTATAATCAACATAAGTATAACCTAAAGCCTCCAGCAACGCTTTGGTTCTTTGCGGGTCTGTATCTGTGTATGAGACAATTAGAACATCAGCCTGCCCAGCCTGACGGATAGATAAGTTGTCTGCTACTTCTGTCACAGACATATTCTTGTCTTGTGATTTCAGTGAGCTAATCGCTTTAGCCACCAAAGAATGACTCTGCAGAATCTGAATTTCTGTGGAAAGATCCTTGCCAGCAGCAATCTCTTGTGGTACGATTGTTGGAACAACCGGCACAGCCGTCTTATTATCCAGCAGAATTAAAGTTTCCGACTGGTATTTCGGGGTCGTTGTCAGCGTCGAGAAAGCGACGCCGCCAAAAACCGTGGCCCCAACCGCAACCACTACGAGCCAGCGTTTGCGCAGCGTGCGCCCTAAGTCAGATAGGTCAGTTCCGCCGGCAGGTGGACTGAGTGTGTCAAGCTTAACGAAATCGTCTCTCATCAGCTAAAAGTCTTTCCCTGACTAGAACGCATAACTGTTCAACAAAGGAATATAAAACACAGCTACCCCAGTCTCCGCCAGGGTTTGTCAACCCCTCTGCCACACGCTGACGATGGCGAACCAGAATTGGCTCACTTCCGACGCGCTACCCCTTAATACCCGCCTCTGCTAGTCCATCCGGACACTTTTGACATCAACTTCCGCCTTAATCTTTGATTAAGATGCGGAAGGCGGATCGCTTCGTTTGTTCCTAAGGCATGACTGGCAACGCCGGTGGCCCAAAACTCATAATTCCGGCCAACTGTCCCCCTGTCCGAGGATACTGCTATTGCCATTAAGAGTCGGTTTTGCTACAGTGCTTACTCGGCTATTTATCAATATAAAATCATTCAGTTATTGGGCCGTAAAGCTGCTTAAAATTATCTCTTTTCACATCGCACGCACCTGTCCTGAGAGTCGGTGGGCGCTCGCGGACCCCGACTCATCGGGACTCCTTCCTAGACTGCTGCCAAAGGGACTCGTTCCCAGACTTTGCTGGGAACGAGTGCAATCAACCGGCACCCTCAGAGCTTTGCCAGCCAGTCCAGAATCAGCGGATTGACCTCCTCCGGTCGCTCGTCATGGGGACAGTGACCGGTGTTGGGAATCGATATGAACTCGATGGGTCGATCCTCACTCAGCTGCTGGAAAATCCGCCCACCGGCAATCGGTGTCCACGGATCGTCCGCTCCCCAAATCACCTGCAGCGGACGCTTGACTTTAGGCAGCAACTGTGCTATTGATGGGCCGGCAGGCGCTGTGAGAATTGAGGCAAACACCTGCTGGGCACCGGCGTCACAGGAAGGTTCATGAAGCAGATCCACCAGTTCGTCGGTGATCGCCTCACGGTTGCGGTACACTTGCCGCAGGGTGTTTCGGATACGGTGTTTCTGGCGGATGCGCTCAAATACGAACGCCCCCACAACCGGCAAACTGACCATCTTGGTAAACACACCCATCACCATCCGCAAGGGCAGATTTAGCTCCTCGGGCCGGTGATTGAGCCCGCCGGCACAGTTGATCAGGATGCCGCCGGCTGCAATTTCGGGATAATCCGCTACCACCATCAGGCTGAGGAGCGCTCCAATGGAATTGCCGGCGAACACAGCTGGTTCCTGAATGTGTGACTCCCAGAAATCCTTAAGAAGTTCCTGCCACAGTTCCAGGGAGTAATCCAGCGGCGGCTTGTCCGAGGCACCGAATCCCAGGAGATCCAGGGCAAACACTCGGTAACCACCGGCAGCTAGCACGGGAATGTTCTTGCGCCAGTGGCCAATCGAGGCACCGAAGCCGTGAATCAGCACCAGAGGGCGACCTGTTCCCTTGACGGTGTACTGAATCTTGTGCCCACGCCAAGTCCAGGTGAGCTTTTCAAAGGTTGTTGCCGGTGTCAGCTGTTGTGTGAGCACGATCCTTTTATGAAGATTTTTAAACTTTATTCATTTTAGAGGTTTTCTGGTAAACTGGGGAAGAGGGCAGCGGGCTGTGCTAGAAGTAACGGACAGGCGAGACGCCTGTCCTACCGGGTATATAGCAATGGACAGTTAGTTTAAGACATGGCTATTGGGGCAGTGAGCGATGGGGCATTGGGCATTGGACATCCTTCCCTATGTGCTCTGCCCCATGCGCTATGCCCCATACCCTATGCCATTAATGTCCTAACCAATATGGCTGCTGCTATAATAAATAGAGCGGACGTTTATGGCCCTATTTCTATCGAGGCACCGGCACGAAATCGTAGCCGGTTCCAGAACGGTTTCCAGGACGGATTTCCACCAGCTGGATTGACCCATTGCGGTCGCCAGAAGACAAAAACTGAACAGTGCCAGAAGCACCTGTCGCGGAAAAGTCTGGGGCAGAAAGCGCCTGCTGGACACCGGCGCGGGTGGTATTGCGCTTTAGCGCTGCGGTGAGCGCCTGCGCCGCATCGTAAGACATGGCTGTGCGCCAATTCACAGGACTGCCCCAAAGCTGTCCCGAACTGCGGGGAAAGTCTGACCCTGGATTGCCGTCAATGTGCCAAGCAACTGCTACGATCATACCGACTGCAGCTTCGCCACCATCTGCCATAATTTTTGGTGCGTAAACGTCATCTCCCCCCAAAAGACTTAACCGTTTCTGGTTGGCTTGAATCACCAGCAGCGCTTTGTCTAGCACACCTGTATTAGCTGCTAGCATTAGCACCTGCACTCCCCTCTCAATCGCCTTTTCCACACTCTGGCGAGCGCTAAAACCTGAATCGGACAAGTCAAACTCTAAGTCTTTGTCAAGTTGTCCTCCGTTGGCGAATACTTCCTCAACAAACTTCGATTTGAGGGACTTGCTGTAGTCACTTTGGGAATTGTAGAAAACCGCTGCTTTTTGCTTTTTCAGGCTCGCCAGCATATATTTAGCCAATTCCTTGGCTGCGATGGCATCATTGGGAACCGTGCGAAAAACGTAGGGACTGAAGTCGGACAGTTTAACAGCCGTACTGACAGGGGAAATGGTTACGAGCTTGCCGGCATTATATTCTTCACCGGCGGCTAAGGTGGCCCCGCTCGAAAAATGGCCCACTACACCCAGCACTTCAGAAGTTTTTACCAGCTCTGAAGCAACCTGTTTGGCAATTTCTGGATCGTCGCTATCGTTGGCAATCACTACCTTGATCGGCACTCCATTAATCCCGCCTGCCTGATTGATTTCATTTTGAACTTGAGCCACCCCCCGCAAAATCTCTAAAGCTCCGTTTGGGTCACTGCCAATTGGTGCCACCACCGCAATCGTCTGCGCTTTATTATCCCCAATGCGGGCGTTATTCAGATAAATTAGGGTTTCATGTGCGTTGCGGTATTTCTGAATTGCTTCTTCAAATTCATGAGCAGCTTGTTGATAGTTGCTTTCAGCCATCGCCCGCACTCCTTTCTGTTTCGCCGCTTGGAATTCCGGCTTTTCAGTGCCGCTTTCTTCTTTTTTTAACAGCATTTTCTCCCCCTGGCTAATCCGCTCGCGCACACCAGTTGTCAGTACCGCTGTTCCAGCGCCAGTTTTATTAATACCGGTTGTCGGTGCAAGGGGTTCATTAGGTTTGGAGCACATTTTCAACAATCCGATGACAACGCCTATAAGCACTAATGATCCTATCAAAGCAATTAAATTTGCTATAAGCTCTTTTCTTTGGGCCATATTTTACCTCCTGTTAAAGCGAAATGCAGATACTATATTATAGAATCCCGATAATTATTTTGTAAATAATTCGATAGATTGCCATTAAAACTATCGCTAACAGCCCTGCCAGAATAGCCAGCAATACTGCGACCAGGGGTGATGGCGAACCAGCTTGGATGGGATTCCATGTCCGCAAAGCCGGCACTAAAAGGACAATTGCCAGGGTAATGCCGGCAATTGTCAACAAATTTGTCTTGTGAATCATTCCGCGATACTGGGCGTAAACCAGACCCCCTAAAATCATCCCGCACAAACCGAGACTAATCCCTGGCGGTAGCAGGCTGCCTAAGGCAATTAAAAGCAACCCTCCCTCAAACCCTGTAAAAGCAGCTCCCACCAATAATTCCAGCACGGGTGAAAACAGGGGTAACGGTTGTGGGGGCGCAGCTGTCGGCGCGGGTGCCGGCGCAGTTGTCGGCGCAGTTGGAAGCGCAGTTGGAGGCGCGGGTGGGGGTGCGGGTGGAGGGGGACTCACCGCTGTGTCGGGAAGCCGGTCAAGCGCCTCCAGAACTTCTACAGCTTCCTGAAAGCGTTGGGAAGGCACCGGCAGCAGCATCCGGTCTAAAATATTACCGAGGCGTTCGCTTATCTGGGTGTGCCCTCTCCAGTTCCAGCGGTCGTTGTAAGAATCATATAACTCCGCTGGCTGTTTGCCAGTTAGCAAATACAGGCAAGTGACTGCTAAGGAGTACAAATCGGTTGAGGGGTAAATTTGGCGTCTAGCCATCTGCTCTGGGGGCGCAAACCCCGGCGTACCCAACACCATTGAACTTTGTAAAGATACTCCTGCCGTCACCTGCTTGACTGCGCCAAAATCTAACAGGTAAAGCCGGCCATTCTGGCGATGGCGCATGATATTAGATGGCTTGATATCCCGGTGGATAGAACCGCTATCATGCACGAAATGCATGATTTTGAGGATTTCTTTCAGCACTTCCTCAACTGAAGCTTCGGAAAAGTGTCCTTTCCCCTCCATCTCCTCGAATAAATTCAGTCCGTCGATATATTCCTGCACCAGGGAAAAAAAATCCTGTGGCTGATTCGACTGCTGACCGGGAGCCGGCTGTTCAAAAAATGCGTACAGTTCTGGGATTTGGGGATGGCTGCCGAGTCTTTCGAGAACCTCAGCTTCCCGCTCAAATGACTTTTTCACCCATTCCAGCTGGGGAAGGTTGAGATTAGCGGGGGGCTGCAACTGTTTGACAGCGCACAGTCGCCTGGTTGGAGTGCGGCGGTCCCGTGCGAGAAATGCCGCTCCAAACCCTCCGCGTCCCAGTAGCTTTAACGGCAGATAGCGATTGTCTAAAATCAGCGGCATCCCGCAGGTTATGCAATATTTTTGCTGCACCGTCTTGAGAGTGGCGCTGTCGTCTAAATCTGCAAACGAGTTATCTGGTTGCGTACAGCTAGGGCGCGTGCATGAAATTTGCATATTATACCTTATTTTCAGCAGCGGAACACTGTTGAATTCCGGCTAATTCTAGAACGCGCCGGTGGCGTTATGGGTTCGCTGGTGCAGGGGGGGCGTAGCCCTGCGTTCAGCCTGTGGGTAGAGAAGCAATTTCTAATCGCCCCTGCGGGTGAGTGGCATGTTCGCAAGCGCAAAGGTGGGATGCGCAGACTCGGCGCAGACTCGGCGGTTGGTCGCTACCGGCGCACCCCCCGGAAAGGAATTAAGGCCCGATTGCGCTGAGTGTTGCCACTGCATCTCTAAAGTCTACCATAACACCCCTACAAAATTATTTAAAAAATATTAGAAAGCAGTTTGTAAACCAGGCGAAAGAGGGCGGTAACGGCGATCGCGGACAGCCCTGCCAAAACAGCGGTCAAGAAGGCGGCACCGATGGTCAATCCACCGCGCAAGGGAGAAAACAAGACTATTGCCAGGGTAATGCCGGCAATCACCAGCAGATCCTTGCCCTCAATCAGGCGGCGGTACTGGGCAAAGACCAGCCACCCCATGATGCCGAGCCAGATGAGATAGCTAATTCCAGAAGCTGGTAGCAAACTGACGAAGGCGATTCCCAGCAAAGCGCCCTCAAACCCTGTAAACGCTGCCCCACCCAATAACTCCAGTCCTGACGGGGGGCTCAAATGCGGGCGCAGCGGCGGCGGGGGTGGTGCC
>Ga0114941_100013_pt1 | contig 37766 bp, 16 predicted proteins | sample DevilsHole_FD_89580 | JGI IMG/M metagenome (GOLD analysis project Ga0114941, IMG submission 89580) | Groundwater microbial communities from Devils Hole, Nevada to study Microbial Dark Matter (Phase II) - Devils Hole | ecosystem: Environmental > Aquatic > Deep subsurface > Groundwater | place...
TATTACTGTAACAAGCCTCAAATAGTTTGTCAAGCATTTTCGGGAAAATTTTTGAAAATTTTTTCACTAATCCTGAATCGCCCATCTGGCAAGGGTTTGCTCTAGATTGGTAGAGAGCGTGACCAGAGCGTCAGGAGAAAATTTTGTGATGGCCATCGCTGTTTTGCCCCACCGGCCCCTCAACCGTGGCCATCAACTGCTGATGGCCCAACCGATTGTGGGATTCTGTTTCTCCCCCCCTCCTCCCTGGTGGGGGATGGGGCTGGGAGGGTGAGGGGTTCTTCCCATCTCACGAGATATTCCTCTGGAGAGCCGGCAGACGTCTGGCGGAGCCGCCCCGATGAGTGCCGGTGGCCACAATCTGTCCTAACAATCACAACTCCGAAGTCCGCAGCGCTCGGCTATCGGCTTCAGTTTCACAAGCCCGCGCCAGATCACCGGCAGCCCGTGCCGCCGACTGTCAGGCAGAGGGTATCCTAGAAAGCGGGATCAACTCACAGATTTAACCCAATCCTCAGCCAATCTCAAGAAGCGAGTATCTCCTCAGCTAGCTCATGGATCACGCAACCGCCCGTAACTTTGTCATCAATCAGGGAACCGCTCTGCTAACCCAGAAAAATCCCGACGCTCTCCTGATGCTCCTCAAGCAGGGCAAACCCCCGATTCCCGGTCAAATGACCTCTCTGTTGCTAGCACTGAAAGTCCTGTTTGACGCCCTCAAGGACACCCCCAGCTTCGACCGGCAGCTGGCTTGCGCCCTGCACCTCCTGGCCTTTGAAAGCCGCCAGCTGTTTGTATATGGCCAGATGACAGGGATCGATTGGCCACCGCTGCTGGACGAAGACCTCAACCGGCTGGGGCTGGCTGTCAAGAGCATCTTTACCGGCGTCTGGCTATCCCTAGTTTGAGGAGCGGACAATACTCGTGATTACAGGTAAAACCAAACTCCTAGGACTGATAGGTCATCCGGTGGGGCATTCCCTGTCGCCGTTGATGCACAATGCCGCAATTGCCCATCTGGGACTGGATTATGTCTATCTCCCCTTGCCGGTCAAACCAGAGGATCTCCCAGTCGCTGTTGCCGGCTTTGCCGCTCTCGGTTTAGTGGGATTTAGCGTCACCATTCCCCACAAACAAGCCATTTTGCCCTTTTTATCGGAAATCTCCCCAGTAGCCCGCGCCGTGGGTGCCGTGAACACAGTCTGGCACACCGGCAGCGGCTGGGCAGGCACAAATACCGATGTCGAGGGCTTTCTCGCTCCCCTGCTCGCCTGCAATCGCGATTGGAGCCAAACCTCAGCCCTAATTTTAGGTGCCGGCGGCGCGGCGCGGGCTGTTGTCGCCGGTTGCGCCCAGTTGGGCATTCCGGTAGTTCGCATCGTCGGGCGTCACCGGCACAAACTCGAAGCATTCCAGCAAAGTTGGGTTAATTCCCCCGTGCCGGTGCTGGCCACCCACACCTGGGAAGAACTGCCCCAGCTGCTTCCCCAATCCTCCCTGCTGGTTAACACCACGCCGGTGGGCATGTATCCCAAAGTGGACGAAATGCCAGTCAGTGCCTCTGACATGGCGGCACTCCCCACCGGTGCCATTGTCTATGACCTGATTTACACCCCCAACCCCACCCAATTTCTCAAAGCTGCTAGTTCCACCGGCGCGATGGCCATTGATGGGCTGGAAATGCTCGTCGGGCAAGGAGCCGCTGCCTTACAAATCTGGCTGCAGCAGCCAGTGCCGGTGGCTGTCATGCGCCAATCCCTGCGCCTGCACCTGGGCTTGCCCACTTGACCGGCCAGCCACCCAATTTTAGAGCAATATTCACGCTTGGGCGCGGACATGACGGTCTATTGCCACATCTGCGTTAATCAGCTACAGGCTGCGGTTCAATATTTCAAACCGCAGCCTGTAGCAGATAGACGCAGATAGGAGAACATACGAATGTCCTAATCAATATGGTAACAGCTATACCACCGCATGAGCGCAACCCACCCACCTTCCGTCTGCCAACCGGCCCAAAAACAATTCCAGAGACAGGCGTCTCCCCTGTCCCACAGCTTCTAAAAAGCCGTATCAGCTCAAAATATAGCATTTATAAATGATTCGGGAAATCCGCTCTCTTTCTTTCTTGGCGAACAGGCGCGTCTTGGCGGTTTAGTTTAAAAATAATTTTACCTGCGGTAACAGCCTGCAATTATACCAGATATTTGCGTTACAATGATGGTTAAAATAGCTGCCAGCAATTAATCCAGTCATTAGGGAGTTAATATCATGGGAAAAATGCGTTCGCGAGTCATTACTGTTGCGATTGTCTCCTGTATCATTGGGATGGCCACTTGGTTATGGACGCCCCCGGGGTGGGCGATCACACAGATTAAACTGACAGACCTTTCCTACAAGGACTGTCCTCCGGAACTCGCCGAAGGAAGCATCACCAGTGGTGGAAACCCAATGGCGGCCAACTGCTTTATCGTCACCGGCAAAGCCGTCAACACCACTTATAAAACCGTTTACGATGCGGATATTTTTGGCCGCATCTACGATGCCAATAATAACAACGTCTTGCCCAACCGCACCCGTCTCGGATTGATCGAGAAAGTCCCACCCGGCGTCAGCGAGTTTCAACTGCGAATCACTGTGCCGGCTAATCAGCCGACTCCCCTGAAGCTCGAGCAATTCAAAGCTGCTGGTTTCGCCGCCAGGGTTCGCAATTACTGACAGCGCTATTAAATCCGGTTTGCTAGTTCAAATACCTTTAAGCGCCAGCATACAGCCTGGACTTTAATCCTTGCTTCAAAATAGACAGTAAGCGCTAAAGTCACGACCGGCTCGCCGGACACTTGTAAGACAGGCAATTAACCGGATTATATATAATTGCACCCAAATATCCCTCTGGCAGCAGGCCACAGGTTCCGATTCCAGATCGGCCAGATAAGCATAAGCACCGGCATTGCTTGGCAGCCGGTGCTCCCTGTCTTGTGCGAGTTTAAAAACCTTGTAACTAGAAAGCCCCGGGCCATTAAAAGGCAAATACCCTAAGTAGAGTCGGGAGAAGCTGCTGGACGAATTGCAGGAGGACGATGGCGAGGATAGCGGAGAAGTCAATCCCGCCGAGGGGGGGAATGATAGAGCGAAACAGGTTGAGGTAGGGGTCAGTTAACTGGCTGAGAACGGAAAAGGGCGGGTCGTACCAGTTGATATTGGGAAACCAGCTCAAGAGAATCCGAATAAACAGCAGCACCAAGTATATGCTCAAAAAGCTGCTGAGGGTATTAACCAGTAGCAAGACTGCGGAATCCATAGACTTTGAAGCTTCCTTTAGTATTTCACAGACTGTTTGGACTTGATTTAGTGTAATCGATTTCAGTCTGGCGAGGGGGGAGCGAAGGCGGCCCGCTGCCGCCAATCCTTGGCCTGGTGGCGCTTTGGCAGGGATTCAGGCATCTTCAGCTAGCGAGCGCTCACTGTTGCGTGCCGGTGGGGTGCCATTCACATCCCTGAGTTGCACCCGCACCTCGTCGATCGCCTCATTGAGCTGAGCGATTTTATCCTCCAAGCTGCGACGCGCCGCTTCAATACTCTCTTGTTTGGGAGGACGGCTTCTCCCTTTGATCGCAGACGGCTCTGGCACATTGGCGGGCCGTAACTTGTCCTCGTCGGCAGGGGTTTCGTCAGCGCGTCGAGATAGCAGGACGCCCAAAACTCCACCGAGCAAGCCGCCCACTACAGCGCCGGCGAGAAATCCACCTGTAAAACCATCTCGATTGCTCATCGTTTATAATTGGTAACTTTGCTTTAATTTCAGCTTAACCGCTGGCTGGGAGCGCTGCCTACTGGGGGTTGGAGACGGGGTTGCGGAAGAATTCGGCGAGCTGCGGCCCGGGCCCTCTGCCCTAGCCGTTCAGGTGCCAAAGGTGCGGTCGCCGGCATCTCCCAACCCGGGCACAATAAAGCCACGCTCGTTGACCCCCTCATCAATGGCAGCTGTGTAGACGTTCAAACTCGGATAGGCTGCCCCCAGCTTTTGCAGGGCCGGTGGGGCAGCCACCACAGAAATGATCCTGACCAGGGCTGGGTCAACCCCGCGCTGGGTGAGTTCGGCCATCGCGGCCATTATCGTCCCGCCTGTGGCCAGCATGGGGTCGCTGATCAGCACCCGCGTCTGAGGGGCGAACTGCTGGGGCAACTTATTTAAATAGCAGCTGACTGCGAGCGTCTCTCGATCCCGAACCATGCCTAGATGGTATATCGCCGCTAAGGGCAGTACGGTTTGCGCACCTTCCAGCAGGGCCAGTCCCGCCCGCAGCACCGGCACCACCACCAACGGCACATCCGGATTGACAATCGTCGCCGGAGAGGTGGTCAAGGGTGTCTGCACTGTCGTTTCTTCACAAGCCAGCCAATCTCGGCTGGCCTCGTAAGTCAGCCAGCGTCCCAGTTCTGTCATGGCGCTGCGAAACAGCGCCGGTGGGGTCAAGGCGTCGCGGGCGACAGCCAGCCAGTGCTTGATTAGGGGATGGGGGGGAACGTACACACGCAGTTGGAGCGTCATAGGTGGGAACGTGGGCGGGATGCCAGCGATGAAACCTGAACGATCATACTCCCAAGTGGTGCACCGGCAGCACCTGGAGTCCCAGGCATCCAGAGGCAGGAAATTTTTTTCAAATTAATTGACAATTCTTATCAACAAACGCTATAGTAGCTTTCAGTGTTCTCCTCTCTAAGTACCGGCAGGCGGGATCGGTAAGTCGTAGCAAACAGATCCCGTGCTTTTTTTTTGGGAGTACCCAGTCGCCGGCAAAGGTAGCGGGTAGGATAAAGTAAAGAAATGTTTCGCGCTCGCACCCACCCATGCCTGCTAATACCACCACTACCCAGCAGCTATCCGATCAGGCCAGTTCAGGGACAGAATTTGACGTTATTGTCATCGGCTCCGGCATCGGAGGATTGGTCACGGCCACCCAGCTGGCGGCAAAGGGAGCCACAGTGCTGGTGCTGGAACGCTATCTGATTCCCGGAGGCAGTGCCGGCTACTTTGAGCGGGAAGGCTACCGCTTCGATGTCGGAGCCTCGATGATTTTTGGATTTGGCCTGGAAGGCACCACCAATCTCCTCACCCGCGCCCTACAGGCGGTGAACGTCAGCCTGGAAACGATACCCGACCCAGTGCAGATTCACTATCATCTGCCGGGGGGGCTGGAGCTACAAGTTCACAAAGCTTATGAGAAATTTTTGCAAGAACTGGCCAGTCACTTCCCCCACGAGCGGCAGGGGATTCGCCAGTTTTATGACGAGTGCTGGAAGGTGTTCAACTGCCTGAACGCGATGGAATTGCTGTCGCTGGAGGAGCCGCGCTATCTGATGCGGGTGTTTTTGCAGCAGCCCAAAGCTTGTCTGGGATTGCTGAAGTACCTGCCGGTGAATGTCGGTGACATCGCCCGCCGCTACATAAGCGACCCCAACTTGCTGAGGTTTATTGACATTGAGTGTTATTGCTGGTCGGTGGTGCCGGCAGACTTGACGCCGATGATCAATGCCGGCATGGTGTTCTCAGACCGGCACTATGGCGGGATTAAATACCCCAAAGGTGGAGTGGGCCAAATCGCTCTGAAACTGGCAGAGGGGCTGGAAAAAGCTGGGGGCAAGATTAAGTACCAAGCTAGGGTGACGAAGATTGTTACAGAAAAAGGGCGTGCCGCCGGTGTCAAACTGGCCACCGGCGAAGTTTTCCGGGCCAAGCGGATTGTCTCCAACGCCACGCGCTGGGATACCTTTGAGAAATTGCTGCCGGCTGAGGACATACCGCTGGACGAGCAGAGATGGCAGGAACGTTACAGGAAGTCTCCCAGCTTTCTGAGTTTGCACTTGGGGGTTGAGGCGTCTGTGCTGCCGCTCGGTACGGCGTGCCATCACATAGTGCTCGAAAAGTGGGAGCGCATCGAAGAAGCGGAAGGGACAATCTTCGTGTCGATTCCCACCCTGCTAGACCCGGATTTGGCACCGGAGGGGTATCACATTGTCCATACATTCACGCCCAGCCGGATCGAAGAGTGGAAGGGTCTGGGAGCCAGCGAGTATGAACAGAAGAAGGAGGAAGCAGCTGGGCGGATTATCGACCGGCTGGAGAAGATTTTTCCCGGACTGGATGCCGGTTTGGATTATATGGAAGTGGGGACTGCCCGCAGCCACCAGCGGTTTTTGGGGCGTGCGGACGGCACTTACGGGCCAATTCCCCGGCAGAAGTTGAAGGGGCTGGTGGGGATGCCGTTTAATCGCACATCGATGCCGGGGCTGTACTGTGTGGGGGACAGCACATTTCCGGGACAGGGGTTAAATGCCGTGGCGTTTTCCGGGTTTGCCTGCGCCCACCGGATTGCCGTGGATTTGGGGCTGAGGTGATGGGAAATGCTACAAAGCCGAGGAATCCAAATGGCTGGCAATTGGTGAGTGGGCATGGGGCATTAGGGATAGGTTTTCTTTCCCGTGCCCGATGCCCGCTGCCCGCTGCCAATCTTCTATTTTCGTCATTTTCAAGACAATAAAGCCGGTTGTGGGTGGCTTCACTTTTTCGAGATCAAGCCGCTATTAGGGATTATTATTCCGGCTGTAAGTCTCTCCTGCATCGAAGGATTCATTTTTCAAAATTGCCTTATTCCTAGCAGAAATTAAACGTTCTGGGTCAATGCCCTCGAAGGTTGGCGGTATCCAGACTCGAACTACCAGGAGGGCAGCCAGAACCAGCAAGAAAGCGCCGGTTGCCAAGATGTGAACCCAGGGAGTTTCCAGCACTCCTCGGACGATGACTTCTCGCAAAACGGAAACGATTGAAACTTCCACGGCGACCCCAATGGAAACCCGCTGCTCTTGCAGGTAAATAATCAGGAGTCTGAATAGCTCGACCAAGATTAACAAAAATAGGATATCTGCGGTCACTTCTTGGAAATGAAGGGGAGGCAGCAGCGAGAAGAACATATCTCGCAGCTGGAGCACCATGAAACAGAATAGACCTATACATAGGGAAATCACAATTAAGTCTTGGATGGTTTCCAGACCGCGCACGAGACGATTGCGATTAAACCAGTTGTACGACTGGCTTGACGAGTTATTCAAGGAATTTTGCATTTATGGCTTCTCCGTGTCGATGCTTTTAGCTTATGTTAACGCGAGCTTATAAGTCAACTGTCTACCTATAAGAATTATCTATAGCAAATATTCTTTAGATGGGGCTGGCGAACAAAGCGGCGCAGGCCATTGTGGGCCAAGCCCCCGGGGTGAGGGCCAGTGTCTCGCCGGTGTTTTGGCCTTAGAGCCGGCTGGCTGGCAAGCGTGCGGTGTCCACCGGCACCGGCGGGGCGCAAAGAGGGCTCGCCTCCGGAAAGTGGCCAGTGGCATGGCATCCCTCAGCGACGCGCCGGTGCCGGCTAACCCTCCGATCCCTCTCTCCTCCGCCTTCCTGGCGGTGGGTGGGTTGTGAGCCGGTTCAAATCAAAAAGTCAAGAAAAGATAAAAATTAGTTTAAAATCCTTAAGAGAGTTTTTTCAGGGAAGAAGCGAAACGGAATGGCTGACATAGTTGATATTGCGGTGGGTGCCGGTTCTTTCACAACTTTGGTGACAGCTGTCCAAGCTGCCGGTTTAGTGGACGCGCTCAAAAGCCCCGGACCCTTTACTGTCTTTGCGCCGAATGACGATGCCTTTGCCAAACTGCCACCGGGCACTGTACAAACCCTGGTGCAGAATACCCCCCAGCTCGCGAGGATTCTAAAGTATCACGTCGTTTCTGGCAAGCTGATGAAGGCTGATTTGGAGAAACTCGATTCTGTCACCTCACTAGAAGGCTCACCGATTATAATTGATTGCTCTGACGGTTTTGAGGTGAAAAATGCCACAGTTGTCGCAGCCGATATAGAAGCTGATAACGGTGTGATTCATGTAATTGACAACGTGATACTTATGGGGTAAAATAATAAGTTATGGTTTCAATTAGGGGGGCGGTGTGATAGAAACCGGGTTTCTTGAAGAAACCCGGTTTCTGGCCTCCTGAGGTCTCACAAAACATAACCGCTATATTATAGGAAAGGCGTGGGAACTTGTTCTAAGCAAAAATTCGGGATATAGGGCAGATAAAACCGGGCAGCAGCGGGCTTGTCAGCTCGTCATTCTTAAATAGCGTTGCCACTAGCTTTAGAGTGGCTTGCTCGCGCCGGTAGACCTGAATTTGTTGTAAGCGCCAGTCAGCAATCCAGTATTCCTGCACTCCCTGCGCTGAGTAGAGTTTCAGCTTAGCTTCCCTGTCTCGCCGTTCATTTTCGGCACCTGGGGAGAGAACCTCTACAATTAGTTCTGGCGAGCCGGTTAAATGCCCCGCTTCATCGAGCAAAGCAGCAAATCTTTCATTGCTAGCCCAGACGATATCGGGGATGACATTATCCGCATCCGTGAAAATAATGCCAGGTGCCGGTGCGGTGCGTCCTAAACCAGTAGACTGCGACCAGGCATCTAGAGCGGCGAAAATTCTGCCCCCAGTTTCTTGATGGCCCCAATGCGGTGATCTTGTCACAAATAACTCTCCATCGATAATTTCATAGCGGTTCCCGTTGTCTGGCAAGAGTTCCAGGTCGGCGGCAGTCCAGCGTACCCTCTCAACTGCGGTCTGGCTCATACAAGCACTCCTTCTGGGTGATGCCTACATTATAGCGTTTATATTCGAGTTGAGAAAAGGTAGAAACCCGGTTTCTTAAAGAAACCGGGTTTCTGGCCCATCGGGTTGAGCCCCCCTTTTTAAGGAGGGTTGCGGGGATCTGCCCCCCTTTTCTAAGGGGGGGGTTAGGCGGATTTGCTTACCTGTAATCCTGGCGTTGAATATCCCGCAGGCGAGCTTCAGGACGCTTGAAGCGATCCATCTGGGCTTCAAAAAACTTGCGGTTCGCCATCAGATGCTTCGGATTCGGGTCATCTAAAGGATAGAGCAGGGCAGTCCGCAACGCTTGAATCACCGCAGAGGTGACGCAGTACATCGAGCGCTGGAAACTGATACCGAGCTGGATGAGCATATCATCTTCGCCCCGGCAGTGCTGGCTGTAGTAATCCACCAGATAGGGGGGCAAGAAGTGCAGCATGTCTTGCATCAGCTGTGTCGGCGGAATGCCGGCGGTTCCCACCGGGAACACATCGGCATAAAGAATCCCGTAGTGGAAGTCTTTCTGGTCTTCAGGAACTTGCTTCGCCTGCGCGTTGTAAGACTTCGTACCCCGGAAAGGAGCGGTGCGGTAGAAAACCGCTTCCACATAGGGTAGTGCTGCTTCGTACAGCCACATGAAGCCCTTAGATTTGGGGATGATTTCGTAGCATTCGCCGCGAATGTAGACGTGGTGGTAGATAGGGCGACCGGCAATCGCAAAAATCCCGTTGACCAGGAAGTTCATCGCTTCCGGGACGCTTTTAATGCTCCCTTCGTCATAGCGGTCGCTCATTTCAAAGAAAACCGGAGCCATCACCTCCCAGAACAAGCCCAGATTGGCGTAGTAAGACAGCTGGCGCACCTGTTCGAGGAACATATCTGGGAACAGCTTGTAGAGTCCCAGCATCACCGGATTGAACTTGAAATAAGCCTTAATCGCCCGGTCGGCGTTGGCTTTGTATTCGTCAGTGTCCAGGTAGGGGTCAAACTGCCCGCCCATTCCCCTGTGCCACAACATGGCTCGCATGCAGGCTTCGGCGAATTCCATGTTGATGCGGTCGTGCCACAAGTGGTGGAACAGCTTGGGCATTTTGAAGGTTTCGCCCTTCTCCATAAAGGCCAGGAGTTCGGGGTGGGCTGTAGCTTCTCCGCGCCATATTCGCAAATCGGCATCATCCCCAGCATAGTGGTTGTGCCGGTCTAAATACTCCTGGGACAGAAAGTATTTAAAGAAGGGAAACGGCTCTAAAAAGACTTGCTCGGCAATGTAAAGAAGGTCGCGCCAGTAGAAATCCATCGGCACGGCATAGGCTTTGTAAAGGCCGATGATTTGCATGAGATTTTCCGGAGTGTCCGGCAGCATCGCGCCACCGGCTTCCAGGCGGTGAATGACTGGGGCAAATTCGTGACTGGAAGGCGGCAGTTTAGTGACGGTTTTAACAGGAGTTTGTACCATGTTAGTTGACTGTGAGTGAATCGCTACATTCTGGGTTTAACGGTCACAAAATTAGCTGTCTGAGAGGGAGTGGGGTGCGCCCCGACGCACCCTCCCTGTTATTTCTTGGCTGGTAGCTCGATTGCTGTAGCGACTTGGGGATTGCTAGCAGTCTCAAAAGCAGCCACCATTGCGGTGGTGGTTGCCTCACTCCAGCGCAAAAGCCACGCCGGCTGCAGTCCGAGGAAAAAGATAATGGCTGCTAGAATGAGAGCCGGTGTGCGCTCGGGCCAGCGGACTTTGGGATAATACGCCAGAGAGTTGTTCAGCCGGCCAAAACAGGTGCGGTTGAGTAGAATCACGAAGTAAACGGCGGTTAAGCCAGAGGAAATAATGCACAGAAGGGTTGGCACTGGAAAAGCTGAGAAACTGCCCTGAAACACTAGAAATTCAGCAATAAAGCCCACCATGCCGGGAATGCCAGCGCTGGCCATGCCGGCCAAAACGAGCAGGGCGCTGGTCAGGGGCAAACCCCGGATGGGATTCATCAGCCCATTGAGCACGTCCAATTCGCGGGTGCCGACTTTTTTCTCGACAACGCCCACCAAGTGAAACAGTATGGCTAAGATTAAACCGTGACTGACCATTTGCCCGACAGCCCCCAGGAGGCTGAGCGGCGTACCGGCGGCTGCAGCGACTATAATATAGCCCATGTGCCCAATAGAACTGTAAGCCACCATTCGTTTGATGTCTTTTTGGGCGATAGCGGTGAGTGCGCCGTAGATGACACTAACGACGCCGATAATTGCCAGCCCGGGAGCCACAAGCGCCCAGGTTTCAGGAAACAGCTGCAAACCGAAACGCACTAAGCCATAAGTTCCCAATTTTGCGAGAATGCCACCCAGCAGAATTGCCACCGGCTGGGAAGCTTCCACATAGGCATCTGGGAGCCAGGTGTGCAGGGGAACCAGGGGGATTTTGATGCCGAAACCCACCAGCAGCACGGTTATTAGTACCAGCTGCGTCGTCAGGGGCAAGTCGCCTGTGGCGATGGAGTTCCAGTCGAAGCTGCCAGATCCGCTCAGCCACGCCATCCCCAGAAATGCTGCTAAAATCAGAATCCCGGAAACAGCGGTGTAGATGAGAAACTTCATGGCTGCGTAGCCGCGCTTTTCACCCCCCCAGATCGCAATTAGCAGGTACAGGGGAATGAGTTCCAACTCGTAAAACAGGACAAACAGCAGCAAATTCTGCGCGACAAAAGCGCCGGCAATAGCGGAGTTGACGAGGAGAATCAAAGGATAGTAAAGCCGGGGGCGCTCAACGCCTTCGCCACTGCCATAGATGGCAATCCAAGTCAGCAGAGCGCTTAGTACCAGCAGCGGTAAGGACAAACCATCAGCACCGAGACTGTAGCTAAGACCTAACTGTGGAATCCAACTTATATATTCTTGAAACTGCAATCCAGAAGCGGTTAAGTCAAACTGGCGCAACAGCCAAAAACTCCAGAGGAGGATGCCGCTTGCGAACGCCAGCGCGATAAAACGCAGTCGGTTTGCCGTGTGGTTTCCGGGCAAAAACCCGACAGCCACAGCCCCCACCACGGGCAACCATATCAAGGTACTGAGCATATTGGGATTCGGCTCCTTTAGAAAAGTTATCTCTCGTTATCTGAAGTTCCCAGGTTGAACTGGGAACGATAAATTGAGCGAGGGCTAGCTAACCATAGTCACGGCTCCGGTGTCCAAATCGTAATAACCCCCTACGACTTTCAGTTTTCCTTCCTGAATTAATTTAGAAATGACTGGAGATGCTTTCAAATTTTCAGCTTGATGCAGAACATTCTCTTTTGTTGCGTTCTCCAGCGCGTCGCCCGACTTTCCTTTTGACTTGTCTACAGCCGGTTTAATGGCCTCTAGCAAACTGCCAATTTGACCGGGTACTTGAGCGCCTTTGATTGTGGCGTCTACCGCCCCACACCGTTCATGGGCGAGTACCATTATCACTTTCGCCCCTAATACTAAGGTGCCAAATTCTAGACTGCCAATCTCCTCTGGAGTGGCGATATTCCCGGCTACGCGGCAGACAAAGAGGTCCCCAAGTCCCTGGTCAAAGACAATCTCCGCCGGCACCCGCGAGTCGGCACAGCCGAGAATCGCCGCAAATGGCTTCTGCCCTTTGGCAACTTCTGTCAGACGTACCGTGTCTTGGTTGGGGGTTTGACGTTTGTTGGCTACAAAGCGCTGATTCCCCTCCATTAAATGTTGCACGATCTGATCGGGGGTCATGTCATTATGGTTGATGGCTTTTTGGGAAACAGCCCCCTTTGTAGGTTCGGAAACAGGGGTTTTGGTTGGTTCGGAAACAGCCGCATTGTTATTGTTGCAGCCGAGTCCTGCTGTCAGCGCCCCTGTCCCGATCGCGCCCGCACCTAATTTGAGCAAATTTCGTCGGGAAAGAGGCAGCCTCTGATTTTTACCGCTCATATTCTCCTCTCTGAATTTTAAACTTTAATTTCTCGTTAAAACTCTACCATGAATTTGATATTTTAGATTGACTGTTCAATCTAAAATATCACATCTAAGCTCTCAAATCACTTCAACCGGCTCCCACAATCAGGGAAAGGCGAGACAGCAATGGCCAGCTGACCACAAGTCCGATGAAGGCGGTTCCAATCAGGATTGTCAGCAGATAAAACTGACTCTGACCGGAAACGTTGTACTTTAAGCTCTGCCCGCCAAAAACAGTGGCCAAACCTACTAAGTTCACCACTCCATCCACGATATAGCGGTCTAGCCAGTAAATCACTTTGGACACTGAATCGACGGCAAACACTACAGTCAGCCGGTAAAGCTTGGCGGTGTAGAAGTCGTAGGCAAAAAAGTCTTGCAGGGACTTGGAACCGAATTGCACCGGCTTGGGCCAGCTGTTATTGAGGTAAATCACCGCCCCTGCGCCGCAACCGATGGCGCTGGACGCCAACAGCAAGCCGGCAGCGGTTTTGTCCAGGGTTGCCCAGTCTGGCAGCAATTGCCACTGCAGCAGCAGCAGCGGAACGTGCAGGGTAAAGCCGGCCAAAACGACCATCGGCAAGGCCATTGGCCAGTGCACCTCGGGCGAGCGCTCGGTCATTTGCTTGGATTTACCGGCAAAAATCAGGCCAAACTCGCGAGTGACGCTGAAGGCGGTTAAGGCGTTAACCAGGAGCAAGACTCCCACCAGCCAGGGGTGGGTGGCCCACAGGTTGTTGGCCATTTGCAGCAGCGCCCAGAAGCCGCCGAGAGGGGGCACAGCGATCAAACCGGCAGCGCCGACGATATAGGACAGGCCAGATATGGGCCGGCGCGACCAAAGACCGCCATACTGGCTGAGGTCTTGCGTGATGTTGTTCCAAACGATGGTGCCGGTGCTCATCACCAGGAGGGCCATCGAAACCGCGTAGGTGAGCAGCAACATCAGGGCTGTTTGGTCAAGGTGCGTCCCCACGGCGATAAACACCAAGCCCATGTAAGCGCTGACGGAGTAGGACAGGGAGCGCTTGATGTCAATCTGGGCGATGGCGATTGAGGAAGCGCCAATGGCTGTGACTGCGCCGATCGAGATCATTACCGCACTAGCTACTGGCGACAGGGCTAAAACGGGTTGCAGCTTAATCAGCACCCACGCGCCGGTGGCCACCACTACTGAGTTCCGCAAGATGGTTGAGGGGACTGGCCCTTCCATCGCTTCATCCAGCCACAGGTGCAGGGGGAACTGGGCGCACTTGCCCAAGGGGCCGGCGATTAATGCCAGACTGAGCAGGGTGGCCACCTTGGGGTCGATAGTGGCAGTCTCCGCCCACTGGGCCAGTTCGGTATAGTTCCAGGTTCCTGCTAGGGGCAATAGGGCCACCACCCCCATCAGCAGGATTAAATCTCCCACCCGCTTGGTGAGGAAAGCGTCGCGGGCACCTGTGACCACTAGGGTCTGGCTGAACCACAGCCCGACGAGCAGGTATGTCCCCAGGGTGAGGATTTCCAAAATTACATAACTGAAGAATAAGGAGTTGCACAGGACTAGGGAGCACATGCCGGCTTCAAACAGTCCCAGCAGGGAATAGAAGCGGGCCCAGCCCCAGTCCATCTCCATGTACCCGACTGCGTATATCTGCGCCAGCAGGTTGAGGCCGGTCACTAAGAGCATGGCCCCGACACTCACGGACGAGAATTCCAGGTCAAGGTCGAGGTTCAAACCGGCAGCGCTCAGCCAGGTTACAGAGAGCTGTTGCGCCGGCTGGTTCCAGGTGGCCGACAGGGCGAACAGGCTGTGCAGGAACGCCAGCAAGGTCATTAACAAGTTCACGTACCCTGCCGGTCTTGGCCCAGTGCGCCGGATAAGTCCAGGCGACCAAGCCCCGGCAAAAAGCGCACCGATTAAGGCGTAGCAAGGGACTAACCAAACGCTCTCCAGCAGGAACTGAGCCATCCGCATTACCTCTGATAAGCCAAAAACATAGAGAAACCTTGGGCCCAACCCTGAGGTTGTCCCAGTCAGCCCGCGACAGCGGGCGAAGGCAGGTTAATGTTTACTTAAGATTCCCTGTACAGATTATCTTGAAATGGCGGCAAATTCTCTTCGCGATCCCAAAAATTCGCCGATGGTAACTGTAATCGAAACTTATGGTACGGCGTTAATCTAGCGGCATGCTGAGCATTAATCCCTAGCTGGAGCGCAGCCATTGGAATTAACAATGGTAATCATTGATTTTTTTCTATCGAAGGGGTTTAATCTCCTTGAAGCTGGGTGATAAGCTGAGCGGAGCGCAAAAGTCAATAGGCTTTTCAGAGAAATCACCACAAGTGGCGTTGCAAATCAAAAGGATGAAACTGTAGGGGCAATCCCCCTGCGGTCGCCCCCAGACGATGATCGGGCAGATCCCGGGGGCTTGCCCCTAGGGACATTAAGCTGTTAGGCTTTTAACCTGCTTTTCCGTAGAAAGGAGGCATAACCTCCAGATTGCGTTACCAGCCTGCGCCAAGAGCGCGTCCCGCCGCGCCACGGAACGAGAGAAGAGAGATGTCTATTGCTAATTAAATGCATAAAGTTTCTAATCCCGCAATTGTGCAGCGCCCGATAAGTGGGCGCGATCTATAGCGGTTTTCAGTTGGATGAAGTACATGCCAGAAACCCGGTTTCTTTAAGAAACCGGGTTTCTTAGTAAAGTCAGGGCCGACCGGCAGCGTGAGTAAGTAATTGTACTTATGCGAAAGGGCGTATGTCAGGGGTGGGGGATAAGGGGAGGCGCAGCCTGGGGTGGCGCGTGCGGAAAGCTGAGTATAGCGCGATCCCAGCCAGTTTTCGGCACCATTGCAACCTGAAAGGTGTCTCCATCTGTAGAAATAGATGATAGAGGTGAGCCGGCGCTGCACATTTATGGAATGAACCCCACCCCCCAACCCCCTCCCCGTAAACGGGGAGGGGGAGTAAGAGGGGTTTTCGATCTCGTGAAAAAAGTTTCAATCATCCTTCTAGTGTGCAACGCCGATAGAGGTTAGCCGGCGCTGCCATTACTGCCAAAGCCCTAACTGCGCCACCTCTGAGCAAGTTGGGAAGTCCCTGAAACAGATGGGAATTGCACACAGGTGCATCACTGCCAAAAAAAACCAGACCCCGTTTATGGAGCTGTCCACTTTTCTACAGCAGTGAGTCGATCGTGGCCAACTTAATTCCTCGACACAAATCGCAGTTTATTTCAATCCCCGATCGGGATTCGCGCCAACGAATTATGCGCGATATTTATAAAATAGCACGTTCCCAGACACTGCCTATATTTGGGCGCAGAGAAAACTGCAATAACCAGCTCGGCCCACATGCAGCGGGGAACCGGCAGTCCCCCGCTCCGGAAAAGCAGGGCGCTGGCGACAGCACCGCCCAAAGCCAGCCTCTGGGTTCAATTAATGATAGGCATGATTGCGAAAATGGCGGCATGATTTTGCTAGAAAAGATAGTTTTGTGTGTGGCAATTATTTTGCTTTTAATTGCCGCAGTAAATACTGCAATTGTCATTCATCCCCAGGAAAATAAGCAACGCCAGGAAGTTATAAAGTATCGTAATTTTGGCATAATAACGGCCTGCGTATAAAGTGCCGCGTTCACTTCCAGACACCCGGTTTCTTCTGTGAAACCGGGTTTTTAGTTTAGGAAGGTAACAAGAAACCGGGTTTCGCCGAAGTTACCCGGTTTCTCCGGTTTCTCCGCCGCTATCTCAACCGTTCTTCCAGCAAGTCACTCACCTGTTCCAAAAAGCGCCAAGCAACCAGCAATTGAGCGAATTCAGTCGCAGAAACCTGTTCGCGCTCCCGCTTGATAATCGCTTGCTCTATGGGAATGCCGGTGAAATCGACAATGTGCCGCTCTAGTTCCGCAATAGTCGGCTGCGACAGCACGCCGTCGATGTGTATAATCATAATATTTCGCCCCCAGTAAGTGCAGGGAACTGCTGTCAGCAAAAAGGGCGGCTGGTTGGCGTTCAGCATCGCCGCCAAGTCAAATGGCAGGGGCAAAGTGGGCAGGGGTGCGGGTGCCGGAACGACAATCAGCTCTACTTTATAATACCCCTCCGGCAGCTGGCCGGTGAACTCGTGCCGGGAAAATTCTTTCAGGCGGCTGTTATAAATTTTAATCACAACATCGGCACTCGTCTTTTGGAAATCCAGCCACCGCTTGTAAGCGGCTTCCCGCTTCAGCATCTCCTCGACAAGCGTCTCAGCGCGGTGCCCCCGGCGTTTGACGTCGCGCTCAAATTTCCACTGCCACTTGACATCGTGATCGGGGTCAACATAGATGCTAAAATCCAGGAGGGGCATCAATTCTGGATAGAGGGCGTGCAATCCTTCGACAATGATAATGGGCTTGGGGGGGAAGGGCACCGGCGGATCGAACAAGCCGGTGGCGTGGTTGTAAATCGGAACTTCTACTGTTTGACCCTGTTTCAGCTGGGTTAAGTGTTCCCGCAGCAAATCCAGATGGTTAGCGTCAGGATCTAGCGGCAAGCGCCCGCTGATTTTCCTTTGCTCCCGGTCTTCTTTATGATAGCCGTCCATTGCGATAGTGTCAACAATGTCAGTACCGATAAGCCGGCGGATGCCGTCGCTGTAGGTGGTTTTGCCGCTGCCACTGTCGCCGGCGACGCCAATGATAACAGGAGATCGCAGCTGGGAAAGCTGGGAGCGCAGGGTAATGCAAGCCGGTTGGTTGCTGGGTCTTGGTTCGATGGTTTGCATGATATTTTCGGTTGACAAGTAGGTTTTTTCTACTTAAATTATCCCTCGTTATCCCTCGTTACCAGGCGGAGCCTGGTAACGCAGCTCGCTTTGGCTCTGCCTCATTTCTTCAAAAAGCAGATTTGAAGCCTAACAGCTTATAAATTTTACAGCATTTTCAAGAGTCGGGAGGCAGTCACGATCCTCCTGCGGAGCCGCTGCGCTACAACTGCACACACCGCCACGGATGAAAATTGTCCCCAAGGCTGGGCGATCGCGAGGGCATCGCCCCTACAAGACTATTTTCAAGTCAGAGCCTCCCTTTAGGGGGCACCAAGCTGAGCGTGGAAGAAACGAGAAACCCGGTTTTTTAAAGAAACCGGGTTTCTTAATCGGCGTTGCACAATTGCGGCGATGAACCCCACCCCCCCAACCCCCTCCCCGCTTGCGGGGAGGGGGAGTAAGAGAGGGTTTTGGATGAGTGCAAAAAGTGAAATCATTCTTCTACTGTGCAACGCCTCTTAATCAACTCAATTCCCAACTTTAAACTGTTGCTCCAACCGGCGATATTCGGGAACGCCAATGATTTGCTCGAATTCCTGGAAGTTCAGCAAATCCGAGAAACCGGCGGGGGTGCCGTGTTCTTTCAAGTAGCGGAAGCACGCAGCCATTGCTTTGGTGGCGGAAAACAAGCCTGCCAGCGGAAACACCGATATTTTATAGCCGAGTTCCTGCAACTCCCTGGCTGTGAGAAGGGGGGTTTTGCCGCCTTCTATCATATTAGCAAATAAGGGAACATCTGGGAAGGCAGCTGCAATCGCTTTCAAGTCTTCAACGGATTGGGGCGCTTCAATGAATACGATATCCGCACCGGCTTGACAATAGGCCCGCCCCCGGCGAATTGCTTCTTCTAAACCCAGGGGGGCGCGGGCGTCGGTGCGGGCAATGATGACTAAGCCGCTATCGCCTCGGGCGTGGGCGGCAGCTTTGATTTTTTCGACATGTTCTTCGGCGGGGATGACGCGCTTGCCTTCAAAGTGGCCGCATTTTTTTGGCCATTCTTGGTCTTCCAGGATGATGCCGGCGACACCCAGTTGCACGGCATCGGTGACGGTGCGGATGACATTGAGGGGGTTGCCATAGCCGGTGTCGATGTCGGCAACTAGAGGAATACTAACCGATTGAACAATTCGCCCAACGCTATAGAGCATTTCGGTGGCGGTGAGGAAACCGTAGTCGGGGCGTCCGAGGGTGGAACCGGAAATGCCAAATCCGCTGGTGAAGACAACCTCGAATCCCAGCTGTTCGACAAGCTGTGCGCCAATGCAGTCGTAGATGCCTGGAAGTACGAGGATTTCTGGGCGTTGCAATATTTGCCGGAGTTTTTGAGCTTGGGACATCACTTGTAGGGGTTGGTTTTGCTAGACTATTTTCACATTTAATCATAGTCTGTAGCCCCTGTAAGTGATTTATGAAAATAATGTTTTTCAATGCACCGCAAAGAATCTCACAGAGCGTTTATAACTGCTATATAGCAGTTATAAACGCTCTGTGAGATTCTTTGCGGTGCATTGAAAAACATTATTTTCATAAATCACTTACAGGGGCTACAGACTATGATTAAATGTGAAAATAGTCTAGCAAAACCAACCCCTACAAGTGATGTCCCAAGCTCAAAAACTCCGGCAAATATTGCAACGCCCAGAAATCCTCGTACTTCCAGGCATCTACGACTGCATTGGCGCACAGCTTGTCGAACAGCTGGGATTCGAGGTTGTCTTCACCAGCGGATTTGGCATTTCCGGTTCCACCCTCGGACGCCCCGACTACGGTTTCCTCACCGCCACCGAAATGCTCTATAGCGTTGGGCGAATTGTTCAATCGGTTAGTATTCCTCTAGTTGCCGACATCGACACCGGCTATGGCAACCCCCTCAATGTCATCCGCACCGTCACCGATGCCGTGCAACTGGGTGTCGCCGGCATCATCCTGGAAGACCAAGAATGGCCAAAAAAATGCGGCCACTTTGAAGGCAAGCGCGTCATCCCCGCCGAAGAACATGTCGAAAAAATCAAAGCTGCCGCCCACGCCCGAGGCGATAGCGGCTTAGTCATCATTGCCCGCACCGACGCCCGCGCCCCCCTGGGTTTAGAAGAAGCAATTCGCCGGGGGCGGGCCTATTGTCAAGCCGGTGCGGATATCGTATTCATTGAAGCGCCCCAATCCGTTGAAGACTTGAAAGCGATTGCAGCTGCCTTCCCAGATGTTCCCTTATTTGCTAATATGATAGAAGGCGGCAAAACCCCCCTTCTCACAGCCAGGGAGTTGCAGGAACTCGGCTATAAAATATCGGTGTTTCCGCTGGCAGGCTTGTTTTCCGCCACCAAAGCAATGGCTGCGTGCTTCCGCTACTTGAAAGAACACGGCACCCCCGCCGGTTTCTCGGATTTGCTGAACTTCCAGGAATTCGAGCAAATCATTGGCGTTCCCGAATATCGCCGGTTGGAGCAACAGTTTAAAGTTGGGAATTGAGTTGATTAAGAGGCGTTGCACAGTAGAAGAATGATTTCACTTTTTGCACTCATCCAAAACCCTCTCTTACTCCCCCTCCCCGCAAGCGGGGAGGGGGTTGGGGGGGTGGGGTTCATCGCCGCAATTGTGCAACGCCGATTAAGAAACCCGGTTTCTTTAAAAAACCGGGTTTCTCGTTTCTTCCACGCTCAGCTTGGTGCCCCCTAAAGGGAGGCTCTGACTTGAAAATAGTCTTGTAGGGGCGATGCCCTCGCGATCGCCCAGCCTTGGGGACAATTTTCATCCGTGGCGGTGTGTGCAGTTGTAGCGCAGCGGCTCCGCAGGAGGATCGTGACTGCCTCCCGACTCTTGAAAATGCTGTAAAATTTATAAGCTGTTAGGCTTCAAATCTGCTTTTTGAAGAAATGAGGCAGAGCCAAAGCGAGCTGCGTTACCAGGCTCCGCCTGGTAACGAGGGATAACGAGGGATAATTTAAGTAGAAAAAACCTACTTGTCAACCGAAAATATCATGCAAACCATCGAACCAAGACCCAGCAACCAACCGGCTTGCATTACCCTGCGCTCCCAGCTTTCCCAGCTGCGATCTCCTGTTATCATTGGCGTCGCCGGCGACAGTGGCAGCGGCAAAACCACCTACAGCGACGGCATCCGCCGGCTTATCGGTACTGACATTGTTGACACTATCGCAATGGACGGCTATCATAAAGAAGACCGGGAGCAAAGGAAAATCAGCGGGCGCTTGCCGCTAGATCCTGACGCTAACCATCTGGATTTGCTGCGGGAACACTTAACCCAGCTGAAACAGGGTCAAACAGTAGAAGTTCCGATTTACAACCACGCCACCGGCTTGTTCGATCCGCCGGTGCCCTTCCCCCCCAAGCCCATTATCATTGTCGAAGGATTGCACGCCCTCTATCCAGAATTGATGCCCCTCCTGGATTTTAGCATCTATGTTGACCCCGATCACGATGTCAAGTGGCAGTGGAAATTTGAGCGCGACGTCAAACGCCGGGGGCACCGCGCTGAGACGCTTGTCGAGGAGATGCTGAAGCGGGAAGCCGCTTACAAGCGGTGGCTGGATTTCCAAAAGACGAGTGCCGATGTTGTGATTAAAATTTATAACAGCCGCCTGAAAGAATTTTCCCGGCACGAGTTCACCGGCCAGCTGCCGGAGGGGTATTATAAAGTAGAGCTGATTGTCGTTCCGGCACCCGCACCCCTGCCCACTTTGCCCCTGCCATTTGACTTGGCGGCGATGCTGAACGCCAACCAGCCGCCCTTTTTGCTGACAGCAGTTCCCTGCACTTACTGGGGGCGAAATATTATGATTATACACATCGACGGCGTGCTGTCGCAGCCGACTATTGCGGAACTAGAGCGGCACATTGTCGATTTCACCGGCATTCCCATAGAGCAAGCGATTATCAAGCGGGAGCGCGAACAGGTTTCTGCGACTGAATTCGCTCAATTGCTGGTTGCTTGGCGCTTTTTGGAACAGGTGAGTGACTTGCTGGAAGAACGGTTGAGATAGCGGCGGAGAAACCGGAGAAACCGGGTAACTTCGGCGAAACCCGGTTTCTTGTTACCTTCCTAAACTAAAAACCCGGTTTCACAGAAGAAACCGGGTGTCTGGAAGTGAACGCGGCACTTTATACGCAGGCCGTTATTATGCCAAAATTACGATACTTTATAACTTCCTGGCGTTGCTTATTTTCCTGGGGATGAATGACAATTGCAGTATTTACTGCGGCAATTAAAAGCAAAATAATTGCCACACACAAAACTATCTTTTCTAGCAAAATCATGCCGCCATTTTCGCAATCATGCCTATCATTAATTGAACCCAGAGGCTGGCTTTGGGCGGTGCTGTCGCCAGCGCCCTGCTTTTCCGGAGCGGGGGACTGCCGGTTCCCCGCTGCATGTGGGCCGAGCTGGTTATTGCAGTTTTCTCTGCGCCCAAATATAGGCAGTGTCTGGGAACGTGCTATTTTATAAATATCGCGCATAATTCGTTGGCGCGAATCCCGATCGGGGATTGAAATAAACTGCGATTTGTGTCGAGGAATTAAGTTGGCCACGATCGACTCACTGCTGTAGAAAAGTGGACAGCTCCATAAACGGGGTCTGGTTTTTTTTGGCAGTGATGCACCTGTGTGCAATTCCCATCTGTTTCAGGGACTTCCCAACTTGCTCAGAGGTGGCGCAGTTAGGGCTTTGGCAGTAATGGCAGCGCCGGCTAACCTCTATCGGCGTTGCACACTAGAAGGATGATTGAAACTTTTTTCACGAGATCGAAAACCCCTCTTACTCCCCCTCCCCGTTTACGGGGAGGGGGTTGGGGGGTGGGGTTCATTCCATAAATGTGCAGCGCCGGCTCACCTCTATCATCTATTTCTACAGATGGAGACACCTTTCAGGTTGCAATGGTGCCGAAAACTGGCTGGGATCGCGCTATACTCAGCTTTCCGCACGCGCCACCCCAGGCTGCGCCTCCCCTTATCCCCCACCCCTGACATACGCCCTTTCGCATAAGTACAATTACTTACTCACGCTGCCGGTCGGCCCTGACTTTACTAAGAAACCCGGTTTCTTAAAGAAACCGGGTTTCTGGCATGTACTTCATCCAACTGAAAACCGCTATAGATCGCGCCCACTTATCGGGCGCTGCACAATTGCGGGATTAGAAACTTTATGCATTTAATTAGCAATAGACATCTCTCTTCTCTCGTTCCGTGGCGCGGCGGGACGCGCTCTTGGCGCAGGCTGGTAACGCAATCTGGAGGTTATGCCTCCTTTCTACGGAAAAGCAGGTTAAAAGCCTAACAGCTTAATGTCCCTAGGGGCAAGCCCCCGGGATCTGCCCGATCATCGTCTGGGGGCGACCGCAGGGGGATTGCCCCTACAGTTTCATCCTTTTGATTTGCAACGCCACTTGTGGTGATTTCTCTGAAAAGCCTATTGACTTTTGCGCTCCGCTCAGCTTATCACCCAGCTTCAAGGAGATTAAACCCCTTCGATAGAAAAAAATCAATGATTACCATTGTTAATTCCAATGGCTGCGCTCCAGCTAGGGATTAATGCTCAGCATGCCGCTAGATTAACGCCGTACCATAAGTTTCGATTACAGTTACCATCGGCGAATTTTTGGGATCGCGAAGAGAATTTGCCGCCATTTCAAGATAATCTGTACAGGGAATCTTAAGTAAACATTAACCTGCCTTCGCCCGCTGTCGCGGGCTGACTGGGACAACCTCAGGGTTGGGCCCAAGGTTTCTCTATGTTTTTGGCTTATCAGAGGTAATGCGGATGGCTCAGTTCCTGCTGGAGAGCGTTTGGTTAGTCCCTTGCTACGCCTTAATCGGTGCGCTTTTTGCCGGGGCTTGGTCGCCTGGACTTATCCGGCGCACTGGGCCAAGACCGGCAGGGTACGTGAACTTGTTAATGACCTTGCTGGCGTTCCTGCACAGCCTGTTCGCCCTGTCGGCCACCTGGAACCAGCCGGCGCAACAGCTCTCTGTAACCTGGCTGAGCGCTGCCGGTTTGAACCTCGACCTTGACCTGGAATTCTCGTCCGTGAGTGTCGGGGCCATGCTCTTAGTGACCGGCCTCAACCTGCTGGCGCAGATATACGCAGTCGGGTACATGGAGATGGACTGGGGCTGGGCCCGCTTCTATTCCCTGCTGGGACTGTTTGAAGCCGGCATGTGCTCCCTAGTCCTGTGCAACTCCTTATTCTTCAGTTATGTAATTTTGGAAATCCTCACCCTGGGGACATACCTGCTCGTCGGGCTGTGGTTCAGCCAGACCCTAGTGGTCACAGGTGCCCGCGACGCTTTCCTCACCAAGCGGGTGGGAGATTTAATCCTGCTGATGGGGGTGGTGGCCCTATTGCCCCTAGCAGGAACCTGGAACTATACCGAACTGGCCCAGTGGGCGGAGACTGCCACTATCGACCCCAAGGTGGCCACCCTGCTCAGTCTGGCATTAATCGCCGGCCCCTTGGGCAAGTGCGCCCAGTTCCCCCTGCACCTGTGGCTGGATGAAGCGATGGAAGGGCCAGTCCCCTCAACCATCTTGCGGAACTCAGTAGTGGTGGCCACCGGCGCGTGGGTGCTGATTAAGCTGCAACCCGTTTTAGCCCTGTCGCCAGTAGCTAGTGCGGTAATGATCTCGATCGGCGCAGTCACAGCCATTGGCGCTTCCTCAATCGCCATCGCCCAGATTGACATCAAGCGCTCCCTGTCCTACTCCGTCAGCGCTTACATGGGCTTGGTGTTTATCGCCGTGGGGACGCACCTTGACCAAACAGCCCTGATGTTGCTGCTCACCTACGCGGTTTCGATGGCCCTCCTGGTGATGAGCACCGGCACCATCGTTTGGAACAACATCACGCAAGACCTCAGCCAGTATGGCGGTCTTTGGTCGCGCCGGCCCATATCTGGCCTGTCCTATATCGTCGGCGCTGCCGGTTTGATCGCTGTGCCCCCTCTCGGCGGCTTCTGGGCGCTGCTGCAAATGGCCAACAACCTGTGGGCCACCCACCCCTGGCTGGTGGGAGTCTTGCTCCTGGTTAACGCCTTAACCGCCTTCAGCGTCACTCGCGAGTTTGGCCTGATTTTTGCCGGTAAATCCAAGCAAATGACCGAGCGCTCGCCCGAGGTGCACTGGCCAATGGCCTTGCCGATGGTCGTTTTGGCCGGCTTTACCCTGCACGTTCCGCTGCTGCTGCTGCAGTGGCAATTGCTGCCAGACTGGGCAACCCTGGACAAAACCGCTGCCGGCTTGCTGTTGGCGTCCAGCGCCATCGGTTGCGGCGCAGGGGCGGTGATTTACCTCAATAACAGCTGGCCCAAGCCGGTGCAATTCGGTTCCAAGTCCCTGCAAGACTTTTTTGCCTACGACTTCTACACCGCCAAGCTTTACCGGCTGACTGTAGTGTTTGCCGTCGATTCAGTGTCCAAAGTGATTTACTGGCTAGACCGCTATATCGTGGATGGAGTGGTGAACTTAGTAGGTTTGGCCACTGTTTTTGGCGGGCAGAGCTTAAAGTACAACGTTTCCGGTCAGAGTCAGTTTTATCTGCTGACAATCCTGATTGGAACCGCCTTCATCGGACTTGTGGTCAGCTGGCCATTGCTGTCTCGCCTTTCCCTGATTGTGGGAGCCGGTTGAAGTGATTTGAGAGCTTAGATGTGATATTTTAGATTGAACAGTCAATCTAAAATATCAAATTCATGGTAGAGTTTTAACGAGAAATTAAAGTTTAAAATTCAGAGAGGAGAATATGAGCGGTAAAAATCAGAGGCTGCCTCTTTCCCGACGAAATTTGCTCAAATTAGGTGCGGGCGCGATCGGGACAGGGGCGCTGACAGCAGGACTCGGCTGCAACAATAACAATGCGGCTGTTTCCGAACCAACCAAAACCCCTGTTTCCGAACCTACAAAGGGGGCTGTTTCCCAAAAAGCCATCAACCATAATGACATGACCCCCGATCAGATCGTGCAACATTTAATGGAGGGGAATCAGCGCTTTGTAGCCAACAAACGTCAAACCCCCAACCAAGACACGGTACGTCTGACAGAAGTTGCCAAAGGGCAGAAGCCATTTGCGGCGATTCTCGGCTGTGCCGACTCGCGGGTGCCGGCGGAGATTGTCTTTGACCAGGGACTTGGGGACCTCTTTGTCTGCCGCGTAGCCGGGAATATCGCCACTCCAGAGGAGATTGGCAGTCTAGAATTTGGCACCTTAGTATTAGGGGCGAAAGTGATAATGGTACTCGCCCATGAACGGTGTGGGGCGGTAGACGCCACAATCAAAGGCGCTCAAGTACCCGGTCAAATTGGCAGTTTGCTAGAGGCCATTAAACCGGCTGTAGACAAGTCAAAAGGAAAGTCGGGCGACGCGCTGGAGAACGCAACAAAAGAGAATGTTCTGCATCAAGCTGAAAATTTGAAAGCATCTCCAGTCATTTCTAAATTAATTCAGGAAGGAAAACTGAAAGTCGTAGGGGGTTATTACGATTTGGACACCGGAGCCGTGACTATGGTTAGCTAGCCCTCGCTCAATTTATCGTTCCCAGTTCAACCTGGGAACTTCAGATAACGAGAGATAACTTTTCTAAAGGAGCCGAATCCCAATATGCTCAGTACCTTGATATGGTTGCCCGTGGTGGGGGCTGTGGCTGTCGGGTTTTTGCCCGGAAACCACACGGCAAACCGACTGCGTTTTATCGCGCTGGCGTTCGCAAGCGGCATCCTCCTCTGGAGTTTTTGGCTGTTGCGCCAGTTTGACTTAACCGCTTCTGGATTGCAGTTTCAAGAATATATAAGTTGGATTCCACAGTTAGGTCTTAGCTACAGTCTCGGTGCTGATGGTTTGTCCTTACCGCTGCTGGTACTAAGCGCTCTGCTGACTTGGATTGCCATCTATGGCAGTGGCGAAGGCGTTGAGCGCCCCCGGCTTTACTATCCTTTGATTCTCCTCGTCAACTCCGCTATTGCCGGCGCTTTTGTCGCGCAGAATTTGCTGCTGTTTGTCCTGTTTTACGAGTTGGAACTCATTCCCCTGTACCTGCTAATTGCGATCTGGGGGGGTGAAAAGCGCGGCTACGCAGCCATGAAGTTTCTCATCTACACCGCTGTTTCCGGGATTCTGATTTTAGCAGCATTTCTGGGGATGGCGTGGCTGAGCGGATCTGGCAGCTTCGACTGGAACTCCATCGCCACAGGCGACTTGCCCCTGACGACGCAGCTGGTACTAATAACCGTGCTGCTGGTGGGTTTCGGCATCAAAATCCCCCTGGTTCCCCTGCACACCTGGCTCCCAGATGCCTATGTGGAAGCTTCCCAGCCGGTGGCAATTCTGCTGGGTGGCATTCTCGCAAAATTGGGAACTTATGGCTTAGTGCGTTTCGGTTTGCAGCTGTTTCCTGAAACCTGGGCGCTTGTGGCTCCCGGGCTGGCAATTATCGGCGTCGTTAGTGTCATCTACGGCGCACTCACCGCTATCGCCCAAAAAGACATCAAACGAATGGTGGCTTACAGTTCTATTGGGCACATGGGCTATATTATAGTCGCTGCAGCCGCCGGTACGCCGCTCAGCCTCCTGGGGGCTGTCGGGCAAATGGTCAGTCACGGTTTAATCTTAGCCATACTGTTTCACTTGGTGGGCGTTGTCGAGAAAAAAGTCGGCACCCGCGAATTGGACGTGCTCAATGGGCTGATGAATCCCATCCGGGGTTTGCCCCTGACCAGCGCCCTGCTCGTTTTGGCCGGCATGGCCAGCGCTGGCATTCCCGGCATGGTGGGCTTTATTGCTGAATTTCTAGTGTTTCAGGGCAGTTTCTCAGCTTTTCCAGTGCCAACCCTTCTGTGCATTATTTCCTCTGGCTTAACCGCCGTTTACTTCGTGATTCTACTCAACCGCACCTGTTTTGGCCGGCTGAACAACTCTCTGGCGTATTATCCCAAAGTCCGCTGGCCCGAGCGCACACCGGCTCTCATTCTAGCAGCCATTATCTTTTTCCTCGGACTGCAGCCGGCGTGGCTTTTGCGCTGGAGTGAGGCAACCACCACCGCAATGGTGGCTGCTTTTGAGACTGCTAGCAATCCCCAAGTCGCTACAGCAATCGAGCTACCAGCCAAGAAATAACAGGGAGGGTGCGTCGGGGCGCACCCCACTCCCTCTCAGACAGCTAATTTTGTGACCGTTAAACCCAGAATGTAGCGATTCACTCACAGTCAACTAACATGGTACAAACTCCTGTTAAAACCGTCACTAAACTGCCGCCTTCCAGTCACGAATTTGCCCCAGTCATTCACCGCCTGGAAGCCGGTGGCGCGATGCTGCCGGACACTCCGGAAAATCTCATGCAAATCATCGGCCTTTACAAAGCCTATGCCGTGCCGATGGATTTCTACTGGCGCGACCTTCTTTACATTGCCGAGCAAGTCTTTTTAGAGCCGTTTCCCTTCTTTAAATACTTTCTGTCCCAGGAGTATTTAGACCGGCACAACCACTATGCTGGGGATGATGCCGATTTGCGAATATGGCGCGGAGAAGCTACAGCCCACCCCGAACTCCTGGCCTTTATGGAGAAGGGCGAAACCTTCAAAATGCCCAAGCTGTTCCACCACTTGTGGCACGACCGCATCAACATGGAATTCGCCGAAGCCTGCATGCGAGCCATGTTGTGGCACAGGGGAATGGGCGGGCAGTTTGACCCCTACCTGGACACTGACGAATACAAAGCCAACGCCGACCGGGCGATTAAGGCTTATTTCAAGTTCAATCCGGTGATGCTGGGACTCTACAAGCTGTTCCCAGATATGTTCCTCGAACAGGTGCGCCAGCTGTCTTACTACGCCAATCTGGGCTTGTTCTGGGAGGTGATGGCTCCGGTTTTCTTTGAAATGAGCGACCGCTATGACGAAGGGAGCATTAAAAGCGTCCCGGAAGCGATGAACTTCCTGGTCAACGGGATTTTTGCGATTGCCGGTCGCCCTATCTACCACCACGTCTACATTCGCGGCGAATGCTACGAAATCATCCCCAAATCTAAGGGCTTCATGTGGCTGTACGAAGCAGCACTACCCTATGTGGAAGCGGTTTTCTACCGCACCGCTCCTTTCCGGGGTACGAAGTCTTACAACGCGCAGGCGAAGCAAGTTCCTGAAGACCAGAAAGACTTCCACTACGGGATTCTTTATGCCGATGTGTTCCCGGTGGGAACCGCCGGCATTCCGCCGACACAGCTGATGCAAGACATGCTGCACTTCTTGCCCCCCTATCTGGTGGATTACTACAGCCAGCACTGCCGGGGCGAAGATGATATGCTCATCCAGCTCGGTATCAGTTTCCAGCGCTCGATGTACTGCGTCACCTCTGCGGTGATTCAAGCGTTGCGGACTGCCCTGCTCTATCCTTTAGATGACCCGAATCCGAAGCATCTGATGGCGAACCGCAAGTTTTTTGAAGCCCAGATGGATCGCTTCAAGCGTCCTGAAGCTCGCCTGCGGGATATTCAACGCCAGGATTACAGGTAAGCAAATCCGCCTAACCCCCCCCTTAGAAAAGGGGGGCAGATCCCCGCAACCCTCCTTAAAAAGGGGGGCTCAACCCGATGGGCCAGAAACCCGGTTTCTTTAAGAAACCGGGTTTCTACCTTTTCTCAACTCGAATATAAACGCTATAATGTAGGCATCACCCAGAAGGAGTGCTTGTATGAGCCAGACCGCAGTTGAGAGGGTACGCTGGACTGCCGCCGACCTGGAACTCTTGCCAGACAACGGGAACCGCTATGAAATTATCGATGGAGAGTTATTTGTGACAAGATCACCGCATTGGGGCCATCAAGAAACTGGGGGCAGAATTTTCGCCGCTCTAGATGCCTGGTCGCAGTCTACTGGTTTAGGACGCACCGCACCGGCACCTGGCATTATTTTCACGGATGCGGATAATGTCATCCCCGATATCGTCTGGGCTAGCAATGAAAGATTTGCTGCTTTGCTCGATGAAGCGGGGCATTTAACCGGCTCGCCAGAACTAATTGTAGAGGTTCTCTCCCCAGGTGCCGAAAATGAACGGCGAGACAGGGAAGCTAAGCTGAAACTCTACTCAGCGCAGGGAGTGCAGGAATACTGGATTGCTGACTGGCGCTTACAACAAATTCAGGTCTACCGGCGCGAGCAAGCCACTCTAAAGCTAGTGGCAACGCTATTTAAGAATGACGAGCTGACAAGCCCGCTGCTGCCCGGTTTTATCTGCCCTATATCCCGAATTTTTGCTTAGAACAAGTTCCCACGCCTTTCCTATAATATAGCGGTTATGTTTTGTGAGACCTCAGGAGGCCAGAAACCGGGTTTCTTCAAGAAACCCGGTTTCTATCACACCGCCCCCCTAATTGAAACCATAACTTATTATTTTACCCCATAAGTATCACGTTGTCAATTACATGAATCACACCGTTATCAGCTTCTATATCGGCTGCGACAACTGTGGCATTTTTCACCTCAAAACCGTCAGAGCAATCAATTATAATCGGTGAGCCTTCTAGTGAGGTGACAGAATCGAGTTTCTCCAAATCAGCCTTCATCAGCTTGCCAGAAACGACGTGATACTTTAGAATCCTCGCGAGCTGGGGGGTATTCTGCACCAGGGTTTGTACAGTGCCCGGTGGCAGTTTGGCAAAGGCATCGTCATTCGGCGCAAAGACAGTAAAGGGTCCGGGGCTTTTGAGCGCGTCCACTAAACCGGCAGCTTGGACAGCTGTCACCAAAGTTGTGAAAGAACCGGCACCCACCGCAATATCAACTATGTCAGCCATTCCGTTTCGCTTCTTCCCTGAAAAAACTCTCTTAAGGATTTTAAACTAATTTTTATCTTTTCTTGACTTTTTGATTTGAACCGGCTCACAACCCACCCACCGCCAGGAAGGCGGAGGAGAGAGGGATCGGAGGGTTAGCCGGCACCGGCGCGTCGCTGAGGGATGCCATGCCACTGGCCACTTTCCGGAGGCGAGCCCTCTTTGCGCCCCGCCGGTGCCGGTGGACACCGCACGCTTGCCAGCCAGCCGGCTCTAAGGCCAAAACACCGGCGAGACACTGGCCCTCACCCCGGGGGCTTGGCCCACAATGGCCTGCGCCGCTTTGTTCGCCAGCCCCATCTAAAGAATATTTGCTATAGATAATTCTTATAGGTAGACAGTTGACTTATAAGCTCGCGTTAACATAAGCTAAAAGCATCGACACGGAGAAGCCATAAATGCAAAATTCCTTGAATAACTCGTCAAGCCAGTCGTACAACTGGTTTAATCGCAATCGTCTCGTGCGCGGTCTGGAAACCATCCAAGACTTAATTGTGATTTCCCTATGTATAGGTCTATTCTGTTTCATGGTGCTCCAGCTGCGAGATATGTTCTTCTCGCTGCTGCCTCCCCTTCATTTCCAAGAAGTGACCGCAGATATCCTATTTTTGTTAATCTTGGTCGAGCTATTCAGACTCCTGATTATTTACCTGCAAGAGCAGCGGGTTTCCATTGGGGTCGCCGTGGAAGTTTCAATCGTTTCCGTTTTGCGAGAAGTCATCGTCCGAGGAGTGCTGGAAACTCCCTGGGTTCACATCTTGGCAACCGGCGCTTTCTTGCTGGTTCTGGCTGCCCTCCTGGTAGTTCGAGTCTGGATACCGCCAACCTTCGAGGGCATTGACCCAGAACGTTTAATTTCTGCTAGGAATAAGGCAATTTTGAAAAATGAATCCTTCGATGCAGGAGAGACTTACAGCCGGAATAATAATCCCTAATAGCGGCTTGATCTCGAAAAAGTGAAGCCACCCACAACCGGCTTTATTGTCTTGAAAATGACGAAAATAGAAGATTGGCAGCGGGCAGCGGGCATCGGGCACGGGAAAGAAAACCTATCCCTAATGCCCCATGCCCACTCACCAATTGCCAGCCATTTGGATTCCTCGGCTTTGTAGCATTTCCCATCACCTCAGCCCCAAATCCACGGCAATCCGGTGGGCGCAGGCAAACCCGGAAAACGCCACGGCATTTAACCCCTGTCCCGGAAATGTGCTGTCCCCCACACAGTACAGCCCCGGCATCGATGTGCGATTAAACGGCATCCCCACCAGCCCCTTCAACTTCTGCCGGGGAATTGGCCCGTAAGTGCCGTCCGCACGCCCCAAAAACCGCTGGTGGCTGCGGGCAGTCCCCACTTCCATATAATCCAAACCGGCATCCAGTCCGGGAAAAATCTTCTCCAGCCGGTCGATAATCCGCCCAGCTGCTTCCTCCTTCTTCTGTTCATACTCGCTGGCTCCCAGACCCTTCCACTCTTCGATCCGGCTGGGCGTGAATGTATGGACAATGTGATACCCCTCCGGTGCCAAATCCGGGTCTAGCAGGGTGGGAATCGACACGAAGATTGTCCCTTCCGCTTCTTCGATGCGCTCCCACTTTTCGAGCACTATGTGATGGCACGCCGTACCGAGCGGCAGCACAGACGCCTCAACCCCCAAGTGCAAACTCAGAAAGCTGGGAGACTTCCTGTAACGTTCCTGCCATCTCTGCTCGTCCAGCGGTATGTCCTCAGCCGGCAGCAATTTCTCAAAGGTATCCCAGCGCGTGGCGTTGGAGACAATCCGCTTGGCCCGGAAAACTTCGCCGGTGGCCAGTTTGACACCGGCGGCACGCCCTTTTTCTGTAACAATCTTCGTCACCCTAGCTTGGTACTTAATCTTGCCCCCAGCTTTTTCCAGCCCCTCTGCCAGTTTCAGAGCGATTTGGCCCACTCCACCTTTGGGGTATTTAATCCCGCCATAGTGCCGGTCTGAGAACACCATGCCGGCATTGATCATCGGCGTCAAGTCTGCCGGCACCACCGACCAGCAATAACACTCAATGTCAATAAACCTCAGCAAGTTGGGGTCGCTTATGTAGCGGCGGGCGATGTCACCGACATTCACCGGCAGGTACTTCAGCAATCCCAGACAAGCTTTGGGCTGCTGCAAAAACACCCGCATCAGATAGCGCGGCTCCTCCAGCGACAGCAATTCCATCGCGTTCAGGCAGTTGAACACCTTCCAGCACTCGTCATAAAACTGGCGAATCCCCTGCCGCTCGTGGGGGAAGTGACTGGCCAGTTCTTGCAAAAATTTCTCATAAGCTTTGTGAACTTGTAGCTCCAGCCCCCCCGGCAGATGATAGTGAATCTGCACTGGGTCGGGTATCGTTTCCAGGCTGACGTTCACCGCCTGTAGGGCGCGGGTGAGGAGATTGGTGGTGCCTTCCAGGCCAAATCCAAAAATCATCGAGGCTCCGACATCGAAGCGGTAGCCTTCCCGCTCAAAGTAGCCGGCACTGCCTCCGGGAATCAGATAGCGTTCCAGCACCAGCACTGTGGCTCCCTTTGCCGCCAGCTGGGTGGCCGTGACCAATCCTCCGATGCCGGAGCCGATGACAATAACGTCAAATTCTGTCCCTGAACTGGCCTGATCGGATAGCTGCTGGGTAGTGGTGGTATTAGCAGGCATGGGTGGGTGCGAGCGCGAAACATTTCTTTACTTTATCCTACCCGCTACCTTTGCCGGCGACTGGGTACTCCCAAAAAAAAAGCACGGGATCTGTTTGCTACGACTTACCGATCCCGCCTGCCGGTACTTAGAGAGGAGAACACTGAAAGCTACTATAGCGTTTGTTGATAAGAATTGTCAATTAATTTGAAAAAAATTTCCTGCCTCTGGATGCCTGGGACTCCAGGTGCTGCCGGTGCACCACTTGGGAGTATGATCGTTCAGGTTTCATCGCTGGCATCCCGCCCACGTTCCCACCTATGACGCTCCAACTGCGTGTGTACGTTCCCCCCCATCCCCTAATCAAGCACTGGCTGGCTGTCGCCCGCGACGCCTTGACCCCACCGGCGCTGTTTCGCAGCGCCATGACAGAACTGGGACGCTGGCTGACTTACGAGGCCAGCCGAGATTGGCTGGCTTGTGAAGAAACGACAGTGCAGACACCCTTGACCACCTCTCCGGCGACGATTGTCAATCCGGATGTGCCGTTGGTGGTGGTGCCGGTGCTGCGGGCGGGACTGGCCCTGCTGGAAGGTGCGCAAACCGTACTGCCCTTAGCGGCGATATACCATCTAGGCATGGTTCGGGATCGAGAGACGCTCGCAGTCAGCTGCTATTTAAATAAGTTGCCCCAGCAGTTCGCCCCTCAGACGCGGGTGCTGATCAGCGACCCCATGCTGGCCACAGGCGGGACGATAATGGCCGCGATGGCCGAACTCACCCAGCGCGGGGTTGACCCAGCCCTGGTCAGGATCATTTCTGTGGTGGCTGCCCCACCGGCCCTGCAAAAGCTGGGGGCAGCCTATCCGAGTTTGAACGTCTACACAGCTGCCATTGATGAGGGGGTCAACGAGCGTGGCTTTATTGTGCCCGGGTTGGGAGATGCCGGCGACCGCACCTTTGGCACCTGAACGGCTAGGGCAGAGGGCCCGGGCCGCAGCTCGCCGAATTCTTCCGCAACCCCGTCTCCAACCCCCAGTAGGCAGCGCTCCCAGCCAGCGGTTAAGCTGAAATTAAAGCAAAGTTACCAATTATAAACGATGAGCAATCGAGATGGTTTTACAGGTGGATTTCTCGCCGGCGCTGTAGTGGGCGGCTTGCTCGGTGGAGTTTTGGGCGTCCTGCTATCTCGACGCGCTGACGAAACCCCTGCCGACGAGGACAAGTTACGGCCCGCCAATGTGCCAGAGCCGTCTGCGATCAAAGGGAGAAGCCGTCCTCCCAAACAAGAGAGTATTGAAGCGGCGCGTCGCAGCTTGGAGGATAAAATCGCTCAGCTCAATGAGGCGATCGACGAGGTGCGGGTGCAACTCAGGGATGTGAATGGCACCCCACCGGCACGCAACAGTGAGCGCTCGCTAGCTGAAGATGCCTGAATCCCTGCCAAAGCGCCACCAGGCCAAGGATTGGCGGCAGCGGGCCGCCTTCGCTCCCCCCTCGCCAGACTGAAATCGATTACACTAAATCAAGTCCAAACAGTCTGTGAAATACTAAAGGAAGCTTCAAAGTCTATGGATTCCGCAGTCTTGCTACTGGTTAATACCCTCAGCAGCTTTTTGAGCATATACTTGGTGCTGCTGTTTATTCGGATTCTCTTGAGCTGGTTTCCCAATATCAACTGGTACGACCCGCCCTTTTCCGTTCTCAGCCAGTTAACTGACCCCTACCTCAACCTGTTTCGCTCTATCATTCCCCCCCTCGGCGGGATTGACTTCTCCGCTATCCTCGCCATCGTCCTCCTGCAATTCGTCCAGCAGCTTCTCCCGACTCTACTTAGGGTATTTGCCTTTTAATGGCCCGGGGCTTTCTAGTTACAAGGTTTTTAAACTCGCACAAGACAGGGAGCACCGGCTGCCAAGCAATGCCGGTGCTTATGCTTATCTGGCCGATCTGGAATCGGAACCTGTGGCCTGCTGCCAGAGGGATATTTGGGTGCAATTATATATAATCCGGTTAATTGCCTGTCTTACAAGTGTCCGGCGAGCCGGTCGTGACTTTAGCGCTTACTGTCTATTTTGAAGCAAGGATTAAAGTCCAGGCTGTATGCTGGCGCTTAAAGGTATTTGAACTAGCAAACCGGATTTAATAGCGCTGTCAGTAATTGCGAACCCTGGCGGCGAAACCAGCAGCTTTGAATTGCTCGAGCTTCAGGGGAGTCGGCTGATTAGCCGGCACAGTGATTCGCAGTTGAAACTCGCTGACGCCGGGTGGGACTTTCTCGATCAATCCGAGACGGGTGCGGTTGGGCAAGACGTTGTTATTATTGGCATCGTAGATGCGGCCAAAAATATCCGCATCGTAAACGGTTTTATAAGTGGTGTTGACGGCTTTGCCGGTGACGATAAAGCAGTTGGCCGCCATTGGGTTTCCACCACTGGTGATGCTTCCTTCGGCGAGTTCCGGAGGACAGTCCTTGTAGGAAAGGTCTGTCAGTTTAATCTGTGTGATCGCCCACCCCGGGGGCGTCCATAACCAAGTGGCCATCCCAATGATACAGGAGACAATCGCAACAGTAATGACTCGCGAACGCATTTTTCCCATGATATTAACTCCCTAATGACTGGATTAATTGCTGGCAGCTATTTTAACCATCATTGTAACGCAAATATCTGGTATAATTGCAGGCTGTTACCGCAGGTAAAATTATTTTTAAACTAAACCGCCAAGACGCGCCTGTTCGCCAAGAAAGAAAGAGAGCGGATTTCCCGAATCATTTATAAATGCTATATTTTGAGCTGATACGGCTTTTTAGAAGCTGTGGGACAGGGGAGACGCCTGTCTCTGGAATTGTTTTTGGGCCGGTTGGCAGACGGAAGGTGGGTGGGTTGCGCTCATGCGGTGGTATAGCTGTTACCATATTGATTAGGACATTCGTATGTTCTCCTATCTGCGTCTATCTGCTACAGGCTGCGGTTTGAAATATTGAACCGCAGCCTGTAGCTGATTAACGCAGATGTGGCAATAGACCGTCATGTCCGCGCCCAAGCGTGAATATTGCTCTAAAATTGGGTGGCTGGCCGGTCAAGTGGGCAAGCCCAGGTGCAGGCGCAGGGATTGGCGCATGACAGCCACCGGCACTGGCTGCTGCAGCCAGATTTGTAAGGCAGCGGCTCCTTGCCCGACGAGCATTTCCAGCCCATCAATGGCCATCGCGCCGGTGGAACTAGCAGCTTTGAGAAATTGGGTGGGGTTGGGGGTGTAAATCAGGTCATAGACAATGGCACCGGTGGGGAGTGCCGCCATGTCAGAGGCACTGACTGGCATTTCGTCCACTTTGGGATACATGCCCACCGGCGTGGTGTTAACCAGCAGGGAGGATTGGGGAAGCAGCTGGGGCAGTTCTTCCCAGGTGTGGGTGGCCAGCACCGGCACGGGGGAATTAACCCAACTTTGCTGGAATGCTTCGAGTTTGTGCCGGTGACGCCCGACGATGCGAACTACCGGAATGCCCAACTGGGCGCAACCGGCGACAACAGCCCGCGCCGCGCCGCCGGCACCTAAAATTAGGGCTGAGGTTTGGCTCCAATCGCGATTGCAGGCGAGCAGGGGAGCGAGAAAGCCCTCGACATCGGTATTTGTGCCTGCCCAGCCGCTGCCGGTGTGCCAGACTGTGTTCACGGCACCCACGGCGCGGGCTACTGGGGAGATTTCCGATAAAAAGGGCAAAATGGCTTGTTTGTGGGGAATGGTGACGCTAAATCCCACTAAACCGAGAGCGGCAAAGCCGGCAACAGCGACTGGGAGATCCTCTGGTTTGACCGGCAAGGGGAGATAGACATAATCCAGTCCCAGATGGGCAATTGCGGCATTGTGCATCAACGGCGACAGGGAATGCCCCACCGGATGACCTATCAGTCCTAGGAGTTTGGTTTTACCTGTAATCACGAGTATTGTCCGCTCCTCAAACTAGGGATAGCCAGACGCCGGTAAAGATGCTCTTGACAGCCAGCCCCAGCCGGTTGAGGTCTTCGTCCAGCAGCGGTGGCCAATCGATCCCTGTCATCTGGCCATATACAAACAGCTGGCGGCTTTCAAAGGCCAGGAGGTGCAGGGCGCAAGCCAGCTGCCGGTCGAAGCTGGGGGTGTCCTTGAGGGCGTCAAACAGGACTTTCAGTGCTAGCAACAGAGAGGTCATTTGACCGGGAATCGGGGGTTTGCCCTGCTTGAGGAGCATCAGGAGAGCGTCGGGATTTTTCTGGGTTAGCAGAGCGGTTCCCTGATTGATGACAAAGTTACGGGCGGTTGCGTGATCCATGAGCTAGCTGAGGAGATACTCGCTTCTTGAGATTGGCTGAGGATTGGGTTAAATCTGTGAGTTGATCCCGCTTTCTAGGATACCCTCTGCCTGACAGTCGGCGGCACGGGCTGCCGGTGATCTGGCGCGGGCTTGTGAAACTGAAGCCGATAGCCGAGCGCTGCGGACTTCGGAGTTGTGATTGTTAGGACAGATTGTGGCCACCGGCACTCATCGGGGCGGCTCCGCCAGACGTCTGCCGGCTCTCCAGAGGAATATCTCGTGAGATGGGAAGAACCCCTCACCCTCCCAGCCCCATCCCCCACCAGGGAGGAGGGGGGGAGAAACAGAATCCCACAATCGGTTGGGCCATCAGCAGTTGATGGCCACGGTTGAGGGGCCGGTGGGGCAAAACAGCGATGGCCATCACAAAATTTTCTCCTGACGCTCTGGTCACGCTCTCTACCAATCTAGAGCAAACCCTTGCCAGATGGGCGATTCAGGATTAGTGAAAAAATTTTCAAAAATTTTCCCGAAAATGCTTGACAAACTATTTGAGGCTTGTTACAGTAATA